>Ga0182024_10017349_pt1 | contig 13532 bp, 12 predicted proteins | sample P32metaG_FD_120480 | JGI IMG/M metagenome (GOLD analysis project Ga0182024, IMG submission 120480) | Permafrost microbial communities from Stordalen Mire, Sweden - P3-2 metaG (Illumina Assembly) | ecosystem: Environmental > Terrestrial > Soil > Wetlands > Permafrost | place: Sweden: Stordalen...
AACTCACGTTGAGTTCATTCATTGCGCTCAAGAGCAGCCTTCGCTGCCCAATACGCAATGCGTCCCTCAAAGTGGCCTAGTTTGAAGTGCCCATCCCTGGCCGGTTTTCACTGCCCGCTGACAGTGGTGGCGTCTGCCGCTCCGACTGGCTTGCCATTTTTCAACAAGGCATCGTTGCGCCAAACACGCACGGAAATGATTTCATCCTCGCTGTTCACAGTCGCCTTTGTGTCTCGGAAGCGGCTCACACTTGTAACGCGACTTCCGGCATCCGTCGGGAGGGTTGCTTCTGGAAAACGCTGGCAGAAAAAGTTTCGCAAGGCCTCGGCATTGTTGACCACGAGTCTGCGGCCACCACCGTTTCGCTTCCATTCCAGCACTCCGCTCTCGATCATTGGCGCGAGGAGTTTCTGGAATGCTTGGCCGCATTGACTGGCGGGCAAAGCCTCGTTCTCCATCAATTCGCGCAGCTTGTTTTGAGCACGGGCTTGCAGTTTCATCGTTCGCTGGCAGCGGTTGTGCGTTTTACGGTCGTACGATGTTTATGACGCAGAACAATCCGGCCCTTCTGTGGTTGGAGAAAGTAGATTGCGTCCACTTCGCTAACGGGCTCGGGTGCAGCGGTGATGGCGATGAAGCCGAGTTGCCGCGCCGTGCGCAAAATCGCGTGACGGTTTGCCGGGTCGAGCGTTTGAATTTCATCAAGGAAGAACGGGACGGCACAGTCGTCACGGCGCAGTTGATCTTTCAACAAGAGCAGATTGAACAATACCTTGATGGTAATCGTTGTCCCGTGTGATTCGATTTGTCGGAAGTCGTGGTAGGTGTGGCGCTGATCATCTGCGCCCGTAACGGTAAAGCCGAGCGTAAACAAGTTGGTGAAACGAATGACGGGGTTGTCTTGAATTGTTCTGCGGAAGTTTGTGATGGCGGATTCCTGCTGTGGGTCGGCGTCGAACAATCCGCCCGGCTCGAACGCAGCCAGACGCTTGATCCAACTCACCAAGTCGCTTTGCTCCACGACTTCCAGCTTCACGGCTTTGAGGTTGGAAACTTGAACTTTGAAGAACGCTCGGTTGATACCTGTTGCCGCGCTACGAACGTGGTCGATGTTTTTTAGAACGAGATCAAACGTCGCTTTCAGTCCGTGGATATGGGCGTTCCAGTCGCGGGCGAGAGCTTCTTCTTTCTCGGCCAGTGCCTCAAGTTCCGACTGCAACGTACCGACAGTTTCGTATTCATCCTCGCCTCGGAATTCTGTCCCGAACCATTGTTCTGTCAGAATGAGAAGATTGGTGATTTCTCCGCACAGGTCTTCCTGCTTCTTCTGCTGTTTGAGGAACAACGCAATTGCGGCGTCGAAATCATCCGGGATGCCCTCGGCTACGCGCGGCTTGGTGGGAAATTCAGGGAAGATGCAGCCATTGAAATTCCCTATGACTTTGCCGAAATCATTTTCCTGTTTCTGAATTGCCCCCTCCGCATCAGTTTTAGCTTTTTCGGCTGCTCTGAGCTTGGTCGTAAGTTTGACGATACTTTCATTCGCCGCGACGATACTGTCCTCAACTTTTTTTAACTCGGCACGGAGGCGCGGTTCATTTGCTTTTGCCGTTTGATATTCCCCGAATTGAAAAAGTCGTTTTTCCTTTGCCTCAACTTCTGCGAGTTTCGCTTTGCGTTGCGTTTCCAAATTCTGCCGTTGTTCGATTGCGGTAAGGGTATCTTTCCATCGTTTCAGCGTGGATTGGTAGTCGGCTAATTGCTCGCGCGCCGTGTCCAAGTTTTCCAATCCTGCCAGCGGCTCGCCGGTTTTGGGCAATGGGAATGACACATTGGTGTCGCGATAAACCCCCTCCTGTGTGCAATCCAGCAAATAACGCAACGCCGCCAACAATTCCTTCTGTCGCGAAACCGCGATACCATTTTTGCCAACAGGCAATTCAAGCAACTCGCGGTTAAGGATGCGAAACACAACGCTGAGTTCGTTGTCTTTGAAGTGCTTGCGGAGCGCGGTGACGGCAAGATGGTCAAAACGGGCAATGGTCTGCTCCTTCTGTTTCACGAGGCCGGTGAAAACATCAAAATTGCGCTTGGCCTTTTCATGTGATTCGCTCTCCGCGTTGGCCAACTGCGTTTCGAGCGTGCGAATCTCTTGCTTGAGATTAGCGAGCGCGGCACGTTCCAAGTCTTCTGCGAACGGCGCAAACACTTTCTCCAACGCTTTCAAATCTTCGAGCGGCTTATCCAGTTTTCCCTTTTCAACGGAGAAAAACGCCACGTCATTTCGCCGGTCAGTCAGTTCCGCCTCAAGTTCCTTCACCTTTTTCTCTTGGGCCGTTTTCTCGTCGCGAAGCTTTACCAGCTTCGCTTCATGTTCCTTCTCAAACTTCTGCCGTTTCGCGCGCAAATCTGTCCAGCGCCAGACCAATTCACCGCGCGCCGCTTCGCGTTCGCCAAACTTGCCGACAAGCTTTTCCACGAGAGCCTGATTCTTTTTGAACTTCACCAATTGCTCGCGTCGCGTACGGATGCGGTCGTAGTCGTCACCAAAAAGTTCGCGGGCGTCAAACGCCGTGCGGTCTGGCGGGATGTCAGCGAGCATTAGCAGACGATCACGCATTTGCTCCTGTGTGATGGCGCTTAATGTGAGCAGGTTTTTCAACGTCTCGCGGAAATGGTGATACTTGTCCGTGTCGCGGAGCGCGACGATGCCAAGACCGCGCCCGTCGCCATTCACCGCAGGTAGCAGCAATTCTTTCTGCTCTTGCGCGCTTTTGATGATGCGGAATTCTTTCAGCGCAAGACGGGCATTCACGTCTCGTGGTTCACGGACTTGATTCTTTTCACCAAGAAAGTCAGTGGCGGAAAATGGTCCGGCATGGAAGAATCGCTCCGGTTCGCCGCCGCTGGTCTTGCTTTGCCCGCGCCAGCCGATGACGCATTGGCCGGTCGCGCCGAGGCACTCGAAAAGAATGTAGCTGTATTGGTTTGGAAAATAAAATTCGCGCGTCTGCTCCGAGGCGTAAGAACCGAAGTCCATGTGCCGCCGGTCATCAATGTAAAGAAATTGAAGCGTGTTAATCAGTGTGGTCTTGCCGGTGTTGTTCGGGCCGACGATTTGCAGCGCGCCTGCCAGATCCACATCGGCATATTCGTAACGCCCGGAGTTGATGAGGATGAGTCGTTGAGGGCCAGTAGGCATGGGAAATCAGGTTGCGGCTCGTTGGCTGGCATCCGGCGGTGCGGCTTGCGCCGACTGCGCGACTTCGAGGCACTTTGAGAACACGCGGTGAAACGGACGGAGAAAACGATATTCATCCTCACCCAGCCCTTTGATTTTTACCCAGCCGATTTGTTCCATGCGGTTCAGCAATATCCGCAAGTCGTCCACGTTATGCACGTCCACTTGCCGGAGTAGCGCAGTGTAGCGGTCGAGCGTGAAATGCGGGAGTGCCGTTATCAAAAAGTTTTGGCCGAAAATGAATTCCTCAATCGGTCGGCCTTGGTTGGCCGCGTGGTCAATAATGATGTAGGAAAAGACGGCAATACGCGGGAGCGTAATCGGCACGTCTTCCTGGTTGTCCGGCTCGAAATAGAAGAATTCCCGTTCGTGGCGGACAAGTGTAAGGCCAAGCGCCGCGAAGTAAGCCGCATACTCGTCAAATCGCTGCGAGGACAACGCGGAGAATTCCGGCTCGTCGTCCGGGCCGAGATGACAGCCTCGCTTCAGGCGGTCGAAAATTTTTTCTAAATGGAGCAGCTCGTTCATGCAGAAATAAGCTGGAGGGGTGACGCTCCGATTTCACCGTCAGTCGTATTGTAAGCGCGCGGCTTTTCGTCAGCGAAGGCAGCTTGAAAGTCGTTGTGAAATAGTAGCCCGCTGAATCCGGCAAGCACGTCTGATGTATCCCGCTCCGGATATTTTTTCACCAGCCATCCCATCAAATCTTCCACAGGCAAGTCGTCGCGCACGAGGTCGGGCAACGAATCCAGCCACATCAGGCGCACCAGCGCGCCAGGATTTTCTTTCTCTGCGGCGAACTCCAAGACCGGCGGCGGCTCGGGCGGATGTTCGATAACACGCTGTAGTGCCAGCGCAATTGCCATGTCGCTCGGCACATTTTGAAAACGAAATGCGGCCACGCCGATGAGGTATTCGTTGCCCCACTTCGATAAACCTTCCGCCTGCAACTTCTCTAAAGCGCGAGCTGCGCCTTCGGCGATGAAACTCGAACGGCGCAACGATTCGAAAAGAGGTTGAATTTCTTTTCGGCACTGAGTAAAGACGCGGAGCGCGTGCGCGCTCACAAGCCGCAAGAAGCGCAGATTGCGGACGAGTGCCGGATGGTCGTTGAACAATGCTTCCTCGCGGGCGCGATACAGCAACCGCTCGGTTTCGTCAAACGCCGCACGCATCGGGCCGTCGGCACGAACGATTTCTATCATCGGCTCGACGTAACGCTCCATCCAATGAACGATTAGGCGATACTTCTCGCGCACCGAAACGCGGGCTCGTTCGGTCTTGTAGCGCGCAACCTCGGCGAGAATTGCGTGCTGCGTTTCGTTTAGGTCTGCATGGATGCGGCGCAATGTCAGGCTGATTTCATCGAAAGCAAGCTTGACCCGCTGAACATCCTCCTCGTCAAGCGCGCGACCGAGTTGCTTGCCGGTCGTTTCGAGCGACATCACATAACCGCGAATGATTTCCGGCGTTGCAGGATTTGCCTCGTTGAACAGATACGTCAGCAGCCGTGACAACGGCTCGGCCATGAATAAAAGTTCACTGCCCGGCTCGGTCGGAACAAGAATCTGCAACTCACGCAACCGCCGCCGCGCCGTTTCCGGCAATTCTTCGATGGCGCTCGGATTTGCGTGGATCAGGCGCATGACTTCCGTCTCGGATAATTCGCCGCCACGCTCCGACAAAGCCCGCAACAGCGGCGCGTGGTTCGCGCAGAAGTTGAAAAAGCTTTGCGGATTAATCTTCATGCCCGGATGAGCTGCTTGTTCTGTTGGTCACGATTCACGCACAGAGTGTGGCTGTTTCTCCCTGATTTGAAAAGCCTGCGGTGAGAGGATGAGAACCGCTCGACCCAATGCGCTTGTGATTTGAGTGCGCTCAATGGCCCGTGCCAGCGCGGGACTTGGCGGGCTGGCCGTTTTGGAGATGGCGGACGATGTAGGGCTCAAACTCTGCGTGAAAATGCGGCGGGATGCGCGCCTTGAATCGCGCCTGGGCGCCTTCATAGTTGCGTTCCGTCACTTGGGCCACTTGATGCAGACGGGCTATCACGGCCGAGTCGCCGTGCGGCACGCGCAACTCGACAAATTCCCGGATGGGCCGCAGTTGCGTGCTCAATTCCTCGATCAAGGCGGGGATGCCCTGGCCAGTGCTGGCGGAAACCGCGACGGCCTTGGGAAATTGATCGAGGTATTTTTGCAAAAGCCCGTTGCCGCCGAACCGGTCGATTTTGTTGAAGACCATGATGGTGGGCTTGCCGCCCGCCCCGATTTCCTGAAGCACAGTATTGACAGCCGCGATTTGCTCGGCGGCCTGAGGATGGCTCACATCGACGACGTGCAGGAGCAATTCGGCCTGGACTACTTCCTCCAGGGTCGCCTTGAACGCCTCCACCAAACCGTGCGGCAGTTTGCGAATGAAGCCGACGGTGTCCGTCAAGAATACGTTTTGGTTGGTGGGCAGGTGCAGGCGGCGGGTGGCCGGGTCCAGCGTGGCAAAAAGTTTGTCCTCGGCCAGCACGGCCGCGCCGGTCAGGGCGTTGAGCAGGGTGGATTTGCCGGCGTTGGTGTAGCCCACGATTGAGGCCAGCGGCCAGAGGTTGCGCTGGCGTCCGCTGCGCTGCGTGGCGCGCTGCCGCCGCACGGCTTGCAGGTCCTCGGAAATTTTTTCAATCCGCTCCTGCACGCGGCGGCGGTCGGATTCCAGTTGCGATTCGCCTTCGCCGCCGCGCATGCCGATGCCGCCGGATTGGCGGGAAAGATGGCCCCAAAAGCGGGTCAGGCGCGGGAGCAAGTGCTGCAACTGCGCCAATTCCACCTGGAGTTTGCCTTCGCGCGATTGGGCGCGTTGCGCAAAGATGTCCAGAATCAGGGCGGTACGGTCCAAAACCTTGCAGCCGAAAACCTTTTCCAGATTCCGGCTTTGCGCCGGGGAAAGTTCATCATCGAAGACGACCGTATCGACATCGTTGGCCACACAAAATCGGGCAAATTCCGCGGCCTTGCCAGTGCCGATGAATGTTCCGGCGACGGGGCATTCGAGCTTTTGGATGCCGTCGCCAATGACGGCGCCGCCGGCGGTAATGGCCAATTCAGCCAGTTCGTCCAGTGATTCGCGCGTGGCCCAGCTCGACCCTGATTTGAGTTCCAAACCGATGAGGAAGACGCGTTCGGTCCTCTTGTTGAGCGAGATGAGTGCCTTCAATGTTTCAGTGTTTCAATCGACACGTTAGCATAGCATTGGTTGGCGAGAATGCCAGTGGCAAACGTGTCCAGGGCAAACGCATTTAAAAAGCTGGCAAACGAATCCAAAGGAGGACGACGACCGAACCAGCGCACCAAAAGTTTTTCCGTGGTTTAAATTGGATGGACTTTTCAGCATCCTCGTGATTAAAATTTACAATACCCACATTGAGATATGGAAATGTGGGTATTGTAGATTTATTTTCTGTATGCCTCTTTCGTTGCCAATAAAAAACCGATGGGGGCAAATTTGGCGGAAGAACCTATTTTGGATGAGTTTGTTTGACAAGCTGCTCAGCGACTGCGGCAGGCGGCTGACCCTCCAGCACAATCCAATCCAGTTTCATTTGCCGCCGGAACCAGGTCAGTTGGCGTTTGGCAAATTGGCGGGTGCGAATTTTCACCAGTTCAATGGTTTCCGCCAATGACCGTTCGCCGCGAAGATGTTCGACCACCTGGCGATAGCCCAAGGCTTGCAGGGCGGTGGGGTTTGTGGCCAGGCCGCGTGGCAACAGGGCTTCGGTTTCCGCAACCAATCCTTTGGCGAACATCTCATCGACGCGTTGACGAATGCGGTCGGACAACTCGCCAGCGGGACGGGCCAAGCCGATGAAATGACCAGCAACGGCGGGGCGTCCGGATTGCCAGTCGGCGCGTTGCTCGGAAAAGGGCCGGCCCGTCACGCGAATGACCTCCAGCGCGCGAATGACACGGCGCGGATTTTGCCGGTCCACCGTTTGGAATGTCGCCGGGTCGCGCCGCTCCAACTCTGTCAACAAGTTTTCAAGCGGAGTCAATTCGAGTTCGGCGCGGACTTTTGGATCCGACGGCGGCGCGCTGCCCAGCCCTTCCAGAAAGGCCTTGAAATACAAACCCGTCCCGCCGCAAAAAATCGGGACGCGCCCGCGCGACCGGATGCCGGCCACCGCGGCGCCCGCCAGGGAAACGAAGCGGGCCGCGTCGAAGGATTCGTCCAGCGAAGCCACGTCAATGAGGTGATGGGGAACGCGCTTTTGTTCGGCGGGCGAAGGTTTGGCCGTCCCAATATCGAGGCCCCGATAGACCTGCATGGAGTCAACCGAAACGATTTCGCCGTTGATGCGTTCGGCCAATTCCAAGGCCACGGCGGATTTGCCCGCAGCAGTGGGACCGGCCAGGAACACGGGAAGCGGATCGGGATTCGCTTTTTCCATCTCTACACTTTGTCAGCCATGGTCGTCTTGACGACATTGCGCACTTCGGCTTTTTTTCGCGGCAGTTTCCAAAGCAGAATCACCCCGGTGGCGATGATGCCGATGCTCACTAATTGCGCGGGCGTGAGCGGGCCCAGATAGTGGACCTGCGTGTAATCGCCGCGAAAAATCTCCACGAACGACCGGCATATGGCATAACAGATCAAATAGACGGCAAAAACCTGGCCATCGAATTTCTTGCGCCGATACAGCCACGCCAAAAAGACGTACAATCCCAGGTTCAAAAGCGAATCATAAATCTGCGTCGGGTGAACGAAGTTTGGGTAAGTTTCGTGGCCCTTGGGAAATTGAATGCCCCAAGGCATCGTGGTCGGTCGGCCATAACAGCAACCGTTCATCAAGCAACCCCAGCGTCCGAAGAAATAACCCAAGGCGATGCTGGGCGCGAGAATATCGGCCAGACGCCACAAAGGAAGCTGTTTGCGCCAGGCAAATAAAATACAGGCCAGAGAAGCGCCGATCAGCCCGCCGTAAAAAACCAAGCCGCCATGTTGCACCATGAATATTTCTGAAATCGGTTCATTGGCAAACGATTCGTTCCAGTAGGAGACGACATATAGCGTGCGCGCGCCCAGGATCGTTCCGATCAAAAGCCATGGGCCGAGGTCGAAGATGGTTTCCGGGTGGATATGATCGCGCAAAGCGCGGCGGCTGGCCGTCCACAAACCCGCCATGAAGCCGGAAGCGACAAAAATCCCGTACCACGTCACGGTAAATGCCCCAAACTGGAAAGCAATTTTATGCACCATGGGTAGGATAGGGGAAAAGCCGCCAAAGAGCAAATGAAGGTCGAGCGAAAGGCTTGTCAGACGGTCTAAATGAGACAACCATGTTGTTGCTCAGATGAATTTTTGGACGCGATTGTATAAACCGGCCTTGCTGGGGCTGGCCGTCATTCTGTTTTGCGTCGTGGCGCAAATGCAGTCACGGCTCAATGTGGACCGCAAGGAACTGGGGTTGACCCGGTTGGATCCGCTGGAAAATGCGCCGCCGGTGCTGGCATTCACGACGGTCGCCCTGGGTGGTTTCCGCGGGCTGATCGCCAATGCCCTGTGGCTGCGCTTGAATGACTTGCAGATGGACGACAAGTATTTCGAGATGGTGCAACTTTCCGATTGGATCACCAAGCTCCAGCCACACATGGTGGCTGTCTGGCAATTCCAGGCCTGGAACATGGCCTACAACATCTCGGTCAAATTCAAAAACCACGAGGACCGTTGGCATTGGGTCGAACGGGGCATTGAATTGTTGCGCGACGAGGGTTTGAAATATAATCCCAACGAAACGAAGCTCTATCGCGATCTTTCCTGGCTGTATCAACACAAAGTCGGCGCCAACCTCGACGATGCGCATCTCCTTTACAAGCTGCGTCTGGCGCAGCAGATGCAGAACGTTCTGGGCGGCCGGCCGAATTTCAAGGAACTGCTGGACCCAACCACCCCGGAAGCGAAGGAACGGGTGCGCATATTGCGCGAGAAGTATAAAATGGACCCAAAAATCGTCCAGCAAGTCGATGAGGAATACGGCCCGTTTGACTGGCGTTTGCCCGATGCCTACGCGGTTTACTGGGCTGAAATGGGCCGCATCTACGCCCGGGCGGAGGACCAGGAGACATTGCGGCGCTCCATTTATCAGAGCCTGCAACAAATGGGCATTCGCGGTGGAGCCCTTTCGGACACGATAACAAATGTGACCGCGGATAATTTCATGCTCCGGCCCAACCTTGCCCAAATCCCCACCATCAGCGCTTCCTACGAAAAGATGATTCGCGAGGAGACCAACAATCCGCAAGGACTGCAACAAAACATGGAGACGGCTCACAAGAATTTTCTCAAGCAGGCCATTTATATGCTTTACGAGGATGGCCGCGAAAAGCAGGCGCAGCATTGGTTCAATCATTTAAAAAGCATCTACACCAATGCCTTCGTCGGCAAGGAGGCCAACATCAGCCTCGAAGATTTTGCGGTCAGCCAAATCATCGAGGACAACGACGAAACGGATGTGAACAAGGTCACCGCCAGCATCCTCGGCATGTTTGACCAGGAATTCATGTGCTTGATCTCGGACAACGAGGATTACGCGGAGAATTACAATAATCTGACGAAAAAAATCTGGAACCATTATACAAAAAAAATAGCGGGCGCATCCTCGGAGCGGGTGGCCTTGAAGCCCCTCGCGGAATTGCAACAGTTTGCCTTGAAGCAGGCCCTGGATCCGAAAAACAGAATTTTCTCGCCGCAGGCCATCGCCAAACTGCGCACGGTACTCAATCTGCCGGCCCCTCCGCCCCCGGCCGCGTCCAATCCAGCCGGCGCCTCGGGCACTTAGCCGGTTCGGAACGAAATTTTGGTGATTAAATCGCGCCCGAAACTGTTTTGCAGCCGTTCGAGGATTTCCCGGCGGCGATACCGCACAATTTCATCCAGCCACACGCTGCTGTCCACGGTGACGAACAAGGTGCCTTTGCGCAGGCCGGTGGGCCGGGCATGGGCCACGATGTTGGGATCGAGTTGATGATGCCACACTTTAAGAATCTCCGTTTCCGCCTGCCGGCTGTCGATGCGCAAACCGGACAGGACGCGCGGCATGACTTCGGCGGCGGGCCGCGCGGACGGTTGCCTCGCCTTCTCCACGGCGCGCCAATCCCAGCGCCGCCATTGCGCCAGCGCCTGTTCCCGGGCGGTGGGCGGAGGCGCGGACGGCCGGTAATTGCGATATGGAAACGGCAGGTTCACGGCTGCACCGTAGCAACATGAATTTGGTTCGTCAAATCCTTGTCGCGCTTGGCGTGATTGGATTGATCCTGCTTGGCGTGGCAGGCTGGACTTTGTCACACCGGCCATCCGAACCGTCGACGCGTGGCGGCCATGTGGCACTGACATCGGAAACGTGCCGCGAGTGTCATCCGACGGAATATGAAGCGTGGCGTTCTTCCCACCACGCGCTGGCCGAACGCAGGGTCGATCCAAAAGTCGATCGAGCCGCCTTTGACCCGGTACATCTCTTCAAAGCCGGATCCAAAACAAATGAGGCGAGGTTTCACGACGGCCAGTTTCAGATCGTCACCCTGGGTTTTGAAACGAACCTCGCGGCCTATCCTGTCGAACGCGTCATTGGCGTCGATCCCGTACGGCAGTTTCTCACCGCCGCGACCAACGGGCGCTGGCAGGTGCAGGAGGATTCTTACGACCCAAAATCGGATAAGTGGTTCGACGTTTTTGGCGCGGACGACCGCCAACCGGGAGAATGGGGCCATTGGACGGGCCGCGGCATGAACTGGAATTCAACCTGCGCCGAGTGCCACAACACCCGCCTGCAAAAAAATTATGATGACGCCACCGATTCGTATCACACCACCATGGGCGAAAGGGCCATCGGCTGCGGCGCCTGCCACGCCTCGCTTCAGGAACACGCCGCGTGGCAGCGGGAACATCCGGACAGCAAGGAAAAGGACCCGACCGTGACGCGGCCGAGCCCGGCCCAAACTCTCGGCGCCTGCGGCTCATGTCATTCGCGCCGGGAGGACATGACGGGCAATTTTGCCCCAGGCCAATCGTTTTATGACGAGTATCAAATGCAAATCCTGGATGAGACCGACGCTTGGTTTGCCGACGGGCAGGTCCACGGCGAAGATTATGAATTCGCGGCGTTCCTCGGCAGCAAGATGAGCCAGCGCGGCGTTATTTGTATTGACTGCCACAATCCGCATTCAGCCAGGACACTTTTGCCGGGCAACGACCTGTGCTTGCGCTGCCACAACGGCAGCTTCAGCAACGCGCCGATCATTCAACCGCTCGCGCATTCCCATCATGGCCTGGCCAGCGCGGGCAATCAGTGCGTTTCCTGCCACATGCCCGTGACGGTTTACATGCAGGTTCATGCGCGGCACGATCACGGCTTCACCATCCCCGACCCGCTGTTGACAAGGGAACTTGGCATCCCGAATGCCTGCAATCGGTGTCACGCCGATAAAAGCGCGGATTGGGCGGCGGCCTCCACTGAAAAATGGTACGGCCAAAAAATGGAACGTCACACGCGCGAGCGGGCGCGTTGGATGGCGGCGGCGCAGAAAGGCGAAGAGAGCGCAAAAGTCCGTATGATCGAAATGCTCTCGCCGGAGCGCGAAAGTTTTTACTGGCGGGCGGCGGCGGCGGGATTGTTATGGCGCTGGCCGGATGATGCCAGCGCAAAAGCCGCGTTGTTGGCGTCGCTCAAAGACAATCATCCCCTTGTGCGGGAGAGAGTGATCAATTCGCTCGAACCTGCGGCGGACTCCGGCGATGATGAGGTTCTCGCGGCCCTGCGCCCGATGTTGAACGATGCCTCCCGGAACGTGCGCGTGGCTGCGGCGTGGGCGCTGCGGGCCAGCCTGGACATGGGCAGCGGCGCCGGGCGCGAACTGCAAACCATGCTGGATTTCAATGCCGACCAGCCGATTGGCCGCTACCGCGAAGCGAAGTTCGCCCTGGCGCGGCACGACCCGTCCGGCGCATTGGCCCATTTGCGCAAGGCGATAACATGGGACCCTTATTCGCCTCCGTTCCGATTCGAAATCGCGGACGTGCTGACTCAATTGGGGCGGACGAACGAAGGAATTCACGAGCTGCAGGAATTGTGCCGGTTGCAACCGCAGTCGGTCGAAGCTCAATTCAAACTCGGCCTGGCCCTGGCCGACGCGCAACAGATCGAACCGGCCGTCGTGGCCTTCAAACAAGCCGTCAAGCTCGACCCGGAAAACATGCTGGCCTGGTACAATCTCGGCCTGGCCTCCATCGCCATAGGTCAAGTCGAAGAATCGCTGAGCGCGCTGGACCGGGCCGCCGCCCTGGCGCCGCAAGAGCCGCACATACCGTACGAGCGGGCCAGAACTCTGGCGCGAGCTGGCCGTTACACGGAAGCCCGCGCCGCCGCGAAGCAAGCCCTCAAGCTGCAACCTGATTTCAAACCCGCGCTGGACCTTCTCGACGCCCTGCCTCCTGCAGAATGAAAACGACTTGGCGCGAATCCGAGTTAAGGCGTGATTAGTCGTACGGAAGGAAAAAATGTTCGGACACGCCGGGGATCGCGCGTAAGTAATGGAAGATGGGCGACATAGGCGTGTGCCTCGATAAAGAAATCCGGGAGCGGACGCGCCTTCTTTCCGCCCGCCCTCCGGTACTTTTCAAACGCTTTGCCCGCTTGAAAAGCAGCATGGAGCGGGAATGGCAAATACGTGAAGGCGGAGAGCCGATTTTCCAACTCCTTTTGGGTGTCGAACTTGACGGCCAACTCGGCAAAAACAATGGGGTCATAGGCAACGGGTCCATGGCTGGCCGCGCGCTCGATTTGGGCACTGGACCACTGGAACCAATCAGGATCTTTGGTGAAAATGTCGGCGATGACACTCGTGTCAACCAGAATCATCCGCGTGTCAATCGCAGCCAATCTTTCGTCCGGCTTTTGATCTTTCCGCCGCGGAGCAAAGTCGCCAAAACGCGTTTGCCGCGGGGATGTGTCCCGGCCTTGACCACCAGCACGCCATCGGGTTGGTCCACCAATTTCACCTCAGCCAGCGCCCGCAGCCCATGCTTGCGGCGCATCGCCGGAGGTATTGTGACTTGTCCTGTCCGTGTGATCTTCACGGCGATAATGTCGCCCGGGAACGAACAAATTGTCAATACCGTTTCACGCCGGAACCGGGCCGCCCCGGTACATCGCGACCCCCTTGTTGGTTGAGAAGAGACTCCAGAGGGATGGGGTGAAGCAAGAAAATTTTGGGTGAAATATGGGGAGCTTTGATGGCCAGCAAATCGGCTG
>Ga0182024_10017351_pt1 | contig 13532 bp, 10 predicted proteins | sample P32metaG_FD_120480 | JGI IMG/M metagenome (GOLD analysis project Ga0182024, IMG submission 120480) | Permafrost microbial communities from Stordalen Mire, Sweden - P3-2 metaG (Illumina Assembly) | ecosystem: Environmental > Terrestrial > Soil > Wetlands > Permafrost | place: Sweden: Stordalen...
GCGCAGGCCATCATTCGCACCGAGTTCGAGGATGACGAGGGACGGATTGTGTAGCTGCAGCGCGCGCGGCAATCGCTGCAGTCCGCCCCCGGAGGTTTCTCCGCTGACGCTGGCATTGACGACCGCGGTTACGTACCCTTGTGCCTGCAACCGTTTTTGCAGCAGCGGCACCCAGCCTTCGTCGGGGCGCAGGCCGTAAGCCGCGCTTAAACTGTCCCCAAACACTAGTATGGGCGAGGCCTGCGTGGCCGTGCCCTGGACCGCAATGAGCCATAACCCGATGCCAAGCGCCCAGGCGCAGATCACTCGCGAAAGCGTTCTCAAGACCGATCACCTCACGAAGCAGGTTAACAGTCCCGAAGGACCGCTGACCATTGTCCAGGATGTATCGTTGGACATCGCAGCAGGAGAGTCGGTTGCGGTTGTCGGTCCCTCCGGTGCGGGAAAGTCCACGCTGCTCGCACTGCTGGCGGGCCTGGATGCGCCAACGTCCGGCAAAATCTGGCTCGCGGGAACGGATCTTAGCGCTCTCGACGAGGACGGGCGCGCGCGCTTGCGGGCGCAGCGCGTCGGATTCGTGTTTCAGGCGTTCCACTTGGTACCAGCGCTCACGGCGCTCGAGAACGTGATGCTGCCTCTTGAGCTTGCCGGCCGCACGGACGCGCGCAGCGGCGCACTCGCGGCGCTCGACCGCATCGGACTGGCAAAGCGCAAAGGACATTACCCGCGTCAACTCTCCGGAGGAGAGCAGCAGCGTATCGCGCTTGCCCGTGCATTTGTCACATCGCCCGCGGTGCTGTTTGCCGATGAGCCGACCGGCAACCTCGATACGTCCACTGGCGAGCGCGTCGGCGCACTGCTGTTCGAACTGAATGCGCACTCCCAGACGACGCTGGTCCTCGTGACTCACGAGCGCGACCTCGCCTCGCGCTGCCAGCGCACTCTGCAGATGGAAGCTGGGCGGCTGCTCTAACACATGCGCGCCTTATCACTCGCGGTGAGGATGCTGGCGCGGGAATGGCGCTCGGGAGAACTCGGCGTACTGCTGCTCGCGCTCACGATCGCCGTTGCCTCGCTTACCGGCGTGGGATTTCTGGTGAGCCGAATTGGGGCGGCGGTCGATTTGCAGGCAACGGAGGTTCTCGCCGCCGACGTTCGCCTGGGCTCCCCGCAGCCGATCTCGCAAGCGTCTCTTGATGAGGCAGTACGGCGCGGAGTGCTTGCGACGCGCAGTACGCGGCTCCTGAGCGTGGTGTTTCATGATGATCAGAGCCAGCTGACGAACGTCCATGCGGTCAGTGCGGGCTATCCGCTCAGGGGGCACGTCCTCATTGCCAATGAACCGTTCGTCAAGGGAGAGGCGGCCCCGGGCATCCCGCCGCGCGGCGAAGTATGGCCGGACTCGAGGCTCCTGGCGGCGACCGGCGCGCGTGTTGGATCGTTGCTCGCCATTGGTGCGGCCACTTTTCGCATCGGTCACGTGCTCATATCGCTCCCGGACCAGGGGGGGACATTTGCTGAGCTTGCGCCCAGCCTCCTTATGAATCTGCAGGACCTGCCTGCCACGCAGCTCGTTCAGCCAGGCAGCCGCGTGAGCTACAGCGTGCTGTTCGCCGGGGACCGCACCCGCGTCGATGACTTCAAATCCTGGCTGCTCCTCAATAAAAAGCCTGCCGAGCGGTTGCGGGATATCCGGGACGCGAGCCCGCAGATCAAGAGCGCGACGGAACGCGCAGGACGCTTTCTGAGCCTGGCGAGCCTGGTCAGCGTGCTGTTGTGCGCGATCGCGGTCGCTATGTCAGCACGTCGCTACGTCCATCGACGCCTTGACGTCGTCGCGTTGATGAAGACGCTCGGAGCGACGAGCGCATTCACTTTGAGCGTGAGTCTGTTGCAACTCATCGCGATCGCCTTCGTGGCAGCAGTGGCCGGTTCAGGGGTGGGATTTCTCGCGCAAGAATGGCTGCTGCGGGCATTGAAGGGGCTGTTCAATGCGCAGCTGCCACCGGCGACCCTGTTGCCGCTCGGTCTTGGTTTCATAGCAGCGATTGCTCTTCTCGTGGGCTTCGCGTTGCCGTCACTTCTGCAGCTCGCGCGCGTTCCGACCATTCGCATACTGAGGCGCGACGTCGGGCCGCCGCCAACGCTGGTGCTGCTTGCCTTCGGCCCTGCGGTCGCCGTCATAGCGCTGCTCATCTATTGGGTGGTGCGTGATGTGAGGCTGTTTCTCGATTTCACCCTCGGACTTGCAGGCTTCATTGCAGTCGTAGCCGGCGCTGGCTGGGTCCTCGTGTATCTGGCAGGGCGCCTGCGCGGCAGTGTCGGCGTTGCCTGGCGATATGGGGTCGCGAACCTAAGCCGCCGGCGTGCGGAAAGCGTTCTACAAATCGTAGCGTTTGGGACCGGCATCATGGTTCTCTTGATGCTTGGCATTGTGCGCAATCATGTGCAGGACAGCTGGCGCCGCAGCTTGCCGGAGGATCTGCCCAACTACTTTTTCGTCAACATCCCACCGGATGAGCGCGCGCCGTTCATAGAGTTTCTAAAGGTTCGCGGTGCGCAAACCTCGCGCGTCTTGCCGATGATCCGCGGCCGCCTGACTGCAATCAACGATCGTCCGATCGAAGGCGCGCAATCCGCCGGCGACGGCGAGAATTTCGCCGCGCGCGAACAAAATCTCACTTGGACAGCCGAGCTCGGCGCAGACAACAGCGTCGTCGCGGGCCGCTGGTGGACCCGCGAGGATTTCGGGAAGCCGCTCGTGTCTCTTGCGACGGAGTTTCAGGAGTCGCTGCACGTGCGCGTGGGCGACCGGCTTACATTTGATATCGGCGGAGAGAGTATCTCAGCGACCGTCGCCAGCATTCGCAAGGTAAAATGGGATAGTTTCCAGCCGAATTTCTTCATCGTATTTGCTCCCGGCGTTATCGATAACACGGCGGGAACCTATATGACGAGCGCTTACTTCCGGCCGGCCGGCGCCAACGCACTTGCCCAGCTCGCCCGACGCTTCCCCAGCGTCTCAATATTCGATATCGACGATCTGCTCGCACGCGTGCGCTCGGTTGTGGATAAGGCTGTTTTCGCCGTGCAGAGCGTTTTCGTTTTCACCGTTTTCGCCGGCCTAACCGTGCTGCTTGCTGCCGTGCAATCGAGCCGCGATGAGCGACGTTTCGAGAGCGCCATGCTGCGCACGCTCGGGGCGAGCCGCAAAGTGGTGCTGCAGGGAGTGCTCGCGGAGTTCACCGTGTTGGGATTGCTGTCGGGCTTGCTTGCGTCGGTGGGCGCATCGATTGCGGGGTATTTTGTCGCGACGCGGGTGCTCGCGCTGCCGTACGGATTTGACCCGTCGTTGTGGGCGTTGGGCCTTATCGGTGGCGCCGTGCTGGTGGTCTTTAGCGGCTGGCTTGCCACCCGCTCGGTCGTGAATCAGCCGCCGCTTGCGACGCTGCGTGCCAATGGCTGATCCGGTCTAATGCTCGATGCCAATAGTGATCCAAGCATCCGGCTCCGGATCGCCGCGCCACGTCAGCCCGTCGATTGTAAATTGGTAGATTCCTGGCCCGAGCGCGGAGCTATTGAGTGCGAGATGCAACTGACCGTTGGAGTCTTTCATGATGTTGTGGAGTATCGCGACCCGCCCTTGATCGACTCGGTCGATCGTCACCCGAAAGGCCCGATACGGCGAGCGCGTCATATCGATGTGCAGTTCGGCGAGTTGCGCCGGGCCGCCGCCGATCGTAATCGCCGGCGTGTTCGAGGTGCCGGTGCGGCTCGGCACCAGCCGAATCGTGCGGGTGATCGACGCAGGTTCGAGCGGCTGCTCGGCGATGGCTGCTTTGAGTTTCGTGATGCTGCGGGTCTTGTCCGCGCTTGCGCTGCCGACAACGGCGAGCGTCACCGCCAGCAAGAGAACCGCTGCGCCGAGGCCAATCAGGAGCTGCGGCTTTTCCCAGATCTTCTTCGGCGCTTGCTGCCACGGCTCAGGCTTTCCACTCGCCTCGAGCAGCCGCAATCCCGCATTAACCCGCTCGGGGAGGCCGATCTCATCCAGGAGTTCGGGTTCCTCACGGCAGAAGCGCTCGAAGTCGGTCGCACCCTTGATGGGCAGCTTGCCGGAGAGATAGCGTTCGACGATCTGGTTGCGAGCGATGAAGTCTCGGTCCATGAGCGGCGTCGGGGCGGCACCGATCCCCGGCGCGCCTACAGACGATGTTTCGGCCGCCTGCTCTGTGGCTCGGTCGGTCGCCGGCGCCGGCGATTCGGCCTGCGGCTGCGGGTCAGTGCGGGATGTAGCTTCCTTCATTGGGGTCTGCCGAGATAAGGGTTCATCCGTTCGGCTCATGGGTCATGACCATCGTATCTTGCAGAGTCGCCACTAGGCGACCTGCGGCATGGCTCACAGAACACACTGCCTGGAAGCATCCTTTGGCGACCCAGCCCGCATTCTACGGTGTGCCGCGGTCGGTTATGTTGCGTCGCAACATCTGCACATGCATTGTTTAATCAAATGCCTCATCTACTTCGGTCGCGCCAGTCGTCGATACCGCAAGCGAGCAAACCCTTCGAGGCTCCTCGGTGTGATCTACCGTTGCCCCATCGATCGAACTGTCAACCGTGAGAAGAATTTTCGCTTCGATTTATCAGCGCCGAAAGGTTGCTCCCCAAATATGTCGAACGACCCCTCGTGGAGGGGCGGCATACCGGGTTCGTAATCACGTAGAATCCCACGCCGACACTTGGAGGATATCGCGATGCGCCACGTCATTTCGCTTTTCGTCATGGCCCTGGCCACCGCAACGAGCATGGCCGCTGCGCCGCCGGCCGTCGATCCGGCGCTCACGGCGGCGATCGCCAGCAACCAACGCACCGCAACCTTCGTCGCGCGCGACGCCGCGCGGCATCCCGCCGAGGAATTGACGTTCTTCGGCATCAAATCCGATGCGAACGTCGTCGAGCTGTGGCCAGGCGGCGGCTATTGGACCGAGATTCTCGCGCCTGATCTAGCGGCCCGGGGCCACTATACGGCCGCTCTGCCGCCGACTAAGGCCGGCGGCGAGGACAGCAGCACGGTCGCGCAGTGGCGTGCACGGATCGCACCGCAGGCGGCGCGCTTTGGAACGATACACGAGACGACACTGGGCGCCGGCCATTTCGACATCGCCCCGCCTGCGTCCGCGGATCTCATTCTGACTTTTCGCAATCTCCACAATTGGATGGAAGGCGGTTACGCGGCCGAAGCTCTTGCGGCGTGCTTCCGCGCGTTGAAGCCGGGCGGCGTTCTCGGGGTCGAGGACCACCGCGGCAGCAACGATCAGCCACAAGATCCACTCGCGAAGAGCGGCTACGTGCGCCAGGACTACGCGATCAACCTTGCGAAGCAAGCGGGCTTCGTGTTCGTGGGCTCATCGGAAGTGGATGCCAACCCCAAGGATACCAAGGACTGGCCGAGTGGCGTATGGACGCTGCCACCCACGCTGACGCTTGGCGAGAAGGACCGCGCGAAGTACGTCGCGATCGGCGAGGCCGACAACTTCGTGCTGAAGTTCAGAAAGCCAAAGCAGTCATAAGGCGCGCGCGCCGCCGCTTGCAGTGAATCAGGTTCGCCGCATGCGGATGCTGTGCGGTCTTTGTGGGCGAGCATAGGCATTTTCCTGGCGTCCATCGGCCGCCGTCGCAATCGCCCTTGCAGCGAGTCCGTCAGCCCGCACCCGAGCCTTTGAGGAAATACTCCACCTTATCCCGATAGGTGCGCGACATCTTGAGCTCGTGCGCGCCTTCGAGCGTCAGGAAGTATTCGCCGTTCATGTGAGCCCGCAAACTTTTGACGCGGCGCAGATTGACGATGGTGGAGCGGTGTACGCGCTGGAAGAGGCGGGGATCAAGAATGTCCTCGAGCTCTTTCATCGTGCCACGCAGAATGTGCGTTTGACCGCTTGCGTGGATGCACATGTAGTCCCCCGCAGCGTCGATCCATTCGATCGATGCGATGGGCACGCGCACGATCTCGCGGCCCTGCCGGATCGGCAGAATTTCGGCGTGGGGCCGCGCAACCGCCGCACGGCCGTGCTCGAGAAGCTCGTCGAGTGCAACTTCCCCACACCCGGTGATCTCCGCGATGAGTCCGAAGAGTCGATCCCGTTGCTGAATCGCATCACGCGTCTGAATATGGGCGCGTACCTTCTCGAGCGTTGCATCGAAACGCTCGTCGTCGATCGGCTTCAAGAGGTAATCCACGGCTCGCGTCTCGAAGGCGCGAATGGCGTATTGGTCGTACGCGGTGACGAACACGACCAGCGGCAGAGACTCGCTAGGAATCTGGGCGAGGAGCTCGAATCCCGACAGGCCCGGCATCTGAATATCGAGAAACAAGAGGTCGGGCTTATGGGAACGGATCGCGGGCAGTGCGTCGCGCGCGCTTGCGCACTGCGCGACGACTTCGAAATCCGGCGCGTGCTTCAGGCGCAGCTCGAGTCCCCGGCGGGCGAGCGCTTCATCGTCGACGATGACCGTCGAGATCTTCGCATTCATCCTTACGCGGTCTCCAGTGGCAGCGCCATTTCAACGTGCAGGCCGGGCTGGGAGTTTAATACGGCGAAGCGGTGACCTTCTCCATAAAGAACTGCGAGCCGCTCGCGCGTGTTGCGCAAGCCGACGCCGCGACTGCCGCTCTGCAGCAGGCCTTCACGCATCCCCGGGCCGTCATCGATCACGGCAAGTTCCAGCATGGCGGCGCGCGTGCGCCCTTCGATACGAATCATTCCCCCATTCTCGCGCGGCGAGATCGCGTGTTTGACGGCGTTCTCGATCAGAGGCTGCAATAAGAGGCTCGGCAGCAGGGCCTCAAGAGCGCTCTCCTCTATGGCGTACTCGAGCCGCAGCCGCTCTCCAAAGCGCAGTCGCTCGGTATTGAGGTATAGATCGAGAGATTCCATCTCTTTGCGCAATGTGACTTTCTTCATCGGATCCTGATCGAGCGTATAACGCAAAAACTCTGCCAGGCGCGCGACGGCATGGTTCGCAATGCGATTCTGATTATCGAGGATGAGCGTGGAGATGGCGTTCAGCGTATTGAACAGAAAGTGAGGGTTCAACTGATAGCGCAGCATCTTCAGCTGCGCTTCTTGTGCGAGCGCGGTGGCTTTCAGTGCCGCTTCGCGCTGCTGCTGCAGCGACTCGTAGTACTTGATGCCGAAGTACAGAGCGCTCCAGCACAGCAAAAGATATGTCGTCGACAGCGACCCTTCGAGGACCTCGAATAAAGTCTTGAACTGCCATGTGGGCTCGACGAGATACTTGTAGGCGAGATTGATAACAACGCGTAGCGCGAGGGCGGTTGCATAGCACGAGGCCAGCACACCGACAATCATCGTTCGCAGCGGACGCCCCCAAAGCCTGCGATAAATGGGGCGCAAGGGCATGGATAGAATGAACCCAGAAACGGCGGCAATGGCGATGACCTGCTGGTAGGCGACGGGCTGGGCTTGCAGCAGGGCGCCAAAGTATTGGCTGATGGCATAGGCGCCCCAGCCCGCGGCGTGCAGGGTCCAAAAAAGCGCATTGCGGTTGGAACGCAACTGTTCGAGCGTCATCTGCTGTACCGTCGGAGTACGGAAAAAGGCGGGGAGCTTCCCCACAATATCCAAGCTTAGGGCACAAGTCGAAGCGCGGGTGCGCGTGGCGCCTAGGTTCAGCGCGCGATTCGGTCGCTTCGTCGCGGATCAGCGGGCCTTGCGACGTGCAGCGCTCGGCGGTTTCGTGCAGCCTGCCGCGGCCGCCAGGGATTCAAGCGGCAGCGGTCGATCGAGGACAAAGCCCTGCGCAAGATCGCATCCTACGGCCGTGAGCCACTGCAGGGCGGCTTGGGATTCGACACGCTTGGCGACGCAGTGGATCCCCAGCACCTTACAAGCCTGGGCGATGGCAACCACCAGCGCCTGCGAGAGCTTGTCTTGCAGCGCGGATGAGGTCAGTCGCGCGTCGATTTTCACAAGCCGCAGCGCGGGCGAGCGCAGAAACTGCAGCGCGTGTGGGGCGAGCGAGAAGTTGTCGAGGACCAGGAAGCAGCCGAGCTTTTCGCAGGTGGCGATAAAGCGCTCGACCTGCGCTGGGCATTGAGAGCAGGCCTGCTCGCTGATCTCAAAACCGATGCATTGAGCCGCGACGCCTGTGCGTGCCAGGTCCGCTGGCAGCCCTTGCAGAAATTGCGCATCCTCGAGCGCGCCGATGGACACATTGATGGAGAAGCTCGCAGGCTCCGCGTCCCACACCACGGGGTTCTCCCCGAGCCAAGTCAGAAGCTGCTTGAGCACGAGGCTGTCGAGCGCCGCCCCGTCAGGGCCACGCGCCGCGGGCGCGACGAATGCGGCCGGTACCTGCTTACGCGTGGCGTCACGCCGAGAGCGCGCCAGCACTTCGTAGCGGCGCGTCCGGCCGCCCGAGCGCAGCTGGGTCAACTGCTGCACGTCCAGGATCAAATCCGCCGCCTGCTCCTGATCAGTCATGGGTTTTGATGCGGAGGCGGCAGGAGGCGCTTTGGGCTGCGCGGAGCCTACGGGTGGCGCTTTGGGCTGCGTGGAAAGCTCCGGCGTGAGCTCGAAAGTCAGGACGTCGTCAACCTTCTTAGGAGTGAGAACCGTGGAGGTTGTCTCCGGCTGCGCGACAGCAAGCACCGGTAAAGATCCGGACATGAGCGCAAGCTCAGATACTGAGATCGCGCCGGTGTTCGTCGCAACGTCCATCTGCGCCACCGCGCTCGTGGCGCCGATATTTCCGGCTTTAACGCGCAGCAGCACCGCAATTTTTTGTAATGCCGCTCGTAGTGGTGCAGTCACGGACTGCATCGGCGCTTCGCCCTTCAATGATTTGGGATCGGCCAGGATCATGGCCGGCCCCACGAGGTCGCCGCGCGGCGCGCGCACCGCGAGCAAGATGGCGCTGCGGCCATCATCGAGGGTGCGGGTAAAAATGAGCTTGTTTTCGGCCGCACGCAGCGTGCCGATGGCATCGACTACTACGCTATGTTCATCCGGCCCCAGTGCGCCTTCACTCAGCCAGAGTACATCGCCCCCACTGTTGTAGATGGAGAGGGAATGCACACGCATCGGCGGCAGCGCGGCGCGCAGCTGCCGCCCCAACGTCTCGGCAGTGACAGTGTCATCAGTCGAAGTCTTTGGCGCTGCTTTGGCGCTTGGGAGTGGCAAGGAAATTTCCGTCCGTGAGCTGTGGCACGCAGCATGGCAGGAGGCCGTCGCATTGAGCGTGATTCCGCTCGCGTTTGTATCCGATCAGCGACTCTGCGCCAGTTTCTGTAAAATCGCTCGCTACATGCCGAGAAAATCCCGCTTGCCGATCTCAATCCCGTTATGACGCAGAATCGCGTAGGTTGTGACTACGTGAAAATAAAAGTTCGGTAGTGCCCAGGTCCTAAGAAACGGAAGCCCTTTCATCTCAAGATTGCGATCGCGCAGCGGAATTTTGATGTCGCGATCCTCGGAGCCGTCGATCGCACTCGCCGGAATGCTTTTCAAATGATCGATGGTGCGCGTGATGCGCGTGCGCAGCTCCTCGATCGTCGACTCATTGTCTTCGAAGCGCGGCGCTTCTTGCCCGGCAAGCCGCGAGCTGCCGTTTTTTGCCATGTCGCAGGCGATCTGGATTTGTCGTGACATCGGCAGCATGTCCGGCGCGAGGCGCGCATTGACCAGCACCGCGGGGTCGAATTTCTTCTCAGTCGCGTGCTTAAGCCCCTTATCCAGAAGTGACGACAAAGTCCCAAGCATCGGTAAGAAGGTCTCCACCGACATCGAGTACATCGAGATTTTCATTCCGGCATCCCTCAGCATATAGAACAGACGATTTTACAATACCTTCTAGCATCGGTGCTTCACTGATGAAACAATGAGACCTGAATCAGCTCTAATTGTTGGCTTAATGAACGAACTTTGGGCCCCCGCGCAGCTTGCGCTTCTGGCAAAAGTCGTCGACCTCAATGGCTTTTCGGCCGCGGCGCGCAGCTTAGGCGTGCCGAAAGCGGCCGTGAGCCGCTCGGTGGCGGACTTGGAAAAGACGCTGGGTGTGCGAGTGCTGGAGCGCACGACGCGGCGCATCGCACTCACTGCGGCCGGTCGCTTGATCTATCCGTATGCCAAGCGCGTCGTGGTGGAGGTTGATGCGGCACGCGCGCTCATCGCAAAACTGCATGCGCCCGTCGGCGGGCCGCTGCGCGTCGCGGCAGAGCCGACCTATGGACGCGCGCTCCTCGCACCCTTGGTGCCGCGCTTTCTCGAGAGCTTTCCCGACGTGCCCCTCGAGGTGGTCCTGCAGCCGATCGAGGCGCAAGACTCCTGGGACGTCGCCATCCGTGCAGGCTTGCCCGAGGAAGTGAGCCTTGCGCACCGCTTGCTGGGCGCGCCGCCCGCAGTGCTGTGCGCAACCCCTGCCTACTTGCAGCAACACGGCTCCCCCGCGCGTCCTGAGGATCTGCGCCAGCATGACTTGCTGACGCCGGGCGTCGATTCGCCCGAGTATCGTCTCGAGCTTGCGCGCGGCTCGCAGCGCGCCGAGGTGCGCGTGGCCCCGAAGCTCACTGTCAATGATCCGGCGGTGCTGCACGGGGCCTGTGCCGCGGGCTTGGGTGTTGCGCTGTTGCCGGAATTTCTATGCCGCCAGGGTCTGGCAACCGGGCGTCTGAAGCTGGTGCTGCCGGATTGGACGCTCGCGCCGGCGGCGGTTCTCTATGCCGTGTATGCCGCAACGCTCGAAGCTGACGCGCGCGTACAGCGTTTCGTCGAGTTTCTGGCCGCTAATATCGTGCCGGCACTCGCATCCGTGCGTCCGTCTGGGGCATTCTCTACGCCGCGCTCACCGTGAGGAGGCTTGATGTATCGCGCACCCATCAGGGAGCTTCGTTTCGTCCTAGATGAGCTCCTCGGCGCCGGAGTGTTGAGCGCCTACCCGGAGCTTGCGGAGTACTCCTCTGAGACGGCCGAGTCGATTTTGGGCGAGGCGGCGCGCTTCGCGGAGGAGGTGCTCGAGCCCCTTAACCAGAGTGGCGATCGCGAGGGTGCGCGCTGGACGCCTGCTGGCGTCGTGACACCGAAAGGCTTTCCCGCGGCCTATCGGCAATTCGTCGAGGCGGGCTGGCCGCAACTCGGAGCGGATCCCAAATACGGCGGCCAGCCCGTGCCGCAGGCGCTCGGCGTCGCTGTGCGCGAGTTCTGGGGCGCCGCGAATCTTTCCTTCAAGCTGTGTCCGATGCTGACCCAGGGCGCTGTCGAAGCGATCGATTTGTGCGGCTCGACGGCGCAAAAGGAGCTCTTTCTGCCGAAGATGGTGCGCGGCGAGTGGACCGGCACCATGGATCTCACCGAGCCGCAGGCGGGGTCGGATCTTGCGCAGATCCGCACGCGCGCCGTACCCGACGGGGAGAACTTCCGGCTTTTCGGCCAGAAGATCTTCATCACCTGGGGCGATCACGACTGCGCCGAGAACATCATTCATATGGTGCTGGCGCGCATCGAGGGCGCGCCGTCCGGAGTGAAGGGCGTGTCGCTCTTCATCGTGCCGAAGGTTCTCGTGAATGCCGACGGCACGCTCGGTGAGCGCAACGAGCTGCGCTGCGTGTCAATCGAACACAAGCTGGGGATTCATGCGAGTCCCACCTGCATGCTTGCCTTTGGAGACGCGCGCGGCGCGGTGGGCTACCTCATCGGTACGGCCAACCGCGGCCTCGAACACATGTTCGTCATGATGAACGCCGCGCGCCTGTCCGTCGGCATCGAGGGCTATGCGGTCGCGGAACGCGCCTTTCAGCGCGCGTCCGAGTGGGCAAGGAGTCGCGTGCAGGGCAGGCCGCTTGCCGCGCCCGCGAGCGGTCCCGGTACCATCGTCTATCACCCCGATGTCAAACGCATGTTGCTGACGATGAAGTCGTGCATTCAGGCCATGCGCGCGCTCGGCATGTATGCCGCGTTCGAGCTCGATATCGCCGAGCTCGATCCTGACGGGCAGCGGCGCCTGCATGCGCAGGCGCGCGTCGATCTTTTGATACCGATCGTCAAGGGATGGTGCACCGAGCTTGGCAACGAGCTTGCCGCAACGGGCGTGCAAATTCACGGCGGCATGGGCTTCATCGAAGAGACGGGCGCTGCGCAGTACATGCGCGATCTACGCATTACCACGATCTACGAGGGAACCACCGGCATTCAGGCCAATGATTTGATCGGGCGCAAGCTTGGGCGCGATCGCGGTGCGGCCATGGATGCCCTCATGCTCGAGATGCATGCTGAGCTTGACGCGCTGGAGGGCAGCGATGCCGTCATGCGCATCATCAAGCATTCGGCCATCGAGGCCGTCGACCGTTTGCGCGAAGCGACGGATGCCATTTTGGAGGCTTTCTCAGCAGGTCAGGAGCGCGCGCTCGCAGTCGCGGTTCCTTACCTCAACCTCTGCGGCTTCGTGACCGGGGGCTGGCTGCTCGCGAAATCCGCAGCGATCGCGGTGGGGCGGCGCGCCGGCGCCGAGCGCGAATTCTATGAGGCGAAACTTGCGACCGCGCGGTTCTACGCGCAGCAGGTGCTGCCGCGAGCCCTCGCGCTGGCACGCATCGTTCAAAGCGGGGCGGCCAGCGTCACAGAGAGCGATGCGGCGCTGATCTAACGCTTCGAGGGCGCACCGCGCGTGCGCCGCGTTGGCACACGCAGGTTGAGTGCGGGCGGTTCGTTTAATGACTGCAGAAAAATGCGTCGTGCCGTCTGCGGCAGCGCGCTCCAGTCGACCTTGGGTATTTGAGTACGGCGCAGCTGCCGGTCGCTGATGCGCGCCTCGGCCTCGCTTGCTTGAGCCCGGCGTGTCGACAGGCGCCGCGTCTTGCCGCCGCACAGGAGGTCGGCGACCGCCCGCGCGACACCGTGATCACGCGTGAGCTCGCTATGAGCGGTGGCAGTGAAGTAGCTGCGCGCTCCGGGCAAGAGCGCCTGATCGATGGGCACGGTGCCGTCGCCATTGCGGGTGATCGTGTAGACGAAATCATCGCGCTGGCGCGCGACCGCTGTCACCGTTTCCTGATTCACCCCGGCTATGACGACGAAGCGCTCGTCGGCAGCGGCAAGCGTGCGAGTAAGACTGCGCGCCGCTGCCAAGAGCCGGGTGCGCGGTCGCGGCCCGCTCTGCGGCCACTCCTCGGAGTCAAACAGATCAAGACCAGCGCTGTGACCTGGGGCGGGCAGGAGGTGGTAGAGGCTGGGGAAGGCGTTGAACACCTTCTCAGCCAGCCACTCGGCCGACTGCTCCTGATTCAGGCGTGCGATCTTGCGCACGACAGCATAGGTGCCGCGCAGCGCCTGCACCGGCGCGAATGAGCCAAAATTGGGCGTGCCGAGCAGCACGACGCGCTCCACGCATCCCGTGCCCGCCATCGCCAGCGCCGCGCGGCTGACGAGGCCGCCCATGCTATGCGCGACAAGCATCACGCGTTTCGCAGGCTCGAGTCGCAGCCGCGCGGCAAGCGCCTGCCCGAGCACATCCACACC
>Ga0182024_10017352_pt1 | contig 13532 bp, 4 predicted proteins | sample P32metaG_FD_120480 | JGI IMG/M metagenome (GOLD analysis project Ga0182024, IMG submission 120480) | Permafrost microbial communities from Stordalen Mire, Sweden - P3-2 metaG (Illumina Assembly) | ecosystem: Environmental > Terrestrial > Soil > Wetlands > Permafrost | place: Sweden: Stordalen...
AGACGGCGCGACGGTGATTACCTCGGCGCCGCTGCCCCCGGGCTGGACGGGCAAGACCTGGGCCTGCCACCAGGGTGCTGCCGCGGCCACCGGCGATGCGCTGTTCTTCCTGGACGCGGACGTTCGATTCGTCGATGAGGGCTATCGGCGGATCGTCGAACGCTTTGCCGCGCTGCCGCCCGGCGCGGCGCTCTCAATTCTTCCTTTTCACAGGATCCAGTGCTGGTATGAGTATCTCTCAATATTCTTCAATATTATGGTGGCGATGGTCGCGGGCGACTTCGGCAAGCTGGATGCTCCGCACCTCTTCGGCCAGTTGCTGCTGGTCCGGAAAGAGATCTATCAAAATGCCGGGGGCACGAATCGGTCAAGGGGGAGATCCTTGAGAATCTTCGATTCACTGAGCATGTGCTTGTGGCGGGTGGGGCGACGTACACGGTGGGAGGACGCCACACACTGGAGACGAGGATGTTTCCTCAGGGCCTGCGCCAGCTGCACCAGAGCTGGCAGAAGGCGTTTGCCTCCGGCGCCGGTATGACCTCTCCTCTGGTGCTGGCGCTCTGCATCTGCTGGCTTGCGTCTGCTATGTTCGTGCCGTTTTTGCTGGTTGCTGCGCGAGGGCCTCTCTGGCCGGCCGCCGCTGCGCTCTATCTGTTCAATGTCGTCCAGGTTGCAAGGTATGGGCGACAGCTCGGAACATTCCGCCCAGCAGCAGCATTGCTCTACCCCATTCCGCTTGCGTTTTATTTCGTCACGTTCGCGCAGTCGGCATGGAAGCAGGTGCGTGGCACGCCAGTTTCGTGGCGAGGGCGTCAGGTATGACCTTGGTCCTGACCACAGCAAATGTGATTGGCTGGCTGGTGCCGGGCCGTTATCAGCCCTAAAGCGCTCGACGCTTAAACATCTGCGTTGCTGGGGCTTGCTTCCTACGGCTCGGTAAAGGTCATATCGGACGAGACGACCTGATTGCCGTTGGAGTCCATGCTGACCAGTTGGTAATGGATCGTCCCGCTCGGCACATAGGACAGCGCGCAGTGCGGCGTAGTGGTCTGACTGGTCATCGCAGAGTAGGAGCCGTAACTCGTGGATAGGCCGTACTGCACGTAGCTGCTCGTCGGCACCGACGTCGTCCAGTTGATCATGGCCGTGTTGTTCGCCGCTGGATTTGTAGTAACGTTCGAGATCGTTGGCGGGCCAGGCAGCGTCGTAAAGCTGTAAGTCGCCGAGTTGCCCGTATTGCCGCTGCCGTCCGCCGATTGTGCGGCGAAGTAGTACGTGGTCCCGGCGGCCAGGCCCGTCAGAATGACGCCGTGACTACTCGTCAGCGCAGTCTGCACCGGGCTCAGTTGGTCCAGCGCACTCGTAGTCCCGTAGGCCACCGCCGTGTTGGACAGTACATCGGTGGACCACGAGATGGTCACACCCGAACTAGTGACGCCCCAGAAGTCCAGGTAAGAGATCACGGGCGGCGGGGCCGTATTGGACGATGTTTTGAACATGAAGTTGGCCGACGTGCTCGACGTGTTCGCCGCATTGGCCGAGACCACGTCGAAGTTGTACGTCGTGTTCGCCGTTAGCCCCGTCAGCGCAATCGAGTGGGTGGTGACCAGCCCGGCCACCGAAGCCGTGGAACCATACCCGTTCGTAGCCCCGTAGTTCACCACCGACGTCGCCGCCTGGTCCGTCGTCCAGCTGATCGTCGCAGTCCCGCTCGTCACGCCGCTGGAACCCACGTTGCTGATCACCGGAGCGGGCGCTGTACCGGTGGTGGTGAAGCTGGAGTTCGTCGACGTTGAGGAGACAGACAAAGCGTTCGCCGACATCACGTCGAAGTCATACGCCGTACCCGGGGTCAGGCCAGTCAGGGTCACCGAGTGGCTTGTAACTAGCATCGGATCGAGCGCGCTCGACAAGGTGTACGTCGTGGTCAGCCCGTAGTTCACCTGCGACGACGCGCTCTGGTCCGTAGTCCACGTAATCGTCTCCGATGTATTGCTGACGCTGGTGGCCACCACGTTCGAGATCACCGGAGGCGGTGTGGTCTGGGTGCCTGTCGTAGTGAAGCTGTACGTGGTCGAATAGCCGGTTGCTCCATTGGCGCCCGTCGATTGCGCTACGAAGTAGTACGTCGTGCCCGGGTTCAGAGTGGTCATCACCACGCCGTGGCTGTTGGCCATCGCAGTCTGCAGCGGAGACAGCTGGCCCAGCGCCGGCGTAGTCCCGTACGCCAGCTGCGTGTTCGCGGGAACGTCCGTGGACCAGGAGATGGTGATGCCCGTGTTGTTAACCCCCCAGTAGGAAACGTAACCGACCTGCGGCGGGGTGGCAGTAGACGCAAGGGTGCTGAAGGTGGAGTTCCCCGACGTGCTGGACTGCGCCGCAGCGTTGACCGACACCACATCGAAGTCGTAGGTCGTGCCGGCGGCCAGCCCGCTCAGCGTCACCGAATGGGACGTGACCAAGGTCGTGTTCAGCGCAGAAGCCAACCCATATCCATTCGTCGTCCCAAAGTTCACCAGCGAACTCGACGCCTGGTCCGTAGTCCAGATCACCGTCACCGAGGTGCTCGTGAGGTTGGTCGTCGCCACATTCGAAATCACCGGCGGCGACGACACCACCGACGTCGTCATGAAGGTCGCATTGCCCGAAGTGGCCGACATCGCCCCCGCATTTGCCGAGACCACATCAAAGTCATACGTCGTCCCCAGCGTCAACCCCGTCAGCGTCATCGTATGGCTCGTCACCAGAGTTGGGTCCAGCGTAGAGGCCGACCCATACCCATTCGTAACCCCATAGTTCACCAGCGACGACGACGCCTGGTCTGTAGTCCACGTAATCGTCGCCGATGTATTGGTGATGTTGCTGACAAGCACGCTCGAGATCACCGGCGGTCCCGCGGATGCTGTGCCCGTGGTCGTGAAGCTCATCACGGTCGAATATCCTGTCGCTCCGTTGGCGGCGGTCGATTGCGCCACAAAGTAGTACGTCGTTCCGCTGATCAGGCCCGACAGCACCACGCCGTGGCTGTTGGCCATCGCCGTCTGTAACGGACTCATTTGCCCCAGCGCTGTCGTGGTGCCATAAGCCAACTGCGTGTTGGCGAACACGTCCGTGGACCACGTAACGGTCGCGTTGGAGTTGTTGATCCCCCAGGCCACCACGTAACCAACCTGCGGCGGCGTGGCGGTGGTCGCAAGGGTGCTGAAGGTGGAGTTCCCCGACGTGGTGGATTGCGCCGCCGCGTTGCTGGAGACCACGTCGAAGTCGTACGCAGTGCCGGCGGCCAGCCCGGTCAGCGTCACCGAGTGGGACGTCACCAAAGTCGAATTCAATGTCGACGAGGATCCATAAGTCAACGACGTGCCGTAGTTCACCTGCGACGACGCAGGCTGGTCCGTAGTCCAGGTCACCGTCACCGAGGTGCTCGTGAGGTTGGTCGTCGCCATGTTCGTAGTCACCGGCGGCGACGACACCACCGACGTCGTCAGGAAGGTGGAGTTGGTCGAATTGGCCGACATCGCTCCGGAGTTTGCCGAGACCACATCAAAGTCATACGTCGTCCCCAGCGTCAGGCCCGTCAGCGTCACCGAGTGCGCCGTTACCAGCGTCGTGTCCACCGTCGAAGCCGACCCATACCCATTCGTGACCCCATAGTTCACCAGCGAACTCGACGCCTGGTCCGTAGTCCACGTGATCGTCGCGGATGTGTTGGTGATGTTGGTAGCCATAACATTCGAAATCACCGGCGGCCCCGCCGGCGCCGTGCCCGTCGTCGTGAAGCTGTACGTGGTGGAGTACCCCGTCGCTCCATTCGCACCCGTCGACTGCGCCACGAAGTAGTAGGTCGTCCCCGGGTTCAGCGTAGTCAACACCACACCGTGGCTCTGGGTCAGCGCCGTTTGCAGCGGGCTCAGCTGACCCAGCGCCGCCGTCGTCCCATACGCCAGCTGCGTGTTCGCCGCCACGTCCGTAGACCACGACACCGTAATCCCCGAGTTGTTGATGCCCCAGAACGACACATACCCCACCTGTGGACCGTTGCTCACGTTGACAATCTGGCTCACTGACCCAGTACTGGCAGGAAACTTTGAGTCACCCTGATAGGTGGCCGTGATCGCGTTCGTGCCCAGCGGTAGCGCCGACATCGTGTAAGTTGCGATTCCGCCGCTAAGCGTAGCCGCGGTGGTGTTCAGCGCCTGCCCGTTGTTGAAGAAGAACACGCCTTCGCCATTCGGCGGTGGGCCACTGTTTGAGGAGACGGTTGCGGTCAACGTGACCGCTTGCCCGACGGTGGATGGATTCGGCGACGCCGCGACCGTCGTCGTGGTCGCGAGCGGCGAAATCAAGGTGACCTTGCGGACGACATTAGTCTCGTTATCTGCGAAGTAGAAATTGCCGCTGCTGTCCACGGAGACATTAAGCGGGTCGCCGATCTCTGCGCCCGTCGCTGGTCCGCCATCCCCGGTGTACCCAAAGGCGCCGGTGCCAGCGGCGGTCGAGATGATGCCCCCCGGAGTCACCTTGCGGATGCGGTCGATATCAGTGATGTAGAGATCGCCGCTGCTGTCCACCGACACTCCATGGACACCACGGAACCCGGCGCTGGTGGCGGGGCCGCCGTCGCCACTATATACAAAGGTTCCATTGCCGGCGACGGTCGAGATCACCCCGGTCGCAGTCACCTTGCGGATGCGAGAGTTGGCACTGTCCGCGATGTACAAATTCCCGCCCGCGTCCACCGCGACGCCAGTCGGATTGTAGAGCTCCGCGCTGGTCGACGGGCCGCCGTCCCCGCTATAACCCGCGGTTCCATTACCGGCAACGGTCGAGATCACACCCGCCGGTGTCACCTTGCGTATGCGGTAGTTGTACAAATCCGCGAAATAGAAATTGCCACTGTTGTCGAATGCAACTTTTGAGGGATCGTAAAACTCCGCGCTGGTCGCCGGTCCGCCGTCCCCGGAGTAACCCTGAGTTCCATTGCCGGCGACGGTCGAAATCACACCCGCCACCGTCACCTCGCGGATGCGATCGCCGCACGTGATGTATAAGTTCCCGCTACGGTCCACAGCAACGCCACCTGGAGACACCTCTGCGTTGATCGCCAGTCCGCCATCGCCGCTAAAACCGCCGGCTCCGTTGCCGGCGACGGTCGAGATCACGCCCGCTGGAGTCACCTTGCGGACGCGGTAGTTTCTCGAGTCCGCGATGTAGAGATTGCCACTGCTGTCGACAGCTGCATCATATGGCTCATTGATCTCTGCGCTGGTTGCTGCTATGCCGTCTCCGTTATAACCAGCGGTGCCATTGCCCGCGACGGTCGAGATGATGCCAATACTGTAGCCGATGACGTAGGCTGCGCTGCCCACGACGCTGCTGCTGTATCCGCCGCCAACCGCAGTGGCGTTGATCGTCTCCGACGAGGTCACCGCCACCGGGACGGTATACGGAAACGACGCCGTCGTGGGAGTCGATCCGTCCGTGGTGTAGTAGATCGTTGCCCCAGCGGTGGCCGACGTGATACCCACCGCAAAGGGAGACACGTAACTGCCGGAAGCGACGGAGAAGGTCGGCATCGCGGCGGCGGACCCGGCATTCACGATTTCTATGACCGCGCCGGAGGTGCTGGGGCCAAAGTTGGCATCACCGGTGTACACGGCCGTAATTGTGTGAGGGCCGCTGGCCAGAGACGATATCGTGAAGGTCGCGACACCGCTGCCGTTCAGCGTCCCAATCCCCAGCGAGGTTGTGCTGTCGTAGAACGTGACTGTGCCGGTTGGCGTTCCGCCGGAGCCGGTCACGGTGGCGGTAAAGGTGACTGCCTGGCCACCGGTGGAGGGATTCGGTGAGGCGGCGACGGTCGTCGAGGTGACGAATGCCGTCTGGTACGTCACCTTGCGGATGCGATTGTTGGCAAGGTCCGCGATGTACAAGTTCCCGCTGCTATCCACAGTGACGCCAACCGGCTCGCTCAACTCCGCGCTGGTCGCCGCCCCGCCGTCTCCGCTATAAGCGCCGAATCCGCCAGTGCCGCCGGCCCCATTCCCCGCCGCGGTAGAGATGATGCCCGCCGGAGTGACCTTGCGGACGCGTTCGGTTTGCCAATCCGCGATGTAAATAGTTCCGCTGCTGTCCACCGCGACGCCACTCGAATCTGCCAGCTCCGCGCTGGTGGCTGGCCCGCCGTCTCCGCTGTAGCCAAATGTTCCGTTGCCGGCGACGGTCGAAATCACTCCCGCCGCGGTCACCTTGCGGATGCGGTTGTTGAAACTGTCCGCGATGTACAAGCCGCCGCTCGTGTCCAGCGCAACGCCGATCGGCTGGTTGAGCTCCGCGCTGGTCGCCGCCCCGCCGTCCCCGCTATATCCTTGGGTTCCATTGCCGGCGACGGTCGAGATCACACCCGATGGTGTCACCTTGCGAACCCGCATGTTGTTCAAATCCGCGATATAGAGATTGCCGCTGTTGTCCAGCGCAACCCCGCGGGCGTTACTAATCTCCGCGCTGGTCGCCGCCCCACCGTCCCCGAAGTAGCCGGCAGTGCCATTGCCAGCGTAGGTCGAGATCACTCCCGCCGCCGTCACCTTGCGGATTCGATTGTTGCCGGTATCCGAGATATACAAGTTCCCGCTTCCGTCCAAGACGACGCTCGTCGGATAGTCCAGCTCAGCGCTGGTCGCTGCTCCGCCGTCGCCGCCGTAACCCGCGGTTCCATTGCCGGCGACGGTCGAAATCACGCCCGCCGGAGTGACCTCGCGGATGCGTTGGTTGTGCCAATCCGCGATATAAAGATTGCCGATGCTGTCCACAGCCGTGCCCCAGGGACTGTTCAGCTCCGCGCTGGTGGCCGCCGCTCCGTCCCCTCCATAGCCTTGGGTCCCATTGCCCGCATAGGTCGAGATGACGCCGAGAACGTTGTTGATGACGTACGTTGCGCTGCCAACGCTGCTGGTGCCATAGACGAATCCAGCCGCAATGGCGTTGATCGTCTCCGACGAGGTGACCGCTACGGAGCCCTTATACAGAAGGGACGCCGTTGTGGGCATCGTGCCGTCGGTAGTGTAGTAGATCGAGACCCCTTTGTTGGTGCTCATGGACACCGTCAGCGGCGACGTATAGGTGCCGGCGGACGGCAGGAAACCCGGCGTCGCAGCATACCCAACCGTGGTAAACATCGCATTCGGCGATGTTGTGGACTGCGACGCCGCGTTGGCCGAAACCACATCGAAGTCGTAAGTCGTTCCAAAGGCCAGCCCGGTCAGCGTCACCGAGTGCGCCGTCACCAGAGTCGTGTCCAAGGGCGAGGAAGACCCATACCCCGTGGTCGTGCCATAGTTCACCTGCGACGTCGCAGGCTGGTCCGTGGTCCAGGTCACCGTCATCGAACCGCTGCCCCCGCCGGGTACGGCCACATTCGAGATCACCGGCGCAACACTGCCGGCCGTCTTTGCAGTGCCGCTCAACCCAATGGTCTGCGTTGCATTTGTCGCGTTCAGGCTGTTGTCGGTAACCGCCACCGACTCGCTCAGCGGGCCGCTCGAAGGAGACACCGGAGCAAAGGTCACCGGCAAATTGCACGTCGCGCCCGCCGCAAGCGAGCTGGCTGAAGACGCCGAGCTGGTCAGCGAGGGACAAGCCGCGCTGCCGAATGTATTCAAGGAAAAGTCTGCCCCCACTGCGGGATTGGTGTCACCGCCCAAGGGAACGCCAATGCTCAGTGGCTCATTCCCGATGTTCGCAAGAGTCACAGTCTGCGCGCCATCCGTACTGTCCGTCGTGCCATCCAGGGTCGAGGTCGGATACACCAGCGCCGCCGCAGTCGCCGTCACCTTGCGGACGCGGTTGTTGAACTCATCCGAGATGTACACATTTCCAGCCCCATCGACGGCCACACCAAACGGGTCATCTATCTCCGCGTTGGTCGCCGCTCCGCTATCGCCGGAGTACCCCTCTACCCCATCTCCCGCAATCGTGGAGATAATGCCGGTCGCCGCCGTCACCTTGCGAATTCGGTCCTGCAAATCTGTAATGTATACATTCCCGGTCCCATCCACAGCCACGTTAAAAGGGCCGTCGAGGGATGCGCTCGTCGCTGGTCCGCCATCGCCCGGAACTCCCCCGAACCCACCGCCCGCGACCGTAGTAATGATTCCCGTCGCCGCCGCAACCTCGCGGACTCGGTCGTTGAAGGTATCGGCGATAAAGAGGTTCCCAGCCACATCAACCGCCACCCCTTCCGGCTCAAAGACCTTTTCACTGGTCGCTGCTCCGCCATCGCCGGAGAACCCCTGGGTCCCGTTCCCCGCCACGGTGGAGATCAAGCCCGTCGCCGCCGTCACCTTGCGGATGCGGCTGTCCCTGCCCGCGATATACAGGTTTCCGGCTCCATCGACAGCCAAGCCGAGCGGGTTATCGATCTCTGCGCTTGTCGCAGGCCCGCCGTCGCCGGAGGATCCCTCCGTCCCGTTTCCCGCCACTGTCGAGATAATGCCCGTCGCCGCGGTCACCTTGCGGATACGGTTGTTCACCATGTCCCCGATGTAGACGTTTCCCGCCCCGTCGACCGCCACGCTCTGCGCGAGTGTAAACTCAGCGCTGGTCGCCGGACCCCCATCGCCGAAGTATCCCTGATAGTCAGTGCCCGCGACAGTGGAGATAACGCCCGTCGCCGCGGTCACCTTGCGGATGCGGTTGTTCGTGGTGTCCGCGAAGTACACATCGCCGTCCGCGCTCACTGCCAGTCCCTGGGGTTGGTAGATCTCCGCGCTGGTCGCTGCTCCGCCGTCGCCCGAGAAATCCCCGGTCCCATTGCCCGCGATGGTGGAGATCGTACCCGGCAGCGTCACAGCCAGCGGCCCATCGCCCGTCCCATACAGCAGAGTGCTGGCCAGCAGGTTGCCGCTGCTGTCCGTCAGCGTGATCGCTCCATTGCGTGGTCCGGGAAACAGCGGCGCAAACTTCACCGTAACGGTGCACATCGAATTCGCGGCAAGAAGGCCGATGCAGGTCGTGCTCGCCAGCGTGTAATCCAGGTTGGGTGTGCCTTGGGTCAGCACGTTGACATTCACTACCGTCGTCGGCGACGCGCCCACCGTAAAACTCACCGTCGCGCTCTGGCTGCACGGCGCGGGCACACTCTGCCCCGATGGGCACACGTTCGCCGTTCCGGCATTCATCGAGGCAACGCTCGACAAAATACCCGACCCGGCCGGGGCCAGTTGCAGGTTCCAGGTATCGCCCAGAAATGTGCTGAAATCGTCCCCTCCAAAGAGGACGATCTGGCCGGTCGCTGCGTCGTATGCCACGCTCGCAGATTCTCTTATGGAGGGAGTGCTAGCCGGGTACTGCTGTGTCCAGGTCGTACCATTCCATGTCCAGGTATCGTTCAAGGGACCGGAGTTGCCAAAGCCGCCAAAGAGCACCACCTCTCCGGTCGCCGCATCGTACGTCATACTGGCCTCGCTTCTAGCGGGGGGACTGTTGGCAGGACTCTGCTGTGTCCACGTCGTGCCATTCCAGGTCCAGGTGTTACTGCCGACGAAGAGAACAATCTGGCCGGTGGCCGCATCGTAGGCCATACTGGCTCCGAGTGTCGCGGGGGGACTGCTGGCCGGGCTTAACTGCGTCCAAGTCGTCCCGTCCCACACCCAGGTATCGCCGGGATAATTGCCGTTGTAACCGCCAAAGAGGACGATCTGGCCCATCGCCGCGTCGTACGCCATAATGGGTCCCGTTCTTGCAGAGGGACTGCTCGCTGGGTAAATCGGCGTCCAAGTCGCCCCGTCCCATACCCAGGTATCGCCCAACGCCGTTTGACTTCCAGTTGCGCCGCCAAACAGTACAACCTGGCCCGTCGCCGCATCGTAAGCCATACCGGCGTTATCCCTGTTAGGAGGACTGCTGGCCGGGCTCAGTTGCGTCCAATTCGTTCCATTCCACGTCCAGGTGTCGTTCCAGACATAGATGCCGCTACCGCCAAAGAGGACCAACTGCCCGGTCGCCGCATCGTAGGCCATATTGGCCGCGTACCGTGCTGGTGGGCTGCTGGCCGGGCTCTGCTGCGTCCACGTGGCCCCCTGGCCCTGCGCGCTCCCCACCACGAACCCAACCGCAAGACCCGCGACCAGCAACCGGATCACTGTGCTTTGAGGAACGCTCGAACGTGAAGCCTTAACAGAGAACCCGGGCCGCGCGCTAGACATGCTGAAGCTCCGTTTGAGAACAGTCTATTGTGTCGGGGAAGGGGGAACCCTGATGTTCTCAGATGCCCGCCCAAAATAGCAAGAGAATTTCCCACATGGGTCAGTGGCGTCCTGCGGTGCCGGATTCTGGTCGTCAGGCCCGCATCCTCGATGCCGCGAGGTAAAGATCCACTTCGCTGACTGCGGTGCTTTCAGCAAGACTGGCCCGCGCCGCCGCCGCATCCAGCAGACCCACAGCCTTCCCTGGCAGGGAGCCTTTCATCGAGACCGAGCGCTCGACCGCCGCCCGCTCGATCTCCGCATCGATCCGCACGCCATGATGATCAGCCATGCACGCCCGCAGCGCTTCGAGGACGTGGCGCGCGTCGCCGGGACAAAGCTCGTCGAGTTGCACCACCTCAACTCCGGACTCGAGCGGATACAGAAGGAATCGTGGTGCCTGCTCCGGCGTCGTGGTCGCGATCAGCCTGACTCCGCGGTCCATCGCCTCTCGCAATAACACCGGGCCGCGCGGCACACCCATCATCGCCCACTCAGCTTGCTCGAGCGCAAGCACGGCTCCGCTCTCCCGCGCCTCTTGCAGCAGCGACATCAGCAACGCGTCGCGCGCGCTCTCAAAGAGAGTGCCCGCCATGATTGCGCCCATGTTCACCGACAGAACGTGAATATTGCGCCGAGCCAGCATTTTGGCAACGCCTCGCAGAAGATTTGTCTTCCCAGTGCCCGCCTCGCCCAGGATGAGCGCCAGCCGCCCATGCCAGCTCAGCACACACCCTGCGACCTGCTCCATCTCCTCATCGCGGTGCAGCGTCAGACCCGCACCGGCTGTGGCAGCCGCATCGGACAAGCTCTCCGCCCATGTGGCGAGCAGTCCCTTGCGTGGGACGGCCGGCGTCGCCAACGCGCGAGCGGACTCGCCATCAGTCTCCAGAATCCCGAGGGCATACTCCAGTGCAGCGGTCAGATCGGCCTGCAGGCAGCCGCCGAAGGTCAGCACGCGCCAGCCTTGCTGGGTCAGGCCGGCAGCGAAGGCGCTGGCGAGCAACCGATCTGCTCCGGTGTACTCCAGATCTTCATCCACGCATACCACGCATGGCATGTCGGCATCAGGGCGCCTAACCAGCAAATTGGTGCTCGTCTTGTTGAAGTGGCGTGGGCTCGCCGGCACGTTCTTCAGCACCAGCGTGTCCTGGTCCGCCGGCTCCAATCGCAGGCGCAGCCGCTTCAGCTTTGCTTCAAGCGCAGGCTCGAGTGTGGGTCCATTCGTCATCGCCGTGATGCCCGTCTATTGGCCGCCTTGCTGCCTGCTGGCGCGCAAGAAGTCCTCGGAGTTGTTCCCCGACAACGCGCGTCTGATAGCCTCGTCGCCCGCGGCCAGCAGGCGATCTCCATCGGCGCGAAGGTGTGCAAGATTGCCGGAGCCTATGCCGCCATCGCTGCCTCCCGGGCGGGTTTGCTCGTCGTTAAATCGATGAAGTGTGCGCATTGTGTTATCTCCTTAATTAAGTGGGTTGACTGTAGCAAGAACTTCCAGTGGAGGAGCATCGGGAGCAGTCAGCGCGCTCAACGCATCCAGCGCCTCCTCAAGGTCGAGCGAACTTTCGAAGATCGGTTCAGCCTCGGCCCGGGTGAAGCCCAGCGGATCAGCCAGGTCGAGCGTGCGATAGTACGGCCAGCTATGTTTGCCGCGCAGCTTGAACGAAATCCTGTCCCAGTCGACACTCGCGATGCTGCCGGCGGCCGCGCGGCGCAGCAGCATCGCCCTTGTCCAGGCCCGCGTGTCCTCCGGCGGATTCGCCGTAAAGTGCGAGATTCGTTCCTCCGTCACAAGTTGCTCTGTGAATCCGCTCGCCTCGTAGGCCCAGTACAGGCCATCCTCATCAAGGCTTGAGTAGAGATGATCGATCACCTTTAATTCTGGCGAGCCCCAATCAAGTTCGGGCCGTTGCTCCATCGCCCGCTCGATGGCCATCAGCTTCATCACCCAGTCCAGCCGAGGTGCAACCGCCAGCCAGTCTTCCTTGGCCAGCTTCTCCACCGTGTCTTCCCAGAGAGCGATAATCTCTCCGGCGCGGGGCACAGCGCCGTCGAAGATCCCCTGCGCGGCGTAACGCTTCACCTCTTCGAGGAAGCCCCTCTGCAGCTCAATCGCACTCACTCGCTCGCCCGAAATCAATTCGGCACGCGCCTTCAGAGTCGGATCGTGGCTGTAGCTTTGCAGCGCGGCAAGCGGGTCGTCCAGAATAAGGCGGGGGTTGACCAGGCCGAGCTCAATCAGGGTCAGGACGAGCTGCATCGGGCCAACGCGGAATAAAGCCGATCCATGCGCGAGTGCGCTGTCAAAAAAAATCACATGCAGCCGCGCCGGCGCCTCCGGGTCGTTGAAATTGCACGGACCGCACAACGATTCGTCGCGTGAGTTGACGATTGGCCGGTCGTAGGTTGTCTGCACGCCCTGTAGGGTCGCGAAGAAGTCCGCGCGCTGGCTGATCTGGTAGGGGACCGGCGGCCGCCCATTCTCAGCTCCAACCTTTCCTTGTCCCGTCAAGAGGATGCTGGAGACCTGGAACGAAGCCAGGAACTGAAGGTAGTGCGCCTTGCGGCTGAAGATGTTGTCGAACGTGCGCCGGCGAATCAGAAAATTAAGATGGCTGCCGTACGAGTTTCCCAACCCGTCGCTGTTGTTCACCAGCACCTGGATTCGTTCGGCCGCCGGCCGTTCCTCATTGGCGCTGTCCAGTGCCCTGCGCGCAATCCGCAGCATCGCGTGCGACGCCGCCACATGGTCGAAGGCGCTGCGCACCTCCGGAATGCAGAGCTCAATGTGGTCGAGGTCAATGTATGCGCAACCTCCATTACCCGGGAGGAATCGGCGGCTCACATCCTGGGGATTGTAGGCGTACCCGCCCGCGGGGATGTATGGGCCGATCTGACCCGCGCTCTTCGGCTTCCGGACCGTGTGCGGCTGCGGCGCTGCCCCCCAGCCGTAGAGATTGTTCTGCAGTCTCGGCAAGCCCTCGATCTCAGCGATCAAGGCCCGCGAAGCCTCGAAGCCCGTGCCCCCGGCCCGATCGACCCCAGCAATGAAGTTGCCCAGTTCAATGTCCGCGCCGCACAACTTCGGAAGTGCGCCTGCCAACCTGTCTGGCGTGAAGTTTGTCTTCATCTCCCAACCTCGGCAAGATAACGATGGGGATGGTTGACCCTCCGCTCAGCCAGGTCAATGCGCACCACATCGATGTCCTGAGGCAGATCGCGCAGGTAGTTGCGTGCATTGCGCGGTGTCAGGGCCCGCGGGGCCGCAACGAAAAAGTCTGAGACCGCCGCGCT
>Ga0182024_10017353_pt1 | contig 13532 bp, 9 predicted proteins | sample P32metaG_FD_120480 | JGI IMG/M metagenome (GOLD analysis project Ga0182024, IMG submission 120480) | Permafrost microbial communities from Stordalen Mire, Sweden - P3-2 metaG (Illumina Assembly) | ecosystem: Environmental > Terrestrial > Soil > Wetlands > Permafrost | place: Sweden: Stordalen...
GGCGTGGAAGTCTCCGGGTCCAGCCCAATCATCACGCAGCGCTCGTTTTTCTTTACCACCTGCAGCGTGACTTTATCCCCGATTTGCAGTTCGCGCCCGACCAAGTCGTCTTCGTAGTATGGCTGGTCATTGTCCCAGCGCACATAAAAGTTAGCACGAAATCGCCGCGTGTCCAGGTCCATGCCCACTTCTTTAGAAAGCGCGCTCGCCGTGCTCAAACCCAGTATAGAAACCGGACGCGCATCGGTCTGGCAGCGCTCCGAGAATCTCAAACGCAAAGAGCGCTCGAAGCGCTCCTCCAAATAGCGAGTAAAACGCGAGTCCCCCACGTGGAAAGTTTCCCTTTCCGGAGTGGTCACTTCCACCGCGTAACTCGCGGGATCGGGATTTTCCTCTTCGATCCGCGGAGGGTCCAGAAAGCGTGGGCGAAAAAGAATCATCTCGCGACCCTGGCGAGCCGTCATCCAGGGGAAATCTGAGCGGTTTCGGTTGTCGATGAAGGCAAAAACCCGGTCCCCAATCAGCCCCGCATAACTCACGCGCGCTTCTTCCAAATCTTCGCCGGCCATGCTCTTCACCGGATAGCGTCGCAGAATGCTTAACTGTCCGATGCGCTCCAAGCTTCACGCTCCGGACCGCGCTGTTGTTTTCGCCGGCGAAGTAAAAAACTCCAGCGGACGTGCGCGCGGTATCAGTCCGGCACCGGCGGCCTTCTCATAGTAAAGTCGCAGTCCCGCGAGATATTCCTCTTCGAGCCCGAAGTGAATATTTTCCGATAAGTAGCGTTCCAGCGCGCGAACCGGCAAATCAAGTTTCAGTGAAGCGCCTTCTGCGATCTCGCGCATGCGCGCGAGTCCATACTCTTTCGATACTTCAAAATCGGCCAGAACCTCTGGAGTGGCCACATCCCGCCGCGCAGCCCAAATTGCCAGCACGCACGGTTTCCCGGTCAGCTCCTGCCACTGAAAGGCCACGTCGTACACGAACAAAGTCTCGAATCCGGGCACCGGCATTGCTTCCGGATCGCCCTTACAACATTCTTCCCCGCTGGGAACTTTTCCGGACAACGCTTCCATCTTCATCGCGATGCGTAGCGCGGGATCGCCAATCACCAGCGCCGCGTCCGCATTTTTCAACATTTCAGAAACGTCGGGAGCGGCCTCCACGAATTCCGGGTGAATTCGCCAGTGCTCCGCGGCGAGCAAACGAACCAGCGCCGCCGAACTTCTGGAACTGGTATCGAGCGCAATGCGCTTTACCTTCTCAATCGGTCTTTTCGCCACCACTAAAATGCTGCGAACTTCGCCTTTCGCTGCCACGCCCATTCCCGGCAGCACGACCACGTTTTCCATGCGCTGATATTCGATTGCCGGAATGATGGCGATGTCGGCATCTCCGCGCCGCAGCGCCTCTGCGCATAGCGAAGGCAGCGTAAATGACAGGTCGTACTTCCCCGCCAATGGCCCGTCGGTAAAGCCCCACACCAGGGGCGCCGTGTTTAGAAATTCAACAATCGAAATGCGCAGTTTTGTCATATTCAGTTATTACCCACGCTGCATAAATATCGTAGCACCGATTCGGGTAGCAGATTGATCCGAGCCGGAAATTCAGAAAACCAAATTGGATCAAGGGGCCGGAGGAAATTGGACGACCTCGTCCTCCGTGGGAATTTCCATTTCGTGTTTAACGGCTTCTTCGTGCGAATCGGAGGATTTCCAGCCCTCTCCTTTTCCAACCACTTCGAACGAAGCGAAGGCATATGGAAATCCTTCGCACGCCAGCATCGAACTCGCATTGCAAATATCAAAGTGCAAATGAGGCTCCGACGAATTCCCCGTATTCCCAAGAAGCCCAAGCACCTGTCCCCGATGCACCTTGTCGCCCACTTTTACCCGCAGAGTTCCCGGCTGCATGTGCGCGTAGAATGCGTAAAGACCGTTCCCCATGTCTGTAATTACATGGTTGCCGCCGACCGTCTCCAAAGTAATTGGTATGGCCAACGATTTAGCACCCGGCGTATTCTGCGGAAGCCCGTCCTTCGTTTCGGTAACAATTCCGTCCGCCACCGCATGAATTTCGTGGCCGTACGCGCGGTAATTCTTATTGTCCGCCGGATCGCCTTGATACGTCTTGCCGTCGGGATAGAGTTCCACCCAATCAATCGCGTATCGCTGGGAGATATACGCGCGCCCGTTCACCGGTATCAACGCTCGCCGGTGGGCCGAGGTATTCGACGGGCCATTGCCAGCCGCCCATTCGTCGCCTGTCAATGGCGCGCCAATCACTACCACCGGCTTCTTGTCCACGAGCGTCGCCGGAGTGTCGAATGCAAATCCCTCCGGATAATCGCCGATCTTCACTGTGATTCGCTGCCTGATGGAAGAAGGAACGTCGTCCAGATTGTCAAAGTTCGCCCACATGTAAATCACCACGAATTCCCCCGGCGCAATCCTCGCAGATTCCTTCGGCACGTTTCCCGGATGAACGACCATCCCACCCAGCTCCGCGCCTACAAAACTCGCGAGCATCTTTCTATCGCCTGCGGAATCGCCCGCCACCATGTCCACGCGTGTAAGCGCGCAATCCCATTTCTCCAGGTTTGCCGCGTGCAGCTCATAAACTACATGCCATTTGCCATCCGCTCTGAACGCCGTCGGCGCTATCGGAATCACTATGTCCAACGGCAGTGTCTGGGGTTTCGGCGTATGCTCCGAAGCCTTTGTCTCGTTCTCCTGAGAAGCTTTTGCCGCGGTCGCGCGTTTGAATGTAAGCGGCTGCTCCGGGACTCCCGTCTGTGTCCATGACCCCGATATTTCCGAGCCATCCGTCGTCATGGTGCCTTGATACACGCCACCGACTCGGCTTACCTCGAACCTTACTTGGCTGCCGTCCTGCGATGCCTTCTCGATTGGCAGCGTCGCGTGTTGGTCCGTGCTATCCATTAGTCCAGCCAGTTCACCATTGCTCGTCTTATGGATGGTGACCACCAGGTGAAGTCGCCCGCCCAAGACACCTTCCCAGGTTCCTTCCAGGCCAGGGGCAGTATTTGTTTCCTGTGCCACCGCGCGCGCGTTCGGAAAAATTAAGACGACTAGTGCTGCTAACAAGAAGCGGCGGCCGCGAGCCATCCGTCGCGTCCGTGTGGAGTTAGCCGGTAACACCGCCGAATTTTCTGCATAACGCACCCTTCTCATTCTTCGCCCCCTGCGGCCTAGTATTCTTACCGCACTCCAGTCGCATGTCCAGCGCAAGCCGTTGAACTGAACAAAAGCACATTTGAACGGTCTATTTACAGGGTCTAGAATTCAAGAGTCAGTGTTTTTGATTCGCTCGAAACATTCGCCGACAATATGCGTACTCTTTGAAGAGACCCTAATCGCTCGGAGGATGCATGAAACCGCTCGCCCGCTCTATCGCCATCTTTTCTTTAGCTGTATTAATCCTCTTCCTGGCCATTGCGCGGGTGCAAACAACAGCAGCAGATAGCCAATCGCTCGCGCTTACGGGCGCGAAAATCTACACTTCACCTACCGCTGCTCCGCTAGCAAACCGTGTGATCTTGATTCGCGGTGGCAAGATTGTAAGCGTAGCCCCAGCCTCGTCCCTGGCAGTTCCCAAAGATACGAAGACACTGGATTGCACTGGCCTCGTAATCGTTGCGGGCTTTCAAAACAGCCATGTGCATTTCACCGAAGATAAATGGAACGGCGCCGGAACTCAGCCTGCCGAAAAATTGACTAAACAGCTGGAAGATATGCTCACGCGATACGGTTTCACCACCGCTGTCGACTTAGGCTCATTTCTTGCAAATACTGTCGCCCTACGAAAACGCGTCGAGTCTGGCGAAGTACCTGGCCCGCGCATCTTGACCGCCGGTAGCGGCCTTTTTCCGCCCAACGGAGCGCCGTTTTATATTCCCGATTCCATCAAACCCTTACTTCCGCAACCGGCCACGCCGGAAGCCGCAATTCAGATCGTTCAGTCGCAAATCAATGGCGGAGCATACGTCACGAAACTTTTCACCGGTTCGCTTTTCAGCCGCACGGAAATCAAATTGATGCCGCAAGATATCGCCACCGCCGCCGTTACCCTCTCTCACCAGCATAACCATCTCGTATTCGCCCATCCCTCGAATATTCCCGGCCTGGAAGTTGCGCTCAATGCTGGTGTTGATGTACTCGCGCATACGACTCCAATATCCGGAAAGTGGGACGATGCGCTTATCGCAAAAATGCTCGACCATCATATGTCCCTTACTCCTACCCTTAAGTTGTGGCTTATCGAAGCTAGAAAAGACAATGCCACTCCCGAACAAGCCGAAAAGTTTGCAGCGAAAGGCGCAGCAGAACTCGGCCAATATCAGCGCGCCGGCGGCCAAGTTCTTTTTGGTACCGATGTTGGCTACGTAACCGACTATGACGTCACTGAAGAATACCGCCTCATGTCTCAGGCTGGCCTTACGCCGATGCAGATTCTAGCTTCGCTGACGACCGCTCCCGCCGCGCGCTTCGGCGAATCGCAAACCCGCGGCCAGATAGCCGATGGAATGGACGCAGATCTGGTCGTTCTAAGCGCCGATCCGGCGAATGACGCGAACAATCTTACAAAAGTTCGCTACACCATCCGGCACGGCCAAATAATCTACACGTCTCCTCCGAACTAGAATGGAACCAGCGCAAAACTAAGTACAACTCCCATCTCAACGTTGAGTAGTAACTCTGCTGGACAATTCATCCGACCGATGCGTAATCTCAGCCCGAATCGGTCTTTTCCCGAAATGCAATCAGACCAATACCTAAGCTGGTTGGCCTTAGGCTTGACGCCAGGCCTCGGCCCCCGCATGGCCGGTAAGCTGCTCCGCGATATGGGTAGCCCCGAAGCCATTTTCAACGCCTCGCTCACCGCGCTGGAAGCCAAACGTCTGCCCGCAGCCGTAGCGCAGGCCATCCACACCCGTCAATCGCTCAGCGCGGCCGCAAAGGAACTAGCGCAGGTACAAGCTCTCGGCTGTCATCTGGTCACCTGGGACGAGCCGCACTATCCCCAGCGCCTCCGGGAAATTTACGACCCTCCCCCCCTGCTCTATGTCCGCGGAAATGTTGAACTTCTGAGCCGTCACACAATTTCCGTGGTCGGCTCGCGTCGTCCGACCCCTTATGGGAATCAAATGGCCCAGAGGCTGGCAAAGGACTTAGCTAATTGCGGCCTGGTAATCGCAAGCGGTTTGGCCCGCGGTATTGACTCGAGCGCCCATAAAGGTGCGCTAAGCTCGGATACTGGCGCCAGCATCGGGGTGCTCGGCTGCGGGATCGATGTGGTGTATCCCAAGGAGAATAAGAAGATATTCGAAGAGATGACGCAACGCGGCGCAATCATCACAGAGTTCGCGATGGGGACGTTCCCGGCCCCCCAGAACTTCCCAATTCGGAACCGGATCATTGCGGGAATGGCTTTGGGTGTCCTGGTGATTGAAGGCGCACAGTACTCCGGTTCGCTAATCACCGCCCGCCTGGCTATGGAGTTTGGCCGCGAGGTGTACGGCGTGCCGGGTAATGCCACGCAACCCTCCAGTTTTGGCCCGAATCAGCTTATAAAGCAGGGAGCGAAGCTGGTTACCTCGTGGGAAGATGTGATTGAGGAGTTGCCCACCCCGGTGCGCTCTCAACTTTTGCCCGTCGAGGCGGTAAACTCCGAAGAGCGGGCCAAGCTATTGCACGAGAGCCTGGCCCCGGCTGAGCGCACGCTCTACGATCTTCTTACTGAGGACGAATCGCGCCATATTGATGATATGGTCGAACTTTCCGGCCTAACTTCCTCGGAAGTGCTGGCCGCCCTATTTGACCTGGAGCTCAAAGGCGTGGTACGTCAGTTACCTGGTAAGCAATTCTTGAAAGTCCTGTTGTAACCTTCCAGGGGATAGCAGGCTAGGATGTGTAGTACGGGAGTTAGCACGCGAGTGCCTCACGGCGCCCGCCGCTAGACTGTTTCACGAGGAACACGATTTCATGAGGAACACGATAGAAAATGGCACGATCGCTCGTTATCGTTGAATCGCCCGCGAAGGCGAAGACAATTAATAAGTACCTGGGCCGCAACTACACGGTCAAGGCTTCCTACGGCCACGTGATGGACTTGCCCCGGAAGACTATCGGCATTCTTCTGCCCGGCGAAGAAAACGGGAAAGGCAAAAAGAAGAAGCGCAAAAGCAAGAAAGCCAAAGGCGCTCCGGAGAAAAAAGCTCCCAAGCCGGTGACGGTTACCGCTGCCAACATCTTCGAGCCCACCTATCAGGTCATCCCAGGGAAAATCAAAGTTATCAACGATCTCCGCAAAGCGGCTCGCGGCGCCGACGCCATCTATCTAGCGGGTGACCCGGACCGTGAAGGCGAAGCGATCTGCGCGCACCTGGAAGAAATCCTGAGCAATCCCCGCGAGTATTCCAATTTGAAAGAAGAGGGCGAGGGCGAATCAAAAAACGGCGACGAATCAAAAGAAAGTCCGAAGAAGGAACCGAAACTCGCAAAAGGAAAATTAGAAGTCCCGCCGATTTATCGCGTGATGTTCAACGAAATCACGCAGAAAGCCATCAAAGCCGCTTTTGAAACGCCGTCGCACGTGAATACAAATTTAGTGGATGCGCAACAAGCCCGCCGCGTTCTAGACCGCATCGTGGGCTACAAAGTTTCTCCGCTCCTGTGGAACAAAGTGCGCCGCGGACTTTCCGCCGGCCGCGTGCAAACCGTCGCGCTGCGATTGATCGTTGAGCGCGAACAGGAAATTCGCGCATTCGTTCCAAAAGAGTATTGGACCATTCATGCCCTTCTCGGCGCGGACGAACCGCCGTCCTTTGAAGCCAAGCTGATTAAGTACAAGGGCGAAGACATCGAAGTGCCGGACGAGGCGGAAGCACAGCGCATCCTGGCCGCGGTACAGAATGCCATCTGGCAAGTTTCCAGTGTGGCGCAAAAAGAAAAGCGCCGTTTCGCTCCGCCGCCGTTCACCACTTCGAAGTTGCAGCAAGCCGGCTACAATCGCCTGCGTTTCACCGCCAAGCGCACCATGATGCTGGCCCAAAAATTATATGAAGGCGTGGAACTCGGTTCTGAAGGTTCCGTCGCGCTGATTACCTACATGCGCACGGATTCTGTCAAAGTGTCCAACGACGCACTGGCGCAGGTCCGCGATCACATCGGTTCGAGCTATGGCGAAAAATATCTCCCGGAAAAGCCGAACTTCTTCAAATCGAAGAAAGACGCGCAGGAAGCTCACGAAGCGATTCGTCCCACGGATGTGGCGCGCACGCCGGAAAGCGTGAAACCCTATCTCGACGAGTCTATGTTCAAGTTGTATCAAATGATCTGGCAGCGCTTCGTCGCTTCGCAAATGGTCCCGGCCGTGTTCGACCAGACCACCATCGACGTGGACGGCAATGATTACACTTTCCGCGCCACTGGCTCGGTCCAGAAATTTGATGGCTACCTCGCGGCCTACCAGTCTGTGAAGGAAGAAGAAGAAAAGGATGACGAAGGCGACGCAGCCGGCAATCGCCTGCCGCCTGTGCGCGAAGGCGATCAGCTGCGCCTGGAAACCATCCGTCCCGAGCAGCATTTCACTGAGCCTCCGCCGCGCTATACCGAAGCAACGCTGGTGAAAGAGCTCGAAGAAAAAGGCATTGGCCGCCCGTCTACTTACGCCGCGATCATTTCCACCATCGTCGAGCGTGAGTACGTCACAAAAGACCAGGGCCGCTTCACGCCCACCATGCTCGGTGAACGCGTCAGCGTTCTGCTGGTAAAAAGCTTCGAGGATATTTTCGACGTGGGTTTCACCGCTCGCCTGGAAGAGGAACTCGACGAAATCGAAGAGGGCAAATTGCCCTGGCGCCAGGCAGTGAAGGAATTCTGGGATCCTTTTCTGCTGGACCTGGATCGAGCCTCTGACGAAATGCTGTCGTACAAAGCCGGCATTCCTACCGGGCAGAAATGCGAAAAATGCGGCCAAGGTGAATTGCTGGAACGCATCAGCCGCCACGGTTTTTTCCTGGGCTGCGACCGCTATCCCGATTGCGATTTCATCAAGGATCTTTCGCCTGAACTTCCCGCCGACGATGGCGAAGTGAAAATCGAATATTGTGATAACTGCGGCAAGGAAATGGCCATCAAGCGCGGCCGCTTCGGCGTGTTCCTGGCGTGCACGGGCTACCCGGACTGCAAAACCACTCGTCGTTTGGTCAGTGGCACGCGCACGGCGCGCCAGCCGGATGTCCGCCTCGATGAAAAATGCCCGCTCGACGAAGGCCAGCTTCTCCAGCGCCAGGGCCGCTTCGGCGATTTCATCGGTTGCGAGAATTATCCCAAGTGCAAATACACGCGCCCGATCACGCTAGGCATCAAGTGCCCGAAATGTGGCGAAGGCGAATTCGTTCGTCGCGGCACGGCCAAAGGACGCGGACGCGGCAGAATATTCTACGGCTGCAGCCGCTATCCCGATTGCGATTACACTTCCCCGCACGAGCCGCTCAACGAGCCATGTCCGAAATGCGGCGCTCCGTTCATCGTCGAGAAGCGCACCAAGGCCGGCATTTTCCGCTCCTGCGTGAAAGAGGGATGCGACTGGGAAATCGAAGCTCCGTCTGAATCCTCAGGTCCTCCGGTGGGTGCTCCCACTCCTGCGGCTCCCTTCGTGCATCCGCAAGAGCCGCGCGCCGAAAATCATCTTGCTCCCGTCAAATCCTAATCGTCACCCGCGATTCGCCTGGGTTGCATGCATCGCAGGCAGACATTTACCCTGCCGCTCGCTTATACGTCCTATTCAAAAAATAAAGTAACCGTAATGCGGTAGTAAGAGTGAAACTGATATATGGAAGCCGTACAGACAATGGCGCAGCGTCCCTTTGGGTCGTTCTTCCCTTCTGCCGCATCCAATTTATATAAGTATTTCCAGGCCGCGTTTCGCAATCCTAATCGTTCTTAATTAAGGAGTTTTTTACCCATGAGCGAGAAAACCATGAAGCACTATCTATTTGTCAGCGATTTTGACCAGACGCTGACCTTCAACGATTCCGGTTACGTCCTCAGCGAAATCGTCGGCATTCCCACCGAAGAATTCGAACGCAAAGCCGCCGGCATGGCAAAACTGAATCTTGTTCAGCAAGGTGCGGAACTGGCTTACCTGCTGCTGCATGATCCTGAATTTAAGTCGCGAGTGCGCAAAGAACATCTCTACGAAGTGGGAAAACGGATTCGTCTGAAAGACAATATTGCGCTCTTGGACGAGATTCTCGATCATGGCATCGACGGATTTCATGTCGATTTCTCAATCGTTTCTGCCGCGCCCGTCGAAGTGATCAAGTCCGCCTTGGAAGGAATTATTCCCGCGAATCGCATTTACGGAACGGAATTCCGGTACAACACGTCCGGTGAAATCGATTCGATTCTCCGCGCTCGCGCAGGTTACGGGAAGGTCGCCGTACTGGATCAGCTCCAGGCCGATCTCAAGATAGGCCCGGACCACGTGATTTACGCCGGCGACGGAAATTCCGATATCCACGTCATGCTCCACGTCAACGCCCGCGACGGCTTCACCATCGCCGTCTCGGAAACCAAGCATGTAGCGCATATCGCCAGGCGAACAGTGCTGGGCAATAACGCGATTGTCGTCCTGGTGTCAATTCTGGAAAAAATTGCGGGATGGCAGCGTCCGGAAATCCGCAAGTTTCTCGAATCCTACGGATTCTTGATTCAAGAATGGGACCGCGTGCGAACCGACTGGCTGACGTTGCGTCCGGCTGGTGCCGGTTCAGTGCACGCGGCGATTGCTAGCTAACGCTGCAGTTCAGTTAGCCCGCGCGACGCGGTTGCCGGTCCTGGCTGTTAGTCTCAAACTGTCCGCTACAGATTAAATGCCGGCAGACTGTTGAGGTCTTCTATTTGTTAAGTACTTAGTTTCGCTTATCGTATATGATTTAAGCGAACAGCAAGCAACTTGCGCATCGGTGCCGGGTTATAATCTTGCCGTGGGCCGAGTAGCCTAATGAAACAGCACATCGAACATTTTGTAAAATATTTGCTCTACGAGCGAAATGCTTCGCCGGAAACGATCAGAAGCTATCGCAACGATCTCGAGTTGCTCCATCAATTCCTCACTCCGCCGGGTGAAGCGACCATGCCGCTCGGCGAATTGGACCATCGCGTCATACGCGAATTCGTAAGTTGGCTTTACGACCGCAAGATGCAGAAAGCTTCCGTCGCCAGGAAGCTCGCCGCTCTGCGCACGTTTTTCAAATTTTGCATACGCGAAAAAATTACCAAAACGAATCCGGCGGCGCTGGTAAGCACTCCCAAAATTCCCAAGCGCGTGCCTCGCGTTTTGACCGCGGAAGAGCTGAACGGTTTTCTCGACTCGTTGCCCGGCGGCGCCTCCGGCAAAAAAGCGCCCTCCCGGCAAAAGCATCAAACTGAGGCGGACGCGAAGCTGATTCCGTGCCGCGATCGCGCAATTCTTGAACTGCTGTACGCTTCGGGCTTACGGGTGAGCGAGCTCGTCGGCCTCACGATCGGAAACCTGGACCGCCCGGGACAGATGCTTCGCGTCCTCGGCAAAGGCCGCAAGGAACGCGTGGTGCCCTACGGTGCGAAGGCGCAGCAGGCGCTCGAAGCCTACTGGCCTCTCCGCAGCAAGCTGCTGACGCAACCGCGCACCAAGCCGAGTCCCGAGTCCGTCTTCCTGAACCATCGCGGCGGCCGGTTGAGCGCCAAATCCATTCGTCAGATCGTGAAGGGCTACGCGCGGCTCGCCAACGTGAACTGGAACCTGCACCCGCATTCGTTGCGTCACGCTTTCGCCACGCATCTGCTCGCGGACGGCGCGGACCTTCGCGCCATACAAGAACTGCTGGGCCACGTTTCTCTAACCTCAACGCAACGATACACGCAAGCAAGTATCGAACAGCTCATGGCCGTGTACGACAAAGCTCATCCGCACGCGTAATTTCTCGCCGTAATTCTCCCCAGCGTCCAGACAGACTGTCTACGCACATCAATCGTTGCGGCAAGCGTACGCGCCCACAACGAATAGTCCACGCGGATCAATCGTTGCGGAAAGCGCACGGCGCTTTCGAAGATCTGAAAACTAGCGACACTTGGCTGATCGCGTTGCCGAGAAATTTTTTATTTCCGAAACCGCACAAGCCTGCGAACCCGCCAACCTTGGGAAAATCTTGGCTGCTAGATGTTTAGGGTGAGAGAAGTTTCGGGGATGAAGCCGTCGATGCTGTCGGACGAGGTGCGCGCGGGCGGGATCGGCATTTTCGTGCGATCAACGGGATTGTAGAGTGTGTCGCGCTCGACGGGGACGCGGCCTGCGGCGCGAATCAAGCGTTCCAGCTCCGCGCGAGACATATGCTCGGGGGTGGTTGCGCCGGCGTCGTGATAGATCTTTTCTTCCACCACCGTGCCGTCGAGATCGTTCGCTCCAAAACGCAAAGCGACCTGCGCGATTCGGGGCGTGAGCATGATCCAGTAGGCTTTGATGTGGTCGAAATTATCGAGCAGCAGACGCGAGCAGGCGATGGCCTTCAGATCGTCGAACCCGGTTGGGTTGGGGATGTGCGAAAGCCCAGTATTCGCCGGATGGAACGCCAGCGGGATGAAAGCGACAAAGCCGTGGGTTTTGTCCTGGGTATCGCGAAGCTGTATCAAGTGGTCCACGCGCTCTTCGTTGGTTTCGATGTGGCCGTAAAGCATGGTGGCGTTCGAGCGCAGGCCGATTTCGTGGGCGGTGCGCGCGATTTGCAGCCACATTTGTCCGCTCACTTTGTGGTCGCAGATAATTTTTCGCACGCGCGGATGGAAAATCTCAGCGCCGCCGCCGGGCAGCGAATCCACTCCCGCTTCTTTCATGGCCAGCAGAGTGTCGCGAATGGATTTTTTCGAGATGCGCGCGTAGTAGCCCACCTCCACCATGGTGAAAGCTTTCAGGTGGACTTGAGGGAAGCGCTGTTTCAAGCCGCGAATTAATTCCAAATAATATTCGAAGGGCAAATCGGGGTGCAGGCCGCCGACAATGTGGAATTCCGTAGCGCCTTCGGAAACGCCTTGGGCCGCGCGCTGCCAGATTTCGTCGAGCGCGAAAGTGTAAGAGCCCGGGGCGTCAGGCGATCGCCCAAAGGCGCACAGTTTGCAATGTGCCACGCAAACATTGGTGGGATTGATGTGACGATTGACGTTGAAATAAGTGACGTTGCCGTGGCGTTTTTCGCGTACGTAATTTGCCAGCCAGCCGATGCCGAGAAGATCGTGCGATTCGTAAAGCGCGAGGCCGTCGTCAGCGGTGAGGCGTTCGCCGGCGAGAACCTTTTTCGCGATGGGATCGAGGCGCCGGTCCTGGAAGGCGGGGACCGTTTGTGCGTTGAGTTGTAGTCCTGTCGCCATTTTATCGCTTGTTCATTACTCTAAACCCGCCCGCCTAAAGGCGGCCGCTACAAAAGCTCCGGCTCTTGCGACAAGTGTTGTACGCCCACGAAAAGCCAATCGATTCCCGCCGAAAGAGTCGCTCATGGGTGCACCGCAGCGGCGCCCCAGAATAATAAGAACAACAAACTAATATAGCCATTCACGGTGAAAAACGCAGCATTCATTTTGCTCAAGTCGTTGGGCTTTACCAGGGAATGCTCGTAGGCCAGCAGGGTTGCTACGACGGCGATTCCGGCCCAGGCGGGCCAGCCGAGTTGGAAGCTGAAGGCGAGCCAGGCGAGCAGCGCGACCATCACTATGTGCATGACGCGCGCAATCAAGAGCGCTCGGGCGATGCCAAATTTTTTTGGAATGGAGTAGAGGCCGGCGGTCTTGTCGAATTCCACGTCCTGGCAAGCGTAGAGGATGTCAAAGCCTCCGACCCAAAGTGTGACGCCGGCGCAGAGGATCAGCATGCGCCAGTCGAGTGAGCCGCGAATCGCAATCCATGCCGCTGCAGGAGAAATTCCCAGGCAGAAGCCGAGAACGATGTGCGACCAGGAGGTGAAGCGTTTAGTGTAGGAATACGCAAAAAGTATGGCGAGCGCGAGAGGAGAAAGTTTTAAGGCTAGCGGATTCAGTTGCCACGCAGCGATGACGAGAAGCGCGGAAGCAATCAAAGTGAAAATCCAGGCGAAGCCGACGGAAAGCTCGCCTTTTGGCAGAGCGCGGTTTGCGGTGCGCGGGTTGCGCACGTCGTAGCGCAGGTCGGCGATGCGGTTCATGGTCATGGCCGCGGAACGCGCGCCCACCATAGCGACGATGATCCAGAGAAATTGCCGCCAGGTGGGAAGGCCGCCTCCCGCCCGGGCGGCGAGCAGCGCGCCCACCAATGCGAAAGGGAGGGCGAAGACGGAGTGCTCAAATTTGATCATCTCCAGGACGATGCGGACGCGGCTTCTTGTCATCGCAATATCCGCCAAATTGCGAAACCGCTAATGTGTGTTGTGGCCCCGGGTAGAAATTTGTCGGTCGTTTGTTTTCTAGAAGTTACGTCGCATTCTACATTTTGGTCAGAAC
>Ga0182024_10017354_pt1 | contig 13531 bp, 8 predicted proteins | sample P32metaG_FD_120480 | JGI IMG/M metagenome (GOLD analysis project Ga0182024, IMG submission 120480) | Permafrost microbial communities from Stordalen Mire, Sweden - P3-2 metaG (Illumina Assembly) | ecosystem: Environmental > Terrestrial > Soil > Wetlands > Permafrost | place: Sweden: Stordalen...
AACTTGCACGCCGTGTGGGACACAAATATTTTAGGCCGAGCAACGACGGGAAAAACGGTAGATCAAGTCGCCGCAGACCTCGATCAATCTTTCCATAAGAAAATGGCTGGCTGGCAAAAAGGCTCGGCGAACATCGACGCGTGGGCCTGGGAAAGTTACAAACTGGCAGCGAAAGATGTGTACGGGAAATTGCCCATACGCATTCCGGTGGAAACTCCACAGCCCGTAAAATCCTGCGCGGATGACGATCATATTTCCGCGCGAATGCTGAAGCTGAACGAACACTTGGACGAGCCGTATCAGAACACGGCGGCTCCAATTGTTCGCCAGCGGCTTGCTCAGGCCGGGGCACGCCTCGCGCTTCTTCTTAACCAACTTTGGCCGTAGTCATGCGCTTGCCGGGCAGGCGGTCTGGATACGCTTTCTAGACCCAATTCCTCTGCGAAACCTACTGGATTGTGACATTGATGGTGGAAGAGTGCGAATATCCAAGTCCTGTCCCATTGACCGACAGTTGTCCTGTCCCGGTTATTACTTCGTTGATGGAACCGTTTGATTGCGATGGCTGATTATTCGCATCACCCGAATATTGCGCGCTCATAGCATGCGTTCCGATGAGCACCTCGGTCACCTCGACCGACGCGACCCCGTTGATAGGCACCCCCTGGATGTTTGTTCCAAGGGAGTTATCGTTGAAGTACACGTAGCCTGTGACAGGGTTTGATGAATGGACGGTCGCTGTAAGGGTTAAGGGCGTTCCAGACTGCACCTTTACGCTTGATGTTGTGAGGGTCACCGAAGTTGACGTGCCGCCCCCACCTCCCCCTCCTCCGCCCGCATTGCTGCTACCGCAACTGAGGACCAAACACAGCAAACCTGCCATCCCCAAGGCCCCTGCCAGGCGGCGCTTTTTCTTGCTGGCAGAAAGTGACAAAAGGAGTATTGCCAGTCCGTCGGCTAAAGCAAGCATCCAGGAGCGAGGCGGCCAGACCCCCTCCGGGCGCAGACGGCGAGCGCCAATAAAGGTTGTCGAAGGAGTCGAAGAAGGGGGCTGAGTGGGAATGGATAGCGACGTAGTGGCTGCTTTCCCGTTGGAAACACTCAAGGGCGAGGGCGGGTTAAAGGAGCAGGGGAGATTCACGAACTGAAACGAGTTGAAGTTGCAACTGAGGGCCACTGAATCCGAGATGTTATTCACGGGCGTCAAGGTGATCTGCGCAGTCCCAGTTTGCCCGGCTGTGATGGTTAAGCTCGCAACACTGGTCCCTACGCTGAAATCCGGGAGGTTCACAGTGATGGGCACGGAGGAGGAGGCCCAAGCGTAGTTGGAATCGCCCGAGTAGTTCACGAAGATTGCCCCAGAGTTTTGTGACGAGACCATGGCGGTTGCCGTCAAGGTCTGGTTTCCGCTTGCATCTGTGCCGGAGGTACCTAGTACCGGAATTGCCACGTCCGAAAATTGGAACGTGCCCGTCATCCCCGGGTTTTTGCTCGCACCCGTCACTGTCGCCGTGATGCTCGCGCTCTGGCCCAAATTGATAGTTGTGGGATTCGCCATCGCCGTAGCCGTAGTTGCATACACCAATGCAACGTTTGTAGCCGAAGAGGTCGCCGGTCCGTAATTGGCATCTCCGCTATACTTTGCTGAGATTTGGTGTGTCCCGCTAGTTGTAAACGTAGTGGCGAGGAAGCCCGAGTAGGCCGCGATCACACAGCAGGACCCGGGCCCCATGACGTAGGTTATGGTTCCCGAGATCGGCGTCGTTCCGTCGTAAAATTTGATCGTTCCGGTGGGCGCGGAGCCTGGGAAGGCGCTCGATGCATTCACCTGCGCGCTTAGGGTTACAGGTGTCCCGACCATACATTGAGAGCAAGGACTTGGAAGCGGAGACATATTGGTCGGGTCAGGCGTGACCATCAGGGTGTAACTTCCCGGGCTGCTCATGTAGCTGTTGTCACCCGGATAGCTGGCCGAGAGCTGGTGGGTTCCGCCCAAGAGCTGGATGGAATAGTATTCCGCAAATCCTTCACTATTTAGCGGATACACGCCAGTCGTTCCCAACGGGGTCTGGGGACCACCGTTAAAAGAATCGGTTAGCGTGACGCTCCCCGTCGGGCAGGTTCCCTGCGCGCAGACGGGCTTCATGGGAAAGGTCACGGCCGCTTTCGCGTTGCCCACATCCACGCGCTCAATGTAGGGCGATCCATAAACGAGAGAGGACGGAGTGTCGCCCGTCTCATTGCCCGTCGTGCCGAACACCGGAATCGAAATCAATGTGCTGCTCGGCTCCGGCGCTACGGTTACGGCTATCGAGGCCGAATCGCTGGGCGCATAAGTGCTATCTCCAGCGTAATGCGCTTTTACCTGGTACGACGTTCCGCCCGCGAGCGATGCTGTCGTACCGCTCGTTGCTCCATTTTGAAGCGTAAGAAATCCACCCATGGCAATTGGACTTCCCGTGCTGGGGGAACCTATCAGGGAAACGTTGCCTGTGGCGGCGCTCGGCAAAACCGCAATGCTAAATGGCACGAACTGCCCATGCGTAATGCTTACAGGTTTTCCGCTGTTCAACGATAAGCTGGTCGTGGTTGCAATTCCCGGAGTGCTCCAGTTGTGAACCAGGTTGTAGGCATTGACCGAACCAAGTCCCGTCGCCAGGTCGTATCCTGCGGCGGCGCTATAGCCGGAAAGTATTCCATAGGTATCCGTTGGCACGGACAGCGTGCAATTCGGGCTGCCTTTTGCGCATGGCGTTTCAATCGTTCCTGAAGTGACGTCGTTAAAAATGCAGCTGCTTCCAGGTATTGAGCTCGAGTTGCAATTCGAACTCCTCTGCGCCGTGGAAGAAGCTAGCTTGTAGAAAACATGGTTGGCATTTCCCTGTCCCGTGGATTGCGTGTATTGGTTGACCAGGGCCATGATCCCGGCAAAAGAGGGTGATGATGCGGACGTACCTCCGATCGCCAGAAAATCGTATTGGTAGCTGGTCAGTCCGCAGGAGGATTGCGACTGGGTTTGGTCTGCCTCGCAAATAATATACGCACTACCCATAAAACCGTTGCTCGCGAATAGGGAAACGTCCGGGATATCCCGCGCGCCATCCGCAGGCACTCCCGGCGCAACTTGCCAGGACGGTTTCGCGTAACCGCCCGTACAACTGGAAGGCAACGAACTGCTTGGATTGATGCAATTACTCTTGCCGCCGGACCCGGCATCGGTCTCCACCCAATTTTGCGCTTGGGCGTTGTTGCAACTTGCCTCCGCCGTTTTGCCATAGTTGTAAACGATGAAAATGTTATTTGTACACGTGTTGTTCCAGGTGCTTTCGGGAATATAGCCCAGCGCCGACGCCTGATTCGTATCGTTGGTCGCATTCCAATACGGGCTGGCCGCTTGAAGAGAATTTACCGTATAGTTCGGACCGGAATTCAGGAAATCGGTCCCGCCGACCGCAACTCCATAGGGCGAAGTTGCCAGGCCATTTACCATCAATCCATGAGTCGCCGGTGTCGGAGGGTTACCGGCGGAAGTATCGCAACTCGCGGAACCCTGGTCGCCCGCCGCTGTAAAAAATGTAATGCCTTGAGCGGCGGCTTGCTCGCGGATGGCGTTCTCAAAGCTATTGCCTGCCGCTCCTAGAAACAACTCGCACTGCAGAAAACTTTCGTTGACGATCGGCGCCACATTGTTTTCGACCGCGTAAACAGCGGAAAGATCAACGCCATCCGTGGTTTCCGTGGACGAGGAAATCACCAGATGGATGGTGGCGCCTTTCGCTACGGCCCCGGACCATTCCACGTCCAAAACCGCTTCGGTTTCATCGCCGGAGACGATGCCGGGGTCCACTCCATTCACAATGAAATTCGGATCGTTTGCGGGCAGGTTAAAGAGTGCCCGAAAATCCCGCACATCTTGAAGAACGATGTCGCTTCGCCCGAGAATTGCAATGCTTTGCCCAGTGCCATCAACGGCGGGACTTGCATTCCACAAGGGCAAAACATTATAGATTTTCGCAAAATCGTAAGGGCCGACAAAATAACAGAAGCCTGTCTGCCCGCAGAGGTTGGCACCTCCTGGATATGTGAAACCCGGCCGAAGAGATTTCACTTCCCCAGTGAGGCGCGATTTTGAATAAACTCCGCCCATGTGATTCGCGGGCGTTTTAGAAAAATTGTGCAGGGAATTTATGCCCGAAATAACAGGTGCAAGCGCCTGCGGGATTTGCGGATCGGTGGCATTAGCCCAATGCGCTTCGCCATTGACCACATATTTGTGGATTTCAGTTCGAAACGCTTGCTGCACTTGCGCGGCCGTGCCGGAAAACTCAATGACCGTGCGGCCACGAGAAATTCCGCCGATTTGGAATCCATGCGAGGCAAGCCAAGTGGCGATGGTTTGCATGTCCTGATCGCTGGGACCAAACTGCTGCCCGAAAGCGTCTGGAGTGAGCCACTGGTGATAGCTGGCTGAGTTCGGGTCCTGTTGGGCATCGAGCAGCGCTTGCAGCGCGGATTCCTGCGCGTCGCTGCGCTTCAAAACGAGCAGCATGCGCGCCATGGGAAGATCGGGCGGAGCGGCGCCCTGATCGTATTGAGCTTGCGCCAGCGGATGCGTATTCCCACGAAGGGGTGTGAGAGCGCTTTCATTCACTCGTTCGACGATGCGAGACGGAGTGGGAGGAGTTTGCGACCAAGCGACCACGGAAAGAAATAAACAGCACAAGTGGAACAACACAAACCTGGGATGGGACAGGTTGCTTATGCGCATCAGGCCGCCTTAGGGAGACTCCGAGATGCGCCATTGTTACCAGAAAAGTATCAACTTTCAATGCTTATTATCTGATTACGTGCGATTGAAACTTTTTTGAATCTAAAGGACTGGTACGTCTATAACTCTGCCAGATTCATGTTGATTGTCTGCTCTTCGTTTTGGAAATTCACTCCAAGAAACAACGAGCAAAATCGGATCTTATCTCATTGAGGGGGATGTCACATCCGCTTCATAAACCGACAATTACAGAACTATTACAAAGCGTTTTCCTGCCACATGCTACTTTCGATTCAGGCGGTAATAGATAAAAACACAGGGCCGCTCATAAAGGGGACCGGGACATGGCGAGTACCGTAAAGCGGGACAAGACATTTTCGCAGCCGGTGAACTGGGTTACGACCTTCTTCATGGTTGCATTTCATATTGGCGCAATAGCCGCACTTTTCTTCTTCAGTTGGAAGGCGGTACTTGTGGCAGTGGCGCTCTGGTGGGTTTCGGGAAGCCTGGGAATTGGCATGGGGTATCACCGGTTGCTGACGCATCGCGGGTACAAAACACCAAAGTGGGTCGAATATTTTCTGACCGTCTGCGCAACCCTCGCGCTCGAAGGCGGACCGATTTTCTGGGTGGCCACGCACCGCAAGCATCACCAAAATACGGATAAAGAAGGCGATCCGCACACGCCCCGCGACGGCGGCCTTTGGTCTCACATGGGCTGGATCCTCACTGGCAAGGCCATGCACAATAAACTCGATTCCCTGCTGCCGTATGTGCCCGATCTTCGCAAAGATAAATTTCACGTTTGGATCAGCGAGTATCACTGGATTCCTGAGGTTGTTCTAGGCGTTGCGCTGTTCTATTTCGGCGGCTGGCCTTATTTGCTCTGGGGCATGTTCGTACGCACCGTGTTTGGCCTTCACTCCACCTGGCTGGTGAACTCCGCAACGCATATGTGGGGTTCGCAGCGCTTTATTACCGGGGACGATTCCACGAACAGTTTCTGGGTCGCCATCCTGACGTTTGGCGAAGGCTGGCATAACAATCACCACGCGCATCCGCAAATGGCCCGCCATGGAATGACCTGGTATGAGATCGATATGAACTGGTACGGGATCAGCGCGTTACGCGCCGTTGGCCTGGCCTGGGACATTTCGCTGCCAAAATTAGGACGCGAAAAAGCGATCAAGCCCTTAGCGGTTCCTGAAACGCCGGCGGCGATCGCATCGAACGTCACCGATGCTCTCCCGCAGGAATCTGTGGGTGATTAAGCTGTCACTTGGTTAGCAGATCCTAATTATGATTGTTTTCCGTCCGGGGCACGCAGCCAAGAAATGCGTGTCCCGTTTTTTTTGCCTACTTGGGAGGAAATACCACCAGGCCCGCGCCCGCCAATCTCCACTTCCCTTTTCTGGCGAATATAATGGATTTTAATTTCGTGATAGTCTAATCGGGATGGGCGCTATCGACATTATGTGAAGTGCCATTAAAATCTATGCACGCACTCGTCCTTTCCAGCAGCCTGGACGTTTCAAGCCGGAGCGAGCAGCTGGCGCGGCTCTACGCGGACTTGCTTTCTGCGCGTGGAGTAGAAGTGCAGTTTGTTTCGCTCAAGGAATACCCTCTACCGAAATTTGACAATGGAAGCGCGATGTTGGCCGACCCGTCGTATCGAGCGTTACACGCCGCGGCGTCGAAGGCAGATGGACTTGTACTGGCTAGCCCCATTTACAATTGGGGATGCTGTGCTGAACTTAAGAGGTTCGTGGAAGTTGTGGGAACAAACCCTCCGGGGGAAAGGGTCCGGAGTCCGTTTTTCGACAAAATCATTACGTTTGTGAATGCCGCTGGATTGCCTCAAAGCTACATGGCCTTTTCATCCATGGCCATTTCGATGATGTTGGATTTCAAGTGCATCGTCAATCCGTATACGGTTTACGTCGACAACTCTGCGTGGACAGGGGAAGCACTTTCCGAGATCGCTATGACCCGCATGCAGAAATCGGTACAAGTAAAGTTTGAGCTGATGCAATGTCTGGCGAAGCGCAATTATCATTCCACCTGGCAAATCTAGAAATCGTATTTCTATTTTCACAGCGGCCCGTTCGTTGACTTACTCTCACAGGCCAGCGTTTTTTTTCTCCCGCATCTCGATTACTATGTTCAGATAGAAACCTGTGTTGCGCATAACTGGACGTGCCAAGAAGATTGCGTTCTTCGTAACACTGGGCTCCTGCCTGGTGGGTCTGGCGATTGCGCTGAACGTTACCTGGATTGTCATCAACTGGCGAGCCGTGGTGCCGCTGGTCCTCGGAGTTATTTTTTTCAGCCTGATCATCGCGGGACTTGTTGTTTACACGGTCTTTCTGGTGCGCGAAATTCACAAGAATGAGCAGCAGGATAGTTTTTTGAACGCCGTCACGCACGAACTGAAAACTCCCATCGCCTCCATTCGCCTGTATCTTGAAACGCTTCAAACTCGGCAATTGACCGAAGCGCAGCATCGGGACTTTTACCGCATCATGCTCGAGGATACGGACCGGCTATTAGGAACCGTCGAGCAAATTTTAAAGGCGGGTGAGGCGCGCCACGCGAGCAGTAAGAAGAATTGGGAGCAGGTGGATTTTTCCGGGATCGTGGCGGAAACCGTGGAACTCACGCGATTGCGACATCATTTTGGGCCGGAAGTGCTGCGGTTTGCCGGGCCACCAGGGGAGAAAATTTATTTGCGCGGCAATCCGCAGGAACTGCGCACCGCCGTATTTAACCTGGTCGAAAACGCGGTGAAATATTCCGGCGAAATAAAGGAAATTGAAGTCGACCTGCTAACGCCGAACATCGATACCATCCTGCTTCAAGTGCGCGACAAAGGCGTGGGAATTCCCCACGCGGAATTGAAACGCATTTTTAAACGTTTTTACCGCGTGACGAATTCCGCGACGGGCCGCGTGAAAGGCACGGGGCTCGGCCTTTTCATTGTGCGCTCCATCGCGCAGCGGCATGGAGGCGATGCGTTCGCCCAAAGCGAAGGCACGGGGCGCGGAAGCACTTTCACGCTGCGCCTGCCGCGAGCGTATCCCGTATGAGCCGCATTCTTGTTGTCGAGGATGAATCGCACCTCGCCGAGGGATTGCGCTTCAATCTCGAGCAGGAGGGCTACTCGGTGCAGGTGGTGGGCACGGGCGAAGAAGGGATCGACCGCCTCTTGAAAGAGGAAGAAGAATTTGACGCCCTTGTATTGGACGTCATGCTTCCCGGCAAGGATGGTTTTACCGTGGCTCGAACACTGCGCGAAGCCCGCAATTACATTCCAATATTAATGCTCACTGCGCGCGCCCGTCCCGAAGACGTGTTGCAGGGTTTTGAATCCGGCGCGGATGACTATTTACCGAAGCCATTTATTCTTTCCATTTTTATTGCGCGCGTGAGTAGCCTTCTGAGGCGCAAAACGTGGGAGCATGGCACGCCAAAACTTTCAAACAAGCCTGCGGCTCGCAGCTCGGATTCATCGGACACATTTAAATTCGGGGACAAGGTTGCAGACTTTGAAAATCTGACTTTGCAAGTGGGCCATGAAAAAGTGCAACTCACTCTCATGGAAGCGGAGCTATTGCGCTACTTGATCCAAAACGCGGGACATCCGGTTTCGCGAAAAGCGATACTGGAAAACGTCTGGAACCTGCAGGAGGATACCGACACGCGGGCCATCGATAATTTTATTGTGCGCCTGCGAAAATATATCGAGAAAGAACCCTCGGACCCGCGACATCTTGTAACGGTGCGCGGCCTCGGCTACAAATTTATTCCCTTCCCCGATAAAAAACAAAAGAAATAGTATCGCGAAACACGCATTACCAAATCTGGCACTGAACTGCCGGAGGCCGGGCCATCGCGTCACCCGGCTTACAATCGAACGCGTGTGCGAATTCCGGCATGTTGGACGGAGACGCGACGGCGCGGAAACGGCCGAGGGGGTGAGGGTCTGTGTTGACGAGCAAGCGCTCGTATTCGGGACGCTCATGGGATGCCCAGATTTGCGCGTAGGCAATAAAGAAGCGCTGGTCGGGCGTCAGCCCGCCGATCAGCGCGGGCTTTTTCCCCTTCTCCGCTTTCTGAAGCGCACGGTACGCGAGATTCAACCCGCCAAGGTCCGCGATGCTTTCACCCAACACCAGCTTGCCGTTTTCGTGCACGTCATCCTGCACCGTGAAATTGTCGAACTGCTTTTCGACGCAAGCGGCGCGTTCGTTGAAATTCTTCTCGTCTTCCGGGGTCCACCAATCGCGTAAGTTTCCTTCCGCGTCAAACTTCCTGCCCTCATCGTCGAAGCCATGCGTCATCTCGTGGCCGATTACGGCTCCGATCGCTCCGTAGTTGGAAGCATCGTCCGCTTTCGGATCGAAAAACGGAGGCTGCATGATTCCCGCCGGAAAAACAATTTCATTCATTTGCGGATTGTAATACGCGTTCACCGTTGGGGGAGACATGTCCCACTCGGCGCGGTCCACGGGCTTGCCGATTTTGTTCAGATCGCGCCGGAATTCAAATTGAGCGCCGCGGATTTGATTGAGCACATACGGGCCGCGATCGACGGTGTAAGCCGAATAGTCGCGCCACGTGTCGGGGTAGCCGATCTTGCGCGTAAAGGCCGCGAGTTTCGTAAGCGCTTCTTTGCGTGTGGCGGGGCTCATCCATGGGAGGGTTTGCAAATCGTCGTGCAGCGCGTCGATCAGGCGATTCACCATATCCAGTGCGCGGGCTTTGGCCTCCGGCGGAAAATGCTTCTGCACATAAATTTCGCCAAGCGCTTCTCCCAGCTGCCGGTCCGTGGCGGAAACGCAGCGCTTCCAGCGCGGCAGCAATTCTTTTGTGCCCTGCAAGACGCGTCCGTTGAAGTTAAAATTTTCATCCACAAATGATTCGGACAAATATGCAGCCGACGAATTCAAAAGATGCCAGCGGAAATATATTTTCCAAGTGTCGAGCGGAGTGTCTTTGAGTTCCTGGCTCATAACCTCGAAAAATTTCGGCGCGGAAATATCTACTGCGTTGATATTCGTGTAGCCGACTTCCCGAAAATAATCCTCCCAGGACCAGTTGGGAGTCAGCGCTTTTAATTCCGCGCGATTCATTCTGTGATACGTCTTTTCCGGATCGCGCCGTTCGACACGCGTTAAGGAAGCCGCAGCCAATTTGGTTTCGATTTCTACGATTGCCTTGGCCTCGGACGCTGCTTTGTTTTCAACCTCTCCCGCGAGCGCGAGCATTTTGCTGACGTGCTGCTCATATTGCTGGCGCAGTTGCTGCGACTTCTCATCCGTCTTTGTGTAGTAATCGCGATCGGGCAGGCCGAGGCCACCCTGATCCGCGCCGCCAATCACCTCGGAACTGTTTTTCTCATCCTGCGTGGAACCGAATTGAAAAAGCGCGCGAATGCCCATTCCCTGCAGGCGCGCGATTTCCGCCTGTAAATCTGGCACATTCTGAACACTATTCATTCGCGCGAATTCCGCTTCCAGCGGCTTGGCGCCCTCCGCGTTGACCTGTTTTTCGTCCATGCAACTCGCATAAAAGTCGCCAATTTTTTGTTCATTCGATCCGGCGGGCGACTTTGTAGCCGCAGCCTCTTCCAAAATTCGATGAAGCAGTTCGCGATTTCGTTCGGCCAACTCGGTGAAGCGGCCCCAGCTGGGATAGGCAGGCGGCACAGGATTTTTCGTCAACCATCCGCCGCTGGCATAGTGATAGAAATCCTCGCAGGGTTTGCAGGTCTTATCCAGAATCGTGAGATCGGCTCCGTACGCCGCAACGCCGGACGGTTTTGCGCTGTTCGGCTGCTGGGCAGCGCGCAATAACTGAATGGAGGCAAATACCAGGAGAACAACAATAACAGCAAACCCAAGCGCCCGGCCAAAGGGACGCTGTGGAATATAGGAATTAAAATATTGCTTCATTCCCACTGTAAATCGTTTCATGAAAATTGGCACAGGGACTCCCTTATTTTATCCGTTCGTCGTTCGTCTCGCCTATAGGATGGCAGATTCAGAAAGACAAGTGCTATCGTATCCGCAAATTACAGCAATTACTGTATTTTAAGGATTTCCTGCGTATTGGCGCTTGTATGAAAAGCTTTAACACAGAGGACGCAGAGAATAAACCGGAGAACACCGGAGACCGCCTGGGTGAACTGCTGCTGTAGCCCGCCTCTTCAGAGGCGGGGGTTTTCATGACCGGCAGCATAATATCCATGGTTCTAAACACCCTGGTGCTGTGCTATACGCAGATCTCGCTCCCAAGGACCAGTTTTAGAATCCGCTTGGGATTCTCATGCCAACCACAGCAAGGAACGCAGCCCATCTAAAATTAACGATTGGCAGGCGGTAACGATCCGTCTTGAAAATTTCAGAATTAGTTATCCGCCTACTGTTTTCCGACCACGGCAAACGCGCGAATATAGTCCACAAGCCGCCAGACCTGGTCGGGAGTTTCCCGGCCGTCATAGGCTGGCATGCGGCCCTTGCCCTTTAAAATCAGGTAAGCAAGCTCTCCATCGGTGAAGCGATCCAAGTTTTGAGATTTCCGCCAATCGTGAACATTCATGTTTATGTCTTTGGCCTCCAAGCCCTTCCCGTCGCCGTCCTTGCCGTGGCAAAGAGCGCAATCCGTCGCGCCATACAATTGCTTCCCGTCCAGGACGGAACCTTCATTCAGCGGCACTGGATTTTTGCGGTCAATTTCTTCCTGGGGAATTTTTGCTTGTTCGGCGGGTTTGCCGCCTCCACACCCAACAAAAACGCAGCACAAAAACACGGACAGAACCGCAATTCGCCTTCCCATTGTTCCCCCCTCGGACTTGAACTATCGAATGGAATTACTTCACCCAAATCACCTCGCTATTTGTCAAAACGAAGTTTATATTTTTCCCGCGGACCCGTACAGTAAAACCAAGATATCGCTTAAACATATTTTCCGCTAAAATGACGGTTGACTCACAGAATTCATCGTCTCAATTTAAATCGGCTGATTTTGTGCGCCCGGTACGCCCTTGTGCTGTGAGTCGATTTGCAGTAAAAGATCAGTCCCGCCATCGCACATGGAAGATGGCGCAGGATCACCGGGGAAACCGATGGAAGCCATATAGCGTCTAAATAAACAAGGCTTAGGGCGGCGCAAGCGTAAGACAAATGGGCCGCCGATAATAAAGTTTGTGTTTTAACCAAGGGTTTAGCAGAATTAATTTATCCAACGGATCGTGAGGGCCAGGAAGATGCATTTCATTTTTACGCTCTGCCAGTGGCTTGAGAATACAGGGATCGGGACGTCGATCCGCGAATCCACGTGGCTTTTTCCCGTCGTTGAAACCATTCATATTTTTGGAATTGTAATACTTGTTGGCGCCACTTCAGTTTTGGATTTACGCCTGTTGGGATGGACGTATCGCGAAAAGTCTGTATCGAAGATGGCATGGCAGTTTCTGCCCTGGGCCTGGGTGGGATTCGCCCTCCAGCTAATCACCGGAACCTTGCTGTTCGCTTCCGAAGCCACCAAGATGTATGACAATCCTGGCTTTCAGATCAAAATGGTGCTGATCGTGGTCGCCGGATTGAACGCTCTGCTTTTCCACTCGATTGCCTATCAAAGCGTGGACAAGTGGGAATACGATCCTGTAGGTCCGTGGGGAGCTCGCATTGCGGGATTGGTTTCAATCATCTTATGGTTCGGAATTGTTGCCGCGGGCCGCTGGATCGCCTACGTCTAAAGATTATTGATCGCATGATGTGGCGCGGGCTTCTGCCTGCGGAGTTTAGGAGTCTGTCCCACAGAACACTTCCGGAAAGCGATCTGGGAGCGTTTTCGACACGCAATGCAGCCAGGGCCGGTGGATTGATTTTCCTTCTTCCTCGCAACGCCGTTTGCGGGCCTTGCCTGTTGCCGTCAGGTGGTAGTCAGGACCGCAATTCTCTTCAGGTTTAACGCCGCGCAGACCAATTGCCACTCCCCTTTAACTTTCTGATGGCCCCGCAAACGGAAGCGCCGGAAACCCAGCACGTGCTTGATCCATCCGAACGGCGGCTCGGCCGGCCACTTTCGTTTGCGATACCAGGAGCGTCCTTCATCACTTCGCAACCGCTCCTGCATCGCTTGCGTATGCGGATTTTTCGCGCGCGGCAAAATATCTTTGCCTCTCTTGCCTTCCCGCCCTAGCGCCACATACGCCGTGATCTTTTTCTCTCATCTTCGGCTTGGTCCACCGCCTGCGCCCGCCGCAGCAACTCCGCGCTCTCTCTCCAGCCGAATACGGCTTCCAAACAGATCAAAATAAAATCAGGGATTTGAAATTTCCGGCAGGAAACTTTTGCCATGGGGAATTGCCGCGCCAAAATTTTGCGCGATGGTTTGCCCCATGTCGGCCAGGGTATCGCGAATGCCAATGTTCACGCAGCGCTTCCCTGTCGGGCCAAATGTGAGGATGGGAACGTATTCGCGTGAGTGATCGGTCGTCGGCCACGCGGGATCGGGATCGCAGCCGTGATCCGCGGTGATCATCAATAAATCGCGCGGCGCCATAGCCTTTAGCAGCGGCGCGAGAAGCACGTCAAATTCTTCGAGCGACTTCGCAAAACCTTCCACATCTTTGCGATGTCCATACAGCATGTCAAAGTCAACGAGATTGGTGAAAATCAGCCCGCTCTTCTGCTCGGCCAGGGTGGCGTGAAGTTTCTGCATGCCATCCTCATTGCTCTTCGTGGTGATATAGCGGTC
>Ga0182024_10017355_pt1 | contig 13531 bp, 4 predicted proteins | sample P32metaG_FD_120480 | JGI IMG/M metagenome (GOLD analysis project Ga0182024, IMG submission 120480) | Permafrost microbial communities from Stordalen Mire, Sweden - P3-2 metaG (Illumina Assembly) | ecosystem: Environmental > Terrestrial > Soil > Wetlands > Permafrost | place: Sweden: Stordalen...
CTGGGCCATTTTGCCGCGCATAAAAATAGCGATGCGATTGAGGTTGTCCCCCTCTTCGTCGTGAAGCTGGCGTGGCTGTCCTACGGTGCCTATCCATCCGGACAGATCAACGCCTGCTTTCTTCGCCGCGGCTTTCAGAGCAGACGTTCTATGTTCCGCTTTGCGTGCCAGATTGGTGCAGAGCGCTATCGTTTCGGCCTGATCGCCATAGACCCAAAGGTATTCCAAAGCACTTTGGTAGCCACGGTCGGCGGGACTGATCTCATCTCCCTCGACCAGAACACGAAAATCGAATTTCGGGCCGATGATGGCGAAGCGTCGAGCGACGCGCCGCTTGAGACCGGCGACGGTCATTTCCGAAAGCTTCTTCGAGAGGCCGGAAAGAACTATGCGCGTCCCGACTTTAAACGACTTGGGCCAGTCGGATAGCTCGGGTGGCTCATAGGGCACGCTGTCATTCGATGAGATTCGCGCCTTGATGACATCACGGTCCATGCGAAAGGCGGTCCGTTCTCCATCCTTGATCGTGAAAACATCGACCACCCTGGCGATCGAAAACGACGATAGCTTTCCGATGCCTTTCCGTCCCATCGGCCTTCGTTTTTTGATCGGCGTAAGTTCGCCAATTTCCGCGCGCCGCTTGAACCCCACCGTCAAAAAGTGGTCGATGACATCGTCGCGGTCCATGCCAATCCCATCGTCTTCGATGGTTATCGTCTCCTTGACTTTGTCGATGGTAACGTTGACGTTCTCCGCGTCGGCGTCCCATGAATTCGCGACGATCTCCGAAAGCACCGCAGGAACGTTGCTATAGAGGTTCATCCCCAAATGCTCTAAAGCATTTAGGCTGATCCGCATCGTCAAAGGGCGCTTTGCTGGCATAAACGTTCCTTTCTAAATCACCAATTCAACACGTTAACCGATACCAGAGTTTCCGCGCTTGCGAAATGGCCTGCGCAGTAGCAATTCGGCGTCCGGTGTCTTTCTGCCCCGCGCTCGCCATGATTTTCGATCGTGTCTGACGAGCGACTGTGTCCATTCAAACCTCTTCAATCACGTGTGTGGTTTCCAGAGCCTCCAAATGCCTGTGCAGACTGCACGGCGTGGTCCCACCTCTGATCAACACGCCAGCCTCCATGTTTTTCTCCATGGCGTGGCCAGTCAAGTTGGCGCTCGAAATGAAACAAAAAGTCTCGTCTGCCACGGCCACCTTCGCGTGGACCTTGCCTCCCCTGAATCCTTCATCTTTATGGACCCAGGAAAATAATTTCGCGGCCGGCAGCGCAGCCTTCATCTTGGCGATCGCGTCGATCGAGACCCCTCCGCCGTGTGATTCACTGGCTTCGAGTAGCATGGAGACCTGTACGCCCCGCTCAATCGCTCGTTCCAGCGCCTTCATGATCGAAGCGATGTCGTAGGCGACGAAGCTGGTTATGAAGAGCCGCGACTCCGCTGCGTCGATCACCTGAAGAAGCGCTTGTTCGGTTTTCCGGGTCGCGATTAACTTGCTCGAAGGGCCGGTCCAGACGAGTTCGATTTCCTGTTCGCCTTTGGCTCGGTGATAGGCCGCACTTGCACCTATCAACATTCCAGCGAGCTCGGCCGTCGGTATGGAAGCATCTCGCCATGCCGCAAGCAGCTTTGTCAGGGTATTCTTCGCACGCGGGTTTGCAGCCCAGCTTGTGAACGATAGAGCGTCTTGTGCGTCGGAAAGTCGCCTGATTGATTCAGCGAGCTGCTCGGTTTTATCCGGAGGACTATTCGAGACGAGTTCAATGATTGCTTCGAGCAGTTTTTCCACGGCGCTCCTCACGCGAAAAATGCAGCGTCGTCGACTTCCAGCGTCGGCACCAGCAGAGCGCGGTCGATGTAACGATTGCCCATTTCACAGGATGTTTCCGAGACGAAAGAACATGCGTGGCAGGCAGCAGCATGGAGCGACCGATCGTCCGCGGGTTTGTGCTCGGAGCATAGCGGGTCGGACGCACAAATCCCGGCGCGGGTCAGCGCCTGCCTGAGCAGCCGCCCCAGATTTTCAGGCCGCCCGAGTTCGACGAGCCCTCCCAGAGTTCCGTCGGAGTCCGCTGCCGCAGTGTATATCAGAATGCCCGCCTGCTTTCGATCGCCTTCCGTGTCCGCGTAAATGCGTTCTCTGATGCTGGCGGCATTATAGCCGCACTCAAGCGCCAACTCTCTGATCAGCAAATGGGATAGCGTGTGGAGCATTGCATACCGGATACCCGGATAAGCTTCGTTGGGGTCGAGTTTTCTCGAATTCCTCCAGCCGCGATGACCGGCGAACAGATTGTCGTTTCTCGCCGCTACTGCGTCTCGTCCCTCCCACTTCCGGATCTCGGCTTCATCGAATCTGATGAAGATGCCTTCGCCATGAACCTGTGTCGCGGGTACCCATAAGGGAGCGTCTTTGCACAAATCGGCCCTGGGCGGACGGTCGGCCGGGTTTGCGGTCTCCTCGGGCGCTTCGACGCGCGTAAAGCCGAGCAGCGCGTTTACCTCGCGCAACCGCTCCAGAAGGAGGACTCCCGCGATCTGCTTCTTGAACTCCTTGGGTGATTCCACTCTCTTACCGAGAAAATGAGGCCAGTCGGTCGGCGGGCTCGGGTCGGTCAACACCTCCCATTCCGGCCCCTTGATGTCGGCGGCGGTGACTCCCGTCGCGGCGGTGCCGGCTTTGACCGATTGGATGATGTCCCAGACAGCCTTTGGGGAGTGCTTGTCGATACCGGGCAGGGCACCGGTCTTCTTGAGTGTCCTTACGGTGACCGCGACTTCGGCCTCCGAGTCCAAGTCGGCGAAATAGTCCCATCCGTCCTGCACGAGCTGTGAAATGGGGTCGCGAGCGAGAGGAATGGCCAATGCAGAGAGCGTGATGGGAAACCAGCTATTCGTGGCCCCCAGAAGGACCGCCCTGGCCTGCTCCTGACAGCCGGTGTCGTATTGATCCATGTGCGGATGGCGGCCGCGACAACTCGGCAGGTTGTCTCTTCCCGCCTTGCCGAACGCGTGGGCCATATTGCGTGAAGCTCCACACTGATCGCACTTGACCCACAGATTTTCGGTTTGAAGCGACGCACCGCTTTCGAAGAAGCGAAGCGTCCCTTTGCAGCCGGATGGCCCGTTGTGGACGAAATAGTGCCACGGAAAATCGTCTAAGTGGCCGTTCCGACAGGCCAGCAGGAAGCGGGCAGGAACTGCGTCGGCATCCCTGGCGGGCTGATCGCCTTTCGAACCTTTGCAGTCCTTGTGCACGAATCTCGTTCGTTCAGGACGGAACCGGTTTTCCTTGCATTCGAAAAGGCCGAGATCGTATGCGGACAAGAGCCCGCATTTGACGCAGCGCAGCCAACGGGGAAACGGCCTGACCGGTACACCTATAAACGCTTCTGCAGAGAAGGGATCAGCGCCTTCGCTCTTCTGGAAGGGCGGCATTCGCAGGCTCTCGACCTGCGGCCCGAGCTCCCGTCGCACCGCCGCAAGTAGCCGCGCCTCTTCGATCGGTTGACAGCGATTCACCTCCCATCGGTCGATGGCGAGCGTCACGACCGACAGGCTTGGCAGATCGATCAGAGCACCCGGACCGTAAGTCCAGAGGAGTTGACTGGGCCGCACTTCGCCGACAGGAGTCTTTTCGCCGATCATGCGTCACCCCCAGTGTCGTCTGGAATGACGACGGGCGGCGTCCAGTCGGGATCGCTGCCGCCGAATCTGATCGTGCTCATGATCAGGCTGACGCCGGGCTCCACTTCACGCATGGACATCGGTACGGTGAAATTATCCCAGGCTTGAATGCCCGGCCTCTTGAGGAGCGCGACCATCGTGGCGCGGTTCGGTCCCTTCTTCTCGTAGGCAAGAGTTCTGCCGCCCTTGCCCGCTTCGTGCGCCCATTCGTCCAGACGTTCCTTGATTTCGCTCGAAGCGAGATCCCTGAGAGCGGCCTCGTGCGAAATCTCCCACGCCCGGCCGACAAGCAAGTCTCTCGCCTCCACAGCTTCCGGACGGTCGGGCCTGTCCAGCGCTGCGGCACCCGGATTGGGATTGAAAACCGGATTCTCCAGGCGCATGACACTAAGCAAGGCGCCAGTCAAACCGCGATCCATCGCGCGCGGCGAGAAAGGCGTAACCGACTGCGCCTCGACATGCTTGTAGAAGGTCGAATGATAGTGCTCGAAGGTCTCGTAGTGAGACAAGTCGCGTGGGCGCGCCCACGTAAGGACCGTGCAAACGAGGCCGGGGAAGAAACGCCCGATGCGACTGGTCGCCTGAATGTATTCGGCCGTGCCCTTCGGCTGTCCATTGACGACCATCAGGCCTAGACGATTCACGTCGACGCCCACCGACAGCATGTTGGTCGCGAGCACGACATCGATCGCGCGGGCCTCGCCTTCTTCCCACCGCGTCACGTGGCGGCCGAGCGCGGAATCGAACTGGGCTTTGAACTTAATCTCCAGCTGATCGAGATATTTCGGAATGTCGCGGCTGGAGACACGGGATGTCAACTCGCGAATGTTGCTAACGCTGCGTTGCGCCAGTCCGGGTCGATCGACGAGACTCATCTGGACGCGATAGGAACGAGTCTGCACGTCGTCTTCGGCAAGACGGCGCATACCGCCGAGCTCTCGCAGCGAATTGAAATATCCGACCGTCGTCAGATATGGGTCTGCCGCTTGTCCGAAGCGGTCGAACAATGCCTGCGAGGCGGTCAGGAATGCCGTGTAGACGCGGATCAGCATCGCCGGTCGCGAGCTACCCGGCGAGCAGACACCGAGATAACGACGGCCCGGCATCAGCTCGATCGACCGCTGAATCGAAAAAAAGTTGTCGGAGACATCCAGGCCGTGCGGCGGAAAAATCGCGACGCGCCGCATGAAGACGTTGTTGACCTGCTCGGCTGCCTTTCGCACCGTGGCGGTCGAGGCGACGATCTTGGGCTGGATCGTGCGGCCTTCGAGTTCCCAGCTGCAAAGCTCGTTTATCGCTGTCTCATAGAGTCCGACCATCGTGCCCAAGGGACCACTGATGAGATGGAATTCGTCCTGAATGATCAAGTCGGGCGGCCTGATCGGCGCGATGTTCTTGACGGTCGTGCTCGGCAGACCCTTGTAAACACGATGGGTACCGGTACAATCGGCATCAGGCCAAAGAAGGCCGTGCCGTGGGCATTCGGTGTTGGTTCGTCCGAACAGCGTCCGCACCTCGCCGCGCCACGCCATCAACGCGAACTTGTCGACTGTCGCGATCATCATCGACGGCGGTCGATGGTAAATTTCCTCGTCGACGACCAGAACCGGAATGCCTGGATGTGGTCTCTTGCTCGATTTTCCCTTCGAGAACTCGCATCGCCCCTGCTTGTCTCCGCAATAGATCGTCGTCCTTTTTGCCGCCGTATCGACTTCCACGTCGTGCTTCGGCGATACCTCGTACCCGCACCACGGGCAACTGGTCAGCTGCGCAGGGGACGTACCGCCTGCATCGAACTTTTCGGGGTTGCGAATATCCTGAATCGCCCTGTGGCTGTCCTCTGTGGAGCCCGGCGTGACCTTGTTTCCGACCCACAGGCCGATCGTGAACGGCTCGCTTCCCAAAGATTTGTCGCCAGCTGCCGCCGCTTCCTGCCTCAGTAGCTCCATTGCGCAGATCAACGCCGAAGCGCGCTGGAACTGTTGCAGCGTGAGGAGGCGCAGAGTGTAGCGCATGATCACGGTCAGACCGCGGCTGCCGTCATAGGCCCCCAGTTTCCCCTGAAGACGGCGAACGGCCATCGCGAATGCAGCGACTCCCAGATAGGCTTCGGTCTTGCCACCACCCGTCGGGAACCAAAGCAGATCGGCATGGGCTTCGACCGGCTTGGTACGGTCTTTGTGGGTCGGATCGGCCAAACATGGAATCGAGAGAAGAATGAACGCGAGCTGAAACGGCCGCCACGAGCGATTCTTGCGCTGATCGAAATCGGCCAGCGTCTTGTCTTCGCCGCGACGCTGCGAGAGCGCGAACAAACTATGGACGCGTTGCTGCGCCATTGCGCGGTTGGCAAAACGAAACGCCGCCAAGGCCTTGTCGTTGCCGGCATCGGCCAGAACGGCAACGCCCTCTTCGAGGCGCTTCTTGATATCGCCGCAACGATCGAGAGCCGCGGCAGCCTGGGAGTCATGGCCCACTACGTCGGTACCTATGCGGCCTCTCCGCTCTTCGATCCACTGCCCGTAATCGCTGGCGAGGACGGAAAGGACCGCAACGAGCTCGCTCCTATCCATGGCTGCAAGCACGTCCATATCGAGGTGACCCTTATCGACCATTGAGCGCATCGCAGGCCGGTCTTCGGGCCGAACGCCGGGCGTCTCCGTCACGGGCACTTCGCATTGCGGCATCACCACCGTGCGCACTTCGTGGCCGCGTTCGGCGTCACCGGCGTCTGTCTTCGCGTGGACGGCTACGCCATGACCGACCGCGAACTCGACCTCCTTGCGGTAGATCATCTCCAACGCCCTGCGCTCTTCATCGTCGTCTTTACCGGTGAGCGCGACGCGCCGTCTGAAAATGGCTTTGTCTTCGGAGTCGCTTGCGGCCCGAACGATCAACTCCGGCTGAAAGACCCAGGCGGCATCCTTGTTCTCTTCGGGTTCCTGCTGCGCGTTAACCAGAAACAACGTGATCAGCCGATCGCCTTTGGCGTTCTTGTCCCGCACGGTACCTTGGACGCGCACTTCCGGGTGCGCGGTGTCCGGTGCCCGATGGGAAACGACTCCCTCGACAAGATCGATCGTCAGTTTGCCCCCACAGGGAACGCGTTTCCAAACTTTGACCTTGACCTCGGTTTGCTCCGTACGGATTACGTTCCCGTCGGCGTCTTTGATCTTCTTGTTGACCGTCTTGGTATGTTCGTGATCGTAGATGCGAATGTACTGACCCCATTTCGCTTCCACGTCGATCCGATCAATATCGCCGTCGACGCAAAACGTCATCCCGAAACTTGACGGGATTAGGGACTGGTTGCTGGAGGCATCGATCTCGTCCGCCGAATCGGCTTCGGCATCGACACGGCCCCTCGTGCTGTCGAATTCCGCTCCTGGCTCATGGCGTCCGTGATGAACTTCGAGATCCTTGGGTTCCTCTTCGGTTTCGACGGCCAGCGGCCCTTCCAGTCCTTCGATCCCGCCGTCCTCGGCTTCCCGCGGCGCGAGCTTACCGACCAAATATCGGTCGCGGACGCCCATATCGACGATCTGTTCGTGTGGACCGTTAGCTGGTCCCAGAAGATCGTCCATCACGGCGAGCTGAAGAAGTTCGCGAATGTAAGCCTGATCGCCGATCAGCGGAACGTCGTCGAGCGTACCACCCGTCAGCTTCGGTAACGCCGCGACGAAGTCGCTCCATTGAAGCCGTTTCGTCGAACCCGCAATCGGCGAAGAGAGTCCTGCCGCAACAAGAGCAGAGCCCGCATCCACAACGCGCAGGCGATCGAAGTAAAAAGATGTGGTTCCGAGGTTCGACCGAACGCGCAACACGCGCCCGACACGGGTCACGCCCCCCGAAGCGTTCGCCAGCAACACCCAATCCCCTTCGGCGACGGACGCATACAGCCCGCGCCCTCCGTCGAGCGAGATCGCGAATTGCGGGTAAGAAAAATCGCCGCTCTGTCGACCGGGGTCGACAACTAGCCAGGCATTCTCGGCTTTGTTGTCCTGTGCTGAATCGCTCATGCCTTGCCGCCTCCTGTCGCGAACAGGCCATCTTCAAAGTCGTCATCTTCGATCGACGCTTCACTCGCTGTTGCGGCCTTTGTGGTCGAAGGAGACTGTGATTGCATATCGAAGCGTGCCTTGTTCAGCTTTGATAGCCTAAGGAGAACGTCGAGGCGCGCTTCTTCGCTGATGGTAAAGCGGATGTTCTTTCCGCCAGGAAGGTATCCCACTTCATGGAATCCGCAAACCAAGTCAAGCCCACCCCAGATGTATCGCTGACCAACCGCCTTATCCACCTCTTGCTGAATAAGACGTACTTCCTTGAGCACCTCGTTGTTTTGGCCCGGATCGTGAAAGGCGTTATAAAATTTCGTCAACCCGATGTTATGGGCATTCATAAAAGATTGCCTGGCCTCGAAGAACCTTTTACCCAACTCCTCCAACTGTTCATCACCGTGTTCGAGAAGACCAACCGGAAACGGGAAAGTCTCGAATATGTTGCCGTGGGCATAAACAAGACTCTCAAGGTTATCCTGAAGGGAAGTTTTCTGCTGCCAAGCCCATGCCCCATGAATGTCGGATGTCAGTATTGCAAACACGCTAAACCGCTCGTCGGCGAGAACGCACAATTTGTGTGAATATATGTAAGTGGGCAGGACGAAGGTAAATGCCGGATATTTGGTAATACCCGTAGATATAACCATCACGTGCTTCAGCAACTTCGACGCACTGTTCCACCCGACAGGATGATTGTCGAACACGTTCCCTCGACCGATCGCATGATACAGTCCGGGTCGCTTTTCTCCGTATTGCCACCACCTCTGAGGTAGCGGTTTCCTAAGTTGGTAATCACCGTTCTTGTTCTTCCGCTGCCTTTCTGCTTTCACACTGGCTTCGACAACATCAAACGCGTTCTTGAACTTCATAGCTTTCGCTTCTGGCCAGTCCCAAAAACTAATCGCCCAGCGCGAGGGTGTACAGTCGGCAGTCTTATTGACCTCATTCCCGCCCACAAAGGGGAACACAACGTTCCTGTACGCTGGATCTTCGGAAAGCCACTTCTGTGCTTGTTCCGTCCTAACCTTAAACCCATCACCGAGCATGATGGTCCCTTGATATATACGGTCGAGATTTTCATCTAATTTCTGCGCTTCCCAGAATTCCGTATTACCCAAATCGGCCGAAATTATCGGCACCGCACCTTTGTTGAGCAGCCGAATCCCTGACCATTCGCTTTTAGAAATATGAATCTGATGGACGACTACGGATGCTTTTCCCGGCCATATAAGGTTTGTGTTTGCCGAGTAAATGGTAGCTCCGCGTCCGATTAGCTTCGTCAAGCCCGCCTCACGGTTCTTGCCCTCCGAGAGAGTGCGCCTCCCCAGAAGCCCCATGCAAGCTCCTTTGCGCAGCAACGCGTACACGCGCAGAAAAAAGTACACGACTATATCGACGGACGATTCGTCATCATAGGTTAGCCAATTGACAAGGTAGTGATGGTAGGAGGAGCCAAAGACCCCGGATATCATCTGACCACCGAGAAAAGGAGGATTCCCGACGAAGGCGTCGAACCCGCCATTCTCCCGGCAAAACACTTCCGGGAATTCGAGCGGCCAATGAAATGGTCGCCTTAGCTTATTGCCGCTGGGGAGGCCCTCGCTCAGGCCTTTTTGCCGCCGCTGTGACAACTCGGCGGTCTTGCCTACCTCGCCTGCCAGCGCACTACCGACATCAATTGCCAGCACGGCGGTGTCCATTTCATGGCTATCAGCCTTAAGCACCGCAGCCATAAAAACATCAGCAACCATCTCGGGCAGTTCGAGCTTACGGCGCGCTTCGTCGTCGAGCTGCGCCATCACCTCTACATCTCGTATGTCACGGATTGGGCGGCTTCTAAGTTTCGATCGGAGTTCGATAGCCTGCGAGACTGTCTGGTCAATCTTCGCTGCGAACAGCTTCTTCGTACTTCCCTTGCCGGGGTTCATATCGAGGTAGCAGAGCTGTTCAATGCTCGTGATGCCCAAAAGGCTATCGCCGCAACGGAGATTATGATCGAGAAAACCGAAAGGGCGACCCTTCGCCAGTGTAACGAGCCATATCGACAATTTGGCAAGTTCAACGGCGAGCGGGTTCATGTCCACACCGTAGAGGCAGCGCTCGGCAATCAGGCGCCGTGCCGTCAGCAATCTATCTTCGGAATCTCTGCGCATGGGCTCACGCGATCCGATCTCGTCGACGATTTCGCCTTCCGATGTGATTGCGTTTCCCTGTTTTTCCATGTCTGCCCACGCTTCGACCAATCGCTCCGACAACCAGCGGCAAACCTGCACAAGAAAAGCACCCGAGCCCATCGCTGGATCGCAGATTCTGAGATCGAGAATCTCGACCGGCGATCTCAATCGCCAGTTTTCCCGCGGTTTGCCATCGGCTGGGCCGACATAAACAATCGGCTCCAGCGTTTCTTTGACGAGCGCCTCGGTGAACGATTTCGGCGTATAGTGTGTTCCGGTCTCCCGGCGATCTACTCCGGTCCTCACCATGAAGGTGTTCTTAGGGTAGACGAGTGGATATCCCCACCGATCGCTTCGCAGAAGGTGAAAATACGGCTTTAGTCGGTCGCGAAGCGATTGATCGGCATGACAAGCCGTCAGAAGCTTGTCAGCCGAACCTTCATCGACCGTTCTCTCGAAATCATGCCGAACGCGACTTGCCGAACTGCCGGTTCGATTCTTGAGCAACTCCTCGACGGCCTCGCGACCCTTCGCGGCTGCGTCGTCAAGCACCGGCAAAGATACCCAGGGATTCTTCGCATTCTTGGTTGCATCGAGATCTAGCGTGACTTCGTTCGCCCGGACGACGGTACGCTCAAGCAGGCCCTCATAGACGTAGCCGATTTGTTCGACATCGAGTGCAAGGTATGAAAGCGTGCGGCCCTGGAAAAGCTGCACTGCATCGAGCAAATACAGGACAGTGCGATTGTCGATGGGTAGAGGCGTCGCCGAATCGATCTTCCAATGGGAGCCTTTCCCGCGCCCTTCGAGAAACGGAAAGCGATCGGGATCGAACAGCGATCCACCCAATGCAGGAAGCCGCATCGCTTCGTGATCGACGCCACCATAGACGGCACGGAATATCGAGAGCAGACGGGACCATGCGTCCCAGCGTCGTTCGAGGATTTCTTCGGACTCGGTGCGGAGCTGCATCCGCAGCGTGGAGACGGCGTAATTGGCTTCGTAACGGTCGTCTCCCAGCAGCAAAAGTCCGCGCTCCTCAGCGGAGAGCAGAAAGACAATCCTCATCATGACTGTCAGTCCGGCTTCGTAGAGTTCCGCTGGCTCGATGCCGTCGAGAAGTTCGCGATTGCGATCGACATCGGCTCGATCGAGCGCCTGGATCAGGACTTCTACGGCGCGCCTCACTTGTTCCCCTAGAGCGTCGGTCACCTCGTCCTGAAACTTCAAGGAGTTGTCGAGGAGTGCTGGCAATTGTTCACTGCGGTCGACGAAGAAGCGTCTGATGCCGAGCAGATTGACGAATGCCTGGAGCGTGACTGGTTCCTGTCCCCAATGCCGCGCATACCAACTGGCGAATGTAGTTACCGCGCCGACGGGCGCGTCGACGAGCATCCACTGCTCACCGTTCGTCACGAGACCGAGACGCACGTCAGTCCCGCGACAAAGCTCGACCATGCGTTCAGCGGGGCTGGCCGCCCATCCATCCCCCGTGAGCGACTCTGCCAGAGATACTTCGGGATCGTAGACAGCAATCAGAAGGAGCGGTCGGCTGTCTGCTTGGCCGTCCATCACCCCATAGTCCGGGCGGAGCGATATGCCATGCTCGGGAAGCTCGCATCGTAGCGTCTCCGGCAATTTCTCGGCTGACTTAAGGACATCTCCGATGCCGCTTTCGTCGAGTTCCAAAACCTGCTTCAGAACCAGATCGATCCAGGCGCTGTGAATTTTCGACAAGTCGGGATCGTCATGGTCCAGCGCTTCGCGCCACTCGTCATAGGCCTGCCGGACCGTTCTTTTCTTCGCCGGGTCCAGCCCTTCCAGACCCTGTGGAAAGGCGTCCTTCAAGACGGGTTCCGCTAGGAACGGTCCCGAGATTTCAATCAGGGAAAGCCATTCACCATGATGACCGAACTCGCTCATGTATCGGCCCTCCAAGCATGACCCTCCGGCACAAGGAAAATGACGGCCACCGGGAAGGTCCTGACCGCATATCCTTCGTAGCGCTGCCGAATGGCGTCGATCTCCTGATCCTTCTCCTCCGGAATTCTGGCGAGACGCAGCTTCAGAGCTTCGGTATCGCGCCGGACCTGTGTGCGTTCTTCGTCGCTGTATTCCGGGAACCTGAAAACCAACTGCTCCGGCTCGACCGCTTTCACTAACTCTTGCCGGATCGCTCGCTTCAGCTCGTCCAGCACACTGGTGATGTCCTCGATTTCCTGCTGCTTTCTGGTTTCCAGTGTGGTTTCCAAATTCTTGAGTCGATCGCGGGAGCGGGCCTCCACGGTTTGCAGGATGGAATCCTGATTTTTGTCAAAGCGCCTTTCTAACCCTTCGAACAAACGCTCGCCCGCTTGCATTGTGGTTGCCTTGTCCAGCCAACCGTTGACCTGTGTTACGCGGGCCTCGCGGCTGAAGGAGTTGTTCTTCATGTAACCGCCCGCGACCGTGAGTTCTTCATGTAGCCGGTGATGCTTTCCTCCTGTAACGACCAGTCGCGATATCACGACTACCGCGAGGTCGTCCAGCTCCGAGTTAGCCAGGCTGCGAACATCGATGCGATGCATCTTCTTCACGTCGCTTTGCGCCCAGACCTCGGCACGCATCAATCGCAAACACATTTGCACAAGGCGATGATTGAGGTGAACGAGGACGACATCCTCTCGGCCTTTGGCCACTTGATGATCGAAGGTGATCGGACGTAGCTTCTCGGTATAAGGATGACGGAGACCTTCCATGCAGCGCGCCCATGAGCCCGCCAGGGTCGGCATTTCGAAAACAGTTCCGTTCGGCGCGCCCTGTAGCTCGACTGGTTTGAGGGGCGGCCTTTTGTCCAGTGCCAGGCCAACTTTGACCGCCGCATAAACCCGTTCGGGCGTCAGGTGAAAATCTTTCTGCGTTTCCAGAAGCCGCTCGTGTAATTTTTCGATGCGCTCTTTGATATGGTTTTCGGCCCTTACGTATCGTTTGGTTTTTGCCGATCTAACTTCCGCTTCTCTAGTATCCAGGACGCGCTTTCTGCCCTCGATCAAGCCGGCCATCTGCGGGGCGATCACGGGGTTCACGCTTCCCATGTCCTCGCGCATCGCCTCCAGTTTGATAAGGGCGCGGATGATATCGTCCTTGTGGCCGCCGAGTGTATCCGCGTTCGCTTGACCGCCATCCACCGGGTGCCAGATCAGAACTTCGTCGTGCTTCTGGCCATGACGATCGATCCTCCCGTTTCGTTGCTCCATGACGTTGGGGTTGTAGGGAATTTCGATATGGATCAAGCAATTGCAGTAATTCTGTAGGTCGATACCTTCGGAGGCGGCATCCGTGGCGAGCAAGATACGAATATCGGCATCTTTCGGATTCGTCTGGAACGCGGCTTTGACGTTCTCGCGCTCTTTTTGATCCATACCGCCGTGAATGATCCCGAGGCGATCTCCTCCATATCCGTGTGAAGCGAGAATCTCATGAAGCCATTTATGAGTCGTGCGGTACTCGGTGAAGAGGATGACGCGGCTGTCGTTCCACTGGCCTTTCGATTTCAGGTTGGCTTCGATCCATTCGACAATCGCGCGCGCTTTCGAATCCGCTTTGTGGCTGGCGCTTTGA
>Ga0182024_10017356_pt1 | contig 13531 bp, 13 predicted proteins | sample P32metaG_FD_120480 | JGI IMG/M metagenome (GOLD analysis project Ga0182024, IMG submission 120480) | Permafrost microbial communities from Stordalen Mire, Sweden - P3-2 metaG (Illumina Assembly) | ecosystem: Environmental > Terrestrial > Soil > Wetlands > Permafrost | place: Sweden: Stordalen...
GCGCCGGCGCACGATGAGGCGGCCATCGAGGAAGCCTTGGTCGAGCGCGAGCCGATTACCGTGGTGGTTTCCGAGAAGGGCTGGATCCGCGCATTACGCGGCCAGGTCGCTGATCTGTCCAGTCTTGCATTCAAGACCGATGACGGGCTCAAGCTCGCCTTCTTTGCCGAGACCACCTCGAAGCTTTTGATTTTCGCCACCAATGGCCGCTTCTACACCATCGACGCCGCCAAACTGCCGGGCGGACGCGGTCACGGCGAGCCGACTCGGCTGTTCATCGATCTGGAACAGGAGGCGGACGTCATTTCGGTGTTCCGCTATCAGGGCGGCCGCAAGTTCCTCGTCGCCAGCCGCCAGGGCAGGGGCTTTATCGTGGCCGAGGACGAGTGCCTCGCCAACACCCGCAAGGGCAAGCAGGTGCTCAATGTCAAATCGCCGGACGCGGCTTGCGCCGTGGCGACGGCGGAAGGCGAGCTCGTCGCGGCGATCGGCGAGAATCGCAAACTACTGATCTTCGCGATCGATCAGGTGCCGGAAATGGCGCGCGGCCGCGGCGTGCGGCTGCAGCGCCATAAGGATGGCGGGCTCTCCGACATCAAGACCTTCGAGGTGGAGAAGGGCCTGAGCTGGACAGACTCCGCCGGTCGCGCCTTCAATCTGACGCTGAAGGAACTTGCCGACTGGCGTGGCAACCGCGCCGATGCCGGGCGTTTGGCGCCCAAGGGTTTTCCGAAGAGCAACAAGTTCGGCAATGAATCAAGCCGTCCGGCGAGCGGGATGGAGTCGGACTCTTAAGTTTGCCTGCGGCATCAGCGGAACTGGGCCGCGGTAGGTTCAACTGATCGCCAGGGCCAACGAGCCCACCTCGCGGGCCCGATAGGCCTATAATGATCTTTGCCGGGAATATTTCACCGTTCCGGACAGTCGTTCTGGACGGCGCGATTTGCATTACGCGAAACTGGGCGGGATGTTTGGAAAATCTCGAATTTGGGCGGTTCTTCATTGGCGCGGCCGGCTGCGGCTCGCCAGTGCGCTGGTGCTGCTCAGCTTTGTCATCTGTCACCTGACCGCGCATTGCCTGTTGCTCGTCTCCTTCGAGGACGCCGAGGCGACGCGCAACGTGGTGATGTATCCGTGGCGAACCTGGATCGGCACCGCGATTCTGATCGCGGCGTTCGTGACCCATTTCAGCAATGCCTTGTGGTCGATCTATATCCGCCGCGCGCTGCGTCTGACCCGCTGGGAGTGGACACAGCTCGCTCTCGGTCTGTGCATCCCGCCGCTGTTGATGTTCCACGTGGTGGCGACGCGCATCGCCGAGGAAGCGCTGGACGTCACCACCTACTACAATACCGTCTTCATCGTGCAGTGGGTGATGTTCCCGTGGCTCGGCGCGGTGCAGATGATCGCGGTGGTCACGGTGTGGACCCATGCCTGCATCGGCATCCATTATTGGCTGCGCACCGAACGCTGGTATCCGAGCTGGAGGCCGCTATTGTTCGGCTTCGCGCTGCTGCTTCCAAGTTTGGCGCTGGCCGGCTATGTCACCGGCGGCAATCAGGTCTTGCGCGAGGCCAAGGCCGATCCGGATTTCGTCGCCTCGTCGCTGGGCGATTCCAATCTCACGGCACAGACGGCGGCCGCCATCGATCGCATGGTGTATATCGGCTGGGGCATTTGGTTCGGCTTGGTGCTGTTGCCGTTTGCCGGGCGCGGCTTGCGCGCCTGGCAATATCGCCGGCGCAAGCCGCCGCTATTGTCGCACGCCAATGGCCGCAGCGTGCCTATCCTGCCCGGCGCCACGGTGCTTGAGACGCTGCGCGCCAATGGCATCGCGCACGCCTCGGTGTGCGGGGGGCGGGCGCGCTGCACGACCTGTCGCGTCTTGGTAACCAAGGGCCTCGACCGGCTGCTGGCGCCGGCGGGGCAGGAGGCCAAGGCGCTTTCCCGCATCGGCGCCACGCCCGGGATGCGGCTTGCCTGCCAGATCCGTCCTACCGCCGACATCGCGGTGATGCCGCTGTTGGCGGCCGACGCCAGCGCCGCCGACGGTGCGGTGCGCGGCGGGCTGGAAGGCAGCGAGCGGCCGATCACGGTTGTCTTCGTCGATATGCGCGGCTCGACGGCTTTGGGCGAGGCCAAGCTGCCCTACGACGTGCTCTTTATCCTCAATCAGTTTTTCCACGAGATGACCAACGCGCTCACCGCCTCTCACGGACATTATTCGCAATTCACCGGCGATGGCTTGATGGCGCTCTACGGCCTCTACGACGCCGATCCCGCGACCGGGGCGGCTGAGGCCGTGCGCGGCGCGCGCGAAATGTTGACCCGGCTCGAACAATTGAATCACCGGTTGCGGGCTGACCTGCGCGAGCCGCTGCGGATCGGTATCGGTATCCACCACAGCGAAGCGATCGTCGGCGCGATGGGCCCACCGCGCTCCCAAATCATCACCGCCATCGGCGACACGGTGAATACCTGTGCGCGGCTGGAAAGCCTGACCAAGGACTACGGCTGCGCGGTCATCGTGTCGCGCCAAGCCGCGGAAGCGGCCGGCCTGCGGCTCGATGGTCACGAATTGCATCAGGCGCCAGTCAAGGGCCGGATGCAGCCGGTTGAGTTTTACGCGCTGACAGCGCTCTCCGACCTGCCGATTTAGCCCTGCCGATTTAGAGCTGCCGATCTGATCGAGGCCAAGGCAGCCGCGCTTTTGGGCAGCGGCTGCCTTGCCTGAAATTGCGGCACTAGCCCGTATAGGCCACGCGCTCTTGCGCCGCGGCTTCGATGGCGGTCTTCGGCTGTGCCGGCAGCTGCAGAACCGTCGCCTGCTGTCCTTCGGACAACAATGTCAGCAACAGGATCCGTCCGTCCGGAAACTCCAGCGCATCGTGATGCGCGGCGAGCTTGTGCATGTTGATCTGCCGGAAGATGGCGGTCTTGTGATTGATCAAGCGTGTCCGCCATGGAAACAGGCCGGGTTGTTTGCAGGCGACGTCGCCGGCGAAGGACAATTCCGTTCCCGGCAGAATGCAGACGGCCATGCCGGCCTCCTTCGCCGCGCAAAAGCCGCGCGTACCGGTGCCGAAGTCGCGCGTGGTGAGTCGGTCGCCAACTTTGGCGGGCCGCGAGCTGACATTCTGAAGGCTGTAGTCGCACATGGGGGCTAATCTCCAATTTTCAGGCAGCCCCATCAGCCAAACCGTCACGAACCTCTTTGGTTTCGCGGCTCCCGCCGAATTTGCGCAATAATGTCGGACAGGCCGCCTCGGCAAACTTGCACTTGATTAAAAATGCAGCGGTGCGCCGGCGCCGTTATGGCGCGGCGATGTGCCAGACGTCGTTGACGCCGTCGCCCTTTACGTCGCCGGGCTTGGCGTCCTTGCTGAACGTGTAGACCGGCTTGCCTTTGTAGGCCCATTGCTTGCCGCCGTCGCCGCGCGCGATGACGGCCCAGGGCGCAGGGCCTTTGGCGTCGGCTTGCGCCTTGAACGGCGGCCAGTTGGTAGCGCAGACGCCGTTGCAATTCGATGCGCCCGTCGTGTCGCGGTCGAACACGTAGAGCGTCATGCCTTTGCCATCGACCAGCGCCTTGCCTTTGGGGGTATCGGTGGTCGCGGCGGGTGCCGTCTGCGCCAGCGCGCCGCACAGGCCAAGCCCAAATGCGCCGGCCGCGAACAAAGCTGAATAATATTTCGGCATGGCAATCCTCTCGAGCGGTTAAATCTACGCGGGGATGATGGCGGTAAAATTACTCAACAAAATTACTCAACTCTTGCCCAGCCGTCCGGCATCAGCCGTTCCTGGGGCAGGAAGCGGCTTTTATAGTCCATTTTGCGCGAGCCGCGCACCCAATAGCCGAGATAGACGTAAGCCAGTCCCATGCGTTGCGCGCGAGCGATGTGATCGAGCACCATGAAGGTGCCAAGCGACCGCGGGGCTTCGTCGGGCTCGAAGCACGAATAGACCATCGACAGCCCGTCGCCGAGCACGTCGGTCAAGGCGATGGCAAGGAGATCGCCGCCACGATGCGGCGCCGCCGTAACCGGCTCGCGGCGCCGGTATTCGATGATGCGGGTCTCGATGTGACTGTCCTCGACCATCATGGCGTAGTCGAGCACCGTCATGTCGGCCATGCCGCCGTCACGATGGCGGGAATCCAGGTAGGCACGGAAGACCGAGTATTGCTCGGACGTGGGCACCGCGATCCGCATTTCGCTGTCGATGTCGGTGTTACGGCGCAAGATGCGGCGCATGCTCTGGCTCGGGCGGAAATCCTTGACGACGACGCGCACCGAGACGCAGGCGCGGCAGCCCTCGCAGGCCGGCCGATAGGCGATCGACTGGCTGCGGCGGAATCCGCCCTGGGTGAGGATATTATTGAGCTCCGGCGCGCGCTCGCCGACGAGATGGGTAAAGACCTTCCGCTCCTCCTTGCCGGCCAGATAAGGGCAGGGCGAGGGGGCGGTCAGGTAGAATTGCGGTGTATCGCGCGAGTGCTGGGTCACAACAGTTACGGTATGGCTTTGCAGCCGGGAGCCGAATCCGACCGGTCCTTAGCATCGCGCCTGCGCGGTCCGGCGTCAAAGGCCGTTTTCAACGTCAGCCGGGGCCGCGGCGCTGCAATGAAGCCGCTCGCGTCGCGTTATTGATGAGGACGGTGCCCAGCAGAATGTCGTGCAGCAGTCGCCGTCGTCCATTGAAGAAGCCGACCACGAGGATAAAGGGGGTGAGCACGCTGACCGTGATCCAGAAGACGATGGCGTGGACGGCGCCGAGCACGAAATAAGCCGGCGCGCCATACCAAGTACGCATTTCGATTTCCATGGCGCGCATGCCGATGGTGGCGGAGGCCGGGCTGCCTAGCGTAACCCCGTAATAGACCGGCGCCCAGATCACCGAGCCGGGCGACATCAGCCAGAACAGCGCCCAGGCCAGGCCGAAAGTGATCAGGCCGAACACGAAGATGAACATCCAGCCCACGATCAGCGGGACAGCAATGATGACGACATCGATGATGAAGGCAACGACGCGGCGGGCGAGCACGCCCTCGAACAGTTCCGGGTTGGTCGCCGGATCGTAGACATGCGGTTTGACGTCGAGCGGAATGCGTCGAGGGCCCGAGGGCTCAGGTCCCGAGCTGCCAGGCGTCGCGCCTGTATCTGCGGTGGGGCTAGAATCTGTCATGATCGACTTGGCATTATAATGCGCCTGCCATGACCCAACAACGACCGCCAATCGAGCCGGATACGAAAAATCCGGCGAAAGTCACGTTCGCCGCGATCGAAGCCGCCCGGCACAGTATCGCCGGCCATGTGCTGCACACGCCGCTGTTGCCGGCGCCGCCGCTTTCGGCTCTGACCGGCGCGGAGGTTTACGTCAAATACGAGAATTTGCAGGTCACCAATTCGTTCAAGGAGCGCGGCGCCTGCGTAAAACTTGCAGCGTTGACCGCCGGGGAGCGTGGCCGCGGTGTGATCGCCATGTCGGCGGGCAACCACGCGCAAGCCGTGGCTTATCACGCGCGGCGGCTGGCGATCCCGGCGACCATCGTCATGCCGGTGATGACGCCGTTCGTGAAGATTAAGGCGACCGAAGCGCTTGGCGCGACCGTGGTGCTGTGTGGCGAGACGCTGACGGAAGCCCAGGCACGCGCCGAGACGATCGCCGCCGAGCGCAACCTGGTATGGGTGCACCCGTACGACGACCCCCACATCATCGCCGGTCAAGGCACCATTGCGGTGGAAATGCTAGAGGAGGCGCCGGACATCGAAACATTAGTGATCCCGATCGGCGGCGGCGGACTGATCGCCGGTAATGCTATCGCGGCGCGCGCGGTTAAACCGTCGATCGAAATCGTCGGGGTCGAATGTGCGCTTTATCCGTCGATGTGGAATGCGATCCATCGCGGCGCGCGGCCATGCGGCGGCGCCACGCTGGCCGAAGGCATCGCCGTGAGCAAAGCGGGCGCGCTGACCTTGCCGGTGATACGAGAGCTCGTGCGCGACATCATTCTTGTCGACGAGCCGCAGATCGAACGCGCCGTGAACGCTTTTCTCACCTTGCAGAAGACGATGGCGGAAGGGGCGGGCGCCGCCGGCCTTGCCGCGATGCTCGCCGAGCCGGCGCGCTTTGCCGGACGCAAGGTCGGCCTCATTCTCTGCGGCGGCAATATCGATCCGCGCATCCTCGCTTCCATCATGGTACGCGAATTGGAGCGCGACGACCGCATCGTTTCGTTCCGGCTCACCATTCCAGATCGGCCTGGAATTTTAGGGCAAATTGCCAGCCGGCTCGGCGAACTCGGAGCAAATATTCTCGGCGTCGATCATCACCGTCTATTCCTCGACGTGCCGGCCAAGGGCGCCAAGCTCGACATCACCATGGAGACGCGCGACGGCGTCCATGCCGAGCAGATTTTCCGTGCGCTCCGCGACGAGGGTTATCAACCGGTGCGGCTAGAAGGCGGCGCGGCGCTGGAGTGAATTAGAAGCGATCGCGTTGCGCGTCTAATAGTGCCCCGGCTCCAGGCCCGGATCGTAACTCGGGACCGGCGCCCGGGTCGGAGTGCTCGGCGTAGACGAGGGAGCGTCCGTTGGGCGCGGCCTCGGCAGCGGGATCGCCGTCTGCACCATGGCGAACAGCATCGGCCGTCGCGGCGGCAGCGGTACTCTGCCGCTGATCGGCGCGCCGGGTGGCAAGTCGTCGCTGGCGGTATCGGACGACGGCGCCGGCGAAGGCGCGGCGATCACGGGTGCGCTCGGCGCCGGATTATTCGCGCCGTCGCCGCTCGTCGCGCCCATGGCCGGCGGCGTGGTAGAATTTGGATTGGGCCAAACACTATTGCCCGGCGCTGCTGCCGGCGGGGCGGGGCTATTGGTGGCGACCTGCGTAGCGTTTGCCGGTATCGGCGGCATTGTCGGGGAGGAGGCGGCAGGCATCGGCTGTAGTACCGCTGCCATTTTTGCGGCAGGCGCGGGAGGAGCCGGAAGGGTTGCGGCAGGGGCCGGAACGGAGGTCGCGCTCGGCGGTGGAGTTGGCGCGAGAGCGACCGGGGCCTGCACAGTCGGTTTCTTGATATCCAGAAGCGGCGTGCGCGCGTCGGAGGCGGTCGCTCCGGCATCGGCCAATCGGGCCGGTGGTGGAATCGTCTGGGCTTGCTCGGCGACGGCCGCGGGTGCCGCGACTGTCGACGCTCCAATGGACGCGGTACCGGCGGGCTGGGTCTCGGTAATCCGCTGGAAGGTGGGCGCCTTGGGCGGTGCGACATAGGTGCGGACCATCGTCGTGATGGTCCACATCACCACCGGCACGGCGATAATCACCGCCAGCAGTATGATCACCCGTTGCAGAACCGGCGTGTAGAGCCGGATATTGTCGTCGTCGTACTCACGCATCGCTTCCGCCTTGTCCTGACGTCCCGGGCGGGGGCGGCTTGTCAGCTGCCCTTCTTCAATTTTTCCGCGACGCTTGCCGCGAAATAAGTCAACACCCCGTCCGCGCCGGCGCGCTTAAAGGCAATCAGGCTTTCCATCATCGCCTTGTCGCCGTCGAGCCAGCCATTTCCGGCGGCGGCCATGATCATCGCATATTCCCCGGAGACTTGGTAGGCAAAGGTAGGCATTCCGAAGCTGTCCTTAATCCGCTGCAGGATGTCGAGATAAGGCAGGCCCGGTTTCACCATCACCATGTCGGCGCCCTCGGCGATGTCGAGCTCGACTTCGCGCAGCGCTTCGTCGGTATTGGCGGGGTCCATCTGATACGTGCGCTTGTCGCCGATCAGCGAGGCGCTGGAGCCGACCGCGTCGCGGAACGGGCCGTAGAACGCCGAGGCGTATTTCGCCGCATAGGCCATGATCTGGATGTCGCCGAAACCGGCCGCATCGAGGCCGGAGCGGATGGCGCCGACCCTACCGTCCATCATGTCGGAGGGTGCGATGATGTCGCAGCCCGCTTCGACCTCGACCAAGGCTTGGCGCACCAGAACCGCGACCGTTTCGTCGTTGAGAATGACTCCCTTGCGCAACAGTCCGTCATGGCCGTGGCTGGTATAGGGATCGAGCGCCACGTCGCAGAGCACGCCGATCTCCGGCACCTCTTTTTTGATCGCGCGGATGGCGCGGCAGACCAGGTTCTCGGGGTTGAGTGCTTCGGAGCCGGCATCGTCGCGCCGGCCGGGCTCGGTATAGGGGAATAACGCAATACAGGGGATGGTGAGCTTGGCGGCCCGCTCGGCGGCGCGCACCGCCTCGTCGACCGAAAGCCGTTCGACGCCCGGCATCGAGTCAACGGCCGCGCGGATTCTGCTGCCGTCAACGAGAAACAGCGGCCAGATGAGGTCATCGGTGGTCAGCACGTTCTCGCGCACCATGCGCCGGGCCCATTCGGCGCGGCGATTGCGGCGCGGCCGGACTGCCAGATCGAGTCGCTCGGACGGTGCTTCGGCTTCGACGGGGGCAAGCCGGCGCTTTTCCAAGGGCCGGCCGAATTTAATCGCCATACCATACTCCGTTTCCCCGCCTCTTTTACCCCTTCGACGCCTAAGGTGCCACTAAGCGGGCACTGGGACTTTTAGCCCCGTTAGGCACCGAACCGCGACGTTGACCGGCCTTGGGCGGGCCTCTAACGCTTCCGCGGCGGACTTAGCCTGCCACGAAACCGCCCCGTGCCTCTGCCTCTTGGTCATCCGGAAACATCGATGAGCGATCAATCGCAGCGGCAGCCAACCCGGCCAAGCGACCTTTTGGAGCCGGTGCGGACAACTAAGCCCGGCAACCGCGGCACTTGGACCGAATATCTCATCCTGTTTCTGCGCATCATGGCCGCGGTATCGCTGATCAAGGGCCTCTATCACTGGGGCCAGGTGTGCGGCATCGGCGCCGGCCCCGATGGCGGCTTCGAGACCCATACCATCGCCTGGCAGACCTCCACCGTATTCTTTGCCGTGCTCGATCTCGTCGCCGCGGTCGGGCTTTGGCTGGCGGCGGCGTGGGGCGCCGTGGTGTGGCTGACTTCGGTCGTGTCGATGGCGGCGGTCGAGGTGTTCTTTCCCCAAGTCTATGGCGGCAGCATATTCATCGTCTTCATCGAGCTGACGCTGCTTGGCGTCTATCTTTATCTGGCGATCGTCTCGGCGCGCGAGCATCAGCGCTAAAGAGCCTACTGGTTGGTGATGGTGAATTGCTCGCCATTGAGCTGCGTGATCGTCACTTTGACCTTTTCGCCGTAGCCGAAAACCTGATCCTGCAAGAATCTGAGCGCGACCTGCTCGCCGAGAATGATCGATTGATCGGTTTCGCTGCGCCAGTTGATCCCGGCATGGATGCCGTGGCCGAACGACATATTGTGCGCGAGCTTGTGCAGCTCGCCGTTGACCGTCAGATTTTCCGGACCGGTATAGGGTTCGAGCGCCGAGCCGTCGGCGGATGGCACGACCGGATGTTCGCGGCGTCGCCGTCGAAGAAGAACTTCAACACCGTAATGCAGGCGCCGGCGACCGCGCCATGCCCGGCCGGATAGGACGGATGCTTCGGCGATCCTTCGGCAAATGCCAGCGACAGCAGGAAGCTTCCATGCGACGCGGACTGGCCGAAATCGTGATTGACGAATTGACTGAAATAGAGCGCGGCCGACTCCAGCACCGACTCGTGCACTTGGGCCTGCGGCATCGGCACTCCTGCCGGCTTCGTCATTGCCAGATAAACAAGGCCAGCGCCGGCCTCCGGCCGGTGACGCAGGTGCACGATCCATTTCTGATACCAAACGGCGTTCAACGCCGCTTTGGCCGCCGCGCCCAGCGTGGCGACGATGTCAGGTCCGCCGAACGCGCCGAACCGCTTTTGATTTTTGTAAGAGGCATAGGGATTTGTCTGGTTTGGCTTTATGCTTGGCTCTTGAGAACCAGATAAGCCACAAAATAGGCCTGAGAGATTTCGGCACTATGCGTATCGCTGCAAAGCGCACGCCCGTTGCGGATATGGCGGCGCACGCCGTCCACGAGGTTCGCGCCGTCGACTTTACCGTTTTGCGCCGCATACCAGTCGTCCAGATCAGTCAGAGCCGCACCGGCGAAGTAAGTCTTATCGCCGATCTGTCGCGGTCCGCCCGGGAACAGCAAATCCGGCGTCACCATGCCGGATTCATTGACCGGTCCGTAGTAATGACCGCCGAACTTCGTGCGCAGTTTCGTCAGTCCGTTGGCGGCGGCAATGGCGATTGGATTGATACGATATTCCGCGAACGGCGCATCGCGCAGCAGCCCTGTCCACTTCGAACGCCGGAGGCGCAGCGAAAGCCTGCGCATCGCAGCGCCCAGGGCCAGAGCAAATGCGCCCGCCGGTCCATCGAGCTCGGTGTAGAACGCCGGCGTTGTGTGCTGCTCTGAGTAGCCCCCCAGAATTATGTTCGGGTCTCCGAAGTTCATGACTCCGACAGTCAAGCCGTCACTAGTGCCCAAGGCCCCGCGAAACGCCTTAAACACCTCCGGATCGACGATGCCGTGGCTTTTCTGCTTCAGCCCCTTGGAATAGGTTGCTGATTTGTCCGCATATTTCGTTTCCTCCCCATTCGGGGTTTGTGGCGCCGGGGCGAATTGCGCCTGCGCCGCGGTGCCGTAGCGGAACGCGAAGGCGGCATTGCCGCGGACGTCGGTCTTATCGATGGCGGATGGCAGGCAGGGCGCCGGGACCGGCGGTAGCTTCGATTGGTTCCACATAGCAAACGCCCCTCGGAACGGAATTCGCTTATTAAAGGCGTATGCTAGAAATATCTCGTATAAGTTGTAATATGGCGATGCTGCAATTAACCAGCGCAAGCTGCCGCGCGCAGCGCCGCGCGGATGCGCTGCGGCGTCGCCGGAATTTCGTCGATCGAGACGTCGAATGGTGACAGCGCGTCGTTCACTGCATTGAGGACGGCCGCCGGCGCGCCAATGGCGCCGCCTTCGCCCAAACCCTTGGCGCCGGTGACGGAAGAGGCCGCCGGCGTTTCGATATGGTGCAATTCGATGGGCGGAATTTCGCACGCCGTCGGCGGCAGGTAGTCGGCCAGCGTGGCGGTCTGGATATTGCCGAGCCCGTCGTAGACGATTTCCTCGAACAGCGCGTTGCCGATGCCTTGCGCGATACCGCCGTGCACCTGGCCGTCGGCGATCAGCGGATTGATGATGCGGCCGGCATCCTCCACGGCGAGGAATTTCTCGACCCTCACGCGGCCGGTTTCCACGTCAACCTCAACCATGGCGACGTGGCAGGCGTTGGAGAAGGTCCCGGGCGGATCGTAATGCGCCGTCTCGCTCAATCCCGGCATCATGGCCTTAAAGCGGTGTGTTTGGTGGTAAGCCGCGCGCGCCAGCGCCGCTATCGTCACCATGCGATCGGTGCCTGAGACTTTGGCGTTGCCGTCTTGCAGCACGATATCGTTCGGCGAAGCTTCTAGAACATCGCCGGCGATGACGACGAGTTTTTCGCGAATTTTGCGCGCTGCCAGCATCGTGGCGCCGCCGGAAATCACCAGTGAGCGGCTGGCGAAGGTGCCCCAGCCGTAAGGCGTGCGGTCGGTGTCGCCGTGCAGCACGCGCACATCGGCCGGCGCGACGCCGAGCTGATCGGCGACGATCTGCGCCAGCGTGGTGCGCAAGCCCTGGCCGTGCGGGCTCGCGCCGATGCGCGCCTCGACGCGGCCGGAGGGATCCATCACGACTTCGACCGTCTCCCAGCCCGGCGTGATCTCCATGCCGCGCGCGGCGAAGGCCGGACTGCCATAGCCGGTGCGCTCGGAGAACGTCGCAAAGCCGATGCCGAGATGGCGGCCGGCGGCGCGCGCCTCCTTCTGGCGGATGCGGAACGCCGGCAGATCGACATGCGTTGCGGCCTTGTCGAGCGTCTCGACATAGCTGCCTTCGTCGAACACGAGGCCGGTGGCCGAGATGTAGGGAAAACGCCCGATCAGATTGCGCCGGCGGATTTCGACGGGGCTCAAGCTGAACGCGGCAGCCGCCTTGTCCATCAGCCGCTCGATGGCGAAGGTGATGACCGGCCGCGATACGCCGCGATAGGGCGCCATGGTGCAGGTATTCGTGGCGACGCCGCGTGCGCGGCACGAATAAGCGCGCACGTCGTATGGCCCCGGCAATTCCGCCAACGCCATCAGGGGCTCGACGCCGCAGGTGGTCGGGAAGCATGAATAGGCGCCGATATTGGCGATCACGTCGGCCGACAGCGCGATCAGTTTGCCGCTTTCGTCGAAGCCGCCTTCGAGCTCGACATGCTGATCGCGGCTATGGAACGAGGCGATCAGATTTTCGCGGCGGTCTTCGCTCCAGGCAACGCTCGTCCGCAGTTGCCGCGCCAGCCACACCAACACGGCATATTCGGCGGCGAGCGACATTTTCTGGCCGAAACCGCCGCCGACGTCAGGCGCGATCACACGCAGATCGGATTCCGCAAAATCGAGCAGGTCGGCGATGGCGGTGCGCGTCAGATGCGGCATCTGCGTCGTGCAGGTGAGCGTAGTGCGGCCGGTCGCTGCGTCGAACGCAGCGTGCGCGGCGCGCGCTTCGAGCGGCGTCGCATTCTGCCGCCGCGAGCGTATATTGCTGCGAATGTGGCGATGCGCTTTGGCGAGCGTGGAGTCGAAATCCGCGGTCTTGATGTTGGCGTCGACCACGACATTGCCGCTCTCATGGACGCGGGGCGCGTCGGCGGTGAGCGCGGCGCACGCGTCGACCACCGCCGGCCTATCCTCGATCTCGACGTCGACGCGATCGGCAATGTCTTCGGCCTCGGCAGCGCTTGGCGCATAAACGGCGGCAATCGGCTCGCCGACAAAACGCACCACGCCTTTGGCCAGAAGCGGCTGCTCGATCGGCCGGTAGCCGAATTTGTGCAGCATCGGCCGGATCGGTTTTGCGCCGGCGAGTTCGGCAATGGTGATGATTTTCGTGCCGGCCGGCGCGCTGACGCGCACGATGCGCCCCGCGGCAACCGGGCTGCGCACGAAGCGCAGGTGATGTGCGGTGGCCAAGTCGCCGGTGAAACGTCCGCGCCCCGTCACCAGCGCCGGATCTTCCAACCGCCGGATGGCGCGGCCGACCCATTTCAGTTCGGAGCCGGCGGTTGCGGTTGTCATGGCGGGAAATGTATCAGAAACGCGGCGGTTCGCCCGCGTAGGCCTGGGTGATGATGTTCAAAAGATCGGCCTTCAACACCGGCTTGGGATGGTCGATTTCGACCGCCGCGACCAGCTCGACCGCCTTGCCGATATCCTGTTCGCGCATGCCGAGGCCCTTTAATCCCGTCGGCAGGCCAAGGCGGACATTGAGGTCGTAAAGGCCGCGGGCCGCATCGCCGACTCCGAGCGCGCGGGTGATGCGCCGCATCGCCTCCGGCGCCGCTTCGGCATTGAACCCGATCGCATAGGGCGTCGCGATCGCGTGCGTATGCGCGTGATCGAGATCGAACCATTGCCGCACCCGTTGCGCGATGGCGTGCTCGAGCCCGACTTCGGCGCGGAAATTGGCGGCGAGCCAGGCGCC
>Ga0182024_10017357_pt1 | contig 13531 bp, 13 predicted proteins | sample P32metaG_FD_120480 | JGI IMG/M metagenome (GOLD analysis project Ga0182024, IMG submission 120480) | Permafrost microbial communities from Stordalen Mire, Sweden - P3-2 metaG (Illumina Assembly) | ecosystem: Environmental > Terrestrial > Soil > Wetlands > Permafrost | place: Sweden: Stordalen...
CGGCAACAAATATCCCTGTTCCGGGTTGTACTCGTAAAAATTTGGCATCGCGCAACCTCCTGCGCGAAGTATACCTGTACTGTCAAGCCGAGTTGCCACACAGACTCTTTAGCCTGTCCTACTGCTACACGTCGCCGAGCTTTTTGCCTTCGAGTGCGGCTGCCAGAGTGCGATTCATCATGCGTTCGGCGAGTGGCGTCGTCGCCTGATTCAAAACGTCCACGAACGCGCGAATGTTTTTGTAGGCGGTGCCCGCAACTGCTTCACGCAATGCCGCGACTGCGCCATCCAAAGCGCGGCGTTCCTCCGCCGGAAGGTCGTCCGGCGCCTCAGCCATTTCGCGCGCGAGGGCCTTATCGGTGGCGAGGAGAATCGCTTCCGCCTCATTGCGCGCCTCGATCAATTGCCGCTGGGAGAAATCCTGCTCGGCAAATTCAATCGACTCCTCAAGCATCCTCTCCACTTCGGCGTCGTCGAGGCCATAGCTGGGCTGGACCTCAATCGTATGTTCTTCGCCCGTCCGAAGATCGCGGGCCGCGACTTGCAGAATGCCGCTGGCATCAATCAGGAATTTCACTTCGATGCGCGCCAGACCCGCGGGACCCGGCGGAACCTTCAGCTGAAATCGCGAGAGGGACCGGCAATCCTTCGCCAGTTCGCGCTCGCCTTGCAGCACGTGAAGGTCGATTCCTGTTTGGTTCTCGACGCCGGTCGTAAACATTTCCTGGGCGCTCGCCGGGATCGTCGAATTTCGCGGAATGATTTTTGCCACCACGCCGCCCATGGTTTCGATCCCCAGTGACAATGGCGTGACGTCGAGCAGGAGCATGTCTTTCACGCCGCCTTCCAGGATGTCGGCCTGCACAGCCGCGCCCAGCGCAACAACTTCATCGGGATTGAGCTCCGCATGCGGGCGCCGCCCGAAATATTCTTTGACCGTCTCGCGGACCAGCGGTACTCGTGTCGAACCGCCGACCAGCACAACTTCCTCGATTTCGGCGGGCGTGAGTTTCGCGTCCGCGAGGGCTTGCCGCACCGGAGCCATCGTGCGGTCCACAATCGGCCGAACCCACCGGTCGTATTCCGAGCGCGTAATTTCGCGGAAATAGACTCCGCCATCGGGCAGCGGGAACTTCACCGTCGTCTTTGACGCCTCGGAGAGCTCATGTTTTGCGGCGATCAACGCCTTGCGCAGCTCCTGAACAGTTTCCGGGTGCGCCGCGAGGTCAACTCCCAGCGCGAGAATTTCCTCGCGGGCAACGCTTTGCAAGGCGTTGTCAATATCGTCGCCGCCCAGGTGCGTATCGCCATTGGTGGAAAGCACCTGATAAATATCGCCGTCGGTGGTGGAGATGAGTTTCAGGATCGAGATATCGAACGTGCCTCCGCCGAAATCGTAGACGGCAACACGGCCGCGTTTCTTCTCGTGTAGGCCATAGGCCAGCGCCGCGGCAGTCGGCTCATTCACCAGGCGCAGGACTTCGAGGCCGGCAAGTCGCCCTGCGTCACGCGTCGCCTGGCGCTGTGCATCGTTGAAATAGGCCGGCACGGTGATCACGGCGCGGTCCACCACGTCTTGAAAATAATTATCGGCCCAACTTTTGAGCTCGCGCAAAATAAACGCCGAAATTTCGGGCGGCGTGAACACGCGGTCACCCAGGCGCACGCGAATCACATTTTTGCTGACAGGATCGATGCGAAACGGGAAAATCTTGAGTTCACTCTGAACGTCCGCAGGACCGCGTCCCATCAGCCGCTTCACCGAATAAATCGTGCGCTCGGATTGCGTCAGCAAGCGGCGCCGCGCCGGTTCTCCCACGATGATCGAGCCGTCCGCATCGACGCTCACGACCGACGGGCACAGCGGCGTGCCATACGGCCCCGGAATACACTTCGGCGCTCCCTCGCGCTTGTCCTGATAAGCGATCAGGCTGTAGGTGGTACCCAGATCAATGCCGACTGTCTTTGCCATAGTGGACGCTTATTGCTCCCTGTTTCGTGTGACTGGTGACTGGTGATTAGTGACTGGTGAAATTCGTGAATCGTGATTTGTGATTCGTAATTCGTGAAAACCTTAAAAGACTGCCTGAGCGGAAGGTTTTCACGAATCACCAGTCACCGATCACGAGTCACCAGTCACGCTTCCAACTCTTTCCCCACTCCATTCACCAAATTCCTGATATACGAACGGCGATTCAGTACCTCGTTCATTTTTTCCATCAACTTATTCTTTGCGGCGTCGTCCGCGGTTGAATCGAGGGCGCGGTCCCATTTGGAGGAAACGCGCGCGATTTCCTGATCCACATCGGCGAGCGAGGATTCAAATTTATGCTGCGCGGCTTCGAGCTTTCCGCGCAAACCCGACATTTGCTCCGCGCTTCCGCCGGATGCGCGGGCGTCGCGCAATTCGTCGAGCGATTCATTCAGCTCAAAAACTTCCTCAAGCAATTCGGGCGGCGCCTGCTGCTTTCTCTGGCCTTCCTTGCGCATGCCTGCGAGGCCCAGTAAATATTCCACGCGGCCGACGGGATCGCGCAGCGTGCGGTACGCATCGTTCAGCTGTGAGGACCGGTCGAGCGAAAGCTGCCGCTCGTCCTCCGAGGCGCGCACGAAATTATCGGGATGCAGCTTCCAGGAGAGCGAGTGAAATCGCAACTCGAGGTCCGCAAGATCAATCGTCAGTTTGCGCGGCATTCCGAAAAACGCGAAGTAATCCGCTCCGCGCGGCAGCGGCTGAATTTTCCCGCACGCGGGGCAAAAATGCGCGCCGCCAGTTGCCGCGGAACAGCTCCGGCACGCAGGCGATACGGCTTCAGTGATGGAGGATGCGTTCATGGTTTGATGATCCATTCCCGGAGTCTCGGAATAAGCATTTGTAGCGCCCGCCTTCAGGCCGGCAATTTAGCCTCAAGCACGTGCCCGCCTGAAGGCGGGCGCTACGAAGAATGGCCGCCGGTCAAATACCACAAGGCAAAAAAAATGGCTGGCGGGCTCCCCATCCCGGCCAACCAAACATTCCTCTCGCGTCGAGACGAAGCGCCTGCTACATCATTTCGGCGGGCTGCAAGTACCTGCCTGCCGGCAGGCGGGCAGCCCGCACTCGCCCTGAGAGTAAGCCCCGCGTTACGCCGTGAACGAACTGCCGCATCCGCAACTGCGTGTCGTCTGCGGATTCTGGAAAACAAAGCCGCGCCGCATCAGGTCTTCCTGATAATCGAGCGTGGTTTCGTGGAGGTATAGAAAGCTCTTGGGGTCCACGAAGAGCCGCGCGCCGTTTTCTTCGATCACTTTGTCGCGGTCCCGCGCCTGCGTTTCCAGGCGCATCGCGTACGTCAGCCCCGAACAACCGCCTCCCTGCACGCCAACTCGCAGGCCTCCGGTTTCCACCGGGACGCCCTCCTTGGCGAGCAGCTCCTGAATCTTGGTAGCCGCTTTTTCCGTGACGTGAATCATTGAAGTTCCCAAAAACACCTCGCGCGCCGAGGTCAGTCAAAAATTCCGGCGCCAATCAAATTCAAATCCGTTCCGTTAGTCGCCGGCAGTCGCGTTGGCCGCTGGCTGGTTCGCTTCCTTCTTCTTTTTCCAGTCCTCGATCGCCGCTTTGATGGCGTCCTCGGCGAGAACCGAGCAGTGAATCTTCACCGGAGGGAGGCTCAACTCGCGGACAATGTCCGTATTCGAGATGGCCAGGGCTTCCTCGACGGTCTTGCCTTTGACCCATTCCGTCGCGAGCGAGGAACTGGCAATCGCCGAGCCGCAGCCAAACGTCTTGAACTTGGCTTCCTCGATGATTTGCGTCTCGGGATTAATTTTCATCTGCAGCCGCATGACGTCGCCGCACTCGGGCGCGCCAACCAGGCCTGTGCCCACATTCGGATCGTCCTTGGGCAGGCTGCCGACATTTCGCGGATGCTCGTAGTGATCGACTACTTTATCGGAATAAGCCATTTCACGTTCCCCCTTCAATATGATGCTGAAGAATTAAAATCGTTTCTTTAGCGGGGTCCAAACGAACCCTCATGTATTCTAGTGCTCTGCCGTTGCCTTCCAATTCAACTTGCTAAGGTCGATGCCTTCCTTGGCCATTTCATACAGCGGTGACAATTCGCGCAGCCGCTGGACAACTTCGATCACGCGGTTGGAAACGTAGTCCACTTCCTCCTGGGTGTTGAAGCGGCCCAGGCCAAAACGGATGGACGTGTGTGCAAGATCTTCGCCGACGCCCAGCGCCTTGAGAACGTAGCTGGGTTCGAGCGTCGCGGAAGTGCAAGCCGAACCGCTCGAAACGGCGACGTCGTTAATGCCCATCAGAAGCGATTCGCCTTCGACGAAGGCGAAGCTGATGTTGATGTTGTGCGGCAGGCGATGCGTCATCGAGCCATTGATGTAAACCTCGTCGAGCTTCGCGAAGAGGCTGTCCTTCAAGCGGTCGCGCAGCCCGCGCATGCGGACGCTTTCCTCCGCCATTTCGTTCTGGCACAACTCCGCGGCCTTGCCGAAGCCCACGATGCCCGGCACGTTGAGCGTGCCCGAGCGCATTCCGCGCTCGTGTCCGCCGCCATCAATCTGCGCCGAGAGCTGCACGCGCGGATTGCGGCGCCGCACGTAGAGCGCTCCGCAGCCTTTGGGGCCGTAAAGCTTATGCGCGGTGAGCGAAATCATGTCAATGTTGTCGCGCTGCACGTCCACCGGAATCTTGCCCAGCGCCTGCACTCCATCAGTGTGAAACAGAATTCCTTTTTCCTTGGCAATCTTGCCGATTTCCTGGATGGGCTGGATCACGCCAATTTCGTTGTTCGCGTACATGATGGAGATCAGAATCGTCTTGTTCGTGATGGCACGGCGCATGTCGCCAAGATCGATGCGGCCGTCCTTGGCCACGGGCAGGTAGGTCACTTCGTAGCCGTATTTTTCGAGGCGCTTGCAAGTATCCAGGATCGCCTTGTGCTCGATTACCTGCGTGATGATGTGATTGCCCTTTTCGCGATACATTTCCGCCGCGCCCTTGAGGGCCAGGTTGTTGGACTCGGTGGCGCCGCTGGTGAAAATAATCTCCTTGGGCGTCGCGTTGATCAGACGGGCGATCTGCGCGCGCGCGTTTTCAACCGCTTCCTCCGCCGTCCACCCAAAGGAGTGGTTGCGGCTGGCGGCGTTGCCGAACTTGTCATGAAAGTACGGCAGCATCGTTTCGAGCACACGCGGGTCCACCGGGGTGGTGGCGTGGTAATCCATGTAAATCGGCAGCTTAATGGCCATGCTTGCTTCTCCCGTCGGGTGTTTAAATCCCCTGAAAATCTATTTTCAAACAAACCCTTATGTCGACAGCCCAACCAGTTCCGCATCGGGCGATTCCTCGGACATTTGTGAAATCGAGACTGCTCGCAAAACCTGCAAAATACTTTCGTTCACTTTACGAAGCGGCTCGCGCACTGTGCACGTATTGCTCTGATCGCAGTTTCCATGGCTGGTCACGCAGGACGTAATCATCAGCGGGCCGTCCACGGCACTGATCACTTCGAGCGCCGAAATATCCTTGGGGCTCCGCGCCAGTTGATACCCCCCACTCGATCCATGGCGCGCCGTAACCAGTCCGTGCTTGGCCAGACGCTGCAAAACCTTTTGCAGCAGCGGAGCAGAGATTCCGTAGGCCTCGGCAATGTCGGAGGCGCTCTGCGACCGCACGGCGCTATGCGTCGCCAGGTGCCTGACGGCGATCAACGCGTAGTCCGCTTTCTTTGAAAGCTTTAACATTAGCGATATGCGACCTGTTCAGTCGCAATTGAATCTTACCCCTGGTCGCCAACCCTGTCAAGTCGGGCCACCCCAAATCGACTCCGGGGCAACTCCCATCGGTCCAATGTCTTATATTACGACCAATTTAGTCGTATTCGTCAAATCCGTGCCAGTGAAATGCAGGAAAATGGGGGTGAGCGGGGCCTAAACCGAACCGAATGGTTTGCCGGCGGCGTCTACTTCCCTATCGAAAATTGCCTATCCAGTCCCGTTCGCGCGGGCTGGCTTCCACTGTTTTAGGAACTGAACTACATCTTCCGGGCCGATCTTTACGGTCGACTCGAATTCCCCTTTTTTCTGGCTCACGACGAGATGCGCGTCCGGATCCAGGATCGCGAGGCTGGGAACGCCCTTATCAAGTGGAATTTCAAACTTCCTGGCGAGATCGAGATTCTTATCGTAGTCCCCGACATTGACATGCACGACGTGGTAGTTGTCATTGACGAGCGGGGCAATGGCTTTCGAGTGGAACGTTGCGTCCAGAACGTGGCAGTCGTAACACCAGTTCCCGCCGAAGACCAGAAGGATGCGCTTGTGATCTTTTTGGGCGGCAGCCAGCGCGGACGCGATTTCTGCTGGAGCGCGCTCCGGATCGGGATAAAGCTGTGTGTTGGGTTTTGCAGGCTCGGGGAGCCGCATGACGGGCTTGGCCACCAGGTCGCCGCGCTGCGTTTGCACGATCCGCCACTCGCTAACCTGCTCCAGCCAAATTTGAGAACCGGAAATGATGCCGGATTTTTCTCCTTGGGGGGTACGCAGTTCCACCTCAAACCGCAGGACTAATCCCTTCACACCCGGTTGCAGGTCTTTTACTTCAAGGATTTTGACGTCCAGGCGGCTGAGTCCCGCTCCTCGAAGCGTTGACCAGTAACCCGGTTCCTCGGCAGGGTCCTGCGTCTGGCCTTGAGGGATTTTTGCCTGAGCCCGTGGGGAAATTGTGTAGAGCGCGGTGAGCGCCGTCCGATCACCGGAGATGACTGCAGCCTTCCAGCGATCGAGCGGCTCGAACACGGATGGCGCTGAGGCTTCTGACGCGCTCTTGGGAGAAGGTGTCTGCCGAGCTGCGGCAGTAAGTTCAATAAGAGGAGGAAGAACGAGGCAGAGGGCGACGATCACTTTTCTGCGCGTAGACTTCATGGCCTCTCATTTCGTTCAGCTAGACGTTACCAAATTCTATCCCATTCAAAACTCCGAAATCTCTTGGTTTCTCCGGAAACTTCTCTGCCCCTACCATGAAGCGTCCAACAGATTGCTCTGGCCGATTTCCCTTTCGTAATCACCCACAATTTTCGCTACAATACTTGGGAAGCAACCGGACTCTGACGGGAAAAACTATGAAAAAAGTCCTGGCGATCTATCCAGGGTCTTTTGATCCTGTGACCAACGGCCACCTCGACCTGATCGAGCGCGGCGCAAAGATTTTTGACCGGCTGATCGTCAGCATTCTGCGTAACTTCGAAAAGGAACCCTTGTTCACGCTGGACGAACGCATCGAAATGTTGCGCGAAGTGACGAGTCCCTGGCCAAACGTCGAAGTGGACGTCTTCAGCGGACTCCTGGTGGAGTACGCGCGGCTTCGTGAGGCGAACGTTATTCTGCGCGGAATACGAGCGGTCTCCGACTATGAATATGAGTTGCAGATGGCCATGATGAATCGCAGGCTCAAGCCGGACGTGGAGACGGTTTTCATGCTGCCCGCGGCCGCTTATAGCTTTCTGAGTTCGCACCTGGTGCGCGAAATCGCCCAGCTCGGAGGACCCATGACGGGGCTGGTGCCTGCTGCAGTCGAACAGCGTCTGCGTGCGAAAGTTCTCTAGCAATAATTTGAAATGGTGAATTCATAAGGAGCCAACTGCCGTGCAACTCTCTGCCCGCATTAACCGTATTTCGATCTCCCCGACTGCCGCCGTGCTTTCCGCAGCGGAACGCCTCCGGGCACAGGGAGTAGACTTGGCCGATTTCGGGCCGGGCGAGCCGGATTTCCCTACGCCGGAACACATTCAGCGCGCCGCTATTCGCGCCCTTGAGCAGGGCAAGACGAAATATACGCCGACGGCGGGGATCGGTCCTCTGCGTGAAGCCATCTGCAACTGGCATAAGAACCAGTTCGGTTCGTCCTATACGGTGCCTGAATGCGTCGTTTCGGTGGGCGGCAAGCACGCCATCTTCAATGCATTCAGCTGCCTGCTCAGCGCGGGCGACGAAGTGATTATTCCCGCGCCTTACTGGGTCACCTACCCGGACGCGGTCATGTACACTGGCGCGACCCCTGTTCCTTTGATGACCGATCCGTCCGACGGCTTCCGCCTGCGCGCCGAGCAAGTCGCGCGCGCCATCACGCCGAAGACGAAGCTGCTGATCGTCAATTCGCCGAGCAACCCGAGCGGCGCCGTCGTGCCGGAAGATGAGTTCGCAAAAATCTACGAAGTCTGCCGTGAGAAAAATATCTGGCTGATGACCGACGAATGCTATTCCCACTTTGTCTACGGGGGCGGGAAGCCATATTCTCTCGCGAGCCTACCGGGCACCAAGCCGAATATCATTGTGGCCGGCTCGCTTTCGAAAACATTTGCCATGACCGGCTGGCGCATCGGCTACGCGCTCGCTCCTGAGCCGCTGGTCTCCGCGATGATCAAGTTGCAGAGCCAGTCGACATCGAATCCGTGCTCCATCGCGCAGTACGCGGCGCTGGAAGCGTTGACAGGCCCGATGGACACCGTCGCCGCGATGCTCGCCGAGTATTCACGCAGGCGCGACCGCATCGTCTCCGGACTTCGCGCTATTCCTGGAGTCACCTGCGTCGAGCCGGGCGGCGCATTCTATGCCTTCCCGAGCGTGGCCGCGCATCTGGGCAACGGCATTGCGGACACCACGGCGCTTGCAAAAGTTCTCCTCGAGAAGCAGCACCTGGTGGTCGTTCCGGGAGAGGCTTTTGGCACGCCCGGCTATCTTCGTTTCTCCTACGCGACGTCCATCGACCGAATTGACGAAGGCCTGCGGCGCCTGGAAAAATTCTTTGCCATGGCGGAAGCAGCCAGGTGAATTCCGGTTCAACCCACCCGGGGCGGGCGCCTGCGCGGCTCGCCCCTATCTTCGCGCCCCGCATCTGGGGTTCACGCGACCTGTCTCCTCTATTCCCCGAACACTCGCACGAACCTGAACCAATCGGCGAGGCATGGCTGACGGGAAACAAATGTCGCTTCGTGAACGGCGAATTCGCCGGACGCACGTTGGGTGAAATCTGGCCATCTCTGACGGAAGAATGGACCGGCACACGCCTGCAAGGGCTTCCGCGAATTCCGCTACTCGTGAAATTCATTTTCCCCAAGGAAAAACTCTCCGTGCAGGTGCATCCCGACGATGAATACGCGGAGCAGCATGAAGCTGCCACCGGCGGCGTCGGCAAAACGGAAATGTGGTACGTGGTCGCGGCACGCGAGGGCGCCGAACTTCGCGTGGGCCTGAAGCCGGGTGTGACGCGGGAGGCACTGAGCCACGCGATTGCCGACGGTACGGTGGAAGATTGCCTTGCGAACGTGGCAGTGCAGGAGGGTGACGCTGTTTTTATCCCCGCGGGAACGGCGCACACGATCTGTCCCGGTGTTGTGCTGTGTGAAGTCCAGCAGCATTCGGACATCACTTACCGCATTTTCGATTACAACCGCGTGGGACCCGATGGAAAGTCGCGCGACCTGCACATCCGGCAGGCGCTAAACGTGATGCGGTTTGGCGAGCAGGGCGGCGGCCTTTGCGAACCGGTGCACATTGCGCATGGCGCGGTCGCGGAGACTTTTTATGCCGCGTGCCGCCACTTCGCTACGGAACGTTGGGAATTTCGCGAGCGAATTGCCGCCGTCACTTCCCCGGAGCATTTTGATCTGCTGATTTTTCTCGATGGCACGGGCCGAATTGAATTTGCCGGCGGCAGCGAAACCTATGCTCCGGCGGAAGTCTGGATGCTTCCGGCGGCGCTGGGCGCGTATCAACTCGTGCCCGAATCGCCTACCACTCTGCTGCGCACGTATGCGCCCGACCTGCATGGGTTCGTGCAGCGGCTCACCGACGAGCGAGTCGAGGAATCGGCGTGGTCGCGCGTGGTGCATCCATGAAGCTTGAACAATTATCCGCGCATGCCGTGATCCTCGCGGGAGGCCGCGGAACGCGTTTCTGGCCTCGCAGCCGCACGCGCACCCCGAAGCAACTGCTCAATATCGTCGGCTCCGACACGATGCTCGAGCAGACCGCCGCGCGGCTCGCTCCCCTGTTTCCGGCGTCGCGCCAGTGGTTGGTCACCAACACCGAGCAGGCGGCAGCGGTGCGAAAACAACTTCCGCGCGTTCCCGCTTCCCACATCCTGGCTGAACCGATCGGGCGGAATACCGCGGCAGCGATTGGCCTCGCCGCCGCGCACATCCTTCATGCCGGCATGGGGAAGGAAAACGACGCGCTCATGGCCGTGCTTCCGGCCGATCATTACATTGCGCGGACTGCGGACTATTTGAAAATCGTGCGCGCGGCGCTTCATGTAGCGCACGCGTCAGGATCGCTGGTCGTTCTGGGCGTTCCGCCTTCACGGCCGGAAACTGGATTCGGCTACATTGAACGCGCGCGGGGCAAATCGCTCGATCCCGAAGGGTTGCCAGTATTCCCGGTGCGCCGCTTCACGGAGAAACCCGCGCTGCCAGTCGCACGCAAGTATGTTTCTTCCGGACGCTACTTCTGGAACGCGGGAATGTTTTTCTGGCGCGTTTCGACGTTCCTCGGCAACCTCGAAAAATTCCTCCCGAAGACACACGATGCTCTGATGCATTTGGCCGGGGAAATCGGGACGCGGCAATACGCGCGGGCTCTGGCGCGGATTTATCCGAAGCTCGAAAATATCTCCGTGGACTACGCGATCCTCGAACCCGCTACTCGCCGCACCGCCTCTCCCAGCGTTTTCGTCCTTCCCGCCGAAGTCGGCTGGAGCGATATCGGCTCCTGGGCCGCTGTCTATGAGCTCCTTGCGCGGAAAGCCGGAGAGAACGTCTCCGCGGGACAATTTACGACCATCGACGCCGAGGGTAATTTTCTCTGGAGTCCGGGGAAATTCGTCGCCGCCATCGGGATTCGTGACCTCGTAGTCGTGGAAACCGAAGATGCCCTGCTGCTCTGCCCGCGCGACCGCGCGCAGGACGTCGGCAAAATCGTGAAGTGGCTCGAAGCTGAAAAACTCACTCGCCTGCTCTGAAACGACGCACATCTATTTGAATTGCGCGCGGGAAGCCTCTTCAGGCCGGGTCTAGTACACGTACGCCTTGAGGAAGACGAAAACAACAACGCCGGTAATCGAGACGTAAAGCCAGATGGGAAACGTGAACCGTGCAATTCTGCGGTGCATCGCGAACCGCCCCGTCAGCGAGAAAAAGAACGTTGTCAGCACCATCGGCAGCGCGACGATGGAAAGAATGACGTGGCTGGCCAGGATGGAAAGGTAAAGCGTGCGCACGCCGCCGTGACCGGGGAAAATCGTGTCGCCATGCAGCGCATGGTTGACGATATAGCTGACGAGAAAGGCGGAAGAAAATACGAAGGCGAGCAGCATGCTCCTGCGATGCGCTTCCCGGTTGCGATGTTGGATGAAATAAAAACCCACACAAAGGGCGATCGCGCACAATCCGTTCAGAAGCGCGTTAAGGGCCGGCAAAAACATCCAGCGTCCGGCGAAATCGGCAGAGGCATGATGCACATAAAGCAGCCACAGCAGGAAAGACACGGCGAGACCGCTGACCACGACGATCGCTCCAACCACCGGGCGCGGGTTAATTTCAGCCTGTTCCATGCCGATAATTAAATCACAAAATTCCATCCGAAAGTAATATAGTGCCCGCCGCCAGGGACACGCCGCGACTTCCACGGTTATGGGTCTGGTGGAATCTGAGGATGGATCGTCAGCCATTGAGGCTAACCTCTCATTACCCTTTTGTGAGCTTCTCTTTCCGCGTCGCTTTCCGCTTTAATCCCCTTCGCATATACTTTTGAATCGTGAGCACAATTAAATTCGGCACTGACGGGTGGCGCGGCGTCATCGCCGATGATTTCACTTTTGCAAATGTGCGCAAAGTCGCGTGCGCAATTGCGCGCTACATCGTGCGCGCGGAAAAACCAAACGCAGGAATGCTTGTCGGCTACGACACGCGCTATGGCTCGGAGCATTTTGCACGCGCCGCCGCGGAAGTCGCTTCGATGACGGGGATGCCCGTCTGGATCTCAGATAAGGCCTGCCCTTCGCCGGCTCTTTCCCTGCTGGTGCGGCAGCGCGGCGCGGCGGGCGGGATCATGATTACCGCGAGCCACAATCCTTACCGGTGGAACGGAGTAAAGTTCAAGGCCAGCTATGGAAGCTCCGCGCTGCCTTCAATCGTCGCGCAAGTGGAAAAGGAACTCGCGACGGTGCTGGCAAACGGCGTGACGCCATTGCCACCGCAGCCCGATCACATTCATTCGCTCGACATTCTTTCGCCCTATCTAGAGGCCGTCAACAAGCTGGTAGACTGGGACAGAATCCGCGCGGCGAAATTTCGCTTCGTCGTGGACCCGATGCACGGTGCCGCGCGCGGGCTGCTGCACGGGTTGATGAAACGGCATGGCATCGCCTGCGATGAGATTCGCGGGACACGCGATCCGCTGTTCGGCGGCGTCAATCCGGAACCCATCGAGCCGCACGTCGAAGCGCTTCGCCGGGCCGTTGTTTCCGGCGGCTACGACGCGGGGTTGTGCGCGGACGGCGATGGTGACCGCATTGGCGCGATGGACCGCGACGGCACATTCATCACGCCCCATCAAATTTTTTCGATTTTGCTTTGGCACCTGGCCGGAACGCGCGGGATCGCCGGCGACGTTGCGAAAACATTTTCTTCGACGAAAATGCTCGACAAAATCGCCTCGAAATACGGCCGGAAGGTTTTCGAGACGCCCATCGGTTTCAAATATATCTGCGAATTGATGATGGAGCGTGACATCCTGCTGGGCGGAGAAGAATCCGGCGGAATCGGCACGAAGCTCTATTTGCCCGAGCGCGACGCGACCGTCATGGCGCTGCTGCTCATCGAAGTGATGGCGTGGCACCGCAAATCCCTGGGCGAACTCGTGGCGCAGCTCCAGGAGGAATTCGGCGAGCACCACTACGGACGCGTGGACCTGGAGCTCAAACCCGGTCAAAAGGAACGCGCCATCGAGCACTTCGGAAATTCCGGGCTCAAGTATTTATTCGATTGGGACGTCGCGCGCCGCGAGGACCTCGACGGAATCAAATTATATCTGGGAGAAATCGGCTGGGTGATGCTGCGCGCTTCCGGAACCGAGCCCATGCTGCGCGTCTATTCGGAAACGACGAAGATGGCCACCACGCGCAGGATTCTCGAGGAAACTTGCACGATTGTGCGCGGACTGTAGTGGGAGGCTCCGGTAGGACAGGCTTCAGAGTCTGTGTGGCTACTTAGGTTTTTGGTGCCGCCACCACAATATCTTGTGATGCGATAGTTGGCATCACACAATTTGTGGCCACGATTTGTAGTTGCCAGACAGACTCTTCAGCCTGTCAAGTTTTAGGTTCCAGGTTTGAAAATTTCAGCGGCAGACAGGCTGAAGAGTCTGTGTGGCAACTCGGCTTGACAGTACAGGTATACTTCGCGCAGGAGGTTGCGCGATGCCAAATTTTTACGAGTACAACCCGGAACAGGGATATTTGTTGCCGCCG
>Ga0182024_10017358_pt1 | contig 13531 bp, 13 predicted proteins | sample P32metaG_FD_120480 | JGI IMG/M metagenome (GOLD analysis project Ga0182024, IMG submission 120480) | Permafrost microbial communities from Stordalen Mire, Sweden - P3-2 metaG (Illumina Assembly) | ecosystem: Environmental > Terrestrial > Soil > Wetlands > Permafrost | place: Sweden: Stordalen...
GGGCGCGCTTGAACCTGGTGATCTCCGGAGGGACAGGAGCGGGTAAGACCACTCTGCTAAACGTTCTTTCCGGGTTCATTCCGGAAGAGGAGCGTATCGTGACGATCGAAGACGCGGCCGAGCTCCGGCTGCGCCAGGAGCATGTGGCGCGCCTGGAGACTCGCCCGCCCAACATCGAGGGTACCGGCGCGATCCGCATCCGCGAACTGGTCATAAATGCTCTCCGCATGCGGCCGGACCGCATCATCGTCGGCGAAGTCCGAGGCGAAGAAGCGCTCGACATGCTGCAGGCGATGAATACAGGTCATGACGGATCGCTCACTACGATTCACGCCAACACACCCCGCGACGCGGTCGGCCGGTTGGAGGTCATGATCGGGATGGGCAACGCTAATATGGGCGTGCGCGCCATACGTCAACAGGTAAGCTCGGCGGTCGATGCCTTCGTTCAAATCTCGCGATTCAGCGACGGGACCCGCCGCGTGGTCGCCATCACCGAGTGCGTCGGCATGGAAGGCGATCTGGTGACCATGCAGGATATCTTCGTTTTCGAGCGGAGCGGCTTGACCGAACAGGGCCGCGTCACGGGCCGTTTCCGCGCAACCGGTATTCGTCCCAAGTTTTATGACCGGCTGCGCGCCTCCGGCCTGCAAATTCCCGCGTCGGTGTTTCAGACCGTGGTGGAGATCGGAGGGTTTCCCCAATCGTGAATCCCACATTTTTGTTGATCATATTTCTGCTGCTGTTCGCGATTGTGCTGATCGCCGTCAGCCTCGCCTACCGGTTTCTCGAAGGCCAGCGCAAAAAACAGTTACGGACGATGCTGGAAGTCGCCTCCGGAGGTGTCCCCGGGGCAACGGAGACGTCGATCCTCATCGAGCCCGAATCCGAGGACGTCGTTGGGCAGCTGTGGGGCCACACTCGACTGGTGCAGAATCTGAAGTCCTCTCTGCAACAAGCCGGGCTTAGCTGGACGGTGAGCCGCCTGGTCACGATGACGCTGGTCCTCGGAATTGCCGGCGGCGTTGCCGGATTTATGCTCCGTCCGCTTGGTTTTGTAAGTCTCAGCGCGTTCGGAGGGGCGGCACTGCTGGGTTCCGCGCCTATGTTGTACCTCAGGATTAAACGATCGAGAAGAATGCGCGAGTTCGAGGAACAACTTCCGGAAGCGCTCGACTTTTTGGCGCGATCGATGCGCGCCGGGCACGCGTTTTCCATCAGCATTGAAATGCTCGGCGCTGAGTCCCCCGATCCGCTGGGCCACGAGTTCCGGGCGTTATTCAACGAGCTCAACCTGGGCGCACCGCTGGACGTAGCGCTGAAGAATTTTTCCGCGCGTGTGCCGTTGCTGGACACCCGCCTGTTCGAATCCTCGGTTGTCTTGCAGAAGCGGACCGGCGGTAATCTGAGCGAGATCCTGATGCGTCTGGCATTCATCATTCGCGAACGGTTCAAGCTTCGGGGGCAGGTCCGTGCGGCCAGCGCGCATGGACGTCTCACCGCGCTCATCCTTACGTGTCTGCCGATCGTGCTGGTCATCGCGTTGATGATCATCGCGCCGGATTACCTGGGCCTGCTGGCGAAGGATTCCGATGGGAAATACATTATTCTCGGCGCGGTGGCGGGCCAGATTATCGGCTATGTGGTCATGCGCCGCATTACGAACATAAAGGTGTAAAAAAATGGCTGTTCTCATTCCGCTGGCTCTCTTTCTAATCCTGACCGTATCGATTTCGTATTTCGGATATCGGCGCTACGCGCGGCCCGGCCAGGTCTATCAGCAGCTCGGTGAAAGGGCAGCAGACGGTGGCGGGAACTGGACTATGCCGTCCGTCGATCGCCCCGGGTCCGAGCAACCCGGCTTGATTGTTCGCGTGATGGAGCAAATCGGCGAAAAGATCCCGGTTGATCCCGAAAATGCCCGCGTCACCCGACTCGATCTGGTCGCCGCAGGATATCGTAATGACCACGCTTTGCCAATTTACCTCGGAGTGCGTGTTATCTCCTGCGCCGGACTCGTTCTGCTGGCGTTTCTGTTCCGTGCTGAAGTCACTGACAATCCGATTTTGCGGATCGTGATTCCGATCGGGGCCGGACTCCTCGGGTTTTACGGGCCCAGCTTTTTTCTTGATTACTTGATAAAAGCACGGCAGGAGCGAATCCGTTTCGGACTTCCGGACGCGCTCGACCTGATGGTCATTTCCGTCGAGGCCGGTCTGGCGCTGGACCAGTCGCTTCAATATGTGGCCCGGGAGTTGGCTCCGGCGCACCCTGATTTGAGCGAAGAATTTCAACTCGTGAATCTGGAAATCCGCGCGGGAAAGCGCCGCATCGAAGCGTTGCGCAATCTGGGCACGCGAACCGACGAATCCGAAGTTCGGAAGTTGGTTGCCATCCTGATCCAAACCGATCGGTTTGGGACCAGTATCGCCGAGTCACTTCGGACCCACTCCGATTTCATGCGCACACGCCGGCGCCAGGAGGCCGAGGAGCGTGCCGGAAAGGTCGGCGTGAAACTGGTGTTCCCGATTTTCTTCTTCATTCTTCCGGCCATCCTCGCGGTGTCCGCAGGGCCGGGCATACTGCAGGTATTCAAATACCTGTTCCCCATGATGCACTCTGCTGTTGTGCACTAGTTTTTGCAGAAAAGGAGCCTTTATGAATTACCCGACACTGTCAGCAATCCTTTGGATCGCCGCGGCGCTCATTCTGGTGATGTATCTGATGCGACGTAGCCGGCGGAAACGGCGCATCGAGCGCTAGTCGAACTGGAGGTCACGCCGCCGTTGTTCCCCCGGTGGTCGGGGGACGTGTGCCCGCATTCGGATGATCGGGCCAAGCCTTAAGACATCAGATGTGGCGCGCCCAGGCGGAGTTGCGTCGCTGGACTGGCTTCTAAGAAATGTCCAGATATTTCGACCAGAAAGGGGTGAAACGATTGTGAAAAATTCTTTGGATAGGAGAATCGGATTTGTTTTGTTCGCGGCGGCGTATCTATGGGTCTTTTTTCAATTTCGTGCTGGAATTACGGCGAGTTGGTTCGGCCCGAATACGGAAAGCGGGTCCATCGCCGGTCGCCTTCTGACCACCGGACAGTTTTCTGATCCATTTAATTATCCAACCGGACCAACGGCTCATCTCGCGCCGGTGTATCCAGTGATCGTGGCGCTGTTTTTTCTGACACCTTTCGCGGCGCTTTTTCTGGCCCTGTTCAACGCCACGGTTCTCGGAACGGGCGCGGTGCTGCTTGCTGCGATCTCCCGCAGGATTTTCGGAAATGTTTTCGCCGCGGTTGCGGCGGCGACTTTGTTTATCCTCGGCTCGCGGGTGGCGCTTCACTTCGAGGCTTTTCTCGCCGCGACACTCATGCTGGCGGCTGCCTATGCGTCGCTGAGAGAACGAAAGGCCGCGGCCTCTATCTGGTGCGGTCTTTCTTTTCTCACAAACCCCGCATCACTGCTTTCCCTGCCGCTGATCGCCGCGATCCGAGGTAGACGCTTTGCGGCAATCGTCTCCGGATCCGCGCTGTTGATGTGCGTTCCCTGGATCGCACGCAACTGGATTGTGTTGGGCGCTCCCTACTTTGTGCGCGACAATCTTGGGTTCGAACTGTACCTTTCAAACGCCGACTCATCGACTGCCGAGATGGAGGTCAACCCGGTCTTTATTTCACAGCACCCGGGTCTGAACCGGAGCGAAGCAGCGAAGGTGGCTTTCTACGGCGAGTCTCGTTACTATCGAATGCGTTTTCAGAATGCGATCGGTTGGATTACCGCCCATCCCAAGAAATTCTTATCCCTTACGGCCCAGCGGATCTGGTATTACTGGTTCCCCAGCTTGCGCGAAGGCTGGCAAGCCTACCCGTATTGGGCGATCACCGTCCTGGGATTCACTGGCGCATGGTTGAGCCGCCGAAACAAAATCGTGAGTCTCTGGTTCCTGGCGGGAATCGCGTATTCGCTCCTGTACGTGTTCATTCAAGCAAGTGCGCGTTACCGCTATCCGAGTCTCTGGATCCAATCCTTGCCAGCGGGCTACGCATTGGCCGTCGCCCTGAACCAATTGTCGATACTGTTCGGGTCGAAGCGAGGCGGCCATCGCGAGGTGGCGGCTCCGGACGGGTGGTGCCCCGTCCTGGGACGAATGGAATCTGCGCAGTCGGACCGGTCTTGATCCGGTCCCGCGGCCCGTATGCGAAAATTGCAGCCTGGCAGTTTTCAGGCGCTTCGGAAATCGGAAGAAGTGAAAGGAGCGTGAAATGGAGACTCAGCAACCTCAATCCGAATTTATCGATTATTACGAACTTCTCCAGATCAGCCCGAATGCGGAAACCGAAACCGTCCAGCGCGTGTACAAAATGCTGGCGACGCGCTACCATCCGGACAATCCGGAGACCGGAGACACAGACAAGTTCGTACGGCTGACCGAAGGTCACCGGATCTTATCTGACGTTGAGCTTCGCGTCAGTTACGACCTGGAGCATCACATCCATTATGCCGAGCCGATTGGTCTTTTCGAACTGAAAGACTTCGCGGCCGGAATCGACGGCGAGGCCAATCGACGCATGGGTATCCTGTGTCTTCTTTACAATCGCCGGCGCAGCAACCCCGATGATCCGGGTCTATCGCTGCTCGAGTTCGAGTCCATGATGTCTTTCCCTCGGGAACACTTGATGTTCACCATGTGGTACCTGAAAGAGCGCAGTTTGATACGACAGGATGAGAATAGCGATTATGTGGTTACCGGGGATGGGGTCGATTACACCGAATCGCACCTGCCGACGCATCGATTGCTTTACAAGCTGTTGAAGGCCGCCGAGAGCGGAACCACGCGCAGTGGCGTGGCGGCACAAGCGGGGGTCGCGTGAGCCGCCTTCCGATTATCATCCAGGTTTACGTCCTTGTCGTTGCAATCCCCGCCGCGATTTTTGATTTGCGGCAAAGGAGGGTACCGAACTGGCTCACTCTGCCGGCGCTGCTGGTCGCCATCGCATTGAATGTCGTTCTGTACAAAACCGCGGGATTTACGTGGTCGCTGGCAGGCTTTGGTCTGGCTCTCGTTATCTACTTTCCGCTTTACGCTCTGCGGGCGATGGGAGCGGGCGATGTGAAGCTGATGGCCGCGATCGGAGCGGCGGTGGGCGGGGCCAACTGCCTGGCCATTTTTTTTATTACAGCGGTGACGGGTGGGATCGCCGGGATGATCGCCGCAGCGGCGCGCGGGCGAGTTCGCAAGACCCTTCACAATCTCTGGTTTATCGTCCTGAGCCTGGCTCATCGCCAGATCCCTCATGAAGGCAACCCGGAGCTGGACGTCAAGAGCGAAGCGGGATTGCGGCTTCCGCACGCTGTGGCGATCGCCTGCGGAATCGCCGGATTCCTGTTGGTCACTGCGATTTGGGCGCCGAAACCGAAGTAACCGGGCTGTGAAATTACGGTTAGGGCGCAATCGCAATGCGTTGAGGGTCGCGCCACAGCGAAGGGGAAACGGGAATCGAAACAAGGCAGGTCTCCGCCCCCGCTTCGATCCGGCGCATCCGCAAGACTCCTCCTCTTTCGCAAATCGAATAAATCGGAGCCTCTTCCGCGGTCACGATGTGCCGGCCTTGTTCGATCTCTTTAACCACCTCCATCGTTGACGCGACCACGCCGTTTGGTTCCGTGGCGCGAATCCGAAACTGCCTCGTGGCCGGCTCGTAATTGCCATAGCTAAAACATCTCCCGATGCACGCTCGGTCCGCCAGATGCGAAAGATTATCGAGTCCGCTGTTGGAATCGGCGATCGCACCCACGACTCTCGCGCCGGGTGGAGTAGAATCCACCAGCCGGCTCACCTGGCGATCGAGCCGGCTGTAGGCCTTGCTATCGACGAACAGAAATGTGAAATAGAGAGCCGCCAACAAGACCGCCAGGCCGGCGACACGATCCCCGATGCGCGTGCCCCCAAGGAACGCGCACGCCATCAGCGCATTGAACAGGGAAACGCGCTGGGGAATATAGGCGAATACATGCTGGAACTGAGGAAACAGCAATGAGGTGGGTGCAAAGATAAGTACGGTCACCTGAAGAATCCATATGTGGACCACCGGATCCAAGAAAATGCTACCCTCCTCAATGCGGCGCAGAAGGAGAAAGAACCCTAGGGCCATCACGCCGGCCGCCACGATCAGGTACTTCGGCGCGAAGAGGAAAATCTGCGCGGCGCCCGTCAGGCCGAGCAGAATGGAGACAGGGGACCATTGACCGGGGGACCACACATGGACCAACAGCTTGATCACCATCAACTGCGCGATCATAATTGCGGCGATGCTGCCGCCTAAAATCGCCAGCCTCGCCGCGCGGCGACAACGCCGGACAAGATGAGTATTGAATAACACCAGGGCCGTCCATGCCCCCGGCATTGGATGTGCCGCGAAAGCGAGCACCCACAGCGGCAGGCTGGCAATGCAGCGGGTTCGCGAGGGTTTCCAGAGCAGGCCCATGATCCACAAACTCAGCCCGGTAGAAACGTAGAAATTCAGGAACCCGAGGTTGAAAACTAGTCCATAAGAAAGGGCCGCAAAAGCGGGTGCAACTCGCCAGGGCCGCCGCCGCGTCACGACGCTAGTGAAGAAAAACGAACCCCAAAAAAACAGCAATACCGCGATCCCGGCGACAACGCGCTCCGCCCACGCCGGGCCGATCCGAACGACGAGCCATTCGAGCGCCCAATCGCACAGCACGTTCGTCGGAGGATGAGTGAGATAAAGGTCGTGAACCGAGCCTGATCTGATCTGGGACGCGAGCCACGCATTGTAAACGTGGCTGGACAGATCGCCGGCCTCGATGAACTCCTGCCAAACGCAGGGAATGAGCAGAGCCAGGCTGATGACGATCCATGGAAGCCAATCGCGCAAAGGACTGCCCCACCCGGTGCGCGGCGGGACCGAAGCTTTGTCGTGGATCATGGCAGGCTGCCGTCGGGAACCGTGTCGCGCTTCACCACGGGGAGAATAAGGTCCGGCCTCAGATATACCGAATACTCAGGATCGCCGTAAGCAAGCATCCATCCGCTCTGCGGCATGGCTAAAGCCAGCGCCGAGGCTTTGGGCACGAACACTGCAGCGACCGGGTAATGCCGCAGAATTTCTTGCCAGTTCGGCTGCGCCGTATAGAACTGAGCGGCTTCGTCGACGGTGCGATCCGGATACACTTCCTCGTATCGGCTGTCCACGAAAACTCTCACACCGCGCCCCAACTTCCAGCTCACATAGGCTCCAAACTCAAAAGGAGCGATGACGTTGCCGGAAAACTTCTGCTCCGTCATGTATTGGACCGCTCCCACCGGATAGGGTGGGGAAGCCAAAGCGTCACTGAATCGTCCGGGGACGCGCAAGGCCCACTGCCCCTTGGCGGCAAGCGCGGTGAAGATGACCAGCAAAGTCAGCCAGCACAAAACGGGACGCCATGGGGCCGTCCGATTTTGTTTTTCGATATCCGCCCGCAAGCGCGTGCCGGACATCATGGCCGGCGCGTAGTTGATCCAGGCGAGTCCGAACAGCGGCGCCATCTTGATCGCGCGAAAAGCAAGCACGGCCGTGAGGAGAAGAATGGCGACTCCGGCGATGCCGCGCGTCCCCTTTTCTGAAACACGTATGGCGGCGGTGAAAACACAAAGCAGGAAAGCTGCCAATGCAGGCAGCGACCTCCATACTCCCTCCCATTCCATGATTTGCGGCCGGCGCATAGGCACAGCCCTCCACAGAAACTCGTAGTAAGCCAATCCGGACGGATTCAACACCATAAGGCACGCCATGGCGCCCGCGACCCAGAGCAGATGGCCGAACCGCTTCCTCGCAAACATCCGCTCGGCAGCGGACACCAGAAGCAGCACGATCCCCATCAGGCAGCCAGCGTGCAGGTTCACCCACAACGGAAATGCAGCAAGCCATAATACAATCCACCAGCGCTTGCCCCCTTCATCGATCGCCAAAGCCGCCAGCAAAATCGACACGAAGAGGAACGAGAACATCTGCGCACGGAGGGCTGTAAAAAATCCGATCGAAATCAGGGGAATCGCCGGCACGGCGATCAACCCCCAGTCCTCCCACGACCCCGCCCTGCGCGTCGCACTGGCGAAGGCGACCAGGATCGTGCTTACCAGAAGCACGTATTTCAAAGCGAGCAGGGACTGCGATCCGAAACGGGATGAGAGCCAGGAAGAGATCAGGCCCACGCCCCATTCATGGTGTACAACAGGCCGCAGGACATCGGTGAATGTATACGGATCCGCTTCCGAATCAACGTGGCCTGACAGTACATCGCGTGCCGAATTCATCTGATGCCACGTGTCGAAGTCAACCACGTTTTTCGCGGTCAGCGAGAGAAATCCCCCAACGAGCGTTACGGCCGCCACCACGCGAAGAAGCGAAAGCTGGCTCGACATCATGTTGAATTGTACAGGTTTCCCGTCGCGGAAGCCCCCATGGGACTACCAGTACCGCGGCGTCTATCCTCGCACGGTGTATAATTCCGCAGGTCGGTTTTTAGATATGGCTATTGATCTTGCTGATCCCGTAACCCCGGTCACACGCGTGGTCATTGTGGGGACCTGTGCCCTGGTTGTGGCTGGCCTGATCCTCGCTAGTAACTACGACGGACTGAGCGTACCGCTCACCAGTGTTTTCTTCGTGCCCTTGTTGGTTGCGGCTGCTTATCTGCGAAGGGGAGCGGTTTTTTGGTTCGCGGCGACGACCGCACTGGCACGAGAGCACTTCGGACCGCATTCCTGGGATTCGATGGCGCCGGTCCGCCTGGCTCTAAGCCTGCTCGCTTTCGCGGGCGCCGCCTTATTCGCTGGCGAAGTCATTCATAATCGTCGCCAATCGCGGGAGAAAGAGATCGAAAAGCGCCTGCGACTGGAAGCCGAGCAGGAGGTCAAGGGATTACTCGATGGCAGTCCCACCGCGATGATCGTTGTCGACTCGGATTGCCGCATCATCAGGGCCAACCATGCCGCCCGGCACGTGCTCGGTTTGTCCGCCGAGGCTCAGGAAGGCGAGCGCATTGAACAGCATATTCCCGCGCTCGCCAACCTCATCCGTTCCGGTCGCATGGCGGAATTACGGCCCACCATGTTGGAAGTAAGGGGCCGTTACGCAGATGGGCAGGAGTGTTATTTGAACGTTTGGCTTTCGGTATATCGCAGTTCGGATGGACCCAGGCTTTCCGCCATCTTGCTGGACGTTACCGCGCAGGTGCGAGACCATGCCGAGGCCGGGCTTCGCCAGCTCCTCTCGAATTCTCGTATTATCGCCGGAGCCGTTTCGCACGAGTTACGGAATCTAGCCGCCGCCTCCTCGATTCTGCACCTGAATATGAGCAAGATTTCAGGCGTTCACAACAACGCCGATTACGAGGCCTTGGGAACGGTGATCGAGAGCATGCGCCGGCTTTCCTCGACAGAGCTAGCCGAAAACAGTGAAACGCTTGAAGCCAGCGTCGATCCGGCGGCGCTGCTGCGTGAGTTGCGTACAATAATAGCGCCCGAGTACGAACGTTCCGGGGTGCGCCTGCAATGGGAAGTGGTTGAGCCAATTCCTCAGGTCTGCGTGGACCGCTCCGGATTGCTTCAGGTACTTCTGAATCTCGCCAGAAATAGCCGCACCGTGCTGCAGAAGACCGCGAATGGCCGTCTCAGGATCGCCGCTTATGTTTTGTCTGAATCCGTGGTCATCCGTTTCGCCGACAACGGGCCGGGAATCTCTTCGGCTGAGCGCCTCTTTCAGCCGTTTCAACCGGGCGCCTCTTCCACTGGGCTGGGGCTGTTTGTTTCACGTGCAATTGTCCGGACCTGGGGAGGAGAGCTTCACCATACGCAGGTGCCCGGCGAGTGCTGTTTTATCATCGAACTACCGCGTGCGAATTAAAGGAAACCGCCGTGCCTCAAAGAATTCGAATTCTCATCATTGACGATCATTCGTTATTTCGCGAGGCGATCGCGCGACTGCTCGACGGCGAGCCTGACTTTCAAGTCACCGCTGAGGCCGCTACCGTCGAGGACGGTCTTAAGGCGCTCCACAAAGTTAATGTAGATATTGTGCTTCTCGATATCAACCTCGGCTTACAGCAGGGCGGAGCCTTTCTGACCCTGGCCCGTGCCGAAGGATTTATCGGAAAAATTTTGGTCGTAACTGCGGGAGTCAGTAAGTTTGAAGCAACCCGCCTGTTCCAACGAGGTTGTGCCGGTATCATTCTCAAACATGAACGTCCCGAGCGGCTCATCGAATCCATCCGCGAGGCCATCGAACCCAAGGCGCCTGACGACTCGCAGCGAGAGCTGAAGAAACAGCTCAATTCCTTCGAATCTCCAGATTCGAATCTTACCGTTCGCGAAGTTCAAGTCTTGCGCGGCGTCTTTGAAGGTTTGGCGAATAAGGAAATTGCCGTCAGACTCAACTGTTCTGAACCGCTTGTAAAAAGCGTCATCCAGCAACTCTTCAGAAAGGCCGGCGTGCGCACCCGTGCCCAACTGGTTCGTGTCGCGATAGAGCACTATTGGAACAAACTGGAACAAAGTTCGCCTGAGCCGACCTGAACGCACGGAAGCCCGCGGACAACGTACAAGAAGGTCTGCAAGGCCGCTCGCAGGTCTGACGGAAAACGCAGGCGTTCGGAGGCGCCGAACGTGTCCGTTTTAGCGATGAACATCACAACCTTGCAGAAATTCCATTGAACCACGGACTCGCCGCTATGACAACCTATCTTTTGGACGCGCCTCGACATTCCTGTTGAGGCAGCAGCTGGGTTTCCGATGTATACTCGCTTGGAATCACTTCCCATGAAGACCCGTCTTTCCACTGCGATTCTCGCCACACTCCTCGTGGCGAGCTGTTCGCGAGGACCCTCGTCCGAGCCCCCTCCGATCGCCTCCCCCGAGGTTCAGAGCGACGGCAGCGCGATCTTTCGGGTGTGGGCCCCAAACGCAAAAGAGGTGATGCTCGCTCTCGAAGGCGCCGATGCCGCCCCGATGACAAGAGACAGCCAAGGGATCTGGAGCATTCAAACCAAGCCCCTCGAGCCGAATTTTTATGGCTATCGCTTCCTCATCGACGGGGTTATGTTTTCAGACCCGAACAACGTCCTGATTAAGCCGGACCTGCTGCGCGTACCCAGTATGTTGCATGTACCCGGTCAGGGGCTCCCTTGGGAAATCGCGGACGTTCCCCACGGTGAGATCCATCACCACTTTTATAAGTCCGCCTTGATCGGCGATCAGCGGGATTACTTCGTGTACACTCCTCCTGGTTACGATCCGGCCGCGAAGACAACTTATCCGGTGCTTTATCTGCTTCATGGCTACACCGAGGATGCCAGGGCATGGACAGTCACCGGGCGCGCGAACGTTATTCTCGATAACCTGATCGCCCAAGGCACAGCGAAGCCGATGCTGATCGTCATGCCTCTCGCCTATGGAGCGCCCGAAATCCTTACGCGCGACGGTCGCGGCATTGAGGATCTGGTTCTGCGCCAGAAAAATTACGATCGTTTTCGCGATGAGCTGCTTAGCGAAGTGATTCCGCAGATCGAAAAATCCTACCGGGTGATTAAAGATCCCAGCGCGCGCGCCATCGCCGGAGACTCGATGGGCGCAACCGAAGCGTTATACATCGGGTTGAACGCACTCGATCGCTTCGCCTGGATTGCCTCCTTCAGTACCGGAACCCCCGGTGACGCCTCCACCTTCCCGGCACTGGACTCCAAAGCGAATTCGCAGATTCGCCTGCTATGGATCGGCTGCGGGAGGCAGGATGAAATCCTCGAATCTAACCGGAAATTTCGTGAATGGCTGGCTTCGAAAGGCGTTACCCATACTGATTTCGACTCACCCGGCGGTCACACCTTCATGGTCTGGCGCCGGTACCTGGCGGTATTCGCTTCCCAATTGTTTCGGTAATGGGTCAAGATGGATCCGCTACCGCAGCATTTTCAGAAGCCACGAGCCCTGACCTCACTGCCTGGCCCAGGGGATCGGGCCGCTGAAACCACCCCATTGGCCGCTTATTGTAAACGTCTGTTCCGTTCGTCAAAATATTGAAGGTCTCGAGTGAAGCACCAACGAGCAAGGTGTCTTCGTTGTGAGATTCACTGTGTGCTGTACCGAGGCGATAAACTCAGCTCGATTCCCGGTCGGCGCCAAAATGCTGAAGGTGAATTGGGTAGAAAAAATCTGATTACCGATGTTGGTGAAGGGAACTCTGGCTACGGTTTTTTCGGCCGAATTCGCAAACGTGATGGACCCGGTGCAGGAGGGGTCCCGGCGGTGGACGCCGGCGCAGTGTTCACCAAATTCACCTGCGCTGTTTCCGAGCTGCCGAGCCCGACCGGAGGGAATGAGGAATCGGTTGTGGAGGCAGTAACAGGCGGTGTTCCGCCAGAAAACCGAAGACGAACAAAGTAGTTCGCGCAAACATCGATATCGATCCTCCTTAACGAATCCCCATTACCGGGAAGCTTATCCTCTTCAGCCGACTAGAGTCGATCAAAGGGTTACAACTGGAGCAAGTAGTCGTGTTCTTCTCTTAGTCACGAACCGAAATAAATCTCCAGGGCGCTATCAATTTCCTCGTTCTCGAGCGTGGGGCTGCGTTGCTCGAAATTTGCCTTCGCACCGATGATTCTCGTGATATCCTCCGCAAAACACGGACGGAGCCCCTGGGGAACGTAGCGAAGACATTGCTGGCGCACGTGTTGCTCGATCTCTGGGGTGGACTGTAACCCTTTTTGAGTGCAGATCCGTCGCCACAGTTGATCGAACAGTTCTGCACTCAAATGATCGATGCGGATCTTATTGCGCAGCCGGCGAAGGAAAGCATCTTCAGCCAGATCGCTCAGTGCGAGATTTGTCGAAAAAATTACCAGCATTTCGAACGCAATTTCAAAGCTCAGGCCCGAGGACAGCGAGAGCACATCGGTGCGCCGGTCGAGCGGAACGATCCAGCGGTTCAGCAATTCGCGCGGTGAAATTCGCTGGCGCCCGAAGTCATCGATCAAAAGAATCCCGTTGTTGGCCTTCATCTGTAACGGGGCAATACAGATTCGGGTGGCATCATCGATCTGCGGCTCGAGCATCTCAACGCGCATTTCGCCGCCCACCTTCACCATCGGCCTTCTGCACAGGACCCAACGCGGATCGGCGGTCGATGGTTGTTCGGGCACCGCCTCATGAACCAGAGGGTCGAAAACGTTCAGAATCTGGCCGGCGACCAGCACGGCGTACGGAATAAAGGCGCAATCCCCAAAAATGCGATGGATCCTCTCCGCGATGCTGGTCTTGCCGTTTCCGGTTGGGCCGTATAAAAGAATCGCCCCGCCGGTCATCAGAGCCGTGCCGAGTTCCTGAATCACTCGCTCGGCAAGCACCAGATCTTCGAACTTCGACCGGAGGGTATCCGCCGTCACCTGCACTTCAATGCGCTGAAGACGAACCGCGGTGTTATATTGCGTGAGCGCTACAGGAGCTGGTCCGGCGTAGTGCGTTTTTCTGAGTGCCA
>Ga0182024_10017359_pt1 | contig 13530 bp, 14 predicted proteins | sample P32metaG_FD_120480 | JGI IMG/M metagenome (GOLD analysis project Ga0182024, IMG submission 120480) | Permafrost microbial communities from Stordalen Mire, Sweden - P3-2 metaG (Illumina Assembly) | ecosystem: Environmental > Terrestrial > Soil > Wetlands > Permafrost | place: Sweden: Stordalen...
ATGGGATCGCCTCAAGCCGCGCATGCGGAATCGCCTTGCCGGACATCTCGCAGACGCCGTAGGTGCCGAGTTCGACGCGCTTCAGCGCTTCGTCGATCTCGTAGAGGGCGTCCTGCTCCTGCGAGAGGAGGCTCAGCGCGAAATCGCGGTCGTAGGCGTCGCTGCCGGCGTCCGCCTGGTGCATGCCGAAGGCGCTCGCCTCGCTGCCTTCCGCGCGGGATCGCAGCGTGTCCCGGGCGACTCCGCTCATCGAGTCCAGCATGCCGTCGCGCAATTGCAGCAGGCGCTCCTTCTGCCGCTTGAGGAAGGGGTCCTTGATTTCGACCACCTTGGGCGGCGTGAGCACGGACATGTGATTGTTGGAACTGGACCGCGCGGGGGCCTTGGCCTCCTTCTTCAACGGAGCGGAGGCCGCCGCCGGGGCGGCCTTCTTCGCCGCGGGTTTAACTGCGGCTTTGTCGTTCTTGGATTTCGGCATGGGAGTTTAGGGGGAGGAACCGGTAGCATTTCCGATACGAGTTCCCTGGAAAAAAGTGAGCGCGAAAGTTAGCGGCTGTGGACGGGCTGCGCAAGGGGGAAAACCCATTTTTTTTCGCGTGCGCCCGGACGGGGATTGGCGTGATGGAAGTGGTTCAGTATCAAAGGCAATCGATTAGTGCGGCATCCGCGGACCTATGAACTGGCGCTCGAGTACCGCCGCAGCGCGAAGCGCCAGAAGGCCCGGCTCAGGCCCACGGCCAGGATCGCGGCGCCCGCGAGTTGCGCCATTAACGGCAGCGGCGGATCGAGAACACGGCCCAGGAGGCGCGCCGGGATGTTCGCCACCACGATGACCGGGATGATCCAACTGAAGATGAACCGGAAGAGGCCCTTGCCGAAAATCGAGTCCGGGTACCGGGCGATGTTGAAGAGGTTGTAATAGCCGTAGATCAACCCTTGAGCCCGGACGATCCAGAAGGAGATCGTAACCAGGGAGAACATGATCGAGTAATGGACCGTGACCCCGAGCCCCACGGCCACGATGTACATCAGCACCTGCCCGGCCCCGGGCGCGACGTGCATCTTCGCCAGGGCGAAGGTGACGATGGCCACGCCTACGAGGGCGTTGATGAGGTTGTCCATCCCGAATTGGCGGGTCGATACCGCGAACTGGGAATCCACCGGCAGCAACAGCATGAAATCCAGCTTCCCCGTGCGGACCAGCTCCGGGATATTGGCGACGTTGACATAAAAAAAGGCCTGGAAAATCTGGCCTATCAATTGGTGGGTCCCCACCAGCAGCACCACCTCCCATTTCGTCCAGTCTCCGATCCGGTTCACGTATTGGAAGAGCACCTCGATGAAGATGATCTGGCCGAGGAACCAGAGCAGCTCGACCGCCATCCAGAGGATGAAATTCGCCTTGAAATTCATCTCCCGGATCACCGAATTCCGCACCATGATCCCGTAGATTTCCAGGTAACGCCGCATTTGTTTCAGCCTCCCACCGCCTGGTAATGCCGCACCCCCCGCCGGAACATCAGCCGCGCGGTCATCCATGCCATGAACAGCCAGCCGCACTGGATCGCAAGGCCGATCCAGAGGCGAGGGCCGTGAACCTTGCCGAGGAAGATGGCGATGGGGAAGAAAAGCTCGTAGGTGAAGGGGAGGAATTGCAGGGTCGTGTGCAGCCAGGCGGGCATGATATCGAGCGGGAAAATCTGCCCGCTCAGGAAGTACTCGAAGGAGTAGAGGATGAAGACGATGGTGGATATCTCGAGGATCCAGAAGGCCATCATCGCAAGCGAATAGGCGACGAAAAACTGGATGAGCCCGGCCATCGCGAGCGACACCGCGGCCAGCGCCCACGTAGCGCCGGAAGGCGGCAGGACGGCAAAATCGCGGAAATACCAGACCAGGACCGCCAGCGGGACAAGGGTGAAGACCGTGTAGAGCATGCGGTAGCTGGCGTAGAGGCTGAAGCGGTAGCCGAGGTAGTTGAAGGGCTTGACGAGGAAGGCGTTCATCTGGCCGTCGCGGATATCGGCGGCGATCTGCCATTCGTCCTCGGTCGGGGTGATGAGGTTGTCCACCAGAATGGTCAGCAGGAAGTACCAGACCATCGCATGGTAATCGTAACCGGCGACGTCGGAGCCGCGGGACTTGAAGATCGCGCGCCAGATGAGGACCGTGCCGGTGAATGGCACCAGGCCGAAGAGGGACCGGAGGAGGAAGTTCCAGCGGTACACAAAGGTATTTTGCAGGCCGATATCGAAGACCTTGGCGTATTTGCGGAGATTCATCGGCGCGCTTTGACCAGTTCCGCCGCGAGGTTGATGGCGGCGATCATGCTCTCCGGGCGTGCGCGGCCGGCGCCGGCAATGTCGAACGCGGTGCCGTGGTCCGGGCTGGTCCGGACGTGGGGGAGGCCGAGGGTGACGTTCACGCCCTGGTCGAAGGCGTGGAGCTTGAGCGGGATCAAGCCCTGGTCGTGATACATGCAGAGCACGCCGTCGAATTCCCCGGCGACCGCCCGGTTGAAAACGGTGTCCGGGGAGAGCGGGCCGGTCCATTGCACGCGCCGGCCCGCGGCCAGTTGCGCGACGGCGGGCGCGATGATCCGCTGTTCCTCGCCGCCGAGCGTGCCATCCTCGCCGGCGTGGGGGTTCAGACCCGCCACGGCGACGCGGGTGCGCCTCCCGATGCGCAGGAGCAGGAAGTCCTCGAGGAGGCGGCCCACGCGGACGATCTCCTCCGCGGTCAGGAGCTCCGGCACCTGTTTCAGCGGCACGTGCGCCGTCACGAGGGCCACGGTGAGGGCGCCGCCGGTGAGCAGCATGGCGAAATTCTCCGTCTCCCAGCGATTCGCAAAAAACTCTGTCTGGCCGGGAAAAGCGAATCCTTCGGCCTGCATCCGGGCCTTGTGGATGGGGCCGGTGACCACGGCGGCGATTTCGCCGGCCGCGGCGAGCCGCGCGGCTTCCTCGAGGGCGGAGAGCGCATCGCGGGCCGTTTCCGGCGTTGGCTTGCCCGGGACCGCGCCCCTGGATTCGCCGAGCAGGCGATGATCGAAGTCCGGGTCGAGCTTGCCGGAGGCCAGGGCGGCGCGGATCACCTCGGGGCCGACGCCGGCGGCGTCTCCGAGCGTGATGCCGATCACGCGGCGCTTTCCGGGGGAGTCAGCCATGGTGGGAGGGCGCGAAGGCATGGCTCGCAGCCCCGGGCGGACCGGGAGCTGGAGGGCGTCAGTTGGTGGGCGAGCTGTCCGCGTCCGAAGGCGTGTGTTCCTGGGTCACGACACCGTCGTTATTCGTAATGCCGTCGATCCAGATGTATGCTTTCTTTCGCAGGCCGGAGATCCACTTTTCCTCGGCTTTCTGGCCCTCCTCTTCCACGAGCTGGTGCTCGATGGCGTCATGGACGGCAGAGAGGGGCTGGGTGGAGGCGTCTTTCCTTTCCTGCACGTAGAGGAGGTAGTAGCTGCCGGCCATGTCCACCACGTCGCTGATTGAGCCGGGCTTGAGGGAAAAGGCGATCTTCGTGAGGGTGTCATTGAGGGTCCGTTCATCGATCCAGCCCCAGTCGCCGTCGTTGCCGGCAGTCGCGGTATCCTCGGAGTACATCTCCGCGAGCTTCCCGAAGTCCGCGCCGCCAAGGTACTTCTGGCGCAATTCCTCGGCCATCTGCTTGCCGGCCTGGCCGTTCTCCTTGAGCACGATCATCCTGAGATGGACCTGCGCCGCGGTGGAGTAGGTGGCGAGGTTCTTCTCATAATATTCCTGGATTTTTTGCGGGGAGACGATGGTGTTGATCTGGATGCTCCGCCGGCGCATGGCGGCGACGATGAGGTTGTCCTTATCCATCTCGCGGAAGCGCTCCATCGTCATCCCCTGGGCGGCCAGCGTGCGGATGCAGGCGGCCCGATCGCCGCCGAATTGCTCCTTGATGCGGGACTGGATGTCCTGATCCACGTAGTAGTCCGGGAAGCTGTATTTGTTCTTGTTGAACTCCTGGAGGATCAGCTTGTCATCAATGAGCAACTGGACGGCGGCGAGGCGCAAGTCCCGGACCTTGTCGGCGAGGTCCTGGCCCTTGTAGGTCTCCTCGAGGGATTTTTCGCGCGTGCCGACGAGTTCCTGAACCTCGGAATACGTGATGACGTCGGAGTTGACCACCGCGGCGATGCCGTTGAGCACCTGTTCCTCCGCGGACGCACGGTTTTGCGCCAGTGCCGGCAGTAGAATGAGCAGGGAGACGAGGACGAGGCGACGGATCATGGCGGGATAGGCTGTCAGGACAAAACCGCCGCAATTTAGGAGCGCACCCCGGAAAGTCAATGTGAAAGGAAAGGGGACATTGGGGGACATTGATGATTGCTTAGTCCTGAGCCTGTCGAAGGGATGATCTGGGATCGCTGATTGTCGCAGCAGCCCCTCGACGCGCAAAGGGGTCCGGGGTTCCGATTCTATAGGCAAAAGAAGGAGGTGAAAACATTATGCTATCATGGGCACTAACATTCCTGGTCATCGCATTGATCGCGGGCCTGCTCGGTTTCGCGGGCATTGCCGGCGCGGCCGCCGGTATCGCGAAGATTCTGTTCGTTGTATTCCTGGTGCTGTTCCTCGTTTCGCTGATCGCGGGACGACGCACTCCGCCTCTCGCCTAGCGGCGCAAAGGTTGGGGACCCGGGACACGAATTTGGAGGCAGATCGGATCCTTTGGTGATCGGGTCTGCCCCCACTTCGTAATGCGGATTGCGGATTGCGGAATGCGGATTGCGGAATGCGCCCGCCCGCATCACTGCGCGAAGCGCTGTGGGCGGGGAGTGCGGATTTTAGGAAAGGACGCGGGCGATTAGGAAGCCGTCGTGGCCTTTTTTGCCAACGGTTTGAAGGACGGTGGTGCTTAGGCGGGGCTCGGCGGCGGCGAGTTCTATGAAATTTCGGGCGGCGCAGACGTTGGCGTCGGGGTTGATGGGGTCGGCGATCTGGCCTTGGCGGACGACGTTATCGGCTACGAGGAGGGTGCCGGGGCGGGAGAGCTTCAGCGCCCAGGCGAGATAGTCCGGGTAGCCTGTTTTGTCGGCGTCGATGAAGATGAAGTCGAACGGGCCGCGGTTCTCGCGGTGGAGACGGGCGAGGGAATCGACGGCGGGGCCTTCGATCAGTTCGACTTTGTCGCCCAGCGAGGCGGTCTGGAGATTGCGGCGGGCGAATTCGGCGTGTTTGGGGTTGAGTTCCAGCGTGACGAGGCGGCCATCGGCGGGCAGGGTGCGGGCAAGCCAGATGGTGCTGAAGGCGCCGAGGGTACCGATCTCAAGGATGCGGCGTGCCCCCTGGACCTGGGCGAGGAGCGCGAGGAATTTTCCCTGGAGGGGGGAAACGTCGATGCCGGGAAGACCTGCCCGTGCATTGGCCTCGATGCATGCGGCGAGGGCCGGATCGGCGGGGATGAGGCAGTTTTCAAGGAAGCAGTCGGCGGCGGACCAGGGATCGGGAAGGCTCATGATGGGGTGCGGGGAATGGGCGGAAAGAGATTGAAGATTACATTGGCGCGCAAATGTTTGACAGGGCGGAAACCGGGTGAGATAGAAATTATTCCGCACTACGCATTTTATGCCCGACGACGACCCCTCAGCATCCAGCCCGGCAGCCGATAACCCTTCTTTCCCGAAGAAGGAGACGGTTCGCATCACCCTTCCGCCAAAACCGGACGAGACACCCTTGGTCAAACGCGAGACGGTGCGCATCAATGCCCCGGGCCTCGCACCCAAGAAAGAGACGACGACTATCGGCGGCGCGACCCCGCTGCCCGCCGTCTCGGCTCCGACGCCTCCGCCTCCCGCGGCCACGCGTCCCCTGACGCCGCCTCCCGCGCCGCCGCCGCGGCCGCCCGCCGCCCCTGGGCTGCCCCCGTTGGGCAATCGTCCCGCGGTACCGCCGCCTTCCGCGCCGAGACCCGCCGTGCCACCTGGCGCCGCGCCCAAGGCCGCCACTTATGCCGAAGCAAAACCGGTGACCATCAAGGCCGCTCCCAAGAAGGAGACCGCCCGCATCCAGGTGGCGCCGACGCAGAAGCTGCCCGCCCAGTCCACGGTGAGACTGAGCCAGCCCGCACCTACGCTCTCCGCCGCGCCCGCGCCGGCGATTCGCACCATGGCGCCTCCGGTCGTGGACACCGCGCCTGGGGCGGACATGATCGTCACCTATTTGAGCTGGGCGGCCGTTTTATTTGCGCTCGCGGCCGCCGGTCTCTCCGGCTGGGCCTGGTACTCCTGATAACGCGCGCGCGTTTTGACGTCAGCCGTTAGCCGTTAGTCCGTACCGCCTATGTCCAGCCCCAACGTGGTCGCCGTGAACGAGTCAAACTTTGACGCCGAGGTGGTGAATACCGCCACCCCGGTGCTGGTGGATTTCTGGGCTGAATGGTGCGGCCCATGCAAAATGATCGCGCCGATTCTCGAGGAGATCGCCAGCGAGAAGGGTGGGGCGGTGAAGATTGCCAAGGTGAATGTGGATGAAAGCCAGGGGCTTTCGTCGAAATTCGGCATCCGGGCCATCCCGACGCTGCTCTTCTTCAAGAATGGCGCCGTGCGGGAGCAGATCGTGGGGATGACCAGCAAGCGGGACTTGATCGCGAAGCTGGAAGCGCTGGGCTGACCAATGCGGATTGCGGAGTGCGGAGTGCGGAATTGAGAGGGGGCCGACCCGGGTTGAGGGACGGATTTCAGGGGCTGCGGGAACATCCGGTCGTTAACCTTTTGAACAAAAAACCTTGCAAAACCGGGACGGGCGAAGAGACTCGCCGCCTAAAATCCGCGGTAGTGGCGTGCGAAAAAGCGTTATGAAAAATGCCGACTGAGAATGAAAAAAGGGAATTTCTCGCCTTGAGCGGGCGATGCCGGGCCTTTCCGGCAGGTGAACTCGTCTCGATCTCTCAGTAAGATGGACCGAGTAGCCCACAACCGCCTGCTGTGCGCGATCGTCCTGTTTCTGGCCTTCAAATGCATGGCCGCGGTTTCCTACCGCGCGACGGTTGCGACGGGGGACAAAGCCCTTTACAACTTCGGGGTGTACCGCGCCGCGGCGCAGCGGCTGGATAATCATCAGACGATCTATTTCCACGAGACCGGGCCGAAGCTAATGTTTCAACACAGCTCCTCGCCCCTGCTGCCATTGCTCGAGCGGCCGCTGGACCGGTTCTCCACGGCCAAGGCATTCCAGATATGGGTGGGGATGAATGTGGCGGCGATGCTGATGTCCGTGGTGCTATACTGCTGGGCAACGGGGGTGCGGATCCTGGATGACCCAGTGCCGGTCCTCCTGGCGGTGCTCACCGCTTTCCGTTATTGGCCGACGGTCATCGAGCTGGGGACGGGAAATACGGACGTGCTGCAATTGATGCTGATCTGCGGGATGCTGGTGTGTGCGCGATACGGAAGGTGGATATTGTATGCGGTGTTGGTCGCCATTGGCGCGTTGACGAAAACATGGATGATCGGGACGCTGTTCTACCTGCTGGTGCGGCGCAAGTGGATGGCGGCGGCAGCCAGCGTTGTATTCTTTGTGGCGGGCGGCGCGGTGTTATTCACGATGATTGGCTGGAAGGAGTTCCCGCTCTATCTGGAGGTCACAAAGCGCTACTCGACACAGGACGTGCTTTTCTCGCATTCGGTGGCGGGGATCGCGCGGGAGCTTTTTACCGCCAACCCGGCGATGACGCCGATTGTGCAGAGCCCGGTGCTGCACCTGGGGCTGCTGGTGATCGGCTACGGGTATCTGATGATCGGGCTCGCCTATATCTGGTGGAAGGGGCCGAAGATGAGCGAATACCAGTTGCGGCTGAGCATGGGGCTGATGGCGATCGCGCTCATCCTGGGGAGCACGATATCCCACCAATATTACTTTGTCCTGGCGCTGCCTCTGCTCTGGACGCTGCTCATCGGCGACGGAGGAGTGAACCCGCAATGGTGGGTGAAAGCCGGCGCATTTGTCATCTACCTGATATTCTCCGTCCCAACGCCGGGAGATCCGCTCCCGGACGCCTACAAGCACGGCGGCATCAAGGCGCTGGAGGTGGCCATTACCTTCGCGGCCGGGATGTCCCTGTGGACGCTGGGCCTCTACGCGCTGATCCGCGAATTTTCGACCTCCGGGCAACGCGCGACCGCACCGCCGGCGGCGACTTTGCCGCTAACCGCGACCGCCCAGTGACACGCGCGACTCCGTCCCCACTTGATGGCGCCGCCGGATTCGACCCCGCCCGGCCGGAACGCGTCGAAGGAAACGCCGGGTGGAAGCGGCCGCGCCCGGTCGAAAATAGGGATGGCCCAACGGCGTCTCGGGCACGTTAAATGCGTGGTGCATCTCCATGCCTGAAACGGTACCGCCACGGATTAGCATAGTCGTTCCCGTCTATCGGCGGGAGGGGCTGATCGCGCTCACGCTCCAGAGCGTGGTGGACCAGACGATGCGCGACTGGGAATGCATCGTGGTCGATGATGGTTCTCCGGACCGGACGGTGGCCATCGCGCAGCAATTTGCCGACGCGGACCCGCGCATCCGCGTGGTGACGCATCCAAACTGCGGTTCCTCGAAGACGCGGAACCGCGGCTTTGCGGAGACGAACCCGTGCTCCGAGTACATCAGTTTCATGGACTCCGACGATGTATGGCTCCCGGAAGCGCTGAGTGTCCTGGGCAAGGCGCTGGACGAGCATCCCGAGGCCGTCGGAGTGCATGGCCTGGCGGAGTTTATCGACGGAGAGGGCAAGGCGTGGCACCCGGGCGAATTCGCGGAGGCCGGCCGGACGCGGTATGGACTCAATGGAAACGGGCGGCTGCGACGCCTGGGAGTCGAGGAGCCGACGACCTTCCAGACGGTGCTGGGGACCAATACCGTGTACCCGCCCGGGGTCATGCTCGCCAGACGCACGTATTATGACAAGGCGGGACCCTTCGACAGCACGCTGGCGCGCATGGACGACTGGGACATGGTCATCCGGCTGAGCCGGCTGGGGGACTTCCACTTTGTCAACAAGGTGGTGCTGCTGTACCGCCGGCACGATGGGAATATCTCGGCAAGAAGCGCGCTGGAAACGCGCCAGGTAATACGAGTGCTCCAGTATAAGAGCTTCTTCTCGCCGGAGAATAATGAGGCGATGCAGGAGATCGCGCGCAAGGTATGGCGGGCGTGGCAGTTGATGATCATCAGCGACAAGCTGCGGTCAAGCAGGGAGAAGTTTGCATCCGGGAATGTGGCGGCGGCGGCGGGGCTGCTGCCGGGGATACTGGCGCAGTTATACCGGTATATGCGGGGGTATCCGACACTTACGGGGCTGTAGAGATATCCGGGTTAGGGAATCAGGACTGCGCGTGTCCCGGACCCAGCGGCGGCGGGAGTCGCAGTTTCATGGCGGCGACAAACGCCAATCGCAGTTCCGTTAATTGTTTTGAGTCGAGCAATCCAAAGCTCCGTTTCGCCCGACCGATCCACGTCCGGAGGGAGCCGACCCGCCGATTCGAAGCTTTTAACCAATCCATCCAACACGCTTGCGTCGATCTGCGCGGCAGCCTCTTCGGCCAGGTCATTCAATGTTGTGGGAGAGAGCGGCGTGTCTGACGCGGCAATGGGCTCCACTACGGGTATCATTGGCATTACAGGAGCCGGCTGCACCAGTTTGAGATTATGGGTCAGGAAGGCGGAAATTTCGTCATGGCCCCACTCATGAGTCGTGTCAGCCTCCTGCATGAGAAACTGAGACTGACTGCCGCGACACGGACTGATGCCGAGAAGGTGAACACGGACGCCGTATTCCTGGGCCTGCTGGACCCCCACCCGGATGTCTTCGTCGCCCGAAAGCAAGACCGCGTCGCTCATGGCGCGATTGCGAGCGAGGGTGATCATATCGGTGACTATCAAGGAATCCACGCCCTTCTGCTGGCCGACCTTGTTAACAAAGCCAAGGCGGACCTTGACGTGCGGTTTGTACGCGAGCGCCAAATGCTGCTGGGTTGGACCGGTTGACGTCCCATCGTACCAATAGATGCGCAGCAGGGGAACTCTGGAAATCTCGCATGCGTATTTCTCGAACGCGGCGAGGATCTTATCCAAGTCAGGAGTTAGTTCTCCACGCGGGCTTTTCTTGCCGGATAAAAGGGCCGCCCCTTGGGCGAAGAAGTATCCCGCATCAACAAAAACAGCAACTCTGTCCATAAAGAGGTAGTGTCTTAATTTGAATTTGGATTCTTGACGCATCAAAGAATCATGATATGACGATGTGTTTATGAGTGCAACCGATTGGAGGTTTCCGTTTCCGTTGACTGAGTGTTACTTCGCTGGCGAGGGGAGCGCGGGCGGATTCGCTGGCGTAGGGATAATCGCTATCCTACACGTTCCCACCAGCGACATTTGGCTCTTGTGTCCGTTTGGAAAAGGAGACAGATCGCTTTGCCTTTCTCGCGTCATTGAAGGCCAGAAGATTCCGGCTCGTTTTGAATCCAGAGTAAAAAATCTGATTCAGGAAGCGACGGATCATTGTGGGGGCGAATTAAGTCCAACGCATCTTGCGTCAGAAATCGTTGCCAGTAGCGAGACCGAGCGGTGGGCGGTAGGAAACCCGATGGAACTGAAACCCATTCCGCATCGTCATCGCCATCAGGCCATGAATGCCACGCAAAAACCGCACACTTCCCCGGATAAAACCCTCCAGGAAAAGGACCATGAATACGAAGCGTCGAAAGTGTGACCGTCGTTCCTTCAAGGATACAAAGGGTTTTGTCGTGAAGGGCCGTTATCCTTTTCGTCGGCTCAACCCAAATCTGTCTTTCTGACAGATATTTATCCATGAGATTTTGCCACAACTGCCGCACGCACAGCGGTATTTGACGAGGTTACGGGAGGAATTTCAAGAACGGCTGTGTACGTTGCTTCCTGCCCTTCACCTGTTCCCCACCCGTAGGCCCGTTTCGCCTTGGGATGTCCTTTGAGATTGAAAATCTCTACAACGCCCTCCCACATCACTTGCCCTCTAAAAACCTCCACAACGGCTTCCGTGTCGGCATGGACGGCCTTGCAGCCTGCCGCCTGTTCAACGGCCCGCTGGATGTATTCCAAGCGACTCATGCCCGCTCCAAGAGATCGGAAACCTCCCAAATGTGATCGGTAACGCCCCCAGCCATTGCCGGAGTCATGCGAAGGGATTTGTGGAGCCGCACGAAGTTGTAATACGCGAAATGCAATGCGACCGCCGCCTTGAAACTCTCCATTTTCTTGCTGAAACCGTTCGTCAGGCGGGTAAGGCGGCGCATGTGCATTCTCATGGTCAAATTCTGCCGTTCAACGTAGCTCGTGGAAATGTTTTTCCAGTCCGGCTTGCCGAAAACCACATTCCGGGTCACGCGAAGAATTTCCGGGGGGCTGTACCTACGCGCATCCAATTCGGAACAGGTAAAGGTTTTTACGATCTGCCCGTAGTCGGCATTTGCGCCAAACCCCCGCTCAATCGCGTCAGCGTAGGCAGCCAGCGCGTCCGTTGACACCTGCACGCGCTCTGCGTCCAGCCGGGAGGCGAGATCGCCCACAAAACAATTGGCGCTGTAGGAATCCCGCTTCCCGATGAAATACGAGGGGACCATTCGGCTTGGGGCGTCCACGGCAACGAACGTCCAAACGTCGCCCACTTCCCGGCGATTTTCAGTTGGGAGCACGTTCTTTTGTTTCTTGGCGATGAATCCCCAAATTTCATCGCACTGGATTTGCGAACAGGCGAGGCCGCGCATTTCCTCGTCCATGATGCGCTCGCACGCTTTGCCCACCCGCAAGCCCAGGCTCATGATCGTGTTCCGGTTCACCCCGGTCATGCGCTCAATGGATCGGATTGCGTTTCCCTCTGCGAGCGCGCCAACAACGGTGATTTGTTTTTCGAAAGGAAGGACGTTTGCCATGACGCGAGATTGGCAGATTCCAGCAAGCGAGTCAATATAAATCACAGAAATATAAAGAAATGCTTGCAAGGAAGCCTTTCGAGCCTAAACTACGACCATGCTTGCTGAAAATATTCAATCACTCGGCGGAAAAGCGAGAGCCGAATCGCTAACAGAAGAACAGAGGAAAGAAATCGCCAGCCAGGGAGGAAAGGCATTGTGGAGCATCCCCAAAGCCACCCATGAGGGCGACATCAGGCTGAATGAGATGGTTTCAATCCCGTGTGCGGTCTTGGAGGATGGCACCCGGCTGATTACACAGCGTGGCATCTATCAGGCCCTTGGACGATACAAGAACCCGAACAAAAAGGGAGCGATCGCCGAAAGGCCGGGTTTTTTGGGTGCTCAGAACATTACTCCGTTCATTTCCAACGAGTTAGCTCGCTCGTGGGAACCGATTAAATTTCGCACTACGAAGAGCGGTGGATTGGGAGGGAATGTCGCGCTTGGCTATAAGGCCGAAATCCTTCCGATGGTCTGCCATGTTTTTGAGGATGCGGAACGAGCTGGAGCATTGCGTCCGAATCAGAAACATATTGCGGACGCGGCGCGGGTCATTTCTAGGAGTTTTTCGAAGCTTGGAATTATTGCCTTGGTTGATGAGGCGACAGGATACCAATACGACCGGGCGCGGGATGCGCTGGCCCGGATTTTAGAAAAGTTCATCGCCAAGGAATTGCAGCCATGGACGAAGACTTTTCCGATGGAATTTTACCAAAACATTTTCCGTCTGCGCGGGTGGCCCTTTGATCCGAATAGCGTCAAGCGCCCACAGGTGATCGCCGCATACACTAAGGACTTCGTTTACAAGAGGCTCGCACCCGGCGTTTACGAGGAACTATTAGAGAAAAACCCCGTCATCGACGGTCGGAGGAAACACAAGCTCTTCCAGTGGCTCACTGGCGAAATCGGACACCCGAAATTGCGCTCGCATCTTGACGGACTGCTGGCGCTTATGCGGATCAGTGATTCATGGCCTCAATTCAAAATCTTTCTCAACCGGGCCTACCCAAAATACGAGAGAACAGAACTCGGGCTCACGGTGGAAGTGAGGGACAAAAATTAAAGAGGGGGTGGCTTGGCGCTGCGTCCGGCTCCTACACCTGCGACTGCACGGGGTTCAATTCCCCGCACCTCCAAACCACCCCCACGGAAGAATCTCGCACATTTGGCGGATTTCGTCACCATTCGAAAAATGAAGCCGACCGTTGTTTGGAACGCGACCTTTGGTTTTACCGTATGGGTATTCATGGGGTGGCTGTTTTGCACGGCGTTGCTGGCATATTTTGAACAGGACCGATGGAAAAGTTCTCCCCCAAACGAAAGCGAACAATATCGAACGAACAAAAAAATTACACGGATCGGATTCGTGGGCGGGATAATCCTCGCCTGCTGCTGGCTGGCCCACTACCTCATGATTTCAAATTAAGACACTACCCATAAAGATTATAAATAAAGCGAGGGCTCCCGCAGGAGCCCTCTAATAAACGGCGTCGATTCAAATATAATCCGAAGCCGTTGGCGAACGGATAATCCATATCAGACAGAATACAAGAATTTTTTGAAGG
>Ga0182024_10017360_pt1 | contig 13529 bp, 8 predicted proteins | sample P32metaG_FD_120480 | JGI IMG/M metagenome (GOLD analysis project Ga0182024, IMG submission 120480) | Permafrost microbial communities from Stordalen Mire, Sweden - P3-2 metaG (Illumina Assembly) | ecosystem: Environmental > Terrestrial > Soil > Wetlands > Permafrost | place: Sweden: Stordalen...
GATACCAATACAACCAAGCTGCAATCCGCCGATAAAAAGAACAGCAGTAAGAACTGCTGCCCATCCCAGATTGCCCTGGTGCGCAAACAATGCCAGATAAAGCGCATAGATGCCGAAGAAACATGCGCCTGCCGTAATGAAGATACCACATATGGTGGCGAACCGCAGCGGCAGAACTGAAAATGAAGTGATACCATCGATAGAAAGCCGAACCGAGCGAGAGAAACGATAGTTGCTCTTGCCGGCGAAGCGCTTGTCGCGATCGTATCCGACGAAACTTTGTTTAAAGCCGAGCCATGATACCAGCCCGCGCAAATAACGGTGCCGCTCGCGCACGCGAGAGAACGCCTCGATTGCGGCTCTGCTCATCAAACGAAAATCGCCGGTATCAACCGGAACATCGACATCAGTCAGCTTGCGCAGCACTCGATAATAAGCTGAAGCGGTCCACTTTTTGAAGATGGTCTCTCCAGCCCGAGTCCTGCGTTTGGCGTATACGACATCGCTGCCGTCCTTCCAACTTTCGAGCAACTGCGGAATCAACTCCGGGGGGTCTTGCAAGTCAGCATCCATAGTGATCACGGCGTGCCCGCGCGCATGGTCCATGCCCGCGGTGATCGCTACCTGGTGACCGAAATTTCGGGCAAAGGAAACGATGCGGATGTTGGAGTTCTTCTGACGCTCTTCTTCCAGAATCGAAAGACTGGCATCCTTGCTGCCGTCATCGACAAAGATAACCTCATAGCGGCATTTCAGTTCGGTCAAAACTGCCGACAACCGAGTGACGAACTCGCGCACGACAAGCTGCTCGTTATAGACAGGCACGACGACACTGAGCAAGTAATCCTGCGGCCGCTCGTCTTCAGATGCAGCTGGTATGTACGTGCTTTTTGCCCCAGTGGACAGGTTGGTCGAGGCAGCCGAGGCTGCAGGGCTTGCATCGAAAGTCGCGCTGGCCGGAGATAACTCGATTCCGATCATTGAAGAAGTCCTTCAGCAGAAGTGTGACTTGACCGATGCAGCACAGTCAGCGCTATGCAAAATCTCTCCCATCCCGCCGCTCCGTGCTTGTAAAGTCTATCGAATTTGCATCGCCGTTTTCTTACTACATAATAAGGTTCGCATCGCTTAATTTTAGTGAAACATCGAAAAGCCGGTGTTATCATCGCTCGGCAGGTCCGATCTAGGATGCATCGCTCGGCAGGTCCGATCTAGGAGCATCGCCCGGCAGACGTTAAGGATGATCGAAGCAGTGCGTGAAATATTAATAACGGGCGGTGCCGGATTTATCGGCAGCCATCTGGTGGATCGATTGCTGAAGAAAGGCGATCGCGTCACGATATTGGATAACTTCAGCGACTTCTACGATCCCGCCGTGAAGCGCGATAACATTGCCGCTCACGAGCAAAACAATCGTTTCTTCCTCGTGCATGGCGACATTCGCAACGAGCAAGATCTGAATACAACTTTCGATCGTGGCAGCTTTGATGTAGTGGTGCATCTGGCGGCCATGGCTGGTGTTCGTCCGTCGCTGGCCAATCCTGCGCTCTATATGGACGTCAACGTGCTCGGCACGCAGCGTTTGCTTGACCGAATCGCCAGGCAACCGAAGGCACCGCTTCTGGTGTTCGGTTCGTCGAGTTCAGTTTATGGGGAACGCCGTGAGGAAGAGTTCTACGAAACCGATCGCATCGATCGCCCAATGTCGCCGTATGCCGCGTCAAAGATTGCCTCTGAAGCAGCGTGCTTTGCCGCGCACCATACGATTGGGCTGGATGTAGTAGCGCTGCGGTTCTTTACCGTGTTTGGCCCGAGACAACGCCCGGATCTCGCCATTCACAAATTCTGCGATCTTATCTATAACGATCGCTCGATTGAGATGTATGGAGACGGCTCGAGCAAACGCGATTACACTTACGTCGCCGATATCGTCAATGGCATCGAGCGTTCAATGGAGCTGGATAAGCCCGGGTTCGAGGCGATCAATCTGGGACGCTCGCAACCGGTCGTGCTGACTGATTTGATCGGCTGGCTGGAGAGTTCTCTGGGCAAGAAGGCACGGATCGAACATAAGCCCATGCAATTAGGCGACGTACCAAATACTTATGCCGGAATCGAGAAGGCGAGGAAGTTGCTAGGCTATGAGCCATCAACCTCAATCGAGCAGGGCATCGAGCAGTTCGTGCAGTGGTATGTATCCTCGAAGGCCAATCGAAAAGCTGCCGCAAGCGCACCACGTTAGTAACCTGGGAACGCCGGCTTCCAGCCGGCATCGGGCACGCCACTGACAAGACCGAATTGAGCCAGGTGCCGCCAGGATGGCGGCGCTCCCAGGTTAGCGCCCCAGCTCAGGCCCGAGACGGAGTGGGCTTCGAGGACCAGGCCTCACGATTAACTGTGTTGTCGGGAATTGTGCCAGTGAAGGCGCTGATCAATCCGTTGGCGGCCAGGTCGGTCATGGCCGTTCTGGTTTCGATGGTGGCGCTGCCGATGTGCGGGACCAAGACGACGTTGTCCATTTCCATCAATTCGTGCGGAACATTCGGTTCGTCCTCGAAAACATCGAGCCCGGCTGCGGCGATCTGTTTGTTCTTTAGCGCTTCGATCAGTGCTTTTTGATCTGCCACTGCACCGCGGGCGGTGTTAACAAAGATGCAGTTGCTTTTCATGGTGGCGAATTCTGTTATGCCGATCAGATGTCTGGTTTCCTGATTAAGCGGACAGTGGACGCTGACCGCGTCAGAAGTTTTCAAAAGCTCGCCCAGAGAGAGCCGCACGGCACCGAACTCTTGCAGCAAGCGAGCGTCTTCCCCTTCGTTGCCTCGACGCGTGTAGCTGATTTTCATTCCGAAGGCAACCGCGCGTTTCGCGACAGCTTCGCCAATTCTTCCCATGCCGATGATGCCCAGCGTTTTGCCGCGCAGTTCCTGCCCCAGCATCAGGTCGGGTGTCCAGCCTTTCCACTGGCCATTTCTCACGTATCGATCTGCTTGCGTGACGCGGCGCGCCGCATCGAGAAGCAGCGCCAGCGTCAGATCGGCTGTGGCGTCTGTTAGCACACCAGGCGTGTTCAAAACCAGGATGCCGCGGCGAGTCGCTTCAGGGATATCGATGTTGTCGTAACCGACAGCGACATTGGCCACAGCTTTCAACACTGGTGCCTGCGCCATCACCGAGGCATCGAAGCGATCGTCGAGGTAGCACAACACAGCATCAACGTCGGTAATGTTCTTGGCCAACTCTTCTGGAGCAGCCGCAACAGTTTGATTGCGATAGCGCACAGTGAACGTTTCTGCCAGACGAACGACTGCTGCTCCGGTCATTTTGCAAGTAACGTATACGATCGGTTTATTCATGTTGCGGCGGGCCTTTCTTCCTCTTTTGTTGGTTCTTTCTCGCTCTTTGTGAACGATGCCATATGTTCCTTCAGTGTGCGCTCAAGCGCCGACAACTCCAGCTCAGTGCGCGCGTTGTCCCATCCAAGCAAAGCCTGAATCAACATCGCCACTTTAGGCGCCGCCTCCAGGCACTGCCGTTGGTGAATGAACCCAAGCCGCATGCGCCTGAACATCAGGTCTTCGAGAGAAACGGCCATTTCGGTCAACACACAAAATGCCACCTCGGCCATAATCGGCGGGAAGTCGGGACAGATGCGATTATTCAGCGTCGGCTCTTTGTCGACCAAATCAACCACTGCTTGAGCATCTTTGCCGTAGCTGGCGATCAGATGATCGAGGGTGGCAGGCTCGATCGATAAACGCCGCGCTTGCGCTGCTATTGCCGCGGTGATCGTGAGAAAATCGTTTTTATCGGCCCAAGCTCCGAGCATTATCCTGCGAGTGCGCGATTCTCTTACGGGACGAGACGGATCTGCAGGCAACCGTTGCACGATCTTGTCGACCACCTCGTTGGCGATCAGGCGGTAGTTGCTCAGTTTCCCTCCGATCAAAGAGATGATCGAGCCAGGTGCATCAAAAATCTGGTGCTCGCGCGTTAAATCAGACGAGCGGTACTGAGATTTTAGCGACGAACCGTTTGCTGAAGATTTTTGAGCGCGCTTTTGATCGGCTCGACCAATCAGTGGCCGCAGTCCTGCCCATGCCGCGATCACATCGCTCTTACTTAACTGTTTCTGACTGTAGCTGTTGATCGCAGCCAAAAGATAATCGATCTCGTCGGCTGTGGGCAAAGGATTTTCCAGTTGACCGGAGTAGGCGGTATCGGTGGTGCCGATCATTAGAGCGCGTTGCCAGGGCACGACAAATAGATAACTCTGATCGTCTGTCGGTAGAAACAGCGCACTGTTGGTTTCAAACGAAGAATTTGGCACCATGATGTGTATGCCTTTGCCCAGTGCCACGCGTTTTGTCCAATTGCCGTCAGCCAGGCGCGTGATCTCGTCGGACCAGACACCGGCGGCATTGACACAAGTCTTGCAGCGGAACGTAAACTCTTCACCGCTATATCTGTCGTGACAGCGGACAGCGCAGATATTTGCGCCCTCTTTTTCGAATCCGATCACCTCCATATAGTTGATCGCATGCGCTCCCTCGGCAGCGGCAGATTTGATCACCTCCAGCACCAGCCGAGAGTCATCGGTGATGCAATCATGAAAGCGCAGACCACCGGCGATTTTCTCAGGCGACAACGCCGGAACGTATTCCAACACATCTTTCTGCGACAGGCGAACGTGACGCTCCGAAGAGCTGACGTTCCAGGCAAGAAGGTCGTAGGCAGTCAATCCAAGACTGGCTTTGAAGCCGGAAAACGGATCCTTTTTCGAAAGCGGCAAGATAAAGCTGAAATCACGAATCATGTGCGGAGCTAGTTGTTCCAGGAGAGCGCGCTCGTGACACATTTCACGAGTCAATCCGAACTGCATCTGCTCGATGTGGCGCAAACCGCCGTGAATAAGCTTGGTGGAACGGCTGGATGTGCCGGCGGCGAAATCATCTTTCTCCACCAGCAAAACGGATAGACCGCGCGACGCGGCGTCCTGCGCCACTCCCGCCCCGACAATACCGCCGCCGATCACCACCAGATCAAACTCGCGAAGTGTCGCCACTTCCAATACTTGACTTCGCGCTTTTAGTCCCACTGCTATGTCCTTCGCCCACAACGTGCTTACTTTAGCTGATTCAGAGATGCTGCACATCGAGCATGCCCCAGCCAGGCTGTCGCCTCCATCCGGCACGATCAGATTTGACATTTGTCGAATTTAAGATGGTCGAGGCGAGCGGCATCTCAGTGCGTCGAACATCGCAGTGGCAGGCGACATTGTTGACCGACAAATTTGCTAATCCAACCCCGGCAAAAATGCCGCTATTGCCCACTGGTTGGGCAATTTTCATTCACTCGACAACGTTATATTTTGCCCATCTTTTTGAAACCTCCATAAAGAAAGGGGAAAAATCTGGACCGATTGCGTATTCTAAAGTGGCTGTATAGAATCTCTGCGCAACGCTTTAAGCGCAAACGGGCACAGCATCTACGAGCGAATTTAGACGTACCTGGCAAAACTTGGACGAGGTCGGACCTTGAAACCTGTATTACACAACAGCATTCTTGCTTTGTTGGTGTCATCAATCGTCGCCGGCGGCAGCACCGCATATGGTGCCGACGCCGCCAGTGACTTTGCCCCGGCTGCTTCCCACTTCCCATCGGTTACATCCGAACCCGCTCCCGGCGCCACTCCAACAATTTCACCCTCAACAGTCAAGCTGAGCGACGTCAAAATCAAGGTGAAAGAAGTCGGCTCCAATCCGGTCACGCAAGTACCAAATTTCGAGATTCCCAAAACGTCCGAGACGATCGACAAGGTAGTGGTCAAGGAAAAAGAAGGGGAGAAATTCTTTTCCCAACACTTGCTCGACAACGCGCTCGCCTCCTGGCAGGAAGCGTACGGGCTCTCGCTCGAGATGAAATACACCGAAGGTGAAGGACGCGCGCTGACTAATATGTGCCGCGTGTACCTAGAGCGCGGTCAATCGATCAAAGCGAAGTATCTTGGTGAAAACGCCATAGAAGTGCTTGTCGATCTGAATGATAAAAAGGACCTCGGCAAGGCACGCGTGCAACTGGCGCGCGCCTATTTCCAATTGGGCAATCCTGTTTGGGCAGGACAGCAGCTCGATGATGCATTAAAACTGCTCACCGCATCCGACGGAACTTCCTCCTCCGGCGATGCGGCAGAGGCCATGGTGCTTGCCGGTTCGATTCTCGTCAGAATCAATAAGTTCAAAGAAGCTCTCCAATATTATGAGAGCGGAGCCAACTATTATGGGCAAGCAGGCGACCAACCAAATGCTGTCGGAACACGCGTGACGATCACCAGCATCCTCGATGAGTTCGGCTACTATACTGCCGCTCTCGAGGAAGCGAACAAGGCGCTGTCGATTGCGCGCGCTTACAACCAGGCGCCTACCATCGTCACAGCCCTCTCTGCAGTAGGCATGGCGCAATATTGCCTGTGCGAATATTCCAGCGCCCGAAAGACATATGAGGATGCGTTGAAGATTTCGCAAACTCTCAGCACCGGTCAGCTGGCGATCGGTCCGCGAGCTTATATAGATCTCGGTTACGGCACGACCCTCTCTGCTACCGGCGATCTTGATGCTGCCAGGACAGTGCTCGAGCGCACTCTGCTGCCGCTGAAATCGATTGGATCGATGCATGGGCAAGCATCAGCATTGAACGTGCTCGGCAACATCGAAGCGGTACAAGGTCAGCATGGCAAAGCGATTATGTACCTGACGCAAGCTTTGGATATGCAACAGATGATTGTGCCGAAACAGCCGAAGCTCCACATCATCATTCTGCAAAATTTGGCCGCAGCAGAAGCGAGATCGGGAGACAACAGAAGCGCAAAATCGCACCTCGAATTGGCGCTCAACATGTTGAAAGCTCACAAATCAAATATGCTCGAAGGCCGCACCACTTGCGGGTTAGCCGAAGTCTCCTTGAAGCTGTCCGATCCGGATAGAGCCGAAGCATACATCAAAAAGGCGATCGAGTTGGCTGAGAAGGTCGACGACGACTCGTCTCTATGGCGCGACTACACGATGCTGGCTAAGATGCAGATCGCGGCAGGCGACACCGCCGCTGCGAAAGATTCGATCGCCAGCGCTCTCTCACACTTCCGTTCACCGCAAGCGGTGACCTTCCCCACTCCCGAGCGACTTGGTTTTCCTACGTCGCGAGAAGATATGGGCGAACAACTCGTAGCCACGGTAGCGAAGATGCACCTCGGAGAACAAGCGTTGCTTGCTGCTGAGCAGCTGAAAGAGGAAGCGTTCAACGGAGAATGGAACCGCAGAGGCGGCCAAGTCAAGCCGGAGGATCGCGACATCTACACGGAATTGACCACGCAGCGCTCGCACTTATACGCTACAGAGTCATCATCGCGTCCTGACAGTACCGTCAAAGACTGGCAAAATTGGTTGACGCGTTTCCGCGCAGTCATCAACGACAACCGCCCGCTGGCTCGCCTTGTGGCACCGGTGCCTAGCACCGTGCAAGACGTACTGCGCGCAGTCAAGAACAGCAATTCAACATTCGTGGAATATCTCGTCGGAGCAGACTCCAGCGTGGTCTTCACGATCGAGACCAACGGCAGAATCACAGCGACAGTGCTGCCGGTGACGCGCAAGCAGTTGCAGAGCCAGGTGACGGCGTTGCTCGCAGGATCGACCGGTCCCGCCGTCGATCCACAACGCACGACCAGATTGCTGCAAGCTCTCTACACTGAGCTTTTGCCGGTCGGTCTGCGCAACTTCCTGCCCAAGAGTGCCGATCAAACGATCGCCATTATTCCTGATGGCATTCTATACAATTTGCCTTTTGCCGCTTTGATCGATGCGCAAGGACGTTATATGGTGCAAGAGCACACGATCACAATGGCATCATCAATCGGTATGTTTGTAGATAGCCCGCCCAAATATGCAGATGAATGCACGGTCGTAGTGGCAAGCGCGCAGAACCCGCAGAACGGCGAAGCCAACATGATCTCCAGTATTTTTCAGCCGGACCAGGTGACCAAACTGGTGGGCGCAGCGGCTGCAGTCGGTGCGTTGCAAGAGCAAGTCAAAGGCAAGTCAATCGTGCATTTTGCCAGCAACATGCCGATGTCGACTAACCCGATGCTTGCAGTTGTGCCGCTCCTTCCCGACAAAGGCCAGGCCGGTCGCAACGTTACTGCCAACAGCCTCTTCGGCATGACGCTTCCCAACGATCTGGTCGTGCTCAGCGGCAGCTCAGTTAACGCTAAGGATATTCAAGGAGTAGCGGTCAAGGTATTCAGCCACGGACTGAGCTACGCCGGCGCTCGCAACGTGCTCATGAGCTTGTGGGTCGAACCGGACGCCGACCGCAACGCTGAGTTGATGGATTTCTACAAGAACAAGCAAGCCGGAATGAGCCAGGCGCAATCGCTTCGCAAAGCGCAACTCGTAGGGTTGTCGCGCGATCCTTCGCCGAGATCTTGGGCCGCATATCAATTGATCGGTCCCGGATTCTGATAATCGGAACAGAACCTCTGCAGTACGCAGATCCGCGGAATCTTTCTGGGCGCCTCTCTAGATATATAAGATCGCTTCTCTATATGTCGTACTTCCTGCTCGCAGTTGATGCGGGCCGGTTGCATTACTAAATAAATCGACCGCAAATCACAACAATAATTCGTTCTCGGCTACCTGCGTGCGCGGGCAATATTCTGCCGCGGCAGCCATTCGGTTAATCGGATGCAAAGTTCGTTTGGTTAAAGAGGGTTGCCAAGCAGTTTGAACCATAAATGAGCGCCGTATAACAATCGTATCGACGGCAGAATCGTCCTCCGTGAACGGTACGAGCGCTGTTGGAAGCATACTTGCGAGGAAAACGCTCATGCACGCCGCAAAAAAGATGTCGCGAACTCCAATCAACAGAAAGCCGCTGGTGATGATCATGATCGCCAGCACCCAGTTGATCGCGTTCGGAGTGAGCAGCCCTATTTGTTCCGCCTACGGCACCGAATCCGGTGTGACGCTAAAAAACAGCGGCATGCCTGAAGCAAGCTTCAGTCAGGTTCAGCTGCTCGGCGGTACGATATTAGATCAGGCCAACACAGCGATGATGCCCCCGCAATCAGCGGTTCGTGCCTTCCTTGACCATTCGTTGATCGAAGTGCAACCTCTGCCGCAATGCGGCAATATGCCAGCGATATCACCGGCGGTGCCGGCGCAAAACGTTGCGGCACCTGGTGATGGTCCGATCGTCATCGACAACGATGAAGCGCAAGCAGTGGCGGAAACGATCAAGTACGAAGAATTAGCCACCGACGAAAACAAAACAACCGTACTAGTCGGAGCGCGTTTCCCACTGGTGATCTGCTCGGAACTTAACAGCAAAACGGCAGCCGAAGGCGATCCTGTTGAAGCACGATTGAAATACGATCTAAAAATCGGCGATCGGTTGATTGCCAATAAGGGAGCAGTCGTGATCGGACACGTCAATTACTGCCTGAAAGCGCGCACGGCAATGACTTCATACGTGACCAAAGATCGGCGCGGCCGCAACTCAGGCTGCATCGGCCTTGCTTTCGACGAAATCATCAACAAAGACGGCGAACATCTGCCACTGGTGGCGGTTCCGGCAAAGCAAGGTCTGATCGTGAAGAACAACGCCGACGGGCGTGTTCTGGGAGTCAATCAAAACGGTCAACTAACAGGACCATATGCACAGCAAGTCCGCTATAAAGCTGCTCATTTCGCGATCAGCGCCGCGGCAGCACCGGCTGGTGTCTTCAGCTTCGGCGCGGTGCCGGTGGCACTGGGCATCATGGGCGCGATCAACCCATCGTTTGCGTTCTGCAAACCAGTCGGTGAAAATGTGCGCCACCGCAGATTGAAAGGATTCGCCATGGGCGCTTTGACCGGTGTTCCCGGCGGTTTCCTCATCGGTGATTCCCTCGTCAAAGGACAAGAAGCGATCATCAAACCAGGCGACGAGTTCCTCGCTGAGTTCAAACAAGAGTTCACCGGCGTAGCAGCAGGCAATGCCGCGATGCTGCCAGGCTCCACAGCCAAGGTCCACGGTCAGGTCCTTCAAGACGGCGATAAGAAACTAAACCATAGTTAGTGTCAGCGGGCGATGCCACGGCATCGCCCCTTGTTTTTCGATCAGTCCTCTTTATCCCAGCGAGCCTGATTGCTGGCAAATAAGAGAACCAGATTGGCCAGCATGATCATCCCGGCTGCGAGCTCGGGGGCGCTGACTGCGCCTGATTCGGCAGTGGACAAAATAGCGAGCACCCAGAACACAAGCGCCGATCTGATGTTTCCCCAATACCAGTAGAGAGGAAAGAATCGCCGCGCTTTCGCTTTCGCTCGCTTGTAACATTCCTGCTGCCTCCACGGCGGTTTTTTCTTGTCGTAGTCAGGCTCCTTCACCAGGATGCAGTGAATGACCTTCTCGTGTCCCCAGACGAACCCGATCAGAAAAATGCTGATAAAAAATGCGGCGCCCTGACAGCCTGCAGCGAATTGATCACTCTTCCACATATAAGCTTGCCTACGAGCCGCTCCCAGGTATAACCTGTCAAAACAGAGCGGTGCACCGCATCGCCCCTGCAGAGCTTACTCGCAATCGCCGCCATTGCGAAGATCACCTCTTTAAGGAACTTATTAATGACTTCCCGCAACACCAATGTCAGAACAGCGCTGATCGGATACGGGCTCGCCGGTTCCGTCTTTCACGCGCCATTGATTGATCACACTGCCGGTATGGAGTTGAGTGCAATCGTCACCGGCAATGCCGAACGCCAGGCAGCGGCTCAGCAAGCCTATCCATCCGCCAAAATTGCCGCCAGCGCAGATCAGATCTGGGAAGATGCCTCCGGCTTTGATCTGGTCGTAGTGGCCACGCCTAACGACACTCACGCACCACTGGCAAAGGCAGCGATGAAACGCGGACTGGCAGTCGTTGTCGACAAGCCTTTCGCTATCTCGGTCGCTCAAGCAGAAGAGCTGATCGCGGTCAGGCAGGAATCGGGCGCGCTCCTTTCGGTCTTTCAAAATCGGCGCTGGGATAGCGATTTCTTGACGGTGAAGGAGCTGATCGAAACCGATCGCGTCGGCACTGTCACGCGCATCGAGTCGCGACACGAACGCTTCCGCCCGCAGCCCAAGCCCGGTGGCTGGCGTGAAACTACCGGGGCTGAAGCCGGCGGTGGTCTGTTATTTGACCTCGGCAGTCATCTGATCGATCAGGTCATTTGTCTTTTCGGCGATCCGATCTCCGTTTATGCGGAAGTGAAAATCCGACGGGCCGGCGTCCGCTCTGACGATGACACGTTTGTGGCGCTGCAATTCGCCAACGGCGTTTGCGCACATCTCTGGGTGAGCCTGCTGGCAAAAGTACCCGGACCACGGTTTCGCTTAATGGGAACGAGCGGCATATACGAGAAATACGGGCTCGATCCGCAAGAAGAAGCGCTCACGAGCGGGCTTCGCCCCGGGCACCAGCTGTGGGGCGTCGAGGCACCACAAAACTGGGGCAAGCTGACGAGCACAATTGGAGACCTGGAATTCAGCGGCACCATCGCCAGCAAGCCCGGCTGCTACGAGCAATTCTATGCGCAAATGCGCGATGCTATCACATCTGGTGCCGATGTTCCGGTACCGGCTGAAGATGCATTGAAGAGCTTGCGCATCATCGAGGCAGCACGACAAAGCAGCCTGGCACGGGCGGCTGTGCCGGTCTGATTGCGGCACTGACGATCAAGTGGAGTCCTTGTCTAGGAGGAACCGCCAAAACAGATGAAAAATCCGTTGAAAAGAAAACCGTTGAAACCTCTAATGATTGTTCTGGCGATCGTCGCAGGCAACACAGCCGGGCAGCCGATCTATGCCGCCGATCAAAAATCAGTGCTGGCCGAGCAAACAAATAAAGAGCGAGCGGACAAGTTGTGCAAAGAAGGACATTACGCAGAAGCGGTCAGCGCCTACAAACAGGTAGTCCAGTCGCAACCGGGCGACGCCGGCAATTACTTCTCGCTTGGCTCTTGCTACCAGGAATTGCGACAATACGATCGGGCGCGCTCTTGCTATGAGAAAGCTGCCGCTCTTAAGCCTGACGACAAGTCTTACCGCGCCGCCTTGAAGAATCTGCGTTCGATCAAAGCTGCACCACTTGTGCAACGCGGCATGGAAAAGCAGATGCACGGCGATTATGCCGGCGCGATTTCAGACTATCGCTCGGCCTTGAGGATTGACGATGATCCCGGTATCCACGCCAATCTGGCCAAAGCGCTGTCGGCGCTCGGCAAGAAAGACGAAGCGGAGTCGGAGCTGCATAAAACTGCCGGCAAGTAAAATTGCAAAAGGCGAGCGTTTGTCCGCTCGCCTTTCCGCTTGCATATCCTTGCAATAGCCTCTTCCTAGAGGTTGCCGCCGCCGTATGCGGTCGAGCCTGCGCCGGCAACTGTAGCTGGGGCATCGAGTTGCAGTTGCATCTGCGTTCCCGAAGGAATGATCACGTCACGTCCTTTGCGCAGCAGCATATCGCCTGCGCCCAGCCCACCGCCGATTGCCGCACCGCTCCAGGCACCGGCTCCAGCACCGGCTCCACCGCGGCCGGCGATGGCGCCGACTGCTGTACCGAGAGCTGCACCAAGTCCTGCACCGGCACCGCCTCTGATGGCAGTCTGCCCGAGTTTCGCTTTCCAGCCTTCACCACGAATCGCTCCGCCGTCCTTGTCGGTGTATTTGGCAATGCCACCGATCAAATGTCCGGAAATCGGAGTTTCGATACCTTCAGGGGTGCGCAGCCTGTTGAACTTGATCTGCAGGCTGCCCGAGCGACTCAATCTTTTGCCGGCTTCGGAATCGGTGATCGTGCCGGTGACGATCGAACCTGCCGGAATACTAGAACCATCACCCAATTGCATCGGCTGGCTGATTTGCGCTTCGATCAAATCGCCGGCTTTAGCCACTTGCGTCGAGATTGATGTTTGCAAACTGAGTGGTATCACCAGACCGGCCGGAGCATAGCTCACGTGTCCCTGACGATAGGCGCCGGGCGGCCCGCCGTAGGGCGCGCCACCACCATAAGGCGCATAGCCTTGAGGCGGCGGGGTCTGCGCGAAACCATTGTATTGAGCCTGTTGGAACCCGCCCGGTCCGCCTTGTCCCTGCCCGTTATCCATCATCGGCGCCTGTGCCATCGGCGCCTGGTTGATAGGGGACTGGGCCACCGGCGGTGAGTTGCCACCACCGGAAAGTTGGGCGACATAACTATCGACACTTGATTGATCGGCCAGTCCGGCGCGGATTGAATCCGACCACTTCTTGGCCAGCAATGCGGGCGTGGTGCCGGCGGCCTTGGCCGCGCCACTGTCGATGGTGACGATCTGGTATCCACCAAGAGTCACTACCGGCATGCCTTTTGCATAGACGATCGCGACTGCCGCCGCTGATCTGTCTTTGCTCGCTACTAACGCGTTATCCAAATTGTTCTGTACGGTATCTGACGAGAGTGCGTTTGCTCCTGCCGGA
>Ga0182024_10017361_pt1 | contig 13529 bp, 11 predicted proteins | sample P32metaG_FD_120480 | JGI IMG/M metagenome (GOLD analysis project Ga0182024, IMG submission 120480) | Permafrost microbial communities from Stordalen Mire, Sweden - P3-2 metaG (Illumina Assembly) | ecosystem: Environmental > Terrestrial > Soil > Wetlands > Permafrost | place: Sweden: Stordalen...
GCCAGACACGCTCGACGCCGACGGTGACATCGAGCGCTGGATCGGCCAGTTCCTGCGCAGCGCCCACCCCTATCCCAAGATCTGGCCGCTCAACCCCTACATCAGCGTCTCCACGGACAACTCCCATGCGATCAGGAGACTCCTCTCCTACGTCCACGGCCAAGTCTGGTTCAGCGAGGTCGGCGGCATCGTCTGGTGGCGCTTCCACGGCAAACTGATCTACCACGGTGTTGCCTACGCGGCCAAAGTCGCCAAGAACATCTTCAAGCTCGCCGCGATCAGCCCGCGGATCACGCGCGTCTACTACTACCACTGGCGCTCGCCCGGGACTCCCCAGACCGCGAAGAAGTCGACCTGGGATGCGGGACTCGTCAGTGCGAGCGGCGTCGCGCGACCCGCGCTGCTCGTCGTCGCGAAAGCTCTCCACCGTCAGCTTCAAACTGCGACACCGAGCTCTTTCTAGGACCCGTCTCGAGCTCGGCGGTGCGGTCGGTGGTGCGGTCGGGGCGTTCTCGCCAGGTGACCACGCGAAAGTACAAGAGCGCCCACACAGCGAGCAGCCCGTCCCGCCAAGTGATCTTCTTGCCTTCGGCAAACGTGCGACCGTAGTAGGCGATCGGCACCTCATAGATACGCAGGTCGGGGATCCCGCGGATGCGCGCCGTGAGCTCGGGCTCGATACGAAAGTCCTCGGAGACGAGCCGAAGGCTCCGGGCGATGTCCCCGCGGATCGCCTTGTAACCGACCTCCATGTCCGACAGCGTGGTGTTGAACAGCATCCCGGCGAGAAGGCTCAAAAAGCGATTGCCGGCGTAGTGCCAGAACAGGTGCGCGCGCTGCGGCTGGCCGCCGCGCAAGCGACTGCCGTAGACGACGTCGGCGGTTCCAGCGAAGATCAGGTCGACCAGCCGGGGAATGTCACGCGGGTCGTACTCGGCGTCGGCGTCTTGGATGATGACCACCTGGCCGCTGCAGAGCGCAAGCGCCGTGCGCACGGCGGCTCCCTTGCCTCGATTGCGCTCATGGGAGCGCAGCGTGATCCGCTCGTCGCTCTCTGCCAGCGCTGTGACGATCGCCGCCGTCTCATCGCTGGAGCAATCGTCCACGACGATGATCTCCAGCTCGTAGTCGAGCGCTTTCAGCGCCTCCAACACTTCGCCGATCGTGCCGGCCTCGTTGTAGGCCGGCATCAGCACGCTCAGCTGGGGCCCACTCATGGGGCTTAGTATGCGCGGATCGGCGGACCTTCGTACTTCACGCCGGCCGGGCTGATCCAGCGCACGCGCCAGGCGGTTCCCTTGTTGGAGGAGTTGAAGGACCAGTAGCCGGCGCCGTTGGTGCTCACCGTCTTCAGCGTGCGATAGCCGTGCGAGCCCTTGCGCTCGATCAGCACCGTCACTTTCGTGGCGCCGGTGCTGGGGCGCACCAGGCCCCACAGCGAGACGCCGTGTCCGCGCTTGGTGACCGTCAGCGGCACCGAGAAGCCGTGATAGAGCGGCTTGGGCTGGCCGGTCACGTACTCCAGGCCGGTCTGGAAGCCGACGTAGCCTCCGGTCGCGCTGCCCGAGAGGGGGCCGCCGAGCGGATCGTCCTTGAGCAGGTACTGCGAGAACGCCGCCACGCGCGGGTTGGAGTAGGCCATGTGCTCGGCGATCGCATCGTATTCGGCCTGCTTTGCGGCCGACACGCCTTCGAACTTGTTCGGCTTGCTCTGTACCCCGAACTCGGTCAGGTAGATCGGCACGCCCCCCGGGATCGCGTGCGCCCGCGCGGCCAGGTTCAGCGCATTTGACAGACGCGAGAGCGAGGCGATCGTCACGCTGTCCTTCTGCGACCAGACATATTTAGGGCCGGCAGCCGGGAAGTAGCCGTGGTGGGCGTAGCCGCTCATCTGCAGCTCGCCACAGGAGCCTGATTTCTTGTACTTCGCGTTTAGGCACAGCGCTTCGCGCATGAAGGCCAGCGGCGCCACCGGATGCAGCAGCGCGGCCGAATGTTCCTTGCGGGGATTGACGGTGTCGTAGCCGACCGGCGCGGTCTCGCCGAACAGCACCTTGGGATGAGCGATCCCGGCCGCCTGCAGCCCCTCGTAGCCGGCCTGATAGAGGCCGCGGTAGATGCGTCCCGAGAGGGGTTTGCCGCTGGAGCTCCACTGTGGCATCAGGTAGGCGGGCTCGTTGGGCTCGTTCCAGATCGAGTAGACCGAGACCTCCGAGCCAAACTCGCCGGCCACCGCGGTCATGAATTCCTTGAAGTCCTGGGCGTCTGGGCGCGTCGTGTATGGGGCTTTGTGGTTGGAGGTGGCCCACCGCGGCACGGGCGAGGTGACGGTCAGCAGCACCTGCCAGCCCAGCCGCTGAGCTTCCGCCAGCAGGATCTGGTACTGGCCCCAGCCGTAGCTGCCGGGATTGGTCGCTTCGAAGCTCGGGCGCGTCGCGCTCGTGCGGCCTGGCGCGACTTCGTACCAATTGAGCTCAACGCGCAGGGCGCGCACGCCGAGTTCCTGCAGCTGCACGAGCGCGTGGGGACGAGTGCTCGGATTCAGCAGGTCCGCCGGCGCCTCGAAGTAGAGCTTCTGATTGGCAGAGGCCAGCGCCTGACTCGCGCCGACCGTGGCTGAGAGGAGCGCCGAGCAGGCGAGTAGTGCACAAAGAAGTATGCGTATACGCGACATTGGCCCTCGATTCGATCGTTGCTTACTTACTTGCTTGCGGACGGGAGCGGAGCGTAGACGTGCTCGCGGAGGAGCCAAGGCCGCCACTGCAAAGGCGGGCACATCAGGCGCACCGTAGGCTGAGACACCCTAGCGCAGGGGAAGTTGCGCCGGCCCGTAGCGATTACTGCGAGCTGACCTTGACCTTGCAATGCGCGGCGTGCAGGTGCGCGCACACGATCACGTAACCCGGTCGCGGGTGGTGATGGGCATCGGTCAGGCCCGAGTCGAAGATCGTCGAAGACGTGCCGCCGGTCCACTGATAGATGTACAGGCGCTTGATCCGCGTGTAGTTCGAGGCGATCGCAAACATGTAGCCGAGCGCTTTCGCCGCGCGCGACAGACCCGAGCCGCGGTAGTTGGGAAAGGCGCCGCCGAATTTGACGATCCCCCCCGTCTCGGTCAACCAGACGTCCCCAGGCACCGCCGCCAGGATCGCGCGCGTGCGAACGCTCGAGAAACGATTGGTGTCCGAGTAGTCGTGCAGCCCCCACAGCGTGGGCATCGGCACGCGCAGGCGACCGACCTCGGCTTTGAATTCAGAGATGTAGGTAAGCGTGGGATCGACCAGATTCTGGTCCAGGATGTCGAGGCCGAGGATCGTGCATTTACTGCAGACGCGCCGCAGCGCTTGGTAGTACTTCGCCGATTCGATCGCCGTGGGGCTGTCAAATTTCTCGTAGCTGTAGCGGACATCGCCCCGATTGGCCTCGTTCCACGGCTGGTACTCGTGGACGTTCGGAAACAGCGCCATGAACTTCTTTATGTCCTGTTCGTAGGTCTTGACGCTCGGCATCTTCGTGGGCGTGTACTCCGAGTGGTAGAAGGCCACGAGCACCTGCTGGTGCTGGCGTTCAGCGGCGTGAATCCAGGCGTCGGCCTTCATCAGCGAGTAGCCGCGCACGGCGGCATCGTAGGGAACGATGTAGCGGGTGATGTGCGTGTTCAGCTGCCGCCACAGCGGGTCGGAGAACATCTCTGTCTGCTCGTCGGCGATGCCGACCTGAAACGAGGCGGCGGCGCGGGCCGTGGGCTGGTTCCTCGAGTGAGCAGAGAGCGCCGTGGAGACGCCGAGCGTGGCGCTCAACGCGAGCGCCAAGGCGCAGAGCAGCAGCGCGGCGGCGAGCAGTAGACGGGAGCGCAGGGTGGTGAGGCGCAGGGTGCTGAACACGGCCATCGAAACAGCCTATACGCCGGGAAGTTGCGTTTCCCTGCGTATGAGCGGGGAGCCGCGCGGGGCCGCGCGGGCGCATAGGATGGCGGGCGATGCGCAACGGGCGATGGCGTTACTGGGGTCCGCTCGCGATTGTGCTGATCCTCGCTTTTGCCCTGCGCCTGTGGGGCATCAAGCAGGGCCTGCCCTACGTCTACAACGTGGACGAGTACGGGCACTTCGTGCCCGAGGCGGTGGCGATGTTTCACCACGGCCTGAACCCTCACTACTTCATCAATCCGCCGGCGCTCACCTACCTGCTGCATGTGATCTTTGCGATTTGGCTCGGCGGCCGGGTAGGCGTCACCCACGAATTCGCGCTGCATCCGGATCGGCTGTTCCTCGTCGCCCGGATCACCGTCGCGCTGCTCGGAACGCTCTCCGTGTGGCTGCTCTACCTGGTGGGCGCTCGCCTGTTCAATCGCGCCGCCGGCCTGCTGGCGAGCGCCGTGATGGCTGTAGCTTTCTTGCCGGTTTTTTACGGGCACCTGGCGCTCAACGACGTGCCCACGCTCGCGCCGCTGACGCTCTCGCTGCTCGGCACGGCCGGCATCTTACGCCGGGGACGCATGCTCGACTATCTGATGGCGGGCGTTGGGCTGGGCTTGGCCGGCGCGACGAAGTACACGGCGGGCGTGATGGTCCTCCCGCTGCTCGCCGCGGCCGTGGCGCGGTATCTCGACGGGAGAGCGGACGCCCGGGGAGGAGCGGCGCAGGCGAATGGGAGAGCGGGCGCCCGGCGGGACGTGGCGATTGGTCTCGGTGTCGCCTTGGCGGCGACGCTGGGCGCATATTTGATCGCGAATCCATATTCCCTGCTCGATTTTCACCTGTTTATCGACGAACTAAAACGTCAATCCAGCTACACGGAAATGTCACATGCCTCCTGGATCGGTGGTCCAAAGCAGAGCAGCTTTATTTATTATTTGTGGTCGTTCACTTGGGGGCTCGGATGGATTCCCGCGCTGGCCGCACTCGGCGGGGCGGTGAGCATTTGGCGGGGGCAGCGGCGGGTCGGCTGGGTGCTCGTGCCGGTGGCGGTTTTGTATCTCCTATTTTTGAGTCTGCAGGGGCGTTATTTTGGACGCTGGCTGCTGCCGATCTTCCCGATCGCGTGCCTGCTGGCGGCTAATTTCGCGCTCGAGCTGGCCGGCTGGGCGGCGCGGCGTGCTCCTCGGTTACATACCAGCTTTACCGCGCTTGCGGTAATCGCGCTGGCGGCCCAGGGCACCGTGTACAGCATTCACTCCGGCTTGCTTCTCTCACGCGCCGACACCCGTAACCTTGCGCGCGCGTGGGTGGTGAAAAACATACCCGTGGGCGCGCGGATCGTGGTCGAGCCAGTGGTTCCCAACGCATGGCTCGATGACACCGGCCGGCTCGGTGCCGGTGCGGTACGTTGGGTCAAGTATCCGACGTTGCGCGTGCTGCTGAACCCCTCCAGCGGGATACCCGAACCGACACATCGGACCGTTCTATTAGAAAATTATGAGAGCACGCTCGGGCCTGCGTTGATTTCTTATTATGAGCGAAATGGGTATTGCTGGGTGGTGAGCGGCTACACCCAATCCGGGCGAGCGTTCGCCGATCCGCAGACCGTACCCGACGCGATCGCCTACTACCGGGAACTGGAAAGGCAGGGCGAAGTCGTCTACCACATCTCGCCATACGGCTCAGGGAAGAGCAGCTCGGGGAACGGCGGTCCGGGGCAGAGTCGCGTGGCGTTCAACTTCGACTGGACGTTTGACTACTACCCGCTCGCGTTCCACCGGCCAGGCCCGGAAATGACGATCTACCGACTGCGCGGTGGACGCTGTGCGAGCGTCACCGGTCAGGCGGGAAGCAGCGCGTAGCCCTACTGATTGCCCCTGGCGATCTTGCGGAGATCGATCGTTGCGTCATACAGCTTTGCGTCGACCCCCTCCTCCAAGGCGACCTCGCGTAGCGGGCGGCCGGAGTCGGTGGCCTTCTTGACGATCGTCGTGCCCTTGTCGTAGCCGATCACACCGTTCAGCGCAGTCGCGGCGGCGAGCGTCGCTCCCGCCGAGGCCGCGGTGCCCTCCCTGTTCGCCTCGATCCCGTCCACGCACTTCTCAGCGAACACGCGTGAGGTGCTGGCGAGCAGGTGCAGCGACTGCAGCAGGTTGCGCGCGATCAGCGGAATCCGCACGTTGAGCTCGAACTGGCCCTGCATCCCGCCGACGGTGATCGCGGTGTCGTTGCCGATCACCTGAGCGGCGACCTGCAGCACCACCTCGGGAATCACCGGGTTGACCTTGCCGGGCATGATCGAGGAGCCCTTCTGCAACTCGGGCAGGCGGATCTCGCCGATGCCGGCGCGGGGGCCGGAGCCCATCAGCGCGAGGTCCCCGGCGATCTTCGAGAGCGATACCGCCACGACCTTCAGCGCGCCGGAGAGCTCGACCAGCGCGTCGCGGCTGGCCTGCGCCTCGAAGCGATCCAGGGGGGCGGCGATCTGCTTCAAGCCGGATTCCTTCTTCAACCGCGCGCGGACCTTCTCGGCGAATTTGGGATGGGTGTTCAAACCGGTGCCGGTGGCGGTGCCGCCTAGCGGGATCTGCCCGACGTGCACGAGCGCTGAGCGCACGCGCTGCTGGCCGAGCGCGACCTGCGCGGCGTAGCCGCCGAACTCCTGCCCGAGCGTGACGGGGACGGCGTCCATCAGGTGCGTGCGCCCTGACTTGACGACGTTCTGAAAGCTCTTGGCCTTCTTCGCAAACGAGCGCTCCAGCTGGTGCAGCGCCGGAAGCAGCTCGTTCTGGGCGACGTCGAGCGCCGCCAAATGGACGGCCGAGGGAAACACGTCGTTAGAGGACTGGCCCATGTTGACGTGATCGTTGGGATGCACATTCGAGCCGGCGAGCGCCGCGATCACCTCGTTGGTGTTCGTGTTCGTCGAAGTGCCGGAGCCGGTCTGGAAGACGTCAATCGGGAACTGCGCGTCGTGCTTGCCGGCGGCGATCTCGCCGGCGCCTTTGGCGATGCTCGCGGCGCGGCGTTTGTCGAGCAGGCCGAGCTCGCCGTTGACGAGTGCGGCGGCGCCCTTCACCCGCGCCAGCCAGCGCACGACCGACACCGGCACCCGCTCGCCCGAGATCGGGAAGTTCTCGACGGCCTTGGTTGTCTCTCCGCCCCACAGTTGCTTCTCCGGCATCCAGGTCTCCTTGGTCGTATCGAGCGACCGAACCCTACCCGCAGAACGCGGCCAGCTCCCGGGCGAGCCCCACCGGATCGTCATAGGCGATCAGAAAGCCCGTGCTCTGCAGCACTCGCAGCTGGCCGTCGGGCAGCAGCTCCAGCGCCTCTTCGGCGGTCGCGATTGGGTGCAGCCGGTCGCGGTCGGCCCACAGCAACAGCACCGGCATCTCCAGACGCGGATACAGCTCGAGCAGCTGGGCTTGCGCCCCACGCGGCCACGCCCGCGCGCACCTCGCCCACGAGCGTGCGAGGCTCGGGTTACCGGCGACGTCGGCAAATGCGTGGCGCACCAAATCGCGCGCCGCTGGATCGCCGCGCGCGGAGAGCCGCAGACCGCGCTCGGGCCTGAAGGCGGCGCGAGCACCGTATGTGAGCAGGCGGTCGAGCCCGGGCACAGCACCGGCGGTGGCACTCAGGCGCCAGGCGGCGCGCAAGCGCGCATCCCGCGGCGCGGCATGCATACGGCTTCCCATCAGCACGAGCCGCTTGGGTCGCAGGCTCCCGCGCGCGATCGCGTGCAGCAGGATCTCCGCGCCGGCGTCGTGACCGCCGATCAGCGGACGCGGGCCGAGCACGTCGGCGGCGAATCCCGACATCACATCGGCGAACCAATCGAGCGTGTAGGGATGCCGTGGCCGGTCCTCCGAATCTCCGTGCAGCGGCAAGTCGGGGAGCACCACACGGAAGCGATCGGCGAGCTGCTCGACAGCCGGCTCCCACTCCTTGTGGGAGAGCATCGCGGAGTGCAGCAGCGCCAGCGGCGGCCCGGTGCCGAGCTCCCGGTAGGCCACGCGCGCGCCGTCGGGGTGGTGGTAGAGACGCAGCCTCATGGCTGGGTGCGATGAGGAGTGCGACGAGCGGCGCGCCGAGGGACGCAATGAGGGGCGCGACGAGGGGCCATCTACTCATCGTAGGCCGCGTCGCCGTCCTGACAGATCTGGCCCGCGCCTACAATGGGCCGCCCTGTGAGCGCCTCCGAGAAACACTCGCTGCTCCCCCGCCGCGCGGTCGACCCGCGCCAGGAGCTCCCAGCGCTCGAGCTCGAGGTGCTGGAGCGCTGGCGCGAGCGCGACGTGTTCGCCCAGTCGCTGCGCATCCGCGAGGGCGCCAAGCAGTGGGTCTTCTACGAGGGGCCCCCCACCGCCAACGGCCCACCCGGCTCCCATCACGTGCTCTCGCGGGTGTTCAAGGACATCTACCCACGCTTTCAGACGATGCGCGGCTACCGCGTGGAGCGCAAGGGCGGCTGGGACTGCCACGGGCTGCCCGTCGAGATCGCCGTCGAACAAGAGCTCGGCATCCACCACAAGGCGGAGATCGAGGAGTACGGGATCGCGCAGTTCAACGCCAAGTGCCGCGAGTCGGTGTTCACGTTCCTGGAGGACTGGAACCGGCTGACCGAGCGGATCGGCTTCTGGCTCGACCTCGAGCACGCCTACCGGACATTGGATGAGAGCTACATCGAGTCGGTCTGGTGGGCGCTCGCGCGGATCCACGAGCGAGGATTGCTGTACGAGGGGCGCAAGGTCGTGCCCTACTGCCCGCGCTGCGAGACCACGCTCTCCTCCCACGAGGTGGCGCTCGGGTACCGCGACGTCGTCGATCCGAGCGTCTTCCTCAAGCTGCCGGTGGTGGGCGGCGCGAGCGCGGCGGTGGGCGGCGCGGACGCAGACCCGGCGAGTGCGGACAGGCTGCTGGTGTGGACGACGACGCCGTGGACGCTCCCTGGAAACGTCGCGGTGGCGGTCTCGCCGACGGCGACCTATGCGCGGGTGCGTGTCGGGGATGAGAGTGTCGGGGATGAGATCTTCGTGCTCGCCGAGGCGCGGGTGGAGGCGGTGCTGGGTGAGGAGATAGAGATCCTCGAGCGGTTCTCCGGCCTGGAGCTGATCGAGCGTTACGGCTCCTATCAGGGGCCGATCTTCGCGCTGAGCGATCGTGAGCCCGGCGATTTTCCGATCCTCTCCGACGAGTTTGTGACTACGGAGGACGGGACCGGGATCGTGCATTTGGCGCCGGCGTTTGGCGAGGACGACTACCGGGTGGCCGCGGCGGCGCCGGAGGTCCCGTTCGATCCGACCCAGCCGCAGACGCTGTACAACCCGGTCAAGCCCGACGGCACCTACGACGGCCGCGTGCTCAGCCACGACGGGCACTCCTATGAGGGGCGCTTCGTCAAGGACCCTGGGCTTACGCGGGAGCTGATCACGGATCTCGCCGAGCGGGGGCTGCTGCTGAGAGAGCAGGCCTACGAGCACTCCTATCCACACTGCTGGCGCTGCGGCACGCCGCTGCTCTACTACGCCAAACCGTCTTGGTACATCGCCACCTCGCAGCTGCGAGACGAGCTGCTGGCGGCCAACGAGACCGTCAACTGGCACCCGCCCCACGTCAAGCACGGGCGCTTCGGCGACTGGCTGTCCAACAACGTCGACTGGGCGCTCTCGCGCGAGCGCTACTGGGGCACGCCGCTGCCGGTGTGGCGCTGTCCAGCTGGGCACATGCACGTCGTCGGCTCATTCACGGAGCTCGAGTCCCTCTCCCAAAAAACTCTCCCAGACCACCATCGCCCCTATGTGGACGAGTTGGAGTTCCCGTGTCCCCACACGGCGCAGGAGGGTGGGCCAGGCTGCGGCGAGCCGATGAAACGCGTGCCCGAGGTGATCGACGTGTGGTTCGACTCCGGCGCGATGCCGTTTGCCCAGCACCACTTTCCGTTCGAGAACGAGGCGGTGCTAGAGGGTAGTTTCCCGGCGGACTTCATCTGTGAGGCGCAAGATCAGACGCGCGGCTGGTTCTACTCGCTGCTGGCGGTGGCGACGCTCTTGGGCCAAGAGGCGCCCTTCGACGGGCAGGCGCCGTATCGCAACGTCGTCTGCCTCGGCCTGATCCTCGACGAGGACGGCCAGAAGATGTCCAAGTCCAAGGGCAACACGGTCGAGCCGTGGCAGGTGCTCGATACCTACGGGGCGGATGCCTTCCGTTGGTACTTCTTCACCTCCAAGCAGCCGTGGGATGGCTACCGCTTCTCGGCGGAGACGATCGGCGAGGGCGTGCGACTGTTCCTCAAGCAGCTGTGGAGCACGTACTTCTTCTACGTCCTATATGCTCATGCCTCGGCGAGGGTGCTAACGCCAGTCGTTGCCGGCAGCGACGAGGAGGGGACGGCGCAAGCGGTCGAGGTCGACCTCGACCGCTGGGCGCTGTCGCGCACCGCCGGCACGGCGGAGCTGGTGGCTGAGCGGCTGGACGCCTACGACGCAACCACCGCTGGGCGGGCGATCGCGGGCTTGGTGGACGAGCTGTCCAATTGGTACGTCCGCCGCTCGCGACGGCGCTTCTGGGATGGGGATCCGGCCGCGTTCGCCACGTTGCGCACGTGCCTTTTGACCGTGTCAAAGCTGCTCGCCCCGTTCTGCCCGTTCATCGCCGATGAGATCTACGACAACCTCGACGGCACGCTCGCGAGCGTGCACCTGTGCGACTTCCCCGCCGGTGACGCCTTGCCGGCGCGTGAGGAGCCTCTCGAGCAGGCGATGGCGCTCGCGCGTGAGACGGTGCGCCTCGGTCTGGGGGCACGCGGCAAGGCCAAGATCAAGGTGCGCCAGCCACTGGGCGAGGCAGTGGTGGTGGCCGACGAGCGCGAGCGCGCGGCGATCGAACGGCTGGCGGACATCGTCCGTGAGGAGCTGAACGTCAGGCGGATGCGCTTTGTCGCGGCCGCCGAGGAGCTCAGCGAGTACGAGGTGAAGGCCAACTACCGCACGCTCGGGCCGCTGTTTGGCAAGGACATGCCCCAGGCCGCCGAGGCGATCGCCGCGCTCGACCCGGCGCGAGTCGCGGCGGCGGTGCGCAACGGCGGCGATGACGGCGGCACGATCGGGATCGCGGTCGCCGGACGCGAGCACACGCTCTCGAGCGAGGACGTGATCCTCACGATGAAGGCGCCTGAGGGCTACAGCGTCGAGCGCGAGGGCGCCCACGCGGTGGCCCTCGACCTCACGATCGATGACGATCTGCGCGAGGAGGGGTATGCGCGCGAGATCGTGCACGCCGTGCAGAACGCGCGCAAGAGCGCCGGCCTGGAGGTTGAGGACCGGATCGCCCTGCGCCTCGCCGGCGACCCCGCGTTGGTCGCGGCCGCCGAAGCCCATCGCGAGTACCTCGTCGGGGAGACGCTCGCGGTCGAGCTGGAGTTGCTGGCGTCACCGGAGTTGGGAGACAGCGCGAGCGCGAGCATCGCCGCGATGGACTACTCGGAGCAGACCGAGATCGACGGCCTCGCGCTCACGATCGGCCTGCGGAAGTCAAACGACGCTCACTGAGGCGATCGAGGACCCTCAGGTAGCCGTGGAGGGTTAGGCAGCCGTGAGGGCGGGCTCCAACTCGGCCTCTATCAAAGGACAGTCAATCAACCCGCGAGACGCTTGTAGAGAGCGCGCTCCTCATCGTGACGGCGCCGCAGCCGCTCCTTGAACTCCTTGTCGCGACGGCGCTCCGCGATATGCGCGTCGATCGCGGTCCGAACGGCCTCGGTGACAGTCTGGTCGTCAGCTCGGGCAACCAAGTCCAGCGTGGCTGCCTGCTCGTCGGTTAGTCGTAGAGTCATAGTCTTATACATTGGAATAGTTCATGATCATGGTTTAGTTCCGGCATATGGGAGTATAGGTGCCTCCCACACAAAAGTCAAGCCCTCAAGACATCTAGCAACCATTCCACCTCATGTTGTATCGTGATGCCCATGCGACGCATCGAGCTGGGCGACTTCCTTCTCATTGCCGAGATCCACTCCGGCATAGACGCAAACCAGCTCGCACGAATTCCGCGCGTGATCAACCTGTCCGAGGCAGCTTTAGCAGCTCCTTTTGCTGGCTTTGGCGACTATGAGGCGTTCCCTGCCCTCCATGAAAAGGCCGCGGTCTACTGCTCGAGGATCGCCACCTACCATCCCCTTCCCGACGGGAACAAGCGCACTGCCTATGACGTGATGCGCGAGTTCCTCGACCGCAACGGAGCTACCTTCACCCACAGCTAGAGAACCTGCGCCGCGCTACGCAGCGCTGAGGGCGGGCTCCAACTCGGCCTCTAGCTTCTTCTTCGGGTAGGCGCCGATCACCGTCTTGACGGGCTGGCCGCCTTTGAAGAGGATCATCGTGGGGATCGAAAGCACCTGGAAGTTGGCCGCCGTCTGCTGATTCTCGTCGATGTTCAGCTTGACGATGCGCAGGTCCGGGCGCTCAGCGGCGATCTCCTCGAGCACGGGCGCGACCACACGGCACGGGCCGCACCAAGGCGCCCAGAAGTCGACGAGCACGGGACCCTCCGACTCGATCACCTCGGCCTGGAAGTTGGTGTCTGTGACTTCGTTCAGAGTGCCTGCCATTGGGGGTCTCCTTGATTGCTTTTCCTCTATATATCTTCTACTTGCCTACTCACTATACAAAGTAAAGGAAGGGGCGACGGACCTCAGCGGACGGTCACGAGGAAGCCTTCGGAGTTGCGCACGATCGGCGGGTGAATGTTGGTCAGCAGCGTGAACAGATGCGGCGAGATGTAGACCTCGATGAAGGCGGCGATGATCAGCACCGGCACGGCCACGGCAACGGTCACGACGGTCGCGGCCAGCAGCTGCTCCCACTCCCCGCGCCGGCTGGCGAGGATCCACGCGGCCAGCGGCAGAAACAGGGCGATCAACTCGGGGATCGCGTGCGGGAGCACCCCCAGCAGCAGCAGGGCGGGCGAAACGTGCAGGAAGCCGGAGACGCCGGCAAGGGTGTGCCCGATCACGTACGCCTGAGCACTCAACGAGAAGGCGGTCGCACAGCCGACGAACGCGATCGCGATCGGCCCACCGTGCTCGTGCACCCAGCGCGAGACGCCATGGTGGTGCTCGGCCTGCAGCGGCAGCGAGCTACCCGCGATGAATCCAGCGACGCACGCCATCGCGTGCAGGGCGAGCACGAGCAGGTTGCTGCGCAGCACATCGAGCACGTTCGCGCCGTCGCCGACCGCGAACGGCGGCTGCAGCGTGATGATCTGCTGATAGCCGTGGTCGAGCGAGGCCACGGCCAGCACAGCCAGCAGCAGGCCCGTTGCCGCGAGGGCCGATCCGGCGACCCAGCGACCCAACACGACGCCGGGGGTCCGTTGCCAGGCTCGTAGAGTCGTGCGTGTGTGGCGCACGCCGTGGGCGAACGCGTAGGCAGAGGCATCCATCGTCCCTTCATCGGCCTGTGGGCGCGATTACCTGAAGCGGCTTATTTGAAGCGCAGCTGCGGCACGAGCCACATCGCCTCGGCGGCGATTCGCCAGGACATCTTGCTCTGGCCGCGCTCGCGGTCTTTGAAGACGATCGGCACCTCGACCACGTGAAAGCCGGCGCGC
>Ga0182024_10017362_pt1 | contig 13529 bp, 11 predicted proteins | sample P32metaG_FD_120480 | JGI IMG/M metagenome (GOLD analysis project Ga0182024, IMG submission 120480) | Permafrost microbial communities from Stordalen Mire, Sweden - P3-2 metaG (Illumina Assembly) | ecosystem: Environmental > Terrestrial > Soil > Wetlands > Permafrost | place: Sweden: Stordalen...
AGCTGAATATTCCTTCTTGCTGGTTATCGTCGCCGCGCATGCACTCGTCTCCTTGGCCTTCCTTCACTCAGACGAGTTTCGTTAAATTAAAGTTGCAGCGGATCGGTATTTTTCAACAAGCTGTTAAAGCTTTCCTTCAGGGAAAAACGACTATAGCCGACGATTTGGTTTTTCTCTCGAAGGCTGGGACAGTGCTGGATGCTTCCAACTTGATTCACTATTATTTTCTGCCCTGCATCGAGAAGGCGGGGCTCCGTCGCTTTCGCTTCCACGATCTTCGTCACACGTTCGGAAGTTTGCTCATCCAAAACGGCGCATCGCTCGTTTACGTGAAGGATCAGATGGGCCACAGCTCCATCCAAGTCACCGTAGACACCTATGGCCATTTGATTCCGGGAGCAGACGTGGCGTGGGTGGATCGGCTGGATGATCCAACAAGTCCGCAACTTTCTGCAACCCCCGCGCAACCAGAAGAAAATATCGATGTACCGGATAACGTGGAAGTAATTGAAATTATTGGTGAACCGGGCAGGACTCGAACCTGCAACCCGCTGATTAAGAGTCAGCTGCTCTACCATTGAGCTACCGGTCCACGTTAACTTTGGAATTTTAGCATGCCGCGCCGATTTGTCGACAAACTGTGAAGTCACCCTGCTTCAGTAAGCCCCGCGCGAGCTCTCTTGCCAACCTGACCGGTCGCTGCGGCCTAACATCTTCGTGAAGGGTGCTTGCGCACGACCGCGATATGAATTCTCTCCAGAATATAGACAGTTTTTTGGGAGACCGCAGTGGTAATCACTCGTTTTGCAGAGGGCGTGTTTACTTAAGGCTCTCCACGTAAGCGATCAATGCTTTCACATCATCCGCTGGAAGGTCGATCGGAGGCATACCTCCGGCGGTCATTTTGGCCGTTGGGTGCTTAAATAATTCGGCGAGTTGTTCCGGAGACAACTTTGCCCCGATGCCGGTGAGAGCAGGCGCCGCGGCGGTGCCTACACCACCATCTCCATGGCAGGCATTGCAGGATTGCGATTCGAAGATGGTTTTGCCTTTGGCGGCTTGCGGATCCGCCAAAGCTGCGTTCGTGGCAGCCAAGGTAGCCGCCGATAGCTCGGGCTCAAATGGTTTGTGCATGTAAGCTTGTTCTTCTGATTTTTGCTTGGCGAGTTGTTGAGCAACGCTGGGATCGTGGCTATCGAGATACTGGCTGCGCAGGCCGAGACCGACGAGCGCGAACAAAACAAAGCCGTACGATCCCATGGCGATGGGGCGTTTCCATGGGCGGCGTTCAATGCTGCGATCGAAAAACGGAAGCGCGACGATGGCAACTGCGAGAACCATGGGGATTATCAGGATGCCGACGACGGAAGCTGCTCCGTGCCAGTATTTCAGCCACTGAAAAATGGGCAAGTAATACCACTCCGGGCGCGGGATGTATTGCGCGTCAATGGGATTCGCCGGAGGGCCCAATTGCATTGGAGCAAAAAAGCACAGCGATCCGAGTCCGATGATGAGCAACGCGGTGAGAGACAGATCCATCAGGACCTGGCGGGGATAAAAAAGTTCTGTCTTTTTCTTGGGTTCGTAAGGATCTTCATCGGGCGGCCCGGCGGCTCCAGCCTTGCGAAACAGAAGAATGTGCGATGCTACCAGCGCAAAAATGAATGCGGGTATGAAGAAAACGTGGGCGACAAAAAATCGCGAAATGGTCAGAGTGCCCATCTCGGTACCGCCGCGCATCATGCGTTTGAGCGTTTCGCCGATTAGGGGAACTTCGCTGGCTGCGTTCGTTCCGACAGCGGTGGCAAAGTACGCCCGCTGATCCCAAGGCAGCAGATAGCCGGTGAAGGCCATGCCTAATACCAGCGCGAACAGCACACAGCCGGAGACCCAAAGAATTTCGCGGGGGCCCTTGTAAGACCCGTAGATATAAGTTTGCGACAGGTGCAGCAGCAGCACGATGATCATGGCGCTGGCGCCGTAAGCGTGCAGGCTACGCAGAAAGGAGCCAGCAGTAACCGCTTTGGTGATGTACGAGACAGTGGCGTGCGCGTGATCTGCGGATGGAACGTAATAGAGCGCCAGGAAAATGCCGGTGATTACCTGGGAAATAAAAATGAACAACAGACCGGACCCGAAAATGTAAGCGAAACGAGCTCCGCCCGGAATAGGTTCGTACAAGGCGGAACGAAGACCCGCATCCACGCCAGTACGGCGATCGAGCCAGCCCCATAAACCTACTTTGGGTGCTGCAACATCACTGCCTTGGATTTTTCGCGTTTCCTGCATCCGGATAGGATCCTTGTTCAGCCGACGATTTCTTTATCGGAAACTAGTTGCCGGAAATATTGGAACCGCACCAGCAGCTGGCCGTCCTGAACGGAAGTCTCGAGAGTGTCCATGCCGCGCTGCGAGGGCCCGCTGACGCGAGACCCGTCCGCAGAAAAAGTGCCACCGTGGCATGGGCAAATGAACTGTTTCTTTTCTTTGTTCCACGGCACGGTGCAGCCTAGATGCGGACATATGGAAGTCAGAACAGAAAGTTGGTTTCGCTGATCCTTGGTGACGTACACAATTTTTTCGGATACGGTCTTACGCCAGCCATCGATTTGCTCAATCTGAATAGTGCGCATGGCCGGTTCGGTCAATGAGCTGAATTCGCTCATCGATCCTACCGGCGAGTTCTTCAGGTCGGTGGTCCGGCGTATGAGCGGAAAAATCGCGAAGCGTATTAAAGGCACGGAAAGCAAGGCGCCCACGAATACGGAGCCAAGCGCCAGCAGCGCACCGAAGAAAGAACGCCGGTTTTGCGGTGAAGGTTCGGCGGTTGTGGAGTTTTGAGGCACGCCTTCAGAATTTTCCGTGTACATTCAGCGCGCCCCTCGCCCAATGGACGTTCATGAAAACATCTGTACCCAGCGATTCGTTAGGATCGTTCGCGTCACTCATTTATTTTTTGGGTAACAGACGGATGTAGGCCACCAATTGCACAATCTGATCGGGTTTTAATTTTTTACCAAAAGCCGGCATCTTCCCCTTACCGTTAGTGATCGCTGCCACAAGCTCATCGTCTGTCTTCTTTTGTATCAACTCTGACCGCAGATCCTGGGCTTTCAACGCTTTGCCCGAAGGGGAGCTACCACTGCCATCCGGCGCATGACACAACACGCAATTAGTCTTATAAGTTTTCTCCGCATCGTTTTGCGCTTTCATTAAGCTAGGCAACGCTATTGCAGCGAAGCCGATAGTTAACGTTGCTGCTACCAATCGCGAAGGTCGTCTCATGTGTTCTCCATATTTGCGCGGCGCAGTTGAGTACCAGAGTTGCTGTCACCAATCGTGCCTACTGATGCTGCCAGAGTGTAGCTTATAAACAAAGCGTATTTCATGTTTTTCCCTGCCCGCGGCAGTTGTAATGTGGACTAGAAGACAAATCTCGCCAGCAGGTACACGGTGTCATTGCCCGAGGCATTCCGTCCCGCCCCATCATAGTTCGTCTGCAGCCCGTTGAATCGCCAGTAACCTGTGTATTGCACCGCAAGGTCGATATTCTGTTGCGGCCACCACGATAGGTTCAGGATGTATCCATTACTACGCGGATCGCCATTTGCGCTGCCGGTCACTGCGGCTTGCGGATAGAGAATCGGATCGGGCGTGCCATTCACGCCGAACAATCCCACCGTTCCGGAAAGTTTTGTTCCGTAGTGATATTCGACGTTCCCTTGCAGGGTATTGAGGTGATGTCGCGTGAATGCCGCGCCAGGGCCGTTACCGGTGTCCACTATAGTTCCGACCAGCGAAGAATTCTCTCGAATATAGCTTCCTCGGAAGGAAAGCACGTCGTTGTTAAATCGAGGAATCGTGAGGTCATACTGAAAATCCGCTGCCCAATCTGTAAAGCTGTCTTCCGGGCCAGTTACCGCGTTGGGTGTGCTTTTCACGTGAATACCGTATGCACCCACTTCCAGCGAATTGTTGCCCTTCACGGTTTGATAAGCCACGCGCCAATAGGGTGCAACGCCGCGAATATTAATAGCGAACCCCGTGCCGTCATTAGGCTGCGCCGCACCGATATGTTCTGAACGATAGATCGTGCCCGCCAGGTAGAAGTGTTCGTTCCACATGCCGTACGCGCCCACGCCCGCGACATCCTGTGCCAGCCCGCCGTTAATTAAAGCTCCCGCTGTTGGCCCCGGAGCAACGTTGCTTCCGGTAAACGGGAATCCCCACGCCGGCGTGCTGTTCCACAAATCCTCCACAGTGGGATTGTTATTGAATCCCACTCCGTAGTTGAGCGATTTGCCGAACAACGTAGTGGCGTTTGCATAGCGCACATCCGTATTGTCCCAGCTGAAGTGATCGGCCTGGCTGTCATAAGTAACCTGCATGAAGCTTCCGACATGGTTGGCCCACTTACCCGCGAGAAAAAGCGAAGCATCCTGCGGAAACAGGAAATTACCGTTCTGCGTACCAGGCTGAGGCGATTTTGTTTCCGTGAAAGATGCATCAAAAATAACGGAGAGCGGAAGCGCCTCAAGTATGGCTAATGCGGCGTTGTGGCCCTTCTTGTCGTCGGTTACTTCCGGCTTGGTGGTAAACACGTAGCCGTCAAGCTTGAATTTTCTTCCAAATGGGGTGAGCTCGGGTGGCGCGAAATGACAGGTTGCGCATGGCAGTCCGGTCTGCCGCGAATAGCTGGGCACGGCATGCGAGTCTCGACTCGCCACGAGAGTCAAAATAACTACGCCCGCCAATGTCAGACCGATAATGGGACGAGGCAGCTTCATGTGAACGATCCTTTCGAGGCTTTCCTTAATCTTTGCGCAGTTTCGCTTTTTGGAAGGGCATTGCGCTGTGAAGCCGATCACTCGTCGCTGTGATGCGCATCACAACTGAAGAACATCATTTCAAAAACAAATGACGTGAACTGTACCGAATGGGACACTTAACGGGCGGTCATGCCGCTACACACTTGTCTGACCCCTTGACTACCAAACCTGCTTGTTTTTTGGGAAATGACGGGAAACAAACTAAGTTAAGAACCGAGGAAGCTTTCGAGGCCCGCTCTGCTATTAATGACCACCGTCGAACCTCTAACCTGCAGCAGGTTCTTTTTCTTAAATTCTCCAAATGAACGGGTAACCGTTTCCCGCGAGGTACCAATCATCTGAGCGATTTCTTCGTGCGTCAGGGTCACAGTAAGGCGGATCTGTCCGTCTTTCTCCTCATGGTCCGCAGATAGGTCTAGAAGAAACCGGGCCAGCTTTTCGCTGGCGGAATGAGACAGGCCAATGGTACGCATTTCCGCGATCGCCGAATGATACGTTTCACCCAACTGTTGCGCTACCCGCAAAGCAACTTCTCCGTGTTCTCTCAAAAAATTCAGAAAATCTTGCTTGGCTATGAAATTGGCCTGGCTCGGCTCAATGACCTCAGCGGTCAGCTCGTACGATTTCTCCGTCACCGTTGCGGGCAAACCGAGCACTTCGCCTTGGTCGGCAATCCTTAAAATCAGAGTTCTTCCGTCGGCGGAAGAGGTCGACAACTTAACCCGTCCGCTGCACAAAATGAACACCCCACGCGACGTCTGTCCCTCTACAAATAGCGTCGCGCCCTTAGGGTAAACGGCTGGCGACGTAATTCTGGCCAAAAGTTGAGTTGCGTCCGGTGGTAGATTGCAGAACAGCCGATCCTCGCGGTGAGGGCACGCTACACAGTTCTCGATAATTTCCAGTCCGTAAGGGGCGCGCATGGCTGTGACAGGTCGAAGTATACTTCCGCTTGCGCGCGCCACGAAACGAAAGCTTTGCGACATACCTGACCTGTATCCCCTCAGACCTTCCAGCCCTTACTCCCCTTTTACCAGTTTTCTATCCATCCTCTTTGTGACCGCTATCACTTTGTAGCGTGATCCACGTCGCCGTATAGTTCATCTCATTCGGCTACCTTTGGCTCGTTGGGGGATTAAAAAATGCTCACCGAGCAGCGCGATCTTCTTGACGTTCTAAAGTTTGAACTTTATTTCCTGGAACAGGGTGGCTACGAACGATCTTCCGTGGCGGCTTGGCGGCCACGCTTTATTTTTGAGGATTCGCCAACTTGCATTAATTACGGCGCTACCGGCGATCGCACCCCATGTACGGCTTGCGCTTTGATGCAGCTCGTTCCATCCAGCCGCCGTTTTGCCACTCACCCCTGCTGGCACATTGCTCTGAACGAATCCGGGGAGACGCTTGATTCACTTTACCGTTACAGCGACCACGACCAGATTGAAGAAACTGTCGGTAATTGGCTGAGAACCACCATCGACCAATTGGAAAAACGACGTGCGTCCAGCGTCAACACCGCTGACAAGCCCGCGACTCTACCCGGCGGGTCTCTAGCGGGCAGCCCGCTCTATCAAACTCTTCACCCCAAATGCGCCAACCCGGCGTGTCCGGTGGCTTTTCATTGGACCGGAGGCGGCAGGTTTTTTCGCTTTCGCTCCAATCCCAGCCCCGAGAAAGACCCGTTAGCCACCGCCGACACGCCGGTTGCAGATGGCGCCGCTGGCAATCCACAGGTGAACCAGTCCACCTGTGGATTGCACGGTGTGAAGCATTATTGGCTCTGCGAAAAGTGCAGCCGTGCCTTTACCTTGGTGCCCGACAACACCGCCGGAGCGGTTCTCCGGCTTCTCTGGTCTCAGCTTCCGGCACCAAAGGTATCGAGGGATTATCGTGTCTCGAATGTGGGTGAGCCCAAAACCCGCATCGGTACCAGCGCTTGAGGTATTGAGCGAAAAAAGCACTTCTAAAGCGTTCTAACCGTTTTGCAGCCCTAGCTGGAAATCAATTTCCTGCTTGCGCAAGCAATAGCCCAGTCTTCCTCCGCGCGCACGATCAAAACTCGGACCGCAGAGGAAGCCGTCGAAATATCTTCATCCGGCCGCGCAGCATTATTTTTCGCGGCATCGACCTCCAAGCCAAGAAACCCAAACTTGGCACACGCTGCATGGCGCACTTCCGCCGAGTTTTCTCCAATTCCGGCCGTAAACACCAACGCATCCAAGCCGCCCAACGCCGCGATCATTGCGCCAACGCTCGACCGCAGCCGGTGCACGAAAATATCGAAAGCCAACTTGGCTCGATCGTTACCTTGCTTCATCGCCGAAACAATTTGTCGCATGTCTCCCGAGATTCCCGATATGCCCAGCAGTCCGGATTTTTTATTCAATAAGTCGTCCAGGTGTTGTCCGTCAAGATTTTCTTCCCGCATCAGATACGTCAGAATCCCCGGATCAACCGACCCAGACCGGGTTCCCATCATCAGCCCTTCCAGCGGCGTGAACCCCATGCTGGTATCGATGCTCTTTCCATTTTGGATTGCTGCTACCGAGCATCCGTTCCCGAGATGGCAGCTAACAATTTTGAGTGTGGACAGGCTCTTACCGAGCAGTTGCGCGGTTCGCTCCGCACAATATTGATGATTGATTCCGTGGAATCCAAAGCGCCGTATGCCTTGCGACAGCCATTCATAAGGACCGGGGTAAACAAACGCTGCATCGGGCAAGGTACTGTGGAAAGCGGTATCAAAGACAGCGACCTGCGGGATTGCTCCGAATTTCTCTTCGATGAGTCGGATGCCTTCGAGTTCCACGCGATTATGAAGTGGCGCAAAAACCGCCATGCGCTGAATGGCGGCTTTGACTGCCGCATCGACGATCGTTGGTTTTGTAAACTCGCCCCCGCCATTAACGATGCGATGGCCCACAACAGAAATTTCCGATTTGCCGGACAGCACGCTCGCTTTGCCGTTGGTCAGCGTATCCAGCAAATGCGCGGTAGCTTTCTCGCGCCCGCCGGCGCTCATCTCTTCCTTTTGAATGGTTCCGGCGGAGTTTTTTACTTCGAGGTTGGCACGCTCACCTTGCCATTCTAATTTTCCTTCCCATAACGGTGGGGGTGGGGAGTCCGGCAGGGAAGAGCCAAAGTCAAACAAGCTGGACTTCTGGCTGCTCGAGCCGGAATTAAGAACCAGGATTTTCACTCAGTAGGGCCATTTCCAGTCCCGAATTTCGGGAATGTCATCGCCGACTTCACAGATATATTTTCTGTGGTTCACCAGTTGGTTCCGCAGGAACTGCTTGAAATGCGCATTCACCGGACGGAGGCGTGGTACGCGATCTGCTACATCGCCGGCGAGATGAAAGCGGTCTAGTTCGTTTAGTACCGTCATATCGAAGGGGGTTGTGGTGGTGCCTTCCTCGCGGTAGCCGTGGACGTGAAGATTGTCATGGTTGGCGCGCCGATACGTCAGGCGATGAATCAACGCGGGGTAACCGTGGTAGGCGAAAATAACCGGCTTGTCAGTGGTAAAGAGGGAATCAAATTCGCGGTCAGGCAGACCGTGCGGATGTTCGCCCGAAGTTTGCAGGGTCATGAGATCGACCACATTCACGACCCGAATTTTAATGTCGGGAAAATGCTGACGGAGTAAGTCGACGGCCGCCAGCGTTTCAAGCGTTGGGACATCTCCCGCGCAGGCCATGACCACGTCCGGCTCGCTGCCCTGGTCGTTCGAAGCCCATGGCCAGATGCCCACGCCCGCAGTGCAGTGCTCGACAGCGGATTTCATGTCCAGCCACTGCAGCGATGGTTGTTTGCCGGCGACGATCACGTTGACATAATTTCGGCTGCGCAAGCAGTGATCGGCGACGGAGAGCAGGGTGTTGGCATCGGGCGGCAGATATACGCGCACAACATCGGCTTTTTTATTTACCACGTGATCGATGAATCCCGGATCCTGGTGCGTGAAGCCGTTATGATCCTGCCGCCAAACGTGCGAGGTCAGCAAATAATTCAACGACGCGATCGGTCGGCGCCAGGGAATGTGGCGAGTGACTTTCAGCCACTTTGCATGCTGATTAAACATCGAGTCCACAATGTGGATGAACGCCTCGTAGCAGGAAAAGAAACCGTGGCGGCCGGTTAGCAAATAGCCTTCGAGCCAGCCTTGGCACATGTGTTCGCTTAATACTTCCATCACACGCCCGGTCTTCGAAAGATGCTCATCGGTATCGAGCAGGGGCTCCATGAAAATCTTGGGAGTCGCGTCATATATGGCGTCGAGACGATTCGAAGCGGTTTCATCCGGCCCAAACACACGAAAATTCTGCGTGTCGGCATTGCGTTTCATAACGTCGCGCAAAAACGTGCCAAGAACGCGCGTGGCTTCGCCTAATTCAGTTCCCGGCTTTGAAACTGCTACTTTGTAATCGCGAAAGTCTGGCATGAGCAGGTCGCGAAGCAGGAGGCCGCCGTTTGCGTGAGGATTGGCGCCCATTCTGCGATTGCCTTTCGATGCCAGCTCCGCGAATTCAGCGTGGAGTTTGCCGGTTTCATCAAACAGCTCTTCCGGTTTGTAGCTCTTCATCCATTCTTCGAGAATCTTTATGTGCGCGGGATGTGACTTGAAATCCGTGATCGGAACCTGGTGTGCGCGCCAGGTATTTTCGACGGGCTTTCCGTCCACTACTTTTGGGCCGGTCCAGCCTTTGGGTGTGCGAAGCACAATCATGGGCCACACCGGCATTCCTGTGGATTGGCCGCTGCGCGCGCTGCTTTGAATATCGCGGATCTCTTTGAGGATGGTGTCGAAGGTGGAGGCCATTAGTTGATGCATGGCCTCGGGCTCGTGCCCTTCGACGAAGTACGGCTTGTATCCGTAACCGTAAAATAATTGCGTTAGCGTCACGTCGCTGAGTCGCGCCAGCACGGTTGGATTGGCGATCTTGTATCCATTTAACTGCAGGATGGGGAGTACCGCGCCATCACGGGCGGGATTCAAAAACTTATTGGAATGCCAACTAGCGGCCAGCGCGCCGGTTTCCGCTTCGCCATCACCCACCACGCAGCAGACAAGCAAATTTGGATTGTCGAATGCGGCGCCGTAGGCGTGCGCAATGGAGTAGCCGAGCTCGCCGCCTTCGTGGATAGAACCGGGAGTTTCGGGAGCGACATGGCTGGGAATTCCACCAGGGAACGAAAACTGCTTGAACAGCCGTCTGAGTCCGTCTTCCGTTTGCGGAATACTGGAATAAAACTCGCTGTAGGTGCCTTCCAGATAAGTGTTGGCGACCAGCCCGGGGCCTCCGTGTCCAGGGCCTGCAATATAAATGACGTTGAGATCGTGTTGCTTGATGAGCCGATTCAGATGTACGTAGATAAAATTCAGTCCGGGTGTGGTGCCCCAGTGGCCCAGAAGGCGGGGCTTAATGTGTTTGAACGAGAGCGGTTCGCGCAATAGGGGATTGGCATACAGATAAATCTGTCCCACGGACAGGTAATTCGCGGCGCGCCAGTAGGCATGCACCTTTCGTAGCTCTTCCGGCGATAAAGTTTGATGGGACGGAGTCTTAGCTGATTCGGTGGCGGATGCAGGAGCCATACGGTTGACCTCTGAATGGCTAATCTTAGTATCGTTATTAATGGATCGCTGTGTCGGCCGTCACAAAGGACGCGGTTTCTGACGGTCTTTGCAACCCGAGCATAAACCAGGATTCGTCAACGTGGGGTAAATATAGTTCCCGTTCAACCGGAGGCTTTATTTCTGGAGTAGTTTTTCGACTTTGGGTATGTCTTCAGGGACGTCTACGCTTACGGAATCGTGATCGACTTCGGCGATGCGGATTTTCCAGCCATTTTCTAGCCAGCGGAGCTGCTCGAGTTGCTCGATTTTTTCGAGCGTGCCCTGGGGGAGAGTGGGGTATTCGAGCAGGGCGTCGCGTTGAAAGACGTACAGGCCCAGGTGTTTGAGGTGGCGGACTTCCATTTTGGCTGCGGCATCGCGGAGCCAGGGGATGGGCGCGCGGGAGAAATACAGGGCGTTTTCGTCGAAGTCGAGGACGGTTTTTACGATGTTGGGATCCAGGATGTCGGCGGGGGTTTTTATTGGGGTGGCGACGCTGGCGACCGAGGTGGCAGCGTCTTCGAGAAGGGCGCTGATGGCGGCATCGACGACTTCGGGGTTAAGGAGCGGCTCGTCGCCCTGAACGTTGACGAAGACCTGGCCATCGATGTGGGCGGCGACTTCGGCTACGCGTTCGGTGCCGGTGCGGTGGTCGGGGCGGGTCATGCGGGCTTGGCCGCCGAAGGCTTCGACCGCCTTGATGATGCGGTCGTCGTCGGTTGCGACGATGACACGGGTGGCGAGCTTGGAAAGTTTGGCGCGTTCGTAGACGCGCTGGATCATGGTAGTACCAGCCAAAGATACTAAGGGTTTGCCGGGCAGGCGGGTGGAACCGTAGCGGGCCGGAATTACGATGACAATGTCGATTGGACTCATAAAATTCCCACTTACATAAATTGACAGTATCGAATCGGACTTTGTTCGCAATAAATTCGCATGAGAGGGATGCTATCACGCACAAGGCCTGCGCTATCTGCAGTAAATATTTTACAAGTTTGAGACTTTGGAGGACTCCTTCGTGCTTGTAATCATTACCGCGAGTGGTAGACTCGGGTTCTCGTCCCACCGTGCGGCCGTCCCGGCAGGCCCGGGATGATCAGGGGGTGCCGTGAAACGCGAACTTTGCGTTGTTAACCGATATTTTATCCTGCTGCTACTTGCCTGCTTTTTCGTCACGCATGCCTCCCGCCTAGCTGCGCAACCGTGGTTTGATGGAAATGACGATAGCAAAGCCAAAGACGCTAACGCCGCTGTCACTTCTGCGAAAGATGGTGCCGCCGCCAATGCCGCCAAAGACGAGAGCAAAGCTAACGAAGATGTAAAGCGCGACACGCCTGGGTCAGTGATCAAGCCTGGTCAGACGATGCACATGGATGTGGACCTCGCGCTTGTAAATGTCACGGTAACCGATCCTTATAACAGGTTGGTGACTGGGCTGGACACCGATAATTTCCGAGTGTACGAAGATAACGTGGAGCAGGAGCTGGTGACATTTTCGTCGGAAGACGTGCCCATTTCCATTGGCGTGATATTTGATTTCAGCGGCAGCATGGCTAACAAAGTTTCGAAGGCCAGGGAAGCGGCGATCCAGTTTTTCAAGACCGCCAATCCGCAGGATGAGTTTTTCCTGGTGAGCTTTAACGAACGGGCGGAGCTGACTAGTTCGTTCACCAACAGCATTGAAGATCTGCAAAGCCGTATGATGTTGACGGTGCCGAAGGGACGCACGGCGCTGCTGGACGCTATTTATCTGGGTCTGAGTCAGATGAGGGGTGCACGCAACGCCAAGCGCGCCTTGCTCATTTTGTCGGACGGAGGCGATAATCATAGTAGATATAGTGAGAACGATATCAAGCGGCTGGTAAAAGAAGCGGACACCCAGCTCTATGCCGTCGGCATTTTTGACGCGCTCGGATATCGTAATCGCACACCGGAAGAGCTAAACGGCCCGTCACTCCTGGGGGAAGTTACGGAGATGACTGGCGGGCGAGTCTTTGCTGTCGAGAAACTTGAAGAGCTTCCGGACATCGCGACAAAAATCGGCATGGAGCTGCGAAACCAATATGTCATCGGATACCGGCCAAGCAACAAAACCCACGATGCGCGCTGGCGCAAAGTTAAAGTTAAATTACGCGCGCCTAAGGGACTGCCTCCGCTTAGTGTGTATGCCAAGACGGGATACTACGCGCCGAGCCACTAGCTTTTTTTCAACGCAGCATCTTACAAAGCATTTCCCTCGACAATTTCGCTATGCATTTTTTGCTGCGATGCTGGTGTGTGCTTTAGGGCTGGTGTCGTTCGCACAGATTCCTATTCCCAACGCGCAACCTGCGCCTCCGGAACAGACGGCCAATAGTGGGCAAGGGCAAAGCATCAAGGTGGACGTTAACCTGGTGGTGTTGCACACCACGGTGTTGGATGACCGCGGGCGGTTTGCGGAAGGGTTGAAGCAGGATAATTTCCGCGTGCTGGAAGATAAAGTTGAACAGAAGCTGGCGGTGTTCAAGCGCGAGGATCTGCCGGTAAGCATGGGGCTGGTCATTGATAATAGCGGGAGTATGCGAGATAAGCGGCCGCGGGTGAATGAAGCGGCGTTGACTTTGGTGCAGACCAGCAATCCGCAGGACGAAGCGTTCGTGGTGAATTTTAACGATGACTTTTATCTTGATCTGGATAAGGACTTCAGCAACAGCATCCCGGAATTGAAGGAGGCACTGGAGCGCATCGATTCGCGCGGGAGTACGGCGCTTTATGATGCGATTATCGGGTCGCTGGATCATTTGAAGAAGGCTTCGAAGGACAAGCGCGTGCTGCTGATTGTGACCGACGGGGAAGACAACACCAGCCATAATTCACTGGATAAGACGATTCGGGAAATACAGAAGACCGACACCGTGATTTATACGATCGGATTGCTGAGCGAAGAGAGTAAGAAAAATTCCAAGCGCGCTAAGAAGGCTTTGGAACAGATCGCCCAGGCTTCCGGCGGGTTAGCGTTTTTTCCGGAAAATGTGGATGACGTGCATAATATTTGCGAGCAAGTGGCGCGCGATATCCGGAATCAGTACACCCTGGCTTAC
>Ga0182024_10017363_pt1 | contig 13528 bp, 13 predicted proteins | sample P32metaG_FD_120480 | JGI IMG/M metagenome (GOLD analysis project Ga0182024, IMG submission 120480) | Permafrost microbial communities from Stordalen Mire, Sweden - P3-2 metaG (Illumina Assembly) | ecosystem: Environmental > Terrestrial > Soil > Wetlands > Permafrost | place: Sweden: Stordalen...
CCCGATGCGGCGGTGCTCAAACAGGCCGCCGATCTACTGAACAAGGCCGAACGGCCGGTCATCCTGGTCGGCCGTGCCAGCCGCGACGAAGCGGCCTGGGCGCGGCGCGTCGCACTCGCCGAGGCGCTTAACGCCATCGTGCTGACCGACCCCAAGACCGGCTCCGGCTTCCCGACCCGGCATCCCTTGCAAGGGCCGCCCGCCGGCAACGCCCCGAGCCCCGAGGCCTGTGCGCTGCTGCGCGAGGCCGATGTGATCCTCAGCCTCGACTGGGTCGATCTCGGCGGCGCGCTAAAGGCCGCCTTTGGCGACGGCGAGATCGCGGGCAAGGTGATCCTCTGTTCGCTCGACCACCAGCTGCACAACGGTTGGAGCATGGATTACCAGGGCCTGCCGCCGGCCGACATCCATCTCGCGGTGATGCCCGATGTCGCGGTCGCCGCGTTCCTGCCGCTGCTCAAGCCGCGCCCCACGCGCCCCATCGCCGCGCCGAGCGAGGCGCCGGAAGCGGCGCCCGTCGCGCCGTCCGACATCATCACCCCGGTCTCGCTCGCCGCCGCGCTGCGAGAGGCGGTCGGCGGCCGGACGACCTGCCTCATCCGCACGCCGCTCGCCTGGGGCGGCCACGCCTGGGAGACCGCGCATCCGCTCGACCTGCTCGGCGGCGATGGCGGCGGCGGGATCGGCGGCGGCCCGGGGATGGCGGTCGGCGCGGCGCTTGCGCTGCGCGGCAGCGGGCGGATGCCGATCGCGGTGCTCGGCGACGGCGACACGCTGATGGGCGTCACCGCGCTGTGGACGGCGGTGCATTACCGCATCCCGCTGCTGATCGTCGTCGCCAACAACAATTCGTTCTTCAACGACGAACTGCACCAGGACCGCATGGCCCGCCAGCGCAGCCGCCCGGTCGCCAACCGCTGGATCGGCCAGCGCATCGCCGACCCCGAGCCCGACCTCGCGATGCTGGCGCGCGGCCAGGGCGCCACCGGCTTCGGCCCGGTGCGCGACCCGGCCGAGCTGGTGCGCACCTTGCGCCAGGCGATCGAGACCGTCGAAGCCGGCGGCGTCGCCCTCGTCGACGTCCGTGTCGAGCCGGGCTACGCCACCAGCATGGGCGCGCATTATTCAAGGCGCTAAGATGAACCCCAAGGTCGACGACTATTTAAGCACCGTCACAAAATGGCAGGACGAAATGGTCAGGTTGAGAACAATCGTTCTCGACTGCGGCTTGAGCGAAGAATTCAAGTGGCATCAACCATGCTACACATTTGACAACGGCATTGTTGTGTTGATCAGCGCGTTCAAGGACTACTGCGCGCTCGCGTTTTTCAAGGGCGCCTTATTAAAAGACGCCAAGGGTATTCTGGTTAGCCCGGGGGAAAACTCGCAGTCGATGCGCCAGATTCGGTTCACCGATGTTCAGCAAATAGTTGAAATGGGACCCGTCCTGAAATCCTACATTCAGCAAGCTATTGAGACCGAAAAAGCCGGTTTGAAAGTGCAAAAGAATCCCGAGATCGCAATTCCGGAAGAGTTTCAAAATAGATTGGATAAAAACCCCGCCTTGAAAGCCGCTTTCGACGCGCTGACGCCGGGGCGACGGCGGGCGTACGTCATGCATTTTTCGCAATCGAAACAATCGAAGACTCGAGAATCGAGAATTGAAAAATGTATGCCGCAAATTCTTGCCGGCAAAGGACTAGATGCCGATTATCGTTCGATGAGAAAATAAGATCACCGCGATGTCCGACACGACCACGCAAACGGGCTAAATCAGGCCTCGAAAATCAGACAAGTCGTTGTCCCGTGAACGAGCAAGCGACCCCGCTGATCGGTGACGCGACCTTCCGCGGTTCCGACACGGCGACCTTGGTTGATGACGACGCCTTCGGCGCGGATCACGCCCACTTCCGGGGTGATCGGCCGGACAAAGGAGATCTTGAACTCGAGGGTCGTCGAGCCGATGCCTTTGTCGAGCATCGAGTGGATCGCAAGGCCCATACAGCTATCAAGCATGGTCGCCGCGAGACCGCCGTGTACCGTACCGGCAGGATTGAGATGGCTCTCCCTCGGTTCGGCGATAGCTACCACGCGGCCGCGCTCGGCCTCCACGATGTCGTAGCCCACGGTTTCTGCCATCGTGTTAAGGGGTAGGGTGCCGTTGGCCAGCCCTTCAACGAATTCCAGGCCAGTCATGCCTTTCCGCGTCTCGACGCTGACCTTCCCATACGTTTTTGTCATCACATGCTCCCGTTGGATGACGACAGATCAGCGCCGAGGCGCCTACGATTTCTACCCGACGATTGCTTTTTCGATCGGTCGCCCTCAGCGGAGAGAGATAAAGTCGTCGCTATGCCAGACACCACCACCGCCATCTCCCGCGTCCCTTCCGGCACAGACCTCGTTGAATGGTATTTCGCGCAGGGCTGGACCGACGGCTTGCCCGTCGTGCCGCCGACCGGCGAGCGGGTAGCGGCGTGCATCGCCGCGCTTGGCGGCGAGCCCGAGTTCCTCGAATGCCGCGTGCCGCCGCGCTATGGCGGCCTCACGCGCGAGGTGCTCGCGATCAACATGGTGATGGCCGGCTGCAAGCCGGAATACGCGGCCGTGGTGCGCGCGGCGATGCTGGCGCTGACGACGCCGGCGTTCAACCTCAACGGCGTCCAGGCGACGACCCACATGGCGGGGCCGCTGCTTGTGGTCAACGGGCCGGTCGCGCGCGAAATCGGGATGAACGGCGGCACCAACGCGTTCGGCTCGGGCAACCGCGCCAACGCGACGATCGGCCGGGCGATCCGGCTGATCCTGTTGAATGTCGGCGGCGGCGCGCCGGGCGACCTCGACAAATCGACCCTCGGCCACCCCGGCAAGTACACCTATTGCGTCGCCGAGAACGAGGCCGAGAGCCCCTTCGCGCCCTACCATGTCGAGAAGGGTTTTTCCCCCGAGGATTCGACCGTCTTCGTCATCGCCGCCGAGCCGCCGCACAGCTGCACCAACCATGTCGCCGACGATCCCGAGGGCATCCTCGACACGATCTGCTCGGCAATGAGCACGATCGCCAACAACAACGCGGTGTCGAGCGGGCATTGCGCGGTCGTCATCGGGCCGGAGCACGCGCGCACCATCGCCGCCAAGGGTTGGACCCGGCACGACATCCGCAACTACCTGCATCTGCATTCGGGCAACCTGTTCGGCGCGCTCGCCTTCAACCACCGCTACGGCAAGATCTACAACCGCAACCTGCCGCGCTGGTACAAGCGCGAGCTCGATTCCCGCATCCCGATTGTGCCGAGCCCGGACCACATCCACCTCTTTGTGATCGGCGGCACGGCCGGGCGGTTCTCGGCCTTCATCCCCGGCTGGGGGCACATGTCGTCGCCGGTGTTGCGCGGCATCGAGGGCGGCGGCCCGTCGGGCCCGGTCTGCGTCGACGGGACGTGCTATCTGTAACCGCCGTCATTGCGAGTGGAGCGAAGCAATCTCGTGGATAAGAGAGCCAAGGCGGATCGGGATTGTCGCGCCGCCTTTCGGCGGCTCGCACTGACGGTGCTGTCCGACGCTAAAATCGCCGCAATTCGCAGCGATGCTGGATCAATGACCGATAATGCGAAGTGCCCGCGCCTGTAAATTTCCAGCAGAAACAGGCGAAGCAGGCGGAAGGGGAGGTAGACACATGGACGAACTGACTGTCTTCGATCCGCGCGGGCGGGTCGATGCCGAGCGGGTCGAATTGGCGCCGCGCGCGGCCTCGCTCAAGGGCCTTCGCCTCGGCATCCTCGATAACACGAAATGGAACGCCAACCGGCTGCTGCGCAAGACCGCCGCGTTGCTGCAAGAACAGCATGGCATCGGCGAGATCAGCTACTACAAGAAGGAAAGCTTCTCGAAAGTCGCCGATCCGGCGCTGACCGCCGCGATCGCAGCCGCCAACGACATCGTCCTGACCGCGATCGGCGATTGAGGGTCGTGCACGTCGTGCTGTACGCATGACGGCATTGCCCTTGAGGCGCTCGGCCGGCCGGTCGCGGTGGTGGTCACCACCGAGTTCGTCCACGAAGCCAACATGCAGCGCGACGCGCTCGGCATGCCCGACCTGGCGACCGTGGTGATCGACCATCCGCTGAGCACATTGTCGGACGCCGAGATCGGGCGACGCGCCGAGCAGGCGGCGGCGCAAAGCGTGGCGATATGGCTGGGCCGCTCGACGTAGGGCGGGCGATTGACTATATATGTCAAAGTTCGACATCGGAGCCGTCGATGACCACCAACGTATCGTTGCCCCCCGCGCTGGAAAAATTTGCGCGCGAGTGCGTCGCCGACGGTCGGTACAGCAATGTCAGCGAAGTCGTGCGCTCGGCGCTGCGCCTACTGCAGGAATACGAGGAGCAACGAAGGCAGTTTGCTGCGTCGATAGAAGAAGCACAGGCCGAAGCCGACCGCGACGGCACCTTTACGCTTGAGGAGGTGCTCGCGGAGGTCGATGAGGTTATCAAAGCCGCCGGCAAAAGCGCCGCTGAGTGACAACCGCAAGCCTAGCACCGCGCGCTAGGCGGGATATGGTGTCCGCCGCACGATGGATTGCCAAAGACAATCCGTTTTCTGCAAAAGCCTTTCGGGATGCCGTTGCTAATGCCGCGGAACGAATTGGACGCCATCCTTTGATCGGTGTGGCGCGTCCTCACTTGCTTCGCGAGGCCTTCCGGTTTCTGACCCTTTCAGGCTTTCCGTATCTCATCATCTACAACGCGGAGCGAAAGCCGCCGGAAATTGTCGCCATTGTTCATGGAGCTCGCAACTTGCCGCCGCTGCTCCGCGACTTGGAATAAGCGAGGAGTGCGAAATGACCAACGAGGGCGCCTATTCCGGCTTGTGCGTGCTCGATCTCGGTCAGGGGATCGCCGCGCCCTATTGCGGGATGCTGCTGGCGATGCACGGCGCCGAGGTCGTCAAGCTCGAGCCGCCGGGCGGCGACTGGTCGCGCGGGCTCGGCCGGCGTTATGGCGACCACACCGCGATGTCGGCGCATTTCAACCGCGGGAAGAAGGGGATCGCGCTCGATCTGCGGGCGCCGGCGGGGCGCGCGGTCGCGCTCGACCTGGCGACGCGGGCGGACATTCTCATCGAGGGGTTTCGCCCCGGTGTTGCGGCGCGGCTGGGGCTCGGCTACGAGGCGCTCGCCGCGCTCAACCCGCGTCTCCTCTACGTCTCGGTCAGCGGGTTCGGCCAGGAAGGCCCGCATATCGGCCTGGCCTGCACCGATTCCGTCGCGCAGGCATTTTCCGGCCTCGCCGCGCTCAATACCGGCAATGACGGCGCGCCGCACCGCGTCGGCGCGTTGATCGTCGACGCGCTGACCGGGCTTTACGCGGCGCAGGCGTTGGGCGTCGCGCTCTACGCCCGCGAGAAGAGCGGCAAGGGCGTGCGGCTCGATCTCAGCCTCACGCAAAGCGCGGCGTCGATCCTCGGCCACAAGCTCGCCGAGCATGTGCTGGAAGGCGGAACCCCGCAGGTCATCAACACGCCGACCGGCGCGCATCGCACGCAAGACGGGTGGGTGATGATCGCGTTGCTGCGCGAGGCGGATTTCGTGCGGCTGGTGACCGCGCTGGGCGCGCCGGAGCTGGCGACCGATCCGCGCTTTTCGAGCTTCGCGGCGCGGGCGGAGAATTCGCCGGCGATCTTCGCGGCGCTCGGCGCGATCTTCGCGCGCGAGACGACCGCGCACTGGCTCGGCGTGCTGCGCGCGGCCGACATCCTCTCCGACCGGATCAACGGGTTCGACGATTGGCTGGCCGACCCGCATGTCGTCGCGACCGGCGGCGCGGTCGATGTCGCGCCAGCCGATATGCCCGCCTTCAAGGTGCCGCGCACGCCGGGCATATCCCCCGATGTCGACGCGGCGCTGTCGCCGGCGCCGCATATCGGCGAGCATGGCCGCGCGATCCTCACCGAGCTCGGCCTCGACGACGCGGCGATCGCCCGGCTCGTCGTCGAGCAAGCGGTGGTACTGCCGTGACCGACGATTTCGACCGCGCTCGGCACCGCTTCCCGGAGAGCAAGTTCTTTGAGGACCTCCGGGTCGGCGATAGCTTCTATATCCCGAGCCGCACCGTCACCGACGCCAATTTCGCCGCGTTCCAGACCGTGTCGGGCGACAATCACCCGATCCATTACGACATCGAATATTGCCGCGAGCGCGGTCATCCGGGCCTCCTCGCGCATGGCTTTCAGGTGTTGTGCTTCACCGCCGCCGGGGCCGGCACCTTTGCGCATGTGATCGGCGATTCGCTGATCGCGTTCATCGAGCAGTCGTCGAAATTCCTCAAGCCGGTCTATCCCGGCGACACGCTCTACCCTGCGCTGACCATCGCCGCGCTGCAGCCGCAGCGCACGACCGGCGTGGTGACGGTCGCGGTCACGGTGCACGACCAGAAGAACGAGCTGGTGCTCAGCGGCGAGCAGAAATATCTGCTCAAGAAGCGCAGTTCCTAAGCCGGCGGTTCGGCTCGTGGGAACTCGGCGACATATTTGAAGAAGCGCGCCAGGTGGCGGTCGGAGGCGACGAGGGTTCCAGCCTTGAAGCGCATGGTCTTGAGCACAGGGTCGTCTTCGGCCAGCAGCTTTTCGACAAACTCGCGCACGCCCGCCAGCTGCGCGGTGACCCTATGCCGTTCCGCGGCGGCGTCGCCGCCCTTGTGCACGCCGACGACAAAGAACCCGCGCGAGCGCTGCCGGTCGATCGGTGCCCCGCAGAACAGCATGAAGGTATCCATCCCGTCGCGCCGCAAATGCTGCGCGAAGACGTTTGTCCCGGTGATCCGGCCATGCTGCATGTAATGCTCGGTCTCGATGCGATATTCGATCGCATAGTCGCCGACTTTGATCGCCTCGGGCGCGCCGGTTTGCAGATTGTGCAGCGTCCGCAGGTGCTGGAAATCGACGCCGTTGCTGGTCGAGACCCATGGCGGCAGCGGGCGGTCGGCGCGCGCTCGGCTTTCGATGGCCAAATCCGACTCGTTGATGCCCGGGATGGCGGGAGGCGGAAACAGCGGCTCGCGCCCATTGAACGCCCACACGAGACCCCAGGCTTCCGCCGTCGGAAAGGTGAAGATGCGGGCGCCGGGCGGTATCTTGTCGCCGGTCGGGATATGCGCGCACATCCCCGCCGGGTCGAACCGCCAGTGATGATAGGGGCAGCGGATTTGCCCCTCGACGATCTCGCCTTGCGACAGGTCGGCGCCGAGATGCGGGCACCACGCGCTCTGCACGATCGGCTTCCCGGCGGCGTCGCGATAGGCGAGGACGCGCGTGCCGAGCAGGTCGATCCCGAGCACCTTTTCGGCGTTGACCTTGCGCGCGCGCGCCACCGGAAACCAGGATTGGTGAAATCCGATCGCGTCGGGATCGAGGAGCCGGTTGATCTCGTTCATCGCGCCCCTCCCGCGCGCCGCCGGGCAAAAGCGATGGTCCAGGCCATCAGAGCGGCGAAGGTGCCGATCCCGAGCATCGGCCCGGTGAGCAAGGCGGCAGCCGTCGGCAGCACCAGCGCGGCGACGGTCCACAGCGCCGCCTTGGCGAGGAAGGCGAGGCCCCAAACCAATGTCAATATGCGCATCGCCCGGCGAAACCCGGCGCTGCCGTCGAGGCGCGCATTCCAGGCGGCGAGCTTCGCCGGGTCGTCGCCGGCGGTGAACTGCCGGGCGACGAAGAACATCACCGGCGCCCGCCGCCCGAGCGAGAGCAGGCAGGCCAGGCCAAAGATCGTCGCGCCCGGAACGGCCCGCATCATCGCGAAGCGGACGTCTTGCGTGACCAAAGCGATGGCGAGGCCGCCGATCAGCGTGACGAGAACGATGAGGCCGATGAAATCGACGCGCCGGCGGCGCAACCCGTTGGCGACGATCGATGCGGCAGGAAACAACGCCCCCAGAGCTACGGCCGACAGGTCCGAAAACCCGAGCTCGTGCGTCAGGAGCTGCACTGTAATCCACGGCAACGCGATATCGACCGTGAGATTGCGCAGCAATCCTCTGGGAAATGTCGGCACAAACGTGCCCGGCGCATTTACCGGCGCCGGCATCACGCCCTCGCCATCGACAACCGACTTCATCTTTCGGGTCCTCCGGGTTACGCTGGTACCAACGAGTACCAAAAAGATACGGTACCAATCGGTACCGAGTCAATATTCGTTCTTCAGGTGGATCGAGTGGCCGCGAAAGAACAAGCCGAGCCGGGCAAAACCCAGGATGATCCGGCCCGCTCGCGCATCATCGACGCGACATTCCAGGTGTTGATGGAGCGCGGCTATGCCGGCGCCAGCACGCGCGAGATCGCGCGTCGCGCTAGGGCCTCGAAGCGCGAGCTCTACGCCCTCTTCGACAGCAAGGAGGGCATCCTCGCGGCGATGATCGGCGGTCGCGCGGCGCGGATGCGGCAGCCGCTGGCTCTGCCCGAGGTGGCGGACCGTGAAGCCTTCCAGGAAACACTCACGCAGTTCGGCATCAGCCTGCTGCGGGAAGGGTCGAAACCGGAGGTAATGGCGCTGTTCCGGCTGGCGGTCGCCGAGGCGGAACGGGCGCCCGATCTCGCCCGCCGTCTTCATGACGATGGGCGCAGGCCGACCCGCGCCGCGCTGGTCGAGTTTCTGGAGCGCGCCGGCGGGCGCGGCCTGATCGGCGGCGACGGGCAGATCATGGCCTCGCAGTTTCTCGCGCTGTTGTGGGGCGATTTGCAGATGAGCTTGCTGCTGCGCCTCGCGGAAGCACCGTCGCCCGAGGAGGTCGAACGTCGCGCGAAGGCCGCCGCCGCGGCGCTGCTGGCGCTTTATCCGGCGCCGGTCAGCCGCGCGCGATGATCTTGGCGAGCACCTCGCCGGCCCGGCGGCATTGCGCGCCGTCGACATCGAGATGCGTGACCGCGCGCACGGTGCGGGCGCCGAGCGCCGAGATCAGCACGCCGGCCGCCTTCGCTTTAGCGACGAGCGTCGCCGCGTCGGGTGCGCTCGACTCCATCTCCCAGATCACGATGTTGCTTTGCACCGTCGCGAGGTCGAGGCGGATGCCGGGAAGTCCGGCGATGCGCTCGGCGAACAGCCGCGCGTTGGCGTGGTCGTCGGCGAGCCGCGATACATTGTGGTCGAGGGCATGGAGCCCGGCGGCCGCGAGGATGCCCGATTGGCGCATCGCTCCACCGAACCGCCGCCGCGCGGTGACCGCCTGCGTGATCAGCTCCCTGCTGCCCGCCAGCACGCTGCCGACCGGGCAGCCGAGCCCTTTCGACAGCGCGACCGAGGCAAGGTCGAACGGCCGCGCCAGTTCGGCGAGGCTGGTCCCGCTCGCCGCGGCGGCGTTGAACAGGCGCGCGCCGTCGAGATAAGAGGCGATGCCGGCCTCGCGCGCCGCGCCGCATACCGCGACCGCGTCTTCCTGCGGGAAGATGACGCCGCCACCCATATTGTGGGTGTTCTCGATCGCGACCAGGCCGGTCGGCGGCAGCACGATGTGACCGCGTGGTTTTATCGCGGCGCGCAAATCGTCGGCGGTGAACCGCCCGCCTTTGCCGATCGCGGTGAACTGCACGCCGGAATTGGCGGCGGCGGCGCCGGCCTCGTGCCACATCATGTGCGCGTGCTCGGCGATGATCACATCGTCGCCCGGCCGCGTCAGCAGCTTCACCGCGATCTGGTTCGCCATCGTGCCGCTCGGCACGAAGAGCGCGGCCTCCTTGGCCAAGAGCGCCGCGATCCGCTCCTGCAACAGATTGACCGACGGGTCCTCGCCGTACTGGTCATCGCCGACCGGAGCCTCCGCCATCGCGCGGCACATCGCCGGCGACGGTCGGGTCACGGTATCGGAGCGCAGATCGATCGCGGTGGGTTCAGCCATAGGCGCCTTTCCAGATCAGATCGGCCGTAAGGCTAATCGAGGGTGATCGCGGGTTGCAATCGCCTGTAAGGCATGCTGTCATTTCCCATGGTTGTCTCGCCGGGTGAGACGAGAAGTTTGCTGCTAAACCATTGCTGGCGCGGCCTAGCCTGCGCCAGTTTGCTTTTTCTCGCGCTACTCTCCGGCGCCGACGCGCAGACCGAGCCCCGCTTCTTCCGAATCGGCGCGGCATCGACCGGCGGCAGCTTTTTCGAGATCGGCGGGATTGTGGCCAGCGCGATCTCGAGCCCGGTCGAGGGTTCGGCTTGCGCCACCGGCGGAGGGTGCGGCGTGCCGGGGCTGGTCGCGGTGGCGCAGGCGACGCAGGGGTCGATGGAGAATTTGCGGCTGATCAACACCAAGCAGCTCGAATCCGGCTTTGCCCAGGCCGATCTCGCCGCGATGGCCTATAGCGGAACCGGCGCCTTTGCCGAGGAGGGCGCGATGCCGCGGCTGCGAGCCATCGCCAGCCTGTTCCCCGAGACGCTGCATGTGGTGGTGCGCGTCGACAGCCCGATCCGCTCGATCGAGGGGCTCGCCGGCAAGGTGGTCGCGGTCGGCGAGCCCGGCTCCGGCACCGCGGTCAACGCCAAAATGCTGCTGGCGGCGGCCGGGTTCGGCGAGGGCGACGTGACGCGCAAGAATTTGCGCCCGGCTCAGGCCGCGGAGGAGATGAAGGCCGGCACGGTCGATGCGCTAATCCTCGCCGGCAGCTATCCGGTGCCGGCGATCGAGGAGCTGGCGGCGGCGCTGCCGATCCGCCTGGTGCCGATCACCAGCGGTGTCGCCGCGAAGCTCGAAAGGCAGTTCAGCTCCTACGGCCCGGCGACGATCCCGGCCGGCAGCTACCGCAATGTCGATACCGACACGCCGTCAGTCGGGTTTTACGCGCTGTGGGTAGTCAATGCCGACGCCGATTCCGAGCTCATCCATGACGTCACGCGCGCGGTGTGGAGCGAAGGGGCGGCGAAGCTCTTCGCGAAGATCGATGCGGTCGGCAGGCAAATCCGCCTCGCGGATGCGCTGAAAGGCGTCTCGCTGCCGCTGCATCCGGGGGCCGAGCGCTTTTATCGCGAGCAGGGATTTGCCGTCGAACATCTGCCGGGCGCTGAAGACCCGGTCGAGGGAACGCCGAAATGAACAGCATGAGCTGGCGCGAACACTGGCGGGATTACTGGCGGCCGCGCGAGGCGGTCGACACCTCGCCCGTGGTCTCCGACGAGGTCAAGACCACGACCTGCTACATGTGCGCCGGACGCTGCGGCATCAAGGTGCATCTGAAGGACGGCGGCATCCGCTACATCGAGGGCAACCCGGATCATCCGGTGAATCACGGGGTCATCTGCGGCAAGGGCGCTGCCGGGATCATGCATCAGCAATCGCCGGCGAAATTGCGCAAGCCGCTGATGCGGGTCGGTGAGCGCGGCAGCGGCGAGTTTCGCGAGATCGAATGGGACGAGGCTATCGCCACGGCGGTCGAGTGGCTCGCCAAGATCAGGGCGGACGACCCGAAAAAGCTCGCCTTCTTCACCGGCCGCGACCAGTCGCAATCGCTGACCGGCTTCTGGGCGACGCAATTTGGCACGCCCAATTTCGCCGCGCATGGTGGGTTCTGCTCGGTCAACATGGCCGCGGCCGGGATGTACACGATCGGCGGCAGCTTCTGGGAGTTCGGCGAGCCGGATTGGGAACATTCAAAGCTCGTGCTGATGTTCGGGGTCGCCGAGGATCACGATTCGAACCCGATCAAGATTTCGCTGTCGGCGCTGAAGAAGCGCGGCGCGAAGTCGATTTCGATCAACCCGGTGCGCACCGGCTATTCGGCGATCGCCGATGAATGGATCGGCGTCCGCCCGGGCACAGACGGGCTTTTCGTGCTGTCGCTGATCCACGAGCTGCTGCGCGCCGACAAAATCGATCTCGACTACCTCGCGCGCTACACCAATGCTGGCTGGCTGGTGATCCAGGCGCCGGGCACCGCGAACGACGGGTTGTTCGCCCGCTCCGATTCCGGCGTCCCGCTGGTGCTCGGCAAGGATGGCGGCACCGCGAGCGCGCTCGACCCCGGTGTCCAGATGCGCATGGTCGGCGAGGCGGTTCTGGCCGATGGACGCAAGGCCGTGCCGGTGTTCCAGCTGATCGCCGAACGCTACCTCGACCCGCGATACGCGCCGGAGGCGGTCGCCGCGACCTGCGCCATCCCCGCCGCGCGGATAACCGAGCTTGCCGCCGAGATCGCCCGCGTCGCGTTCGACGAGGCGATCGAGCTGCCGGTGCCGTGGACCGATTGGGCCGGGCGGCGGCACGAGACGATGCGCGGCCGGCCGGTCGGGATGCACGCGATGCGCGGCATCTCGGCGCATTCGAACGGGTTCCAGACCTGCCGCGCTTTGCACTTGCTGCAATTGCTGCTCGGCACGATCGACGTGCCGGGCGGCTGGCGCTACAAGGCGCCGCATCCCAAGCCCTGCCCGCCGGGGCCAAAGCCGGCCGGCAAGCCGGGCCAGGTCGAAGCCGGCAAGCCGCTCACCGGCGCGCCGCTTGGCTACCCGATGGGGCCGGAAGACCTGATCATCGACGCCGACGGCCAGCCGCTGCGCATCGACAAGGCGTTCTCATGGGAAGCGCCGCTCGCCAATCACGGCATGATGCACATGCTGATCAAGAACGCCTGGGCCGGCGACCCCTACAAGATCGACACGCTCTTTATGTACATGGCCAATATGGCGTGGAACTCGGCGATGAACACAGCCGAGACGATGCGCATGCTGACCGACAAGGACCCGGCGACCGGCGACTACAAGATCCCGCGCATCATCTATTCGGACGCGTTCTATTCCGAGACGGTGGCCTATGCCGATCTGATCCTGCCCGACACGACCTATCTCGAGCGCTGGGATGCGATATCGATCCTCGACCGGCCGATCGGCAAGGTCGATGGGCCGGCCGACTCGATCCGCCAGCCGATCCTCACGCTCGACCGCGACGTGCGGCCATTCCAGGACGTGCTGATCGACCTGGGCGCGCGGGTCGGCCTGCCGGCTTTCGTCAACCCCGACGGTGCGCCGCGCTATCCCGGCGGCTACAAGGACTATCTCGTCTATCACGAGCGAGCGCCGGGCATCGGCCCGCTGGCCGGCTGGCGCGGCGCGGACGGCACCGCGCACGGCAAGGGGGCGCCCAACCCCGACCAGCTCCAGCGCTACATCGAGAACGGCTGCTTCTGGAAATACGAGCTGCCGGAAGAACAGCATTACTATAAGCACGCCAACCGCGCCTATCTCGACAACGCGGTGGCCATGGGCCTTATCGGCAATGCCGACCCGATTGTGCTTCAGCTCTATGTCGAGCCGTTGCAGCGCTTCAGGCTGGCGGCGCAAGGCCATGGCGCGGTGGTGCCGCCGGAGCGGCTGCGCGCGCGGATCGAAACGCATTTCGACCCGCTGCCGATCTGGTATCCGCCGTTCGAGGGCGCGCGGGTCGACACAGAGGCCTTTCCCTTGAACGCGGTCACTCAGCGGCCGATGCCGATGTACCATTCCTGGCACTCGCAGAACGCGTGGCTCAGGCAAATCCTCGGCGCCAACCGCTTGTTCATGAAC
>Ga0182024_10017364_pt1 | contig 13527 bp, 12 predicted proteins | sample P32metaG_FD_120480 | JGI IMG/M metagenome (GOLD analysis project Ga0182024, IMG submission 120480) | Permafrost microbial communities from Stordalen Mire, Sweden - P3-2 metaG (Illumina Assembly) | ecosystem: Environmental > Terrestrial > Soil > Wetlands > Permafrost | place: Sweden: Stordalen...
GCGCTTGAGTTTCATCCCTTGTAACTTCTTGAGCCGATGCCAGAGTCCTTTGAGTTGCCGACGGCGCATGGCCCGTTCCTTGTTCACCCGGTCTTTGCTTTCCGCCAGGACGTAGAGTTCCGGGCCTTCCTCCAGCAATTTGACGGACACTCCTTCCCGCGCTACTTGCCAGGGCAACCCGGCCAGCTTTTGCTCGTATTGACTCAGACGCCCGCGCGGCGTGCCCACCAGGTATTGCACGGGCGGGGTGGCCGCGCGCATTTGCGCCAAAATCTTCTCGGTGGGAATGCCCCGATCCATGACCCAGATGCGCTCGGCTTGACCGTACTGCTCCTGGATCTTTTTGAGGAAATCCGCCAGCGTCGGCTTATCGCTGGTGTTGCCGGCCAGAACCTCGTAGGCCAGGGGAAACCCTTCCGGGATCACGATCAGTGCGATGACCACCTGCACACAATCGGGGCGCTTGTCCCGGCTGGCCGTCTTTGCGAGGTCCCGTTCAAGCTGTTTGACGGCGTCCTGGCTGGTTGGGAACTGTTTAAGATGCTCGGCAAAAAGTTGCCGCGCCTCCGAGTAGGCTTGATCTTCCAGTTTGGTTGGTTGGCGGTTTTGAAATGGATGGTTGCTCAAAAGCGGCCTCATTCAGTTTTCAGCAGTTTGACCAGTTCGGAGCGGGGCACGAGCAGCTTGCCGCGCAAAGCCCGGCAGGGTTTAAGTTTACCACGCTGGATGAGACGGTAAACACTGAAGTAATTGACGCCCAGAAGATCGGCGGATTCTTGGACTGAATACGCCAGCCGTTCAGGTGGGGCTGGGGGCGGTTCTGGTTTGGGAATTACATCCATAACGACTCCTTTACTGCTTTTGGTTTGGCATTCCTTTGGATTTGCCTGGTGCCGCGCCACTGGCGCTGTTGAAACAGAGGACACGCAACGAAGACCGGCGGCGATTGTTCAGGCGGACGGCGGCGGAACGAATGGCGATTGAGCGGGGGCTGTTTCCGGGGCGAACAATCGCGGTGCGCCTGTCCGGCGCGAGAGGACAGAAGCCCACTGACTCGGCCAGAGATGCCGGGAAGGACGAAGAACGTGTAACTTTCAGACGCCCTCCCGACGAAGCCAGCAACACCACTCTAAAAGCCAAAAGAAACGTCCGGAAAATCCACAGCGATTGGCACGCGGCAGGGGACGACCAAAAATCGAGCGCACAACCGACGCGGTTTCGAGCGAGTGCTGAACTGTCATTCGGCAATTCCCGATTGCTCAAGCCCACAAGACACCCTTTACGCGGCAGATGGGAGAACCACTGAACCGAACGCAGACATTTGTTGGACACGCGGCGGATTGGATGAGGATGGATTGCGGTCACGGACTGGACATGAACCGAGAAAGTATGCGGGCGTGGAAAGGCCACGGACAAGACGCGGACGGGGACAGTGCGCGGAATGGACGCGGAGGCGGACGTGCTGAAGCGGTGGCCGGCCAGTTTATCGCCGTTGCGCGAATTTCGCGCGAATTTCGCGCAGTCGTTGCGCGGATACGATGTGGTTGGCTGGCCAAGGAACATGGCTTGCGGGCGAAGGATTGATGGGCCGGTCGTCGCCTCGCCGATGGCGTCATTTCGCATCCTGTCGCGGATGCGTTTCGCAAGAACTGTCGGTGGCGAGCAGTGCCGGGCGTCTTGTCCCGGCCACGCGGAGCCACGGACAGGTGGGCGGTGCCTGCATGCATGAGCGAAGCAGGCGCGTACTGGCAGGACGCGGGCGGACTGAGCACCGCGGCCTGACGGCACGGGCCTGCGAGCTTTGACAGGCAAGAGGCGGTTCATAATGGCGACGCGAATGCGTTCAACGGTTGGCGAACTTCAATCCGGCGTGGCCGTCGCCGGGTGCGCTCTGGCTCCGGGCAGCCGGGCTTGTGGCTGGCGGTAACGCGCCGGCTTCCTTTCGGTGGTTCGTGGCCCCGCCCGGTTGGCGGCTGGCGCGTGATTTGGCGATTCCATTGCGGTTGCCGTTCCAGCGGGCGAGACATTCGCGGAATCGCGCTGGGCTGACCGGGACTCCGGCGGCTTTCAATTCCTCGACCAGTTGGCCGCTGCTCCAGCCCTTGCGACGCAAGGTTAGCAGTGTTTCGCGCAGCGGTTCGAGCAGGTCAGCGGCGGTCTTGCGTTTTCGCGGCGGCTGACCTTCGGCCAGTTGCGACAGTTTTTTGCCGAGTGACTCGTAATCCAGTTTGGCGGCGAGTTCGCCGTAATCGGTTCGTTTGCTCATACGACTTCATTCACTTTGATGCCGCCATTGAAGGCGAAATTTCGGCTAACTTTGTTTCAAATTGAAACAATATTTGTCCATGCCTGCATTGGCTTTGTGCCGGGCATTCGCACGGGCAGCGTTTGGCGCGCCGATCAACATTTGGTTGAGCAGCCATCGAGCACGGCGGCGAGCAGCTTCTTTACCGGCCCAAGGCGGGGTAAGTGTCATGGCAAAAACTCACACTTCCAGGAGTCTTTATCGGGTCATCAAGTCGAATACTACCGGCATTCGGCTCTCGCCATCGTGGGGCTCATCAGGTCGATTGCTATTGCAATCAAACGCTCGCCAATGAAGCCTCAATTGAGGGAGAAACAGGCAATTGCCTGAGAGAACCCGGAACATTGCGTTCCTGTCTCTTGTCTTTACCAATAGCACAACTGGTCAAAGTGTGCTAGTTATTCTTGGCAGAATTTGCAGATACGATGTTTTCGGGGATTCCACAAAAGCACCGGCAGGCAGCGGAGACGTACTTCGACGAGCACCTCTCGCATGACGACTACTACTCGCAGGGTAAGAAGGAGCATGGGCACTGGATCGGCCTGGGCGCTGAACGATTGGGGTTGCAGCAAGGCGAGGTCGTGAGTCGGGAAGCGTTCTTAAGATTGTGCGACAACCAACATCCGCAGACCGGTGAGCAGTTGACGCCGCAGCAGTTTAAGCAGCGGCGGATATTCTTCGACTTCGTCTGCTCCCCTCCCAAAAGCGTTTCGATCTTGGCGGTGACGATGAATGACCGTCGCATCGTTGAAGCACACCAGGAAGCATCCGGCATCGCCATCCGGGAATTGGAACTGTTCGCAGCAGCACGGATACGGAAGGACGGGATTGAGGACAGGGACCGGACAACTGGCAACGTCGTGGGTGCCGCTTTCGTGCATACCACGTCGCGCGCACTGGACCCGCAGTTGCACACGCATTTCGTTCTGTTCAACGCCACATGGGATGCAAAGGAGCAGCGTTGGAAGGCGCTGCAAACGGGCGAGATTTTCGGGGCGATCAATTATGCCACGGAGGTCTATCGCAACGAATTGGCCAAACGGTTGCAGGAAATCGGCTACGGGACGCGGAAAGCCGGAAACGCTTTCGAGATTGAGGGCGTGGATCAAAGGCTGATTGAACGGTTCTCAAAGCGGTCACAGCAACGGGACATGGCCGTCAAAAAGCAGGAAGCCCGGCTCGGTCGCAAGCTCACGAAACAGGAAGTGGCCCATGTTGTCCACCAGTCCCGGCCCAAGAAGTTGAAGGGCGCTTCCGATGAACAAGTGCGGGAACAGCAGCTTGGCGAGCTTGGCTTTTTCGAGAAACGGTCGCTCCGCAAGGTGGTCGCCAGCGCCGATGGCCAGCCAAAGGAATTCGAGCTACGGGTCGGGTCGGAAGCGGCCCTTGAGCACGGCATTGCCCACGTCTTCGAGCGCAGCTCGGTAGTGCCGGAGCACAAGATTCTGGAGGCTGCCCTCGTAAAAGGCCGCGGCCAACTGGATTTGAAACAGCTAAAGGAAGAACTCGATGGGAAGTCGAACCTCGTCCGGGTCGGTTCGGAGTTTTCAACGCGGGAGATTCTGGAAAAGGAGCTTTTCCTGATTCGGACGGTCAATGACGGCCTTGATTCCGTCGCGCCTTTCGCCAGGCATTATGATGCGCCGGCACACCTGGGCGCAGACCAGCGGAAAGCTCTGGCCCATGTCTTGACCAGCACTGACCGATTCACCGGCTTCCGTGGTCTGGCAGGTTCGGGCAAAAGCACCGCCTTGACCGAATTGGCGCGAAATCTCGTCCATCGAGGATACGTCCCCTTCTTTTGCGCCCCGACTGCTGCCGCGGCCGACACCCTTCGCAAAGACATACCTACGTATCTGGCCAAGACCGAGACGCTGCAAAAGTTCCTGACTGATCCAGCGATGCACTCCCGGCTTTCGCGGGCATCGGTGATCGTACTGGATGAAGCCGGGGCCGTGGGACTGGATGACATGGCCCGGCTGTTCAAGTTGGCGCGCGAGGCTGGTAGCCGGGTGGTGCTTTCCGGTGACACCGGCCAGCATGCCAGCGTCACCCGTGGCGATGCGCTGCGGATTCTGGAACAGTATTCGGGCTACCGTTTTAGCGAATTGACGATCATCCGCCGCCAGAAGCCCGAAGCGTTCCGGGAGATTGTCCAACTGGCTGCTGCAATGCAGACCGATAAGGCGTTTGCCAAACTGCTCGAACTTGGGGCGATAATCGAAACATCGAACGACCACGGCGAGCTTCATCAATGCGCCGCGGATGCCTATTTGTCGGCTACGAAACAGGGAAGGTCGGCATTGATCGTTTCGCCGACTTGGGCCGAAATTGAGGCGGTGACGGACAAGGTGCGGGAGACCTTAAAGGCGCAGGGCGTGGTCGGCCAGCAAGATGAACCCGTTACGATTTTCGATTCACTGTCATGGACGGAAGCGCAGAGGAAAAACGCCAGCCAGTTTGAACCCGGCCAGCGCCTGCGCTTCGTCCGCAGAACCAAACACTTTGACCGGGGCGAGACGGTGGAAGTCGTCGCCACGGTTGAGAACGGCCTGCGCGTCCGCCGTCCCGATGGAACAGAGATTGACTTCATCCCGGCCAGTTCCGCCGCCTCCTTCGACGTGGGGGAAGCCCGCGAGTTGAAAGTGGCCGCTGGTGACTGGCTGCTCTTGCAGGCGAACCACGGCAAAGAGTTCATCAACGGCAAGCGTGTCCAAGTCCGGCAGATTCAAAACGGCCGCATTACCCTGGCTGACGGTCGTTCGCTCCCGGCCGGGTTCAACACCTTCACCCACGGCTACGCCGTTACGTCGCACTCGTCACAGAGCAAGACTGTGGATGAAGTGTTGCTGGTGGCATCGTCAAAATCCTTCGCTGCCGTCAACCGGGAGCAGTTTTACGTTTCGATTTCCCGTGGCCGGGAGCATGTCCACGTCTTCACCGATGACGCCGAGTTGCTCGCCCGCCGCGTCACGGATTCCCGCACACGCAAGGCTGCTGTCGAATTGCAAGCACTCAGGGATGACTTGTCCAAGCTCGGCTTCGTTCGGAGGGAGCCGGTGAAGGATGAAACCACGTCGCCATCAATTGCAGGCCGGACGATAACCGACCGGCAGGATTTTCAGAACATTCGCCCCATGCGCGAGACACGGTTGAGTCGCGTTTCCCGCCTGCCTCCCGTCCAAAGGATTGCCCAGGCAGTGGAGCAAGTCCGGCGATGGGTTGGCGAAGCCTTGCGAATCACTCAGCGGGTGGAAAGTACCCCGGAAAACGCCGAGAAAACCGAGGCCATCAAGCAGCCCGAACAGACTGAACCGACGATGAAACAGACCCCTGAACAAAAGTATCGTCAATCGGTTCGGAAGAAAATGCTCCAAAACATCGAACAGAGCCGTCAGCAACAAGGCCGCTCTCGCGGCATCAGCCATTGAACGCCTATGCTACTCAGTAAAGACCAATGCTACACCAGCTCCGCCAAATATTGCTTCGCCATCGAGTTTTATCCCGACGAGCACAACCGGCACGGTTTTCCGGCGAGCCAGTTGATTCATTACTCGCTGGGGGAAAACCCGGATGCGGAGGATGACAAGAACGAACCACCGCAGAAACTGGCGCTGGCGTTTTCCACCGCCGACGTGGTGATTCTTGGCTGGCGCTTGGGTCACATCGCGGACAAGCTCCAGGAAAACGAGCTTGCCGCCGTTCAGGTTCTTCCAAAACGCTACAGCGAGGTTGACCGCAATAAACCATTTGTTGCCTCCATCAAAATCACACCGATTAACAAAGAGTGATCCAACCTTCATCGGCGAATGCCAATCTGTATGAACGACCAAGATCTGCGATTAAAACGAATGGGGGGTATCCAGAATGCCGACTACTTGCCAGATCAGATCGGCGCTGGTCGGGGACAGGGAGTGCAGCTCAGGCCGTTGCCGCGCAGGCCGACTACGCGCAGCACATCGCCAGCCTGATCGACCCGCCGAAGCTGGCCACGCTCGGCAAACGCGGGGCCAATTGCCTAATAGCGCGTTGAAAACTGCCATCTCGGTATTTGACTTGGATGTCCCAGCGGTATTATCAATCACACCCCACATAACCCGCGCTCCATCGTCATGTTTGCGCTGTGCCAGTCGCGAATCGTGAGTTGCTGCCGTGTTCTCGGACGACTCAGCTTAAAGATCACCGGCTCCCAAGCGTAAGCCGGGTTTACGTTTGGTCTGAACGCGCAGAAGGGTTTGACCCACGCGGCCACGCGGATGGTGGAAGGGCAAAGTGGCAGCAAGGCTCCTCTCCGCTCAGGCGCAAGGCCTCGCTTTGGCCCCAAGCATCTCGTTCCCGAATGTTCCAGGCGTCCAATTCAATGACCAGGGTAAAGCGCTCCAAGGCCAGTTTCAGTTGGAGGTCGTGGTCTTGTTGCGCGCGGCCCTCGGGCTGGCTCATGCGCCCGTCCATCTCCTTTCGCTTTTGCTCGGCTCCCATGCTGTCCAGGCAAGGCCGTTCCAGTCCCCGCTCGGTTCTCCGCGTCGCAGGCGTTCCATCGCGCTCGCCCAACCTTGAACTCGCGCCGGCGTTCCGAGAGTGCTGAACGACTCCAAGCGAAACGGACTGGCGCGGCGGGCAGGCAGCAATGGCACGATGAATTGGTGAGGGAGAAAATTTTGGCGAAGGAGGCGAAGCGTTTTGTTGGCTTGTTTTTCTTGGAAGAGTTCGTGGCGCTCAATTGCCAAAATGGCCAAAATGAAGCAACTGGGTAGGATTTCTGCATGGAGCAGCGCGTGCCTCTCAGTATTTGGCAGGTTTGTCTGCTATAGTTTGGCAGGGCTGCGCCACCCTTTGACGCCGCAACGGGACGGAGGAGGGGGCTTGACGGAATTCTGTATGGGGTGAACACCCCATACCGCCCACTGAGCAAACCATATATCGTGCTCATTCCAATGTCCAAAACTAAAAACTAATAAGACATTAAGCTCGAAAACTACCTATGAATACGAAATTACCACCGAAGCGCCGCGGAGAATGCACAAAAATTGAGATATCCCCTAGACTAGCCCGGCCTCGTCGGGGGCAATAATTTGAATCCTAACCAAAGATGAAAGGCGAAAGAAATACTTCACGGGCCGTTCTGGACCACCAGCAAAGGGAAAAAGTGGCATGGACGCTGCTTCACTGGAACCAGAATGTGTTGGCCGTCCTAAATGTGAATGAGGATGGCCCGAAAGTGTATAGATTCTGTGGTCATTTCGTGGCTAACTACCATGCCTCGGTAAGAACCGCCTGCAAGGATTCCCTCTTGCTAACAGTTGAGTGATTGTTGTATTGTATGCGGCTGCTGTGCGGGAAAGGCGCGTATGGTTGTTTCTTTTACAGGTCAACTTGTAATGTGGTCGCAAAATGCGGCAACATCGGGCGAGGACTGTCATTTCCCTGAATGCAGACCATCCCAAAACATTATTTCACGTTGAAATTGAGACGCTCGCGGGCATTCGAGGAGTTGTGCCCAGAAGGCAACGAATTGTCCGTTGCGCCGGTCAAAGGCGGCCGAGGCCATTTTGGGCAGCCATGAAATTGACGGCGGAGTCCAATCAAACGCGATCGAAGTGACCCGCGTCGGCTTAACGTTCAATTGGTCAAGTTGTGCAGGCTTAGGGGTGAGTGGGTGAGAGATGGGTGGAATCGAGAATTGAACAAGGATTGTTGAGAATTGAACATGGATTGTTCGCTCCAGACCCCGTACCCAGACCATATGGAAACAAATGATTGGCCAGCAGTTGATTGCGCGCCGAACGCGAGTAGGCCTGCGAATCGACGGGGACGGAGTCTGCCGGATCTTCATAAGCCAGAAATCGGATCTCGGAGATCAAAGAACAACGGGCGGAGGTCGTTAGAGAAGCGTGCAGATTAAGGATTCTTCAAAAATGATGGGGCTTGAGAATCAGGGGAACTTCGTCCGGCGAGGCTGGCCGGACGAATGACAGCTTTGTTTACGCTTGGATATGTGGCCATAAGGAGGGGACAGGGGCGGCAAACGGGTGAAGCCGCGACTGAAGCGCCAGCCACTGTCACGAGGGTGAACCTTTATAACATTCCTTGGGGATCCGGCGGGGTCAACTTCAGTGCCGGGCTCCGCGGGCTTCATTTGGACGATCTCTTTTTGACGCATACCGGCGCGCGCGACGACTTCATATTGTTTCCGGCATGCCACATCGAGGCGTTCTTTGCGGTCGGTCAAAAGCGGCGCTCGAGGTCAATCGAAAGGGCTCCTGTGACGTAATGAATGGTGAATCCACAGTATTGAATTTGGATGGAACGGGGACAAGGATTCTACCGGCTCCCGCCACGACCACGCTCCGATGGCGACCGAGCGTCAGCTTTGTTCTGACCATGGCGTTGGTTGGCGATGCGTTGGTGATTTTCACTGCGTTGGCATTCGGTTTTTGGGTGCGTTTTGATTCCCGTTTGATTCCGTTATCAGTCAGCGTCAAGTCGGTTCCGACATTCTTTGATTACGACCGGTTGCTGATAATGGGAACAGTTTTTCTTCTTGGAACATTCGGTTATATGCGCCTTTACAGCCAGCGTTGTTTAATGCGTTATCTCCGAACCGCGAGGGTGGTCGTTCAGGGTACAATCTTCTGGCTGTTCACGTATCTGGCCGTGAATTTGATTCTCAAGTTTGATCCCCCCATTTCCCGCTTGTTCATGTTGACTTCCTTTGCTTGCACGTTGAGCGCCATACTCGCATGGCGGTTTATTTTTTTCAAAATCATGCACTGGGAATTTCTCGCGATCAATTTCCGGCAGCGGGTTTTATTTGTGGGGTGGTGCAAGGAATCTGAACATTTGGAAACGGAAATTCAGAATGATTACAAGCATCCTTATAAAATCGTCGGCTGTTTGTCGTCGCCCCAAGGGCAACCGCGCCGTCGATTGCCGCCTTCTGTTCCGAATTTGGGACATTACCATGAACTCGGCAACCTCCTGGCACAGCGTTGCGCGGACATCGTCATTCTGGCTGACCCTTACCTCAGGATGGGTGAAATTGTCGGCATGGCCAATCAATGTGAAATGGAGTTCGTGCAGTTTAAAGTCATTCCTTCTTACTTTCATATTCTTGCCTCCAGCCTGAGGCTGGAGACGATAAGCGGCGTCCCCGTGCTTGGTGTAAGTGATCTGCCGTTGGATCGTTTTTCAAACCGTCTGATCAAAAGGGTCGTTGACATCGTCGGCGCGATTGTCGGGTTGCTTCTTTCTGTTCCGCTGATTGCCATTTTTGGAGCGCTGCTTTATCGGGAATCGCCCGGCCCGATATTCTATAGTCAGACGCGCATGGGGAGAAACGGACGCACTTTCAAAATCTTCAAGATTCGCAGCATGCAGATGCATGCCGAGCAAAACGGCGCCCAATGGGCAAAGGAAGATGATCCACGAAGACTCCAAGTCGGCGCGTTCATGCGGAGGTGGAACATCGATGAAGTCCCACAGTTCTTCAACGTTTTGAAAGGGGACATGAGTCTGGTGGGCCCACGCCCGGAGCGGCCTGAATTAATTTCCAAATTTAAACATGAAATTCCTCATTACCATGCTCGCCATACCTGCCTTCCTGGAATATCCGGCTGGGCGCAAGTCCATGGATGGCGCGGCAACACCAGTTTGGAAGAGCGTCTTCGCTTCGACATATGGTATGTCGAAAACTGGAGTGTGGCCTTGGATTTCCGGATTATGCTCATGACGTTTCTTCGACGGAAAAACGCCTACTGAATTTGGGGTACGGTGACAGGCCGCCGCTTGCCGCACCGGCCTACCTTCCTCCGTTCGGATGCTTTTTCGGCTCGATTAGGACGAAACGCTTCTTTACTTTGCTTTCTCCCGCTCATGGCCTGCTTGCTCGTAGAGGATGTGACGCTGCTGCAACGCGAGGCGGAGATTCTGCCTTGTCTGTGGTTTTCGAAGCTGAATTTCAAACTCGCAATTTGAGTTGCGCCGCCGTACCCCAAAGCGTTATGAAATTGGTTATGATTTGGCGAACTTGTCTTATTGGCATGCTTTTCTCAATTTGTCTGGGGGCAAGTTGTGCGTCCGGTCTTTGTGCCGGCACAAATGATCCAAACTTTTCCGTGGCGGCCTTGACGGTGGGTGATGGACTGGGGACGAACCAGCTTGTTTTGGCCCAGCTTCGGGATACCCATAATTTCGAATCGAACTCCGCGCGAATATTGAGTCCCAACGACGTAATTTCAGTGACTGTCTATCAGGAAGATGATCTGGCCACAAAAACCGTCATTGACAAGAACGACATGGTGATGCTGCCGCTGTTGGGCCAGGTGAAAGTCGGAGGCATGACCACAGGACAAGCCACCGAGCGGATTCAGCAGCTTTACAACAAGGATTATCTGGTCAATCCGCAGGTGAATTTAATCGTGGAACACTTCGCGGAGCGCCGGTTCGCCGTGCTGGGTCAAGTGCAGCATCCGGGCAGTTTTGATTTCCCGCAAAATGAAACGGTAAATTTATTGGAGGCCATCGCGATTTCAGGCGGATATACCCGTCTTGGAGCACCGTCCAAAGTGGATGTGCGTCGCATCGAAAACGGGTCCCCAAGAATTTATCATTTGGATGCCGACCAAATCTCAAAAGATTCGAAGAAAGCACCGTTTGAAATTTTGCCGGACGACATCATCACCGTTGGCGAAAGAACTTTTTAGAGATTTGATTGCGCTCTGTCCCCTTTATGATAAGCCGTAATTCGTTTGATTTATCTCAACCGCAGGAGCCTTCCGCCCATGGTTCCACGGTGGATTGGCATGGCATCATTCGGGTTTTGCGATATAAAAGTTGGCTGATTATTTCCTGTGTCTTGCTGGCGGCGATTGCCGCCATCGTCTATTTGAAATCGGCCCCGCGCATTTATGAAGCAGTTACCACGGTCCAAGTGGAACAAGAGGACGCAAAAATCGTCAAAGCCGAGCAAGTGGTATCCGCAGATATGCGCGGATTGGATATATTGAACACGATTGTTCAGAAATTGTGCAACTCCGCCTTATTGCAACAAGTGCTGGAGACGAATCATTTGCTGCCGCCCGAACGCATAAAGGCTACGAACGGTGCCAAAACACTCACACGTCAGGAAATGATCAAGCAATTTGCAGATAACCTGAAGACATCATTGCGACGCAATACCCGCTTGATTGACATTACCGTGCGAAACACCGATCCACGTCTTGCCGCTCGTCTGGCCGATTCGCTGGTTGAAAATTATCTGGCTCAGGACGCCCTCGCCCAATATACTACCACCGAAGGTGCCAACGCATTTCTTCAACAGGAAGCCGATCGGCAGAAGAGAAAGCTGGAGAATTCCGAGCAAGCTTTGCAGGATTATCGCAAGAAAGTCGGCTCGGTTTCGCTGGAACAAAGCCAGGACATCATTACGCCGAAACTACAAGATTTGAACAGGCGCCTCACGCAAAGCAAGGCCGACCTCGTTCAGGCCCAGGGAGATTATGACGAATCATTGAAGATGAGCACCAATATCGACGACTTGCTCGCGTATCCAGACGTCGCCACCGCGCCGGACGTTGTAGAAATTTTCACCGACGTGGCGCGGCACGAAAATGATTTTGTGCTGGTTCGTCAAAGGTATCGCGAAAAAAACCCCAAATATCTTGTGGCGGCCGCGGCGCTAGACGGCCTCAAGCAACAACTGGCAACAACCGCGCTCAAGGTGCGCACTCGCATTCAGGAAAGCCGCCGCATTGCTCTTCGAGACGCCTTTGCTTCCGAACAAGGTTTGGAAGAACAACTGCATCGGACGGAAACCAATGCCATGGAGCTCAGTGACTCAGCCGTCCGTTTCAATGTGCTCTCCCGCGAGGTGGAATCGGACAAAGCGCAGTATGATTCCATTATCAGTCGGCTTAGTGAGACAGCAGTTGCGGCGCTCATCACGCCAGAAAGAATTCGCGTAATCCAGGCAGCCATGGTCCCCGAACAACCGGCTTCGCCAAAAAGCAAACTCATCTTCGCAATGGCTCTCTTGGCCGGGTTGGCCGTTGGTTTGGGCCTCAGTTTTGTGCTTGATTCCGCTGACAATTCTATCCGCACGGTGGCTGAATCTGAGCGTTATTTGGCGCTTCCTGTTTTGGGCACGATACCCACTCTGTCGAAGGCTAAATTCAAAGGCAACAAGTTGACGGCCAATGGATACAGCGATTCTGTCGGGTTGGAAATTTTTCGGACGTTGCGCACAACTCTTTCCTTGCTTGGACATGAAAACGACCGGAAAACTTTTCTTTTTTGCAGTGCGCTGCCGGGTGAAGGCAAGAGTTTTATCTCAGTCAATTACGCGGTCAGCCTCGCGCAACAAGGCTTGCGCACGCTTCTGGTGGATATGAATTTGCGCCGCCCGATGCTTGAGGAATTTTTCACCAGGAAACGTGGTCCTCTGCCCGGTGTCACCGATTATTTATTGGGCCGCAAGAAATTCGACGAGCTTTGCCAGCAACATAAAGACATTTCCAAATTATTTTGGATTCCCGGCGGCAGTTCCGTGCCCAACCCGTTGGAGTTGCTCACGCAGTCGGATTTTCAACAGTTGCTCAATGAAGGGCTTGCTCATTTCGACCGCATCGTTATTGACACCGTGCCGCTTCTGCCAGTGAGCGACGCGCTTCACTTGGTCAACAAAGTGCAAACAGTAGTGCTGGTGGTGCAGGGCTGCAAGACGCCGCGCAGAGCAGTGCAGCGAAGTGTGCAATTGCTGAACAATGCAAACGCCCATATTGGAGGGATAGTATTAAACCTCTTGCCGAAGCGTCTCTTCAGAGGCCGTTATTATTATTGCGGACATCAGTAAGCCTCAACATGTATGCAAAGCGACTTATCGAAATAGATCACTCTCCGCAAGAGGGTAAACGTGTGGTCGAATGACGTGTGACCCTCTCAGGTCGCCAACAAATGCATAGCTTGCTTGAAATTTTTGGCAAATCGCTGTTTCTGTTCTGAATGCAATCGTTTTGTCATATTTCTACTGCTCAGGCAGAATAATCTGCGCAAACATCTATCTAAAAATAAAAATATCGAGGGCTGCTCGCCTGTCTGCTCAGTTCCAAAATATCAATTATGCCTGATTTTGGCCATGCGCGCCTTTTCGCGTTGCGAAACTGGATCAGCGTCATGGCCGCGTTCAGCTTCTTCAAGCCCGACTACCTTGCTGTGGCGCAAGACGA
>Ga0182024_10017365_pt1 | contig 13526 bp, 15 predicted proteins | sample P32metaG_FD_120480 | JGI IMG/M metagenome (GOLD analysis project Ga0182024, IMG submission 120480) | Permafrost microbial communities from Stordalen Mire, Sweden - P3-2 metaG (Illumina Assembly) | ecosystem: Environmental > Terrestrial > Soil > Wetlands > Permafrost | place: Sweden: Stordalen...
CTGGCCCTCGATCACCGTGAACTGGTTCACCGCCAGCCAGTCGTTCCCGGACACGTCCTCGAAATCCACCAACCGCACACTATCCCCCGCAATGCCGCCGTCCGGGCGCGGGTACTCCACCGGGACGCCATCGCGCAGCATTCGGTGAAAGGCCCGGTTCGTCTGCGTGAGCGAAGGCGTTCCCACGCGCAGCACCTTGCGAAAGGCTTCCTCCCGCGCCTCCCCGGGAATGGCCGGGTTCAGCCGCCGGATCGCCTCGCGTAAACGCCCCGCCAGCACCACCTCGTCAAACGACTCCCGCTCCGCTGACGACTCACCGGGTGCGATGTGAGGGCCGTGAAGAACTGTGTAGCCCACCCCTTGGAGCCAGCCCATTGCCGCAAGCTCGACATCCTTTTCAACAAGGTTCACTGCCACCAGATTCTCCGGGAACTATCCAACGCAATCGGCTGGCACGCCTTTGGGAATCGGCTGGAACTCTTCGCCGCTGCATGGCTGGAAGTCCTCCGGCCAGCAGGCGTGCATCCGGCAAAGCAATCGCTGCTGGAGCGGAGCATCCGGGTTCACCCGATGAACATACACCTCAATGAAATCCGGATCGCATTTCTGGAATAGATTCCAGGCGTCGTGAGCCAGGTACCGGGGCACGTAGCCAAGAATCAAGCGGTCACCCTCCACTGTGCGCAGGGCTACGGCGTTGGTGTCGGCCGGATTGCAAAAATCGAGCACGGGATACAGCCGTTCCTCCGGCTTCAAAACCAGCACCCGCGCACGGGCGGCTTCCGGCATGTAGCGCAGACCGTGCAGGAAAAACTTGTTCATGTAACAACCCGCCTCATCCGGGACCGGGCACGGAAACAATTCAATCATGTCCGTGCGACGAATCCCCTCAGTCACCCCAAGGACCGCAATGGGGTCGGGCTGGCTTGCCGGATCGAACCCGCTCCACCGCAGGTAAGCCTCGTACTCAGGACGAGATTCGGGGAGGAGCCGGTTGGCAAAAATCGGGAAAAGTTCCTGGGATTCATGAATCGCGCCCAACTCCTCCATTCCGGTGAACGGCATGAACCCCTGGGCCGTCCGCGCCCCCTGCGTGTACACGAATCGGTAAACTCCATTCTCGAACTGAAGGCGTCCGATGGGGCTCCAGCCGCCCTTGCCGGGATCCGCGGAGCGTGAGGCGACGAGCAATGCGTTCATGGGGCAATCCTATCAAGAAGTCGGCTTTGGTTGATTATCAAAAGTTTCAGCGTGAACTCCCGCGTCACTGGCGACATACGCTGCGGTGGAATCTCAGCGAGAATCGCGTTCACGGCAACTTGGCTGATTTCCGCCAGTTTGCCCAGCCAGATTCGTGCCGCCTCCTGGTCCCGGCTGGCGAATTGCCGGAAGACCTCCAGTGCCGGCATCGTTTTCGAATCCTGGGGCGTTGCGTAGAAGCCCGAGCGCGCCCTCCCGGCAAAATGTTCCACAGACCGCGTTTGATCCCGCGTCGAGAGACGTTCCTTCCGCTCCTCATCCGAGATGTTCCGGGCCAACGATGCCCCATGGTCAAACGTCGGGGCCAGTCGCAATTCGGGCTCAAGCCAGATCGCACCCCAGTTTTGATGGTGGCGATCCTGATTGGCTACCCATGCGTCCAGCATTACATAACCGATAAAAACCCCAAGTGCCGTGGTGATACCCGCCGGCGCCCAGGCCATCCACCCTGGCGCGGGCGGCTGGAGAATGGACACGACCTCGGCAACCGCATCGACGGTGTATTGCCGGATTCCATATTTGTGTTCCACGTCTTTCGGGTAACTCTGGTCACTGAAATACAAAAGCTGGTTTCCCAGCACCAGGATCAGCGGCCGCGGCACAAAAGTGGGGCAGATGACGCCGGGCTGTATGGCCATTGCACCTTCGTATTCATGCGCCAGTTCGTATTCCACATGTGGCAGTCCGAGCAATCCGGCCAGTTCGCAAACCACTTTCTCTGCCCAATCCTCCCCCGTGCCGCGCTCCTCCGCCTTGAACAGGTAGCGGTCGTCCTCAATCGTGAACCAGAACTTCCGCTTTGTGCCGAGATACTCGATGTCCTCGGCCCTCAGGCGGTCAATCTGAATGATGGAATACATGGTTCATGGAGCCGATTGGATGTTGTCGGGGAAGTCGGCGAGGCGCAACTCCGGTCTCATGAGCCCTTTCAGCAACCCTTCGCCTCGCGCAAACGCCCCGCCAGCACCACGTCGGCAAAGGAGTTCCTCCCCGTTGGCGGCTCCCAGGACGTCAGGTGCGATCCGTGTCCGATGGCATAGCCCAGCCCCGAACCATGACAGGGCGGCGTCTTCAACGATGGGTTCGTTGAGCATGTTTAGGCGGATTGTAGAGATGCCGCACAACCCCAGTCAAAGGCCGCTCTGGCAACCTCCGTGAAAGCCGATTCCAGACAGTGCGGTAGTGTTCGCAAAAGCCCCAGTCCGTTTTCTCGCCACGCTTCAGCGCCCAACGCAAGCAGATTCATCCGGTTTGCGCCGGTCAATAAGCAGGTGCATGCCTGTGGATTAGCGCATTGTCCGGCCGCCGCACACGCCACGCAACTTTCGTTAACTGGAAGCCGCCGCTCAGCGACGGCGACGACTACCAATCCCCAAACCACTACGAAGTCATCAGGAACGCTCTCCTGGCTTAGAATCGCCTCCAACTTGAGCCCCTCCTTGACATCGATGTGAAGTCGAGCCACGCCGCATCCAACAGCTTCCAAAGCAGTTATTACATCTACAGATTCTCCGTGATCTACATGATGGCCGAACTCGCTTCGATAGAACTCGTCCGGCAACAAATTCTCCAACTCACGTCCCTGAATTATCACAAGCTCACCTACTGCGGGCGACCGTTCGGAGAATACTCTTCGCGTAGTCCTTGCTGTTTCGCCTAAGGAGCCGCCGGGAGTTTCACGGTCACTATCTACGATAGTAACGAGAAGGCGGTCGCCAGCAACTAATATATCCTCGGCAACATCGGCCGTAGTCGCGCCACCGCCAGCCCTTCTGTCGACAACGGTCCTAACATTACCCAGTCCTAACGTTCGTGCCAGAATTCGCGCCATTTCATAAATCAAATAGCAATCATCAAGGTTCTCGCACAATAGAATAGCGGGTTGGACCGCCGTCGTTGTCGAAAAGAAGGAGAGCGGCAACCTTATCTCCCGGCTCTGACCAATCATAACTTGTTCAGCAATAATATTATGACTAACCCGAACCCAAATCTGAACCTGACTCGTCATTCCCGCAATCGTTGTGTAACGCGCATTTAGTGTTCTATAGAGAGCTCTTTCCCTTATTCCCAATTGAGGACGCAAAGCCAATAATTCAGTAAGAGGCCGGGGCGCTAGCAAGAAGTGATTGCCCTCACGTGCAGCCAAAGCCAGATTATTCAGCGCATCCCATTCTCCTCCGGTCAGCGTGTCGAGGTGAGAACGGAGTGAGTCGTCAAGGTGAATTAGCATCGCAGTAACGACTAAAATTATTCTTTGGCTTTTCTCTCCGACCAGTCCTCCGATGGAAGAAAAAAACCATATGGCCAATTAAGGAGGACTCCATCAGAGTCGTACTCGGCTGTTCTGATATTGGTACCGGCGTGCCCATTGTTCTTCTCGAAGACAAGTACCTGCACTTTCTTTCGATCAATCCGCCCTTGAGAAACGAGCTGCCCGATCTGATTCACAATAGTCTCGCTATGGGTTTCACACACCAGATGAACTCTCTCTTCTGACGGAACATCTTCTCTGACGATGGCGCAAAGTAGGTCTGCAAGATGGCCTTGAAGCCGGGGATGCAAATGCAATTCCGGTTGCTCGACAACGATAATCTTTTGAAAGCTCTCTGAACTGTGAGGTGATCGCGGGAGTCGCGGACCAATGCGGGAAGAGGCCGAAATGTGTGACTGACTACTTGGCAATGCTCGCCATATAGTCGCAAGAACGGGCAACAACTGAGAATAACCAAAGCCCATGTCCGCCACATTGAATAGGTCTCCATCCTTGGAATCACGTAAGAATATCGACACATGGGCACCGACAGCTTTCGCTTCTACGCTAAAGCCTATGCTTTGTTGACACCAATCGGAAAAAGCGGTTTGATCAATGGCGCTGAGCCCCATAAGAAACATTGCCAAATTGGCTCCTTGCGGATCAACCTCGTCGACTCCGAGGTCCTGTTGGCGGTAAAATCGTTGGGCGGTCGCACGAAGTGGACCAACGTAACTAACTCCGCTGAAAGTGGCTGAAAGAAATGCATCAATCTGGTTAAGTAATTCCGGCGCCCGGTCAGCGAGAACAAGGCCTTGCAACCTTTTTATCCAAGGGGAATCGGCTCGATATCTCTTTGCACGTTCCGTAGACGTTTTTGTAATGGCAGCTAATTTTTTGAATTGATCGAGCGTGCTGGATGCACCACCTATTCCGAGCGAACGGACAAAATACGCTTTTTTCTCCCGAGCTGTTCTCCGATGAAAAAGGGGTTTAAGATGGTCAACGATTTGCTCGCCGAACGCACTTATTTGGCGACGTCTCATCCAGCTAACTTCGATGAATGGGGCCGTTGACGGCGCTCCAGGTTTGCCTGACACAGCCACGGAGAAGAGAGAGGTGCCAGCCCTAAGCGTCAGATCAGCGGTCAAGCTTTCCATTGGGTGGCCATCGACAAGTACTGAATGGACCTTTCCGTCAGCCTCAGCATCCATTTGGACCGTCCGATCTCCAAATGTAATTCTTATTTGCTTGGTATACGTATTAGTCGTCGTCGCATCCTCCGCTATAACTAATGTCACCCGAACTTCGGCATTTTCCAATAGTATAAGACTAGAAGCCGGATAGATGTAACCCTCATTTGAATGATCTTTTGGGATGGTTATAGTGAAGCCGAACTCAATTTCTGATTTTGGAACATCCCGTGAAACGGCATCTTTGAACACCCCGAAATCGACGAAACGTCCAAACCAAAGAATAGGTCCCCTCGTGATCGCTTCGACACTTTGCCTCAAGAGTGGGAAGGCTCGTATAAATGTGCTTTTTCCAGAACTGTTGGCGCCCACCACCAGCGTCAGCGGGCGCAGACAGAAGGACTGAGGTTCTATCAAACTGCGAAGATTTTGGATGGAGATGGACTCGAGTTTCATAGTTTGGTTTTGTATGCTTACGCTTGTCTGCTCACCAGCTTCGGCAACTGGGCTTTGGGAATGACGGCAAATTTGGAAAAGCGGCTGGAGATCACAGTTTGCCCTCCAGTAGGCGGAAAAGCTCTCCGCCGAGCAGTTGAATTTTGGCGACGAGGTCGCGTACCTCGGAAGCCGCGATGGAAATTTTCCTTCCTAGCAGCGATGGTGGTTCCCGGGTCGCCGAAAGGTAATCTTCGTCGATAACGCCCATTTTGTGGGCGAGCAAATGCCGCTTTTGAAACGCCCGCAGAATATGCCCCCAGTCGAGGGGAGCTGCTGTTCCGGCGAAATCCACGCTAAACTGCTCCTTTACGCGGTCCCGTGCGGCAACAATGTTCTGGAACCGAATCTCGGCAGCCTTCTCGGGTTTTACCGCCTTCGATGCAAACACCCGGCAGGTCTCCCTCGCAAAGGCATCAAACGCCGATACGCAGTCTTCCAATGCGTTCTCAATCAGATGTTGGGCGACCTGCGGCTCCTGAGTCTCGGCCACGGCCAATAGTTTCACAACCAGTTCCAGGTTCTTGTTGAGAATTTGCAGCGAGTTGTGGACTGCACAATCTGGGCAGAAGCCGAACACTCCGTAGATCGTGTAGCGAAGCGTGCACTTATCGCACACGACCTCCGTTTCAAGTTTCTTTTCGCGGTAGTTACGAATAGATGTCGGCTGACCACTCACCTTCATGCTGATGCCGATCCCGAAACCACCGCTTGGCCGGTGATTGAACTCCATGGACTTCAAGTCCCTCAATAGGGCGTCGGTGACTTTGCGCATTACCACGGACTTTGCGTACTCCAGTTGTGCCCGGGTGAGGAAATTTCCCGAATCCGCCTCATGGCCACAATAGGGACAGTGGCAATGGAGCCCCGGGCCCGTTAGACCAGTTCCCGGTTGTACTTTGAAATAACCCCCACATTCGGGCGAAGGGCACTCGCGACCAATCAACCCTTCGTCATCAGGCGGAATTGTAACGTCAACTCGCGAGCCAAGATCGCTCAGATGCCTCATGGGAGAAACTCCTTTTCAACAAGCGCTACGCTTAATTCCGCGCTCAGCAGGTTCGGAAGCACCGTGACGCGTCGGTTGCCGAGGGTCCGGGACAATTGGCGTAGAATAGTCATCGCTGTTTAACATTCTTCCCATTCCAGCGAGCGCCCCGCCACGGGTCCATTACGTCGCGTTGAAACAATGATGCGATTGCTTTCTCGCAATCCGTCCTCATCGCATCAGCCAAAGCCATGCTGCGATAAAGAGGTTCCCAAAGCTGCGCGAGTTTATCCTGGACTTCAATCGGCGGACAAATCACCGGAAGCCCCTCAAGATTCGATTTGTTCAATTCGAGCTGACCCGTGCTCCCTGTAACGAGCGAATAGATGAGGTCCTGGTATTCACGCGTCGCCAGCAAATTGACAAGGAACTCAGGCCGCAGCTTGGAAACGATGGTTCGAATGATGGTGACATGAGAGTCCGCAAACAGCTTCTTGGGAGCCTCGTGAAATAGGTATGCGCGACCAATTGTAATGTCCCCGGTCGAGTTAATGACCACGTCTCCTGCCTTGATGAAATGCTTTGGTGCAATCTGAACCTCTGGGTCGTGGTACTTGAGATGCTCCTCCTCAATGCGCCCCCAACGAACCGCCTTTTGATTCAAGGCGAGGACTTCGCTCTCCTCGACGTAGGTTGGCGCTTTGCCGCGCTGAAGGTAGCAGCAGCACTCAATCAGCTTTTCTACACTCCAGTCGTTAGGAAGATTTCCCAGAATTGGATGGGATCGATTTTCGGTGATCATGCGGCCTTCAAAATGGATTGCTTCACATGCGCCGCGAGTTCGTCCATTTCATGGAGGCTCGTAGTGATTGACTGCAATGCTGCGTCCAGCGCCTGCCGTGTAGATTCTCGATCTGGCGGGTCAATATTGATCCCAACGTGGCGGGCAGGAACGAGGCTGTAGTCGCATTCGGCAATAAGTTCGGTTCTGACGCCTCGGCAAAAGCCAATGACATCTTTGTAGCCCTTCTGTCCGCGACTTTTCCACGCATGATACCTGCTCGTTATCAGCTCGATATGCTCGTCGGTTAGGGTGTTGTGCGTCGGGTCGGATTTCTCGAAGCATTTTCTCGCGTCAATAAACAGGGTCTCCCGACTGCGCCGCCGTTCATTTCCCTGAGACGACGCCTTATCTCGGCTGAAAAACCAGAGCGATACGGGCGCTTGCGTCGTGTAGAACAACTTCGGCGGCAGCATCACGATGCAATCCACCAAGTCAGCTTCTATGACGGCGCTTTTGACTTCGCCCTGCGGTCCCGTTGCGGACAGCGCACCATTTGCAAGGACGAAGGCCGCCATGCCGCGCGGGGCGAGGTGATGGATGAAGTGCTGGACCCAAGCGAAATTGGCATTGCCCCGGGGCGGGACGCCGTACTGCCAACGGACGTCGTCATCCTTTCGGAACCAGTCGGAGTCGTTGAAGGGGGGATTGGCGAGGACGTAATCGGCGCGTAGGTCGGGATGAAGATCGCGGCGGAAGGTGTCGGCCTGCTCGGGGCCGAAGTCGGCCTCGATGCCGCGCAGGGCGAGATTCATGACGGCGAGCCGGCGGGTGGTGGCGTTGCTCTCCTGGCCGTAGATGCTGATGTCGCCCAGCTTGCCACCGTGGGCCTCGACGAATTTCTCCGACTGGACGAACATTCCGCCGGAACCGCAGCAGGGATCATAGATGCGGCCCTTATAGGGGGCTAGCATCTCGACGAGCAGGCGAACGACGCAGTTTGGGGTGTAGAACTGGCCGCCGTTCTTCCCCTCGGCGCTGGCGAACTGAGTGAGGAAGTATTCGTATACGCGGCCCAGGATGTCCCGAGCACGATTCTCGCGGTCGCCAAGGCCGATGGTGCCGATGAGGTCGATGAGTTCGCCGAGGCGATGCTTGTCGAGGCCCGGGCGGGCATAATCCTTCGGGAGGACGCCCTTGAGGCGCAGGTTGTCCCGCTCAAGCGCGACCATGGCGTCGTCCACGACCTTGCCGATAGCCGGCAGCTTGGCACTGGCCTGAAGATGAGACCAGCGGGCTTCCTTCGGCACCCAGAAGACGTTTTCGGCCTTGTATTCGTCCTTGTCCTCGGGATTGGCCCCGGCGTATTCGCCCTTTCCGACGAGAAGCTTGCCACGGTGCTCCTCAAAGGTATCGGAGATGTACTTCAGGAAAATGAGCCCGAGGACGACGTGCTTGTACTCCGCCGCGTCCATATTGTTGCGCAGCTTGTCCGCCGCGAGCCAGAGCTTTGCTTCAAAGCCAAGGTTCGCCGTGCCATTTCCGTTTTGCGCGGGGGATTTTGCGCGTGCCATAGTCCCGCTGAGGCTATCACCCAACGCGCAACTTGCAATCCCGACCAGCGCAACCATCACCCGCGCAAAGACTTCGCCCCGCCCGGTGCGTTTCGTATCGCAATTCGCTCAACCCCACTTCGCTGCAGGGTAGAGGACTTTGCCCCGGCGCGCTCCCCAAAAGCCGCTGCAAATACCGAACATCTCCAAACAAACGGCACATCGACCTCCTCCCGCCGCGCGCGCAGACTCCCGCCGTGCTTCGTGCTGGCGGTGCTCCGCACGTCGGGAGACTGCGCGGACCACCCAAGCCGAGGCACGTCGCTGCTCGGAAGCAGCCACGTCACGACGGATGCAGTCGCACCGGCAAATATCAGGGAATCGTGGAACGTGAGCGATCTGCTCAAACCCGAGTCGGAGCTGCGCGGGGCAATATGAATTCTGATTCGAGCGGGCCGGTTTGTGAAAAACCGCACGGCGGAAATGCCGACTGGAAGCGCTCAGTTGCTCATCGGAGCGGAATCGCCTCCGTTGCGGTCAAGAGAAAATCCGGCATAACTCGCGTTCCGCTCGGCCTTGCAGGCTCTTATTCCGTTTTTCTCTGGACCTTCACTTCGTCGTTCCGCTGGGAACTGTCCTTATGGCTTTTCTTGGCGAAAAGCTCTTTGCTTTCCTGTTCCTCAACGGGGCTGCGCGCTGCCCTTCCGCGCCTGTGCCAGTCATGAAAGAACGTCCTGGTCGAGCCGCTACCATCTAACCGCAGCGGAAATAGAGATCATTCGGATGACTGGTTTGGTCGCCAAAACACTTCACGCCCCAGGGAATCCCGCATCTCGCGAATCGCTGCAAAAGACCGTAGGGATCAAGGATCGTGAGCACCTTGCCGAACACAAGGTCGCGGTCATTGGCTCTTTGGATTTGGCCCGCTAATTATGATACCCACCGTTCCTCGAAAAAAATAGCAATCCACAAATCCTTGCGGAAACGAAAAACTCTTCTCCTTACCTTCCCCTCGATCTTTAAGTTGCCATGTATCGCCTAGACATGATCTAATTTGGTCGGCAAGGCGTTGCTGGAGTTGCTCTCCCTCCTCAGTTTCAGAATCGCTGTTCCCGTCTCCTTGTCTCATCATACAGGTCCAGTCAAAGGCGCCGGATTTTGATCTGGTAATATAAGTCTTATTTGCTCCCTGGAAAGCTAGGGTCGAATCCCAGTAGGCAGTTTTCCGACAAGTAGCCCCCGACGATCCACCAGCATTCTAGACCGCGTTTAACGCGGAGGCTGAAATTAACCGATCCCTTCGCTTTGGAAAGTGATTTTTCCACACCGGGTTTGGCTCCTCGTCCGGGTCATCCTTTGACCGGACGTCGCCGGTGGCTTGGCCGCCTGCCATGGTTCTACGAAACCGCCGATGTGGTCAGGAAATTCGTTTGGGGTCGGAGTTACATCGCAGTATGCTTCGGCATTCTTCATCATGCACCGAAAATAATCGAGACTGAAACTAATTTACCTTGAGTTTAACATCAATACGCAGCCTGTTAAAAGCGCCGCGCAGGGTGTCCCGGAATCGAGCACCCGCCAGATTGTTTACATTTTGAGGATGTACTTCATGTATCAAAGAACTCTTCGCCAGATTGGCCCAATCGTTTGCCATTGAGTCTGAGAAAGCGCCTCCGCTGTAGCAAATATGTATTTTAATCTTTGGATACTGAGAAAAAAAGGTGTCTACGGTATGCGGCGGCGTCGTATCCCAAACCATTACGTGAACTACTTTCTCATCCTCTACAAACAAAAAGCTATATTTTTCTGAAGTAATTGTATGATTCTCACACTCCCTGATTAAATCCCTCCAACTACGAGTGTATCTACGCCCGGTCGGATATGTACTTCCAACGAGTTGCCTAAGAAACGCTTCGGTTTGAGGAACTCGGTCGTATTTTTGATCCCGAAGGTCCTTGGCCAGGTTCAGATTCTCGAACGCGGCGTCAGCTAGTAGGAATTCAAGAATGCTTTTATGTGCAAACTCATATTCAGCCTCAATGCGAGTAAGCAGAGATCGATTCGTGACATTTTCGCCCCCTAGTAGCGAAATGTCGATTGCATGGCTTTGAGCAAACTTATCAATTTCAGCCCGGGAGATTTGAAATCCTTGGCTGGTAGAGCGCCTTCTCCAAAGATGAACCGCCAGTTCTTTCGAGAACTGTCTCAACCTCTGGGCGTATTCTTTCTTTAAAGCTTCGTTATCAATCTTTGTCTTTTCGTAATCAATCCAGTGCCTGATGATTGCGGCGTAGACTTGGGCCGTATTTTCATAAGTAGCTTGTCCTTTAATCAGAGTGTCTATGTGGGCGAGCAGCATCGGGCGAGCCATAAGATCACTCGTGGCTTTAATAATTTGCCATCCCTTCAATATAGGAACGATTTTAATGTAGTTGAAACGACGAAATAAGTAAAGATATATGTCAAAGGTTGTAAAAGGACTGATATAGCGAGTGTTAAAAGGCAATTGTTCCGCGCCGGCTGCATAAGTGCGCTGATGAGTGCTCGTAGGGATTTCGACTACCGATGGAAAGAATTGCGTGCGACATGTTATTACGACCCGCCGAAAGTCTGATACTTGAGCGCAAATGTTGTCCAAGCGAGCGTTCCAATCGCCAGAAAGTTTTAGATCCTCATCGAATGCATCGAGAAGAATAATGGCGTTCCCACGTTGCTCGGGCGAAATTGTGGCCAAGGACTCTTCCCACCGAGAGCGTCCTAGCGAAAACAAATGAATATTGGGCTTTGAAAGAATAAATCTTTTACAATGCTCGCGGAACAGGGCTATTAGAAACATGGTCTTGCCCATTCCGGATTCCGCCAAGATTAGGTGGAATTGTGAACTAGGCTGGACGAACCGGAGCGAGAAGCGTTTTCTGAAATAGCGAAGACCATTTGTTCGACGTGTTTTACTTCCTGGCGGCTTCGCAGGGGTGATAGGTTGTGTTTTTTGAAGTTTCGTTTGTACATACCATCTCTTGGCCTGAGCGATTTGGTCTGTAGTGAAATGGTGATGCAGGTCGTGATTCGCTTTCCTCCCGTTTAACCAGCGAGCAATCCCAACAACCCCGGTGATAGCGGCCATGAACGCAACCAGTGCGTTAAGAAAGCGATGGCTGGCGGCCAGGATGAAGTGAAATAAATCCCACCCATGTGTGCGCGTAGGTGACTCAGCCGCGGTTTTCGGAGTTGGCGATCCAGTGGCACTAGAAGATGGTGCGATTTCAGGTGCGGTCGGGCCTGTTAAAGACTGTGCGGCTTTCGGAGTTGTCGATGCAGCGGCAGTAAAAGATGCTGTGATTTCGGGTGCGGTCGATCCTACGAAAGACAGTGGCGAAGAAGAAGAAGTTGTAGGTGGGGTTATACCGGACGAATTTGCGAGATTCGCAGAAATGGAACCCGGTTGAGCTTTAGGCTTTTGATATCCAGTAGTGGTTGCGAGTTTGGTCCGTTTTTTTGGTGTTCTCTTAGGCCTCGGATGCGGGTGAAGTATGCTCTTTGGAGTTGGGCTAGGCGTCGGTTGGAAGAAAGGTTGAAGGAGGGGCTGTTGAACTTGCCCAGAGACCATCAGGGGAAGAGCCATCATCACGATGAGCACCGGCAATCCTCGTCGGATGGGCGATAATACGTCAAAAAAAATGAGTTTCAAAAGCTTCGAAAAATGTTTAGGATTGAGACGTCAGGACATTTCATCCGCGAGACACTATAATCATCACGCGATGAGGAAGTTGAGCAGAATTTTCGGAGGGGGATTGGGGCTGCTTGAGCTGGAACGGTGTTCGACCTCGATTTTTGCGACAGCCATGAGAGGAAGGCCCCTCACACTTCGTGCAGGCGTGGTTCGGCTCTCCAACTTCATTCCACTTGAACGAACTCCTCCCCATCATTCGTCTTAAGCCGTTCCAGCGCCTATACCGTTTGTTTATACAGGACCCCAAAAACAGGGTGAAATCCGGTCAAAACTGGCGAAGTGCCCTTTCACGGAAACCCCCATGAACACAAGGGTTTGATCACATTTGGCGACGTTTGGAGAAACCTGAAAAAACGCCCCAAACTTTATGCCATTGGGTGCTCAGCCCATCACTATTGACTTCACCATAACCACACGAGAGGAGACTTCTCGTAAAAAACAACTGGGCCTACCTCCGGCCCTCAGAATGAGGCACTTAACAGGGGTTGAGCCTCTCATTTGTTTGAAACGAAAAAAGTCAATAGTCGCGTCAATAGTGAGGGTCAAAAATCGGGCCTTTCCAGTCCCTTCCGGTCCCACCGGAAATCCCATTTTACAGAGGAAAACCCTCCCATTCCCGACCGGTCTCAATCGCACTTTTTGGCCCGGAATATTTGCGAACGAGACGCTCTACCAACTGAGCTATACCCCCGAAAATCAAGAGGGGGAACATTACGGGGGCGAATGAGCGGATTCAAGTTTTTCGTGCCTCCGCGCAGCGGCGATGAATGGAAAGTGTCGCGCGGTATTCTATGGCGTTTTCTCAAGAAACGTTGCCCGACCTCAAGTTTCAGGTTCTGCTCAGGAAGCCGAATGGGTTGCCTTGAACCCGCTTGCCGGACGATTGAAAAGAAACAAAATCCTCAAAAGACGCAGCCCTCGGATTTGAACATTGATCGAAATGGAAATAATATACAAAAATTCCCTCGAATTTTGTCAAATGGTCAATATAATACCCACCATGTTTCAAAGTAAATCCTCCATTCTGCCGCCGAAGGCCCTGAGCCAGTCGAACGAGGCCGAAGCCCATCGAACGTATGCTCCTAAACCCAACTTTCCTCCGCCAACAACCAATCCACCTCAAGACGATTAATCAACACGCATTTACCAAACTTAAGCTAAATTAAGGTAAATTAAGCCCTCTTTTCACCCAAATCCACCCTCCACCCCCAATTCCACCCCCCTTGGCTGGTCCCGCGACCGCAGGACCAGCGAAGCCTGCACCCGCCAAATCAA
>Ga0182024_10017366_pt1 | contig 13526 bp, 8 predicted proteins | sample P32metaG_FD_120480 | JGI IMG/M metagenome (GOLD analysis project Ga0182024, IMG submission 120480) | Permafrost microbial communities from Stordalen Mire, Sweden - P3-2 metaG (Illumina Assembly) | ecosystem: Environmental > Terrestrial > Soil > Wetlands > Permafrost | place: Sweden: Stordalen...
GAGGGCGGCGCCGGCAATTCCATGTTTCCCCGCGGCACGGACGTACACGGGTTCGGCGCCTCCTTTAAAGAAGAAGTCCGCAAGAACCAGGGCGCCTATATCGGCATGGGCGCTTTCGGCGAGGTTCTGGCGCGCTACGAAAATTATGTAGACCTCGATCCCGTCGTGAAAGACAAATGGGGCGTCCCCGCGTTGCGCTTTCACTATAAGTTTGGCGACAACGAACACAAGATGGCCCAGGACATGAAGGAATCAGCCCAGGAAATGTTCGAAGCCGCGGGCTTCGAGATCATCCATGTCAGCGATCGCATCCTGACCGAAGGCTGGTCCATCCACGAACTCGGTACCGCGCGCATGGGCAACGATCCGAAGACTTCCGTCCTGAATCAATTCCAGCAGTCTCACGACGTCAAGAACTTGTTCGTGGTGGACGGCAGCGCGTTTGTCAACGCCAGCTGCCAGAATCCCACCTGGACCATCATGTCTTTGTGCTGGCGTTCCTGCGACTATCTCGCCGACGAACTCCGCAAAGGCAATATCTAAGGAGAACCCATGTCCAAAAACGATCCCATTGATCTGAGACAAGATCGCCGCCAGTGGCTCAAGACTTCCGCGACGGTTCTCGGTGCATCGTTATTGCCGCTCTCCGCACCGGCGCTCGCCGACCCGCCGCAGGGCGAAACCGCGGCACCCGCGCCGCAAGTGAAGCCTGCCGAGACCAAGTCCGCGGGTCGCTTCTTCACTCCCAGCCAGCACACCCTCGTCGAGGAATTGTCCGAGACCATCATTCCCGCCGACAGCCACTCCGGCGGCGCAAAAGCCGCAAAGGTCGCCGACTACATCGACAAAACGCTCCGGGAAAGCACCGACGACAACAAGAAAGCACTCTGGCGCGAATGCCTGCCCCTCATCGATTCCATGAGCCAGCACTACACGGGAAAATCTTTCGTCAACGCCAACCCAGAGGAAAGAATTACCGTCCTCACCGTGCTCTCCGACAACGACCACATAACCGACGTTCCGGAAGTTCGCTTTTTCCATGAACTGAAGAGAATGACCGTCGAGGGCTACTACACCACAAAAATCGGCATTCACGACGAACTCGAGTACAAAGGCAACCGCATTCTGCAAGAATTTGTCGGCTGCGACGACCAGGGTCCCGCAACCGCATAACGTTGGAGCGCGGCGGGCCAACTGCGGATTCGCGGCGTTAGTTTCAATTCACGCCACCGGGGAACTCATGGCAGAAGGCAAAGTAAAGGTTGGCATCATCGGCTCGCAATTTCAGGCGGACATCCACGCCACCTCCCTCCAAATCATGCCGCACGAAGCAGAGCTAGTAGCCGTCGCCTCTCCGACGCCGGGTAACGCCGCAGCTTTCGCCAAAAAATTCAACATCCCGGGCGTCTTCACCGATTACCGCGAGATGCTGAAAGAGCGCGACATCGAGATGGTCACCATCTGCGCCCCCAACAGCCTCCACGCGCAAATGACCAAAGACATTGCCGCCGCGGGCAAACACATCGTCTGCGAAAAGCCGCTGGCCATGACCATCGCGGAAGGCGAAGAAATGATTGCCGACGCCAAGCGCCACGGCGTCCTGCTGATGTACGGCGAAGAGCTCTTCTTCACGCCAAAATACCTGAAAGCCAAAGAAATGGCCGACGCCGGGGCTTTCGGCAAAATCTATCTAGTTAAACAAAGCGAAAAACACTTTGGCCCCCACAGCGACTGGTTCTGGGACGTGAACCGCTCCGGCGGCGGAGCCTTCATGGACCTCGGCTGCCATGGCATCGCGTTCTGCTACTGGTTCCTGGGCCGCCCGGCAATCACCTCCGTCTACTGCCAGATGGGCACGCATGTCCACGGGCACAAGACCAAAGCCGAAGACGATTCCCTATGCATCCTCGAATTCGCCAACGGCGCTACCGCCTTGATCGAAGACAGCTGGGCCCGCCGCGGCGGCATGGACGACCGCATCGAAGTCTTCGGCGAAGCCGGCGCCACCTACGCCAATCTCCACATGGGCAACGCCCTAACCACTTACAGCGAAAACGGCTACGGCTACGCGGTAGAAAAAGCTCCCACCACCAAGGGCTGGACTTACCCAGTCTTCGAAGAACTCTGGAATTACGGCACGCCGCAAGAGCTAACCCACTTCGCCCGCTGCGTCCGCGGCAAAGAAACCCCGCAGTCCACCGGCGAAGACGGCCTCGTCGTGATGAAAACTCTCTACGCCGGTTACGCCTCCGCTGGAGAAGGCCGCAAGATCGCGATGCCCTTCCAACCGCCGCCCGGCGTGAAGAGGCCCATCGAGCTTTGGCTAAATGGTCCCGCGCATCGCCAAGCCGCGCATCCATGACGAATCGCAAACACTCACCCACGATGAATCGCAAATACGTTGTAGGGGCGCAGCACCGCCGCGCCCCAGCTTGCCCGGACGTCAACATCCTCACCGCTTCGCCTTTTCCCTATGGCATCGACGGCGAATCACCACAGGAGGCAATCACATGCTTTGGCAGATGAGGATCCGGCTGTCGGTGATGATGTTCTTCGAATATTTCATCTGGGGCGTCTGGTATGTCACGCTAGGCACCTGGCTGGGCCAGCAACTCCACTTCTCCGGAAAAGAAATCGGCCTGGCCGCTGGCACGACCGCGTTAGGCGCCATCCTCTCGCCATTCTTGGTGGGCCTGATGGCCGACGAATGGTTCGCTACCCAGCGCCTCCTGTTTGCCCTTCACGGCATAGGCGGCGTTCTGTTGTGGGTAGCCTCGACGCAAACGACGTTCGTCCCCATGTATCTCATCCTGCTGATCTATTCCCTCTGCTACATGCCCACCATGGCGCTCACCAATTCCCTCGCCTTCCGCCAAATGAAAGATCCCAAGCAGGATTTCGGCTCCATTCGAGTCCTAGGCACCGCCGGTTGGATCGCCGCCGGCCTGCTCATCGGTTTCTTGCGCGTTGAGCCAACTGCCGTCCCCATTCGATTGGCGGGCGCCGCGTCGATCCTCATGGCGCTGTATTGCCTTACGCTACCGCACACGCCCCCGCTGCGATCCTCGGCGGGCGGATTCAAGCTCAGCAACATCTTCCCCGCCGAAGCCTTCCACCTCTTCAAAGACCGCAACTTCTCGGTCTTCGCCCTGGCCTCATTCCTGATCTGCATCCCGCTGCAGTTCTACTACGCCTTCACCAATCCTTTCCTAAACGAAATTGGCGTACAAAACGCGGCCGGCAAAATGACCGGCGGCCAAATGTCCGAACTCCTTTTCATGGTTACGCTGCCGTGGTTCTTCCGCCGCCTGGGCGTGAAGTACACGCTGTCGCTGGGAATGCTAGCGTGGGTCCTGCGCTACCTGATGTTTGGCTTCGGCAACAGCACCGACTTGGTCTGGATGCTCTACCTGGGCATCGTCCTGCACGGCATCTGCTACGACTTCTTCTTCGTAACCGGCCAGGTTTACGTAGACCAAAAAGCGCCCACTGCCCTGCGCGCCGCCGCCCAAGGCCTGATCACCTTTATCACCTACGGCATCGGCATGTTCCTCGGCGCCTACCTCTCCGGCTGGGTAGTCGACTTCTACGTGACGTCAACTCCAACCGGCGCCCTAACCCACAACTGGCGCTCCATCTGGATGGTCCCCGCGATCGGCTCCGCCATCGTCTTATTCATTTTCCTGGCGGGATTCCGCAACGAAGACCAGAAACCTAGTGAGTCTTCGTCGTTGTAGAGGCGAGCTTGACTCGCCATCTTGGATTTCTCCGAGAGATTTGCCCAGAGGCTGGCTCACCCTTTTTGCGGTTTCTGCGGAAAGAGGGCGGATTTTGAATTTTGCTCAGGTCCTCGGCAGCGCCGCGACCTGTTTCCGGGAATTCAATGCGGGTTGCTTCCTTGGACGCTGCTCGTCGCTTCAGCCGACCCCGTGCGTTGTCATCCTGAGCGTAGCGAAGGACCTCAACCGAAGATGTGCCTCGGTCGAAGTAGAAGTCGCAGTCGGTCGATGTAAAGCCCCACTTAGAATTTCATCTCATCCCGGGTAACCTGCGGCGCATGCCGAAACTTCCCAATCTCCAAACCCTTAACGTAAGCCAACCGCAAAGCCGCCAACTGCACAGGAACAATGTCCGCCAAAGGCGCAAGCCCCTCAGAGACCGCAGGCGCCTCGACAAACGATAACCCGCCACCATCGTCACCCGAAGGCCCCACAACGCGGACCATCGCCCCAAACCGCACCAAATCCCGAGCAAGCCCCAAGTTAAGCTCCCGAGTCCGCCCTCCCGCTGCAAACACGACAGCCCGAAAACCCGCGTCCACAATCTCGACTGGCCCATGCCGAAAACTCCCCCCAGCCAATCCCACCGCAGGCTCCTTCGCCGTTTCGCTGAACAACAAAGCTCCTTCCAGCGCCGAAGCATAAGAGGGCCCGCGTCCCAACAGATAAATGGGCGATCCAACCCGAAAAAAATCATCCCACTCTTGAACCCGCTCAAGCTGGTCCGCAATCAAAGAAGAAATCCGAGGCAAAATCCCTGCCATCTCCTGCTGCCGCGCCTCAAACTCCCCAGAAACCGCCCCCGCTAGCAACCGCAACGCCGCCACAGTCCCCGTATAACTCTGCACCGCAACCATCTCATCCGCCAAGCTGCCCACGATGAGCGCAACATCCACGCCGCACCCAAGCGCACTCGAAGCCTCATTAGTGACCCCAATCGTGTGCGACGCCACTCCCTTCAACCGCCCCAACAACTTCACAATCTCAACCGACTCCCCTGACCGCGAAACCACCACCACCACAGCCTCGGCACAGAGACGCTCCTGGTAGTGCAGCAACTCCCCACTCTCCACAATCCCGCAATCAAATCCTTTCGCCGCGAGCTCATACTGCAAAGGAAACGCCGCATGCAGCGAAGCACCAATCCCCGTAACCACAATCTTCCGCGCCTCACGCAAAAGCCCAGCCGCCCTCAGCAAAGCGCCGTGCCCCTGGCCGCGCTGCCAAGCCAGCACCTTCTCCAGCGACCGTTCCTGTCCCCGAATATCCCCCAGCAACCGCGATTCGTTCATCTAAGTTCGCTCCATCGATAACAACCCGTCGAGAAAGTCGATCCGTTAGGAAATCGGAGCTTTGGCTCGCCAAGGGGTCGGAGCTTCAGCCCCGGCGGCAAAGGCTGGCTCACAAATGGGCTTCAGCCCCTGAGGAAATGCTTTTGATTTTCTTTCGCACCCATCTCGCAAATCCAACCCCGACCCGTCAAACCAACGCAATCATCACCCGCCGGCCAACCATCGCCGCCGCCCGCTGTAAACTCGAGAGCGTAATATCATTTTTCGGGTTAAGCAGTCGATCTACCTGAGTGCGGCTCGTCTTCAGAAGTGCAGCCATCTTATTCTTGGATACCTTCTGCTTCTTCATGGCTTGGTCCAGCTGCCAGGCCACGACCTCCTTGATCGCCTGCTCCTGCTCAAAGGTCCCCTCTTTCTTAAGGAAGTCATCGATGCACGATCCCAGGCGTGTCTTCCGATTCTTGCGCTTTTTGCTCATCTCCTCAACTCCTTCTGGCCCTGGCGCGCTAATACCAAATCACTGTCCGGTGTCGTGCGGGTCTTCTCAATGAAAACCGTGGAGCGCCGCGAGGTGTTCCTCATAGATACAGAGCAGCACGCGCGCCGTTCGCCTTGTCGGCAGATCTGTTCGGATCTCCCACAAACCCTCTCCCGGCGCGGCATGCCGACAGGCCACCATTGGGCGCGCAACAGGTCTGTTCCGATGCCGTGCCGCTCGACTTCCGGCAATCCTTTCAGCCACTCCACACCGGTTCACGTCCTGGGCGTAACGGATAAAAGACCGGAGGAATTTTCCGCGCCGGCTGGTCTTCCTCCATCGTGCACCTTATATAGTACACCTGTACCGCATAATGTACAGGTAGTGCTCTCGTCTTGGCGGGTCTTCGTCACGGCACGGTTTCAACGCGCTGTGAACGTGGGGAGCGCAGGATCCTACGTCCCACAAGCCCAGACCTGACGCCTTATCAACCGAGAAGCAGGCGATCGATGCGAGCGCTAACGTCGCGCAAATACGCCTCGTCACCGGGCTGGAGTTCGGCGATGACGCTGCCCGAATAGCCGGTCTCGGCGAAAGCGGCGCGCACCGCGGACCAATCGACGTCGCCGTCACCCAGATTCACCCAGGCGTAGCCCTCCTGTTTGCGCTTGAAATCTTTCAAGTGAACTTTCGCGATGCGCTTGTCGAGGGTGCGAATCCAGTCTTGCGGATAACCGTAGAGCATGACGTTCCCGACGTCGAACCACGCTTTGATCCAGGGACTCTGAAACTCGTCGACATACTTAACCATCTCCGGTGGGCTCAAGAGGAATTTGTTCCACACTTCCTCCATGGCGATGACGACTTTTAATTCCTCAGCCAGCGGCATCAACGTGCGAACCTGCTTTTGCGATCGCGTCCACGCGTCAAGGTAGGAGGTCTGCGGGTTCACCACCGCCGGAACAAGCAGCACCGTGTCCGCGCCCCAAAGCTTGGCGTTGTGCAAAGAAGTGCGCATGCCCGCTAAGCTGTTTTCGACCACGACCGGATCGCTGGACGAAAGCGGATACTTCCAATGATCCATGTTCATGACCGAGTCGATGCGCACGTTCGCGCCGTCCGCAGCTTTCTTGATCTCTTCGGCCTTGCCCTCGTCGGGCTCGGTAGGAACCTGCACGACTTCAAAGCCCGCGTCGCGGATCATCTTGAATCGCTCGGCGTAATTCAACTTTTCGGGCGCCATCGTGAATACGACGCCCTTCTTGACAGCGAGCTGCGACGGAGGCAGCGGAGTCGCATTCGGCGCGGCAGCCGACTTCGACGATGAGGCGCGAGCCAATCCGCCGCCCGCAAGACCCGCGGCGCACGCTACGGTGATCGAAGATTTCAGAAACTCGCGACGCGACGCGTTGCGCATGGAAACACCTCGGCGAAGTCGGTTCCGCATTAGCCGGGGAGACGCTATCACAGAATCACGCCCAAAAAAGTGCGGCGTGGTCCTGAAGTAGGGCCTGCGACCGGACCGCATGATTCCCGGCGCGACCCACTCTACTGGGCCAGCCGGAATGCGCTCGCCCGGACCTCCTAACCGGCTCAACTCTCTCTTCTACAGCGTTCGCGGGATGGCTGGGCTGCAATACTCCCAATAGCATGAGAGTCTTTAGCTTGGGGGATCTGTGTCCGAGGGCTCTTGCGTCCGCATTGACTCCAACGGGAAGACTCGTGTCTGTACTCCGTAAGATTTGGTATCGGGTAAACGTGGACGACTGCGTTGACTTGGCGGCGCAAGTCTCGTTCTATTTCGTCTTGTCGCTCTTTCCATTTTTTCTGGTTCTCGCTTCCCTTCTCGGGTGGATCTCCACTTCGGCACGCTGGGATGCGTTTGCCGATTGGATGACCGCTTATTTCCCGAGCCAGGCGCGGCGCTTGGTTCTTACCAGCATGCTCGAACTGTCGCATGGGTATGCGAGCTTCCTGTCGATCGGGCTCCTGGCGACCATCTGGAGCGCCTCCTCAGGGTTTATGAGTTTGATGGAAGCATTGAGCGTCGCGTACGGGGTGAAGGATGGCCGCAGCTACTTGAGGAAACGACTGATTGCGACCGTCGCAACCCTGGTTGCCGCGTTATTCCTACTCCTGAGCTTTGCCCTTTGGAATTTAGGTCACTTGGTGGAACGGTTCGTTACCACTGATTTTCATTATTTCATTCTGTTTCAGACCCAGTGGAAGTTCATGCGATGGCTCGCTACCTTTTCGCTGTTGTTTCTAGGCATCGACCTCATCAACTACTTCCTGCCGGCCCGCGGCCGGCCGTGGAAATGGTTCACGCCTGGAACGATTTTCGTGGCCCTGGCTTTTACCGTTGCGACCCTCGGCTTCAACTTCTACGTCGCGCACGGCTCCAACATTCCTGAGATCTACGGCGCGCTCGCGGGCTTCGTCGTTCTTATGTTGTGGGTTTACGCGGCCAACCTGATTCTGCTGATTGGAGCTGAAACAGACGCGGCGCTGCGAGACAGCCCGCTGCATGAGGCGGGCGCGTGAATCTTGGTCTCCGGTGGCTTCTGCTGAGCCTGGTGTCGCTAGCCTTCCTGACGCCCGGAAGTTCATCGCAAGAAGTGGGTGCGGCATCACAGGAATCGCAGCCGGATTCTTATGGCGGCTTTGAGAGACGCACCGTTTCCAGGATTGCTATCGCCGTGCGGCCGAGTGAAGACGTTGCGGCGATTCGAGCTTTGATCCGCCAAGAGGCTGGCAAGCCGTTTTCGATCGAAGCCATCAAGAGCAGCGTGACCGCCTTGCAACAAACGGGAAAATTTACGCAAATTCAGGTAAGCCTGGAGCCGCAGGCCGCAGGCCTTCGGGTTCTGTTTATCTTGCAACCCGTTTATGACATCGGACTCGTTTCCTTTCCGGGCGCCACCAAGGCTTTCCCTTACTCACGTTTACTCCAAGCCGCAAATATTCCGGCGACTGCACCCTTCGTGCCCGACTACATTGCCGACGAAGAGAAATCTCTCTTGCGTTTCTTTGCTTCCGAAGGCTTTTTCACCGCCACTGCGAGCGCGCGCACGCAGGTCGATGACGCCCACCGCATCGTCAACATCATCTTCCACTGCGCACTGCATTCGCGCGCAAAGATCAGCGGTCTCACAGTGCAGGGAGTTTCCGCGGAGGAAGCCGCCGACGTAGAAAAGACTCTCGCTTCGTTCTGGGCAACGGTTGCCGGCGTCTCGCTGAAACCCGGAACGACGTATTCTCATGGCCGAGTCGAAAAGTCGCTCGAACATCTACGCGCGCACTTCCGGAAAGAGGGACGCCTCGCTCCCAACGTGCGGGCCGAGCCAATTTATGATTCCGAAACAAATCGCGCGCGACTCACCCTGATGGTCCAGCCGGGCCCTATTGTCGTCGTGCGCGTCGATGGAGCGCACATCTGGAGTCGCACAGAGCGGAAGCTGCTGCCGATCTACCAGGAAAACGCGGTGGACCAGGACCTCGTGGATGAGGGCGCGCGCAATCTGGTGTCCTATTTTCAAGGCAAGAGCTACTTCGACGTGAAGGTCGATTCCCACCTCGACAAGCAGCCGGAGCGGGTAAACATCGTCTATCACATCGACCGGGGAAGCCGCCACCGGGTCTCGGACATTAAATTTGCCGGCAACAAATACTTCACGGCCGATCAGCTTAACGCTCACATCGTCATCCAGAAGGGTAAGTTCTTTTACAACCGCGGAAAATTCAGCCAGGACTTGTTGAAGAAAAGCATTGCTTCCCTGACGGCGCTGTATCGTAATGCAGGTTTCACGAAGCCAAGCGTTACCCCGGCGGTTTCCGATCGCGAAGCGAATGTCGCGGTAACGTTTACGATCGACGAAGGCCTTCAGGATCGCGTCCATGACCTGAAAATCGTCGATAGCAAGAATCAGCCAATGCGCCCGAGAATCGGCAAGCGGCCGCTGCAACTCGCTGCGGGAAAACCTTACTCGCCGCACCTTCTGGAGACCGATCGCAACTACGTTCTGGCCCAATATCTGAATCGGGGCTACCCCAACGTGCAATTCGATTCCAGTGTCGCACCGGCCGACGGCGACCCGCATGCCGTCGACGTCGTCTACAAAGTAGATGAGGGGCCGGACGTGCACATTGGGCAAGTGGTATTGCTCGGCACCGGCCGCACGCGTCCGTCTTTTGTCAAAGCGAAGACAGACCCAAACGTGAGCGAAGGGAAGCCGCTTGGCGAAGGACGGCTGCTGCAATCGGAAAGCGATCTTTACAATCTGGGAATATTCGATTGGGCGAGCGTGACGGCGATCGGAACTCCCGACAATCAGGATGTGCAGCAGGTTCTTATCCGGGTACACGAGTCGAAGCGCAATACGATGGACGTCGGCGGAGGGATCGAGGTCATCCCGCGTAACGGCAATATCCCCGTGGGATCGGTAATCGTTCCGGGGTTGCCGCCGATCAGCCTGGGAAACAAGTTTACGGTTAGCCAGAAAAGTTTCATCGGGCCACGTGGGTCTCTCCAGTTAGCCCGACATAATCTTCGCGGCCGCGCGGAAACTGCCACGCTAGGATTGGTAGCTTCGCGTCTGGACCAGCGGATCAGCTTCACTTATGCCGATCCCGATTTGCACGGGTCGTCGTGGTCGTCGCTGTTCAGCCTTTCGACGGAGCGAACCAGCCAGAATCCCATTTTTACTGCGCTCCTCGAACAGACTTCGTTGCAGATCGAGAAATCGCTTGATAGGAAACGCACGCAGAAGCTCATCGGAGGATACAGTTACGAGCGCACGGACCTGAGCAATATTCTCATTCCGGAGCTGGTGCTCCCACAGGATCAGCGCGTCAAACTCTCCAGTTTCTACCTGAGGTATGTTCGCGATACACGCGATAAACTCCTGGATGCTCACCGCGGCCAATATCAGACGTTTACTCTCGGGGTCACGCCGGAGGTTTTGGGATCGAGCAGCAACTTCGCGCGGTTCTTCGGGCAAACCGCGTTTTATAAGCCGATCCGGCCGTGGCTGACGTGGGCCAATAATTTCCGGCTCGGGCTTGCTACGCCGTACGGCGAGGCTGGCTATGTTCCGTTGAGCGAACGATTTTTTTCTGGTGGACCGGACTCGTTGCGCGGCTTCCCGATCGACGGGGCCGGGCCGCAGAGGTCGATACCGGTTTGCAGCAACCCTTCGGACACGTCAACGTGTACCCTGATCAGCGTACCGGCGGGAGGGCTGATGTTGGCGATTTTCAACTCGGAAGCGCGCTTCCCCATTCCGCTCAACGAAAACCTGGGCGGCGTGATCTTCTATGACGGCGGCAATGTCTACGCGAACATCAATGCGCATCAATTTCTTTCGAATTATTCCAATTCGGTCGGTATCGGCTTGCGGTACAACACGCGCGTGGGGCCGATTCGGGTGGATGTGGGGCGCAACCTGAATCCGCTGCCGGGAGTAAAGGCAACGCAATATTTCATCACCTTGGGCCAGGCATTTTGATGAGTGCACAAAAAACATTACGCCGGGTTCTTTTTGCGATTATCGTCGTTATCGTCTCGCTCTTCGGTGCCGCTGCCCTGGTTTTGCATTCCCGGGCATTTCGATCGTATGCCTTGGGAACAATTATCCAGGCAGCGCAGGACAGTACCGGGACACGGATCGCCGTTACAAAAATGGACCTTTCCTGGTATCCGCTTGGCGTCGAGTTTGAGGGCCTGTCGGCGCAGCGTCGCGATGACATTTCGAAACAACCGCTGTTCACTGCGGTACGGGTAACCGTGCGTCTGAAAATGATCCCGCTGCTGCATCACCAGGTGGACATCGACAAAGTGGACGTCGAGCAGCCCGCTATTTATGTGCGGACGGAATCCAACGGGCGCACCAACTTGCCGGATCTCCCGAGCAATCCCGGTTCGCGTTCGAGCTTCGAGACACAGGTTGCGCTCTTGATCGTTCGCGACGGCCTGATCCATTACGATGATCGCCAAATCCAGCTGTCGGCCGAGTTGCGCAATTTTCACACTCAGATCGCGCTCGATCGCGCGAAGAATTCTTACAAAGGCGAGATTGCCTACGATGCAGGGCGCATCACGACGCCGAGCCTGCGAACATTCGACCATTCTGCGGACCTTCAGTTTGTTGCGGACGGCACGCACATCTTGATTGAGAGACTCGATCTAGCGAGCTTGCATTCGCATCTGCAAGTGCGCGGGGATTTAACCGACTACAAGAACCCGGTATTCACCGGCGATTACCAAGCGGCCATCGTTGCGGAAGATCTTCGCTGGATCACGGAAAATCCTTCCCTGCCGTCGGGCGAATTGTCTTTGCAAGGAGGCGTTACCTACCGCAGTGTGCAAGGGCGGACCTTCCTGGAGCAAATCTCTCTGGACGGACATTTGGAAAGCGGCGCGCTACTCGTTCCGGTGAATCAATCGAGAGTCACGCTGAAGGCTGTCCGAGGCCGTTATCGGTTGGAGCGCGGCATGCTTCGTCTGGATGAAGTCCGGGCGGGGGCTTTCGATGGGCGCGTGACGTCGGACGCGGATGTCATCAATCTGCAAACGAATTCCGGCCAAATCTGGCTGACTGTTCGCGGCGCAGGGCTACAGCAGGCCAGCAACGAACTGGGTGCAAATCCTTCACAGAGCATCAAAGTGGCCGGGCTCGCCGATGTGGAACTTGGCGCCACTTGGAAAAACAATATTCGCGATGCGATGCTGCAGGCGCATGGAGTGATCCGCCCTCCGGCTGGATTGGTGGCTGAAAGCGATGTCATACCGCTGGAGGGAAACGTCAGCATCGATTATGACGTCGCGCGGGACCGGGCTTGGTTTGGGCCATCGACGCTTCGGGCCAACTCCACGCAGCTCAGCATCAATGGCGTGCTGAGCAGCGATTCGGCGTTGAATCTGCACCTGGCGACGAGTGATCTTCAGGAGTTGAGTACTTTGGTCTCCAGCTTGACGCCATCGAGCAGATCGAATGGCATCGCCGCGTACGATTTGCATGGCGCCGCTGAGTTTACGGGCAAGATGTCGGGCGCGGTGAAGGATCCTCACCTGGAAGGGCAAATTACGGCCACCGGCCTGCACGTTCAGGACACGAAGTGGCGAACGCTTCAAGCACGCGTCGGCGTCGATTCCCACTCGTTCAAGATCGAGGATGGGAACTTGACCGGCGAGGAAAAGGAACGCGTCAACTTCAGCGGAAGCGCGAAGCTTGTGAATTGGTCGCTCGATCCCTCCGCACCGTTGTCGCTGCATACGCGGGTTCAAAATGTGTCTGTGGTGGAGATTCAACGACTTAGCAGAACCTCGTACCCGCTTGCCGGGCTTCTCAATGGAGACTTGTCGTTGAGCGGCTCGGAACGGGAGCCCGTGGGCCGAGGCCATGTCGAGCTTGTCCATGTAGTCGCCTGGAACGAGTCGCTTCATTCATTGAACGTTGATTTCAATGCGGACAAGCGGGCGATCCATATGACTGGGCAAGCCAACGCGCCCGCAGGCGTAATCGCCGCCAAGGGCACGTACGACCTTACGTCTCGCCGCTACCAAGCCGAGGTGAATACACAAAACCTGAAACTCGAACAGGTGCGCGCCCTGCAGCAGAGTCAAGATGGGCTCACGGGTCAACTGACCGCCGAGATTTCCGGTAGCGGCACCCCGGACGATCCCGAGTTGACGGGGCACGCGCAAATTCCATCGTTGCAGGTGCGTGGAGAAGACTTTACGGGTGTGGATGCGCAGATCGCCGTGCAACACCAGCATGCGGACCTCACGTTCCGCTCGACCGTCGAACAGAGCTCCCTGCAAGTGAAAGGCGGCGTGGATTTGACTGGCGCCTACCCCGCCAAGTTGGCACTCGACACGGGCGTGGTGCCGATCGGGCCACTGCTGACGAAATTTCTGCCCGAGCACGCACAGGGCGCTTCCGGCCAGATGGAGCTGCACGCGACGTTCGATGGTCC
>Ga0182024_10017367_pt1 | contig 13526 bp, 11 predicted proteins | sample P32metaG_FD_120480 | JGI IMG/M metagenome (GOLD analysis project Ga0182024, IMG submission 120480) | Permafrost microbial communities from Stordalen Mire, Sweden - P3-2 metaG (Illumina Assembly) | ecosystem: Environmental > Terrestrial > Soil > Wetlands > Permafrost | place: Sweden: Stordalen...
CAACTGGCTCTGATCGCCCGCCTGTCGACCCATCATGGCAAACCTCCGTCGCAGAATGCCTCCAGCCGACGGAATCACTGTTCGCCGAAAATCACGAGCCCTTTTTCAACGCCATCGACCCGAAGCGGACCTTTGCCCTGGCGGGGTTCGACGGGACTGGGAGCTGGCCCCATAGCGAGTAGCACTGCGACGAGGAGCGGAAGAGAATGCCCGCGATTGCACCAGCCCTAGCGACGGGGGCTGGCCGAAACAGCGTCGTTTAATCAAGCGACCTTTGTTAAAGGAGCGTTGAGCACCTCTGCCGCTGCTTTGGTATAAATTTCGCCAAGACTTTTAATTTGCTCACCAAATGAACCCAATTGAGACTGCATGAATTCGGTCTGAATTGGCACTGCCTCCAGGAAATCCTTTGCTCGGCTTAGTTTATGCATGTAGTCGCGAGCAATAGTGATGTTCTTCTCGGCACAGTTCTTTGCTTTTCCACCTAACTCAGTGTCACCCAACGGGTAAGACGAAACAGTCTTCTGAAGAAAATCGAAGTACTTATCCACGGTCTTGCGAACTTCCTCTCTAACCTGATCTGTAAACTGATCTAGTGTTATGTTCCAATCTGACATGTTCTCGTTTGCCATCGTAGCGTTCTCCTGGGAAACAGATGGGGTAGAAACGCCTCAAGTTACAGCGTTAGAGGGCGAAGACGTGACCCCATGACGGTCTTTCCCCCAATTCCGCGCTTCTAGCTGATCTAAGTCAACAGCTATCCTCACCTTGAGCGAGGCCAAGCGGAAGAAGCTTGCCCAGCCTTCGATGGCGCGTGAACCTGATGACAAGCTAAAACGCGTGGCTTTCGGACAAATCTAGACTTCGGAAGGACGCCAACTTTTCTTCACTGGACCCTTCGAGCGTCACTTATTTGAGAAGGTCGGACACAATCCACCACAAGAAGCTCCAGAAACGATTCCCCGCGCAGTTCTTGTGCGGCAGGAAATAGAGATTTCGTCGATGCTCTGCTATGTGAATGATGGAGCGAGCGTGAAGCGCATGCCTCTAACGTCGGTATCTAACATGCCTCAGATCCCGGAAACGTCTTCGAACGCCGCGCAGATCGAATATTGGAATGCGACAGCGGGCGAAACCTGGGCCCAGCTTCAGGAGCAATTGGACCGTCAGGTTGAACTCTTGGGTCTTGCGGCCATGGATGTGCTTGGGCCGCGAGAAGGCGAGCATATCCTCGACATCGGCTGCGGGTGCGGCCAGAGTTCGCTCGCCCTCGCTGCCCGAGTGCCGCCCGACAGGTGCGGTCGTGGGTGTCGACATCTCGGAGCCCATGCTTGATGTGGCTCTCCACCGACCGCGCTCGTCTCCAGACCTACAGGTCGCCTTTCGAAAGCTCGACGCACAGACTGGCGATCTCGGACATGGCTTTTTCGATGCTGCCTTTTCTCGCTTTGGCGTGATGTTCTTCGGCGATCCTGTGGCGGCGTTCGCCAATATCCGTGCGTCGTTGAAGCCTGGTGGCCGTCTAGCCTTCGTCTGTTGGCGACCTCTCAATGAGAATCCGTGGATCCAGGCGCCGCTGCAGGCTGCACTTCCATTCCTACCACCTGTTGCGCCGCCCGATCCGATGGCGCCTGGACCTTTTGCGTTCGCTAACCCGAGCCGCGTGCGCTCGATACTGGCTGATGCGGGGTTCGGTTCAGTAATGATTATCCGTTTGACGCTGGTATTGGCGGCGGTGACGTCGAGCAATCATTGAAGCTGGCCTTGGCAGTCGGGCCGTTGGGCAGGGCGCTTCGTGAGCATCCCGAGCTTGCGGACAATGTCGCAGTCGCGGTTAGAGATGTGTTGTCAAAGTTTCTCGCTTCGAACGGCGTGTGGATGGCCGCCGCTGTCTGGATTGTTCTGGCCCATACTGGCTGAGCTCGGTGAGTTTGAAGATCGGCTCATCATTTAACTGGAAAAACAGATGGATTTCAGAGAGGTCGCCGCGAAACGGTCTCTCTGAATTCAGGGACGATAGTTTAGGCGGCATGAGTCTGGTTATGGGCCCTCAGCTGACATTCAGCGATGGGGCAGAGAGTCCGCTTTTGGGCGCAAAGCGGAAATTGATCAAAGATCATCCGTTACTCATAAATCTCGATTTGCGCGTACGGGTCCAAGCCAACCAAGGCCTGTGCACAAAAGGGCGACCTTCCAGCTTTCACCCGGTGCCGCCGACGGTAATGCCGTCGATGCGCAGCGTCGGCTGGCCGACGCCGACGGGCACGCCCTGGCCGTTCTTGCCGCAGGTGCCGATGCCGTCGTCGAGCGCGAGGTCGTTGCCGACCATCGAGATGCGGTTGAGGTCGGTGGGGCCGTTGCCGATCAGCATGGCGCCCTTGATCGGCGCGCCGCGCTTGCCGTTTTCGATCCGGTAAGCCTCAGTGCATTCGAACACGTATTTGCCCGAGGTGATATCGACCTGCCCGCCGCCGAAATGCACCGCATAGATGCCGTTCTTAACCGAGGCGATGATTTCTTCGGGATCGTGCGCACCGGCAAGCATGTAGGTGTTGGTCATGCGCGGCATCGGTACGTGGGCGAAGCTCTCGCGGCGGCCGTTGCCGGTCGGCTTCATGCCCATCAGTCGGGCGTTCTGGCGGTCTTGCATATAGCCGACGAGAATGCCGTCCTCGATCAGCATCGTGCGATTGGTCGGCGTGCCTTCATCGTCGATCGAAAGCGAGCCGCGGCGCAACGCGATGGTGCCGTCGTCGACGACGGTGATCCCCTTCGCGGCGACGCGCTGACCCATCAGCCCGGCGAACGCCGAAGTCTTCTTGCGGTTGAAGTCGCCTTCGAGTCCGTGGCCGACAGCTTCATGGAGCATGACGCCGGGCCAGCCGGAGCCGAGCACGACGTCCATTTCGCCGGCCGGCGCCGGCACGGCGTCGAGATTGGTGAGCGCCTGGCGCACCGCGCTGTCGACGGCGTCTTGCCACGTATCGGTGACGATGAAGCGCTCGTAGCCCTCGCGGCCGCCGTAGCCGGCGCTGCCGGTTTCTTGCCGGTCGCCGTCACCGACCACGACCGAGACATTGATGCGCACCAGCGGGCGCACGTCGCGATAGGTCTCGCCGTCACCGCGCACAACCTCGACCGCTTGCCAGCTCGCGCCGAGGCTGACCGAAACCTGGCGCACCCGCGGGTCCCTGGCGCGGGCATAGGCGTCGATGCTCTCAAGAAGCCGCGCCTTGGCCTCGAATGCGGGACTGCCGAGTGGACTATCCTCGCCATAGAGCTTCACGTTGGTGCGCGGCGGCGGGCCGGCATAGTGGCCGGAATAACCGCCCTTGACCGCACGCACGGTGTCGGCGGCGCGCGCGATCGCAGCTTCGGACACGTCGGAGGCATGGGCATAGCCGACCGCCTCGTCCTTGACCGCCCGCAGGCCGAAGCCTTGCGACGTGTCGTAGGTCGCCTGCTTCAAGCGGCCGTTGTCGAAGACGAGCATTTCGGCCTGGCGATATTCGAGGAAAAGTTCGCCGTCATCGGCGCCTTCGAGGCCGCGCGAAATGATCTTGGCGAGGCGCGGCCGGTCGAGCCCGGCGCGGTCGACGAGCGATGAAATCGGGTCCATACGGCGTTCCTCCACTACGGCTTTCCGCAAAGATAGGTGACGGCGGCCCAATCCGCGAGCGGGACCGCCCTAAATCATGCTTTTCGCGCCGGCCGGGGCGCAAGCTCAGTCCTCGCGTGCGAAACCACGAAATTTGCGGCGGTTCCGCAGGTCCGACAGGATCGCCTGCGCCGCGTTATGGCCGGGCGCGCCGCTAACGCCGCCGCCCGGATGGGCGCCCGCACCGCAGTGATAAAGCCCGCCGATGGGCCCCCTGTAGTCGGCATATCCAAGCATCGGGCGCGCCGAGAACAGCTGATCGAGCGTCATCGCACCGTGGAAAATATCGCCGCCGAGCAGGCCGAACTCGCGTTCGAGATCGAGCGGGCTCAGCGCTTGCCGGCCGACCACGCTCGCGGCGAAGCCCGGCGCGTAGCGCTCGACCGTCGCGATCATCAGATCGGCGACGGCGTCGCGACTGTCGTCCCACGACTTGCCGTCCGGCAATTGCGGCGCGACGTGCTGGCAGAACAGGCTGGCGACATGCGCATGTGGCGGCGCCAGGCTGTCGTCGAGCGTGGAAGGGATCAGCATCTCGATGATCGGCTCACGGCTAAAGCCGAAATTGCGGGCGTCTTGATAAGCGCGGTCCATGTAATCGAGGCTCGGCGCCAGGATGATCCCCGAGGTGAGGTGGTCTCCGGCCTCGGGCAACGCCGCGAATTGCGGCAGCCTCGACAGCGCGACGTTCATGCGGAACGTACCCGATCCGCAACGCCATCGCTGCATCCGTTCGCGGAAGGCTAACGGCAGGGCATCCGCCGGTATCATCCGGGTATAGAGCAGCTTCGGATTCACGCCCGCTGCCACGACATCAGCGCGCAGTGTTCGGCCATCCTCGAGCGCGACGCCCGCGACGCGGTCGCGCGCGATGATGATTTCACGCACCGCTGCCGCGGTCTCGATCTCGACGCCGTAAGCGGCCGCCGCCTTCGCCATCGCCGTGCTGATGGCTCCCATGCCGCCGACGGCGTGGCCCCAGATGCGTGTCTTGCCGTTCACCTCGCCGAAGGCGTGATGCAGCATCACGTAGGCGGTGCCCGGCGTGTAAGGGCTCGCGTAGTTGCCGACGATCGCGTCGAAGCCGAACAATGCTTTCACCAATTCGCCTTCGAACCAGCCGTCGAGATAGTCCGCGGCCGATTTGGTGAAGAGATCGAGCAGCGCGCGCGTCTCCTCCATCGACAGCCGGCGCAGCTTGTTGGCGACGCCGAACGCGCGGCGCATTTCGCCGAGGCTGCGAATGCCGAAGCCTTCAACGAGGTTTGGCGGCGGCCGCAGCACGAGGCCGCGGAGCACATCGGCGACGGCGTCGATCTCGCGCGTGAAGGCATCGTAGCGTTGCGCATCCTTGGCGCTGAATTTGGCGAGCTCGCGCGCCATGCGGCCTTCGCCGGCGAGCAAATAACGGCCGTCCAGTGCCGGGAGGAAATTCTGGGCGCGGCGTTCCACGATCCGCAGCCCGTGTCGGTGCAGCCCGAGTTCGGCGATTACCTTCGGGTTGAGCAGGCTCACAGCATAGGCGGCGACGGAATTGCGGAAGCCCGGATAGAATTCCTCGGTGATCGTCGTCCCGCCCGGCACCGCCCGGCGCTCGACGACCTTGACCCGCAAACCGGCGCGGCCGAGATAGCACGCGCAGGTGAGGCCGTTGTGGCCGGCGCCGATGACGATGACGTCATGTTTCTGCATCGGTTTGGCGATCAAGCACGGCGTTCATGGCGCGGGCGTGAAATCGACGGCGGCGAGGCGTGTTGCTCGCTGACCGGCGCTATGCTCCAATTCGCGCAGCCCTTTCCCCAATGCTCCGTAAGTTGAGTGTCGGCATGGATCTGAATCATTCAGCGCCGCAATCCCGAGTCCACGCGTGGCGTTGGACGCTGGTCCTCGCGGTGTTCACCGCCGCGGTATTCACGAGTGCGCTGTTGTTATTCGCGGTGCAGCCGATGTTCGCGCGCATGGTACTGCCGCGGCTCGGCGGCTCTCCGTCGGTCTGGTCCGTGGCCATGGTGTTCTTCCAGACGATGCTGCTCGCCGGCTACGCCTATGCGCACATGCTGATGCGGGCGGTAAGGCCGCCGATCGCGGTCGCGGTCCATGTCGTGCTGCTCATCACAGCAGGACTGATGCTGCCCTTGTCAATCGCCGGCGGCTGGGGCGACCCTCCCGGGAGCTGGACGGCGCTCTGGCTCATCGGCGTGTTCGCGACCTCGATCGGGCTGCCGTTCTTTGCGCTCGCCGCTAACAATCCGCTGTTGCAGACATGGTTCGTCCGCACCGGACACCCTGAGGGCAAAGATCCCTACTTTCTCTACGCCGCCTCGAATATCGGCGGCTTCCTGGCGTTGCTCTCTTATCCCTTTATTTTGGAACCGACGCTGTCGCTGCGCCAGCACATTGTCTTATGGAGCGGCGGGTATTGGCTGCTGTTCGCGCTGATCGCGGGGTGCGGCTTTCTGCTGCTGCGTTCCCCCTCGCGTTTTGAGATGGCCGAGCGTGCCGACGCGCCGACCTCGCCGGCCCCGACTTGGCGTGCGCTCGGCCGCTGGGCGTTCATCGCGATGGTTCCTTCGGGGCTCCTGGTCGCGGTGACCGCCTATATCTCCACCGACATCGCGGCGGCGCCGCTGCTCTGGGTCATTCCGCTGTCGCTCTACCTCTTGACCTGGGTGCTGGTGTTCCAGTCGCGTCCGCTGTTGCCGCATCGCTGGATGCTGGCGGCGCAACCTTTCGCCATTGCCGGCATCGTCGTGCTCTTGGTGTACAGCGAGAGCAGCCTGCCGCTCCTGCTCACCCTCGCCGGACATCTGCTCGCCTTTTTCGTGATCGCCATGGCCTGCCACGGCGAACTCGCGCGGCAGCGGCCGCCGGCGGAGCATCTGACGACATTCTACCTGGCGCTGTCGGCAGGCGGCATGATCGGTGGCCTGTTCGCCGGCCTGGTCGCGCCGTTCGTATTCTCGTGGATCGCCGAATACCCGATCCTGCTGGTGCTCGCCGCACTGTGCCGGCCGATGCCCCCACCCTACCCTCCCCCGCACGCGGGGGAGGGTAGGGTGGGGGCTTGGGCCCCCCGCGATCGTGTGTTCTGGGCGGTGGCCGTCGCGCTCAGTCTTGCGCTGATGGTCCCGGGTCTGGTTTTCGGCTGGCTGCCGTCGGAGGCGGCCGCCAATGCGGTTATCATCGCGATCATCGTGGTTGCGCTCTCCTCGCTCCTGCTGATGCGCTACCCCTTCAAGGCCGCTTTCGCCGTCGCCATTGCGGTCGCCATGATCAGGCTCTATCCGAGCGACGAGGCGCGGACGCAGAGCGTGCGCAGCTTCTTCGGCGTGCACAAGATTTACGACACGCCAGACGGCGGTTATCGCGTGCTGATGAACGGCACGACGATCCACGGCGCGCAGAGGCTAACCGACGACGACGGCAAACCGCTGACCGGCCGTCCCGAACCGCTCACCTACTATCACGCCAAATCGCCGATGGCCGAGGTCATCCGCGTGGTTCGCGGCCGCAAGGGAGCGATGATGCGGGTGGCGGTGATCGGGCTCGGCTCCGGCAGCCTCGCCTGCTATTTCGAGCCCGGCGACGAATGGCGGTTCTTCGAGATCGACCCGGCCATCGTCGACATCGCCCGCGACCACCCGCGCTTCAATTTTGTCCGCGCCTGCGCCCCCGACATTCCGATCGTGCTCGGCGACGCACGGCTCACGCTGGCGCGCGAGCCGGACCATCACTACGACCTCATCATCGTTGACGCCTATTCGTCGGACGCGATCCCGATCCACCTCGCCACGCGCGAGGCCATGGCGGTCTACAAGTCGAAGCTCGCGCCCGGCGGCATCGTCACCCTGCACGTCTCCAACCAGTATCTCGCTCTCGACGACGTCGCTGTCGGCATTGCCGGCGCCAACGGCATGAAGACCTGGATCTACGACGACACCGACGAGGACGAGAACGACGAAAAATACATCTACACGTCAGACGTCGCGATCTCCGCGAGCAATGCGGAGGATGTTGGCGAACTCGCCTCCAGCAAGCACTGGAAGCTCACCACGCCCGATGCCGCGCAGCGGGTGTGGACCGACGATTATTCGAACATCATCGGTGCCGTCGCCAGGAAGTTCGATTGGCCGAGCTGGGCCACGTTCAAGCCCTGACCGCGGTCACGGTGGCTTGCCGAGCACGCCGGCAGGGTTATCCCGATAGCCGTTCGATAGCGGCGCCGCACCGGCTGAGCTTGTCTTCCAGCCGTTCGAATCCGCGGTCGAGATGATAAACGCGGTTGACGATGGTTTCGCCTTCCGCCGCCAGCGCCGCGATCACGAGTGAAACCGAGGCACGCAGGTCGGTCGCCATGACCGGCGCGCCGGTGAGCCGCTCGACGCCTTCGATGGTCGCGCGTTCGCCTTCGAGGTGGATGCGCGCGCCGAGCCGCACCAGTTCCTGCACGTGCATGAACCGGTTCTCGAACACCGTCTCGACGATGTGCGAGGTGCCGCGCGCGCGAGTCATCAGCGCCATGAGTTGCGCCTGCAGATCGGTCGGAAAGGCCGGGAACGGCGCCGTCGCCACCTCGACCGGCGCAAGCTCGCTGCCGTTGCGCGCGATCCGGATGCCCTGGTTGGTCGGCGTTACCGTAACGCCCGATGCCTGCAGCAGGTCGAGCGCGGCTTGCAGCAGCTCCGGGCGCGCGTTCTGCAACAGGATGTCGCCGCTGGCCATGGCGACCGCCATGGCGTAGGTGCCGGTCTCGATGCGGTCGGGCAACACGCTGTGGCGCGCGGCGTTTAGCTTGGCCACGCCCTCGACGACGATCCGCTCCGTCCCGGCGCCGGCAATGCGCGCACCCATCTTGTTGAGGCAATCGGCGACGTCGGCGATCTCGGGCTCGCGCGCGGCATTCTCGATCACGGTTGTCCCGTCGGCAAGTGAAGCCGCCATGATCGCGGTATGGGTGCCGCCGACGGTGACTTTGGGGAAAACGATCTCCGCGCCTTTGAGCCCATGGGGCGCCCGCGCCACCACATAGCCGGCGTCGATCTCGATCTGAGCGCCGAGCCGCTCCATTGCCATGATGAGAAAGTCGACCGGCCGTGTGCCGATGGCGCAGCCGCCGGGCAATGACACCCGCGCCTTGCCCATGCGCGCGACCAGCGGCGCCAGCACCCAAAAGCTCGCACGCATCTTTGAGACCAGCTCGTAGGGCGCGGTGGTGTCGACGATGTGGGCCGCGGAAATGCGCAGCGTTTGGCCGTGATCGGCGGTCTCGCCGGCGCGCTTGCCGCCGACCGTGATATCGACGCCGTGGTTACCGAGGATGCGCTGCAGGAGCGCGACATCGGCGAGCCGGGGCACGTTGTCGAGGGTCAGCGTCTGATCGGTGAGGAGGCTCGCGATCATCAGCGGCAGCGTGGCGTTTTTCGCCCCGGAAATCGGGATCGTGCCGTTGAGAGGCCGGCCGCCGATAATGCGAATGCGATCCATCATAGCCCCCGCGGTCCCGAGTCCGGGACCAGATGCCTAATCGCTTCCCCGATTACGGCGAAAGTCGGGAGCGTGTGTTTCGACAATGGTGTTTCCCGCTACCGTCTGTTTGTCGTCCGCGCGGATCTGCGCGCGGCCGCGCGCTTGGGCCTTGCGGCGCTTGAGGTTTTCGCGGAGCGCCGCGGACAGCCGTGCCGCGCGCGCCGCCTGCTTCTCCGCCTTGCCCCGTGAGATCATTGCCGCGCCAAAAATCTACGGCATCGGCACGAGATGCGGCGCAAACATGCCGAGCGACAGAATGCCGAGCCCAATAACGCCGAGCAGTCCAGCGAACCACGCCAGCGCAACGATGCCGGTGATCACCGCCGCCGAGCAGAGCACGATGCCGATCTGAAATGCCGCGGACGCGAGCTCGTAGTGATGATATTTCGCCAGGGAGAGGTCGCGGTTTTCCTCCGCTTCCTTGGCGCGCGCGGCCAGCTCCTTGCGGCCTTCGTGCGTGTCCGGCTCGGAATCGTAGCGCGCTGCGGTTTTTTCCCAGGCTTCAATCTGCTTATCCATCGCCGCCTTCGTCGTCGGGTCGGCGGCGGCTGTTTCCTCGAGCTTGAGCTCCTCGGCGGCGGTGCGCACCGTGGTCATGCGGACCGTTTTGGCCTGGAAGAATGCCCAAAGGTTCGAGGATTCGACATTGGCGCTGATCGCCTCGGTCTGCGCGCTCTTGCCCAGCGTTTCCGAGAAGGAAAGAAACAGCGCCAGCACCGCGATCACGAGTGCGATCTTTCTGTTGGAATGAGACGCGTGTTCGGCGTGTTCGGCGCGCTCCAACTCTTCATGTGCTTCCGGCATGTTCTTTGGCCCCCGTTATTCGTCATTCCGCGCTGCCGCGAAAGCGGCAAGTCCAGAATGACGGATAGCATAGATTTTACGCGCGCGGATGGGCTGAGCGATAGGCCGCGATCAGGCGTTCGGCGTCGACTTCGGTGTAGATCTGCGTCGTCGCCAGCGAGGCATGACCGAGGAGTTCCTGGATCGCGCGCAGATCGCCGCCGCGCGACAAAAGGTGCGTGGCAAACGAATGCCGCAGCGCGTGCGGCGTCGCCGTGTCGGGCAAGCCAAGCGCGCCGCGCAGCCGCGCCATCGCGAGCTGCACGACGCGCGCCGCCAGCGTGCCGCCTTTGGCGCCGACGAACAGCGGACCTGGTTCGGGCAAATCGTACGGGCAGAGTGCGACATAATCGGCGACGAGTTTTTGCACCTGCGGCAGCACCGGCACCATGCGTTGTTTGTTGCCTTTTCCGGTGACGGTGATGGCGTCGCGCGCCCCGAAGTCGACGCGCTTGAGGCCGAGCGCTTCGGAAATGCGCAAGCCGCTGCCGTAGAGCAAGGCAAGTACCGCCGCGTCGCGTGCGTGGATCCACGGCTCGCGGTCGTCACCGGCGGAAAGATCGGCGTCGGTTATGCGCCTTGCGGCGTCAATGGCGAGCGGCCGCGGCAAGGTCTTGCCGATCTTCGGCGCCCGCACGGCGGCGAGCGCGCCGACCTTGCCCTTGCCGTTGCGTTCCAGATAACGGGCGAAGGCGCGGATGCCGGCCAGCGTGCGCATCAGCGAGCGACTACCGATCCCTCCGGCGCGGCGGGATGCCATGAAGGCGCGCACGTCCGCCGGCGCCAGCGCGGCAAGCCCCTTCAGCGACGGCGCGCGGCCGAGATGTCCGGTGAGAAAGGCCAGGAATTGCAGCACGTCGCGCCGGTAGGCTTCGAGCGTCTTCGGCGACAGCCGCCGCTCGTCGCCGAGATGGCGCAGCCAGCTTTCGATTTCTGGCGCGACGCCGGGGGATACAAAATCCATTTCGGCCTTTCGGATCATCGACCGCACCTTATCTTCTAGCCCTTTCCCCTTCCTAAACCTCCCGGAATCGGGACAACCTGCGGTATGGCCAAACGCGTCGTCGATGTCCTTGTCCCGGTCGCGCTCGACCGGGCCTATTCCTACCGGGTGCCAGACAAGCTCGCGCTTGCCCCGGGCGACATCGTCAGCGTGCCGCTCGGCGCCCGCGAGGCGACCGCCGTGGTCTGGGCGGAGAACCTGACGCCGGATATCCGGCTCGACAACCGGCTCAAGGATGTCGACGAAAAACTCGACGTCCCGCCGCTCAAGCCCGAGCTGCGCGGCTTCGTCGACTGGGTCGCGAACTACACGGTCGCTTCGCGCGGCATGGTGCTGCGCATGTGCCTGCGCATGGGCGAGCATCTGGGCGCCGAGCGCGAACGCGTCGGCGTGCGCCTTGCCGGCCCGGCCCCGCAGCGCATGACGGCGGCGCGCGAGCGCGTGCTTACTTTGCTCGCCGGCGGCATGGTGCGCGGCAAAAGCGAGGCGGCGCGCGAATCAGGCGTCAGCGGCGGTGTGATCGATGGCCTAATCGACGAAGGCACGCTCGGAACATTGGTGCTGCCGCCGGAGCCGGTCGCGGAAAAACCCGATCCCGATTTCGCGCAGCCGGATTTTTCGGACGATCAAGCCGCCGCCGCCGCGGCGCTGAAGGAGACGATCGCCGAGGGCGGCTATTCGGTGACGCTGCTCGACGGCGTCACCGGCTCCGGCAAGACCGAAGTTTATTTCGAGGCGGTGGCCGACACGATCCGCCGCGGCCGGCAGAGCCTGATCCTGATGCCGGAGATCGCGCTGACCGCGCAGTTCCTCGACCGCTTCGCCGCGCGCTTCGGCGTGCGGCCGGCGGAATGGCATTCGGAATTGTCGCCGCGCAAACGCGCGCGCACCTGGCGGGCTGTCGCCGATGGCGACGTTTCCGTCGTGGTCGGCGCGCGCTCGGCTTTATTCCTGCCCTATGCCGATCTTGGCCTCGTCATCGTCGATGAGGAGCACGACCAAGCCTACAAACAAGAGGACGGCGTGCACTACCACGCCCGCGACATGGCGGTGGTGCGCGGCCATATCGCCTCGATCCCGGTGATTCTGTCGTCGGCGACGCCATCGCTCGAAACCGAGGTCAACGCGCGGCGCGGCCGCTACCGCCGCCTCGCGCTGCCGGAACGTTTCGGCGGCCAGCTTATGCCCGCGGTCGAGGCGATCGATCTGCGCATCGAGCGGCCGCCGCCGGGCCGCTTCATCGGGCCGACGCTTGTAAGCGCGGTGCAGACCGCGGTCGAGCGCGGCGAGCAGGCGCTGTTCTTCCTCAATCGCCGCGGCTACGCGCCGCTGACCTTGTGCCGCGCCTGCGGCTTCCGCTTCTCCTGCCCGAACTGCGATGCCTGGCTGGTCGATCACCGCTTCCGCAAGCAGCTGGTCTGCCACCATTGCGGCTTCGCCATGCCGCACCCGGCGGCCTGCCCGCACTGCCAGGCGGTCAATTCGTTCGCCGCCATCGGGCCCGGCGTCGAACGGCTCGAAGAGGAAGTGCGCGCGCTGTTTCCGGGCGCGCGGCTGTTGGTGCTGTCGAGCGATCTCGTCGCCACGATGGATCAGCTGCGCGCCGAGCTGGACGACGTCGCCGCCGGCCGCTTCGACATCGTCATCGGCACGCAGCTGGTCGCCAAGGGTCATCACTTCCCGAAGCTCAACCTCGTCGGCATCGTCGACGCCGATCTCGGCTTGAGCAACGGCGACCCGCGCGCCGGCGAGCGCACCTTTCAGCTACTGCATCAGGTGGTCGGCCGCGCCGGCCGCGACGCCGGTGTCGGCCGCGGTTATCTGCAGACGCACCAGCCCGAGCACCCGGTGATGCGCGCCTTGATCGCGGGCGACCGCGAGGCGTTCTATTCCGCCGAGATCGAGATGCGCGAGAGCGCGCACTACCCGCCGTTCGGCCGCCTTGCCTCGATCGTCGTCTCCGGCCCCGACAAGCACGACACCCAATCGTTCGCGCGGCTGCTCGCGCGCGCCGCGCCGCTGCACGACGACGTGCGCGTGCTCGGCCCCGCCGACGCGCCGCTCTCGCTGATGCGCGGCCGCCATCGCGTGCGTTTGTTGGTCAAGGCCCCGCGGGGTTTCGATCTTTCGGCTTACTTGCGCGACTGGCTCGCTGAAGCGCCGAAGCCGAAGGGCTCAATCAAGCTCGACGTCGATGTCGATCCGCAGAGTTTTTTGTGAGGGGGGAGGGGGAGATTAGTTGTGCCTCGTCGATATCGCTGAACGATCATCAATCAACTCAACTCAACTATCGGGAATACGGCGTCGTAGGTTCGACGAGTGATTGACCCCTAATTGCTGACCCAGGGTTAGATTCAAGCGGATGCGTATCTTTGAAAATATAGAAATAGACAATGAGGAATATAGCCAAGACGGCCACCGCATGCGGCGCCATCCGGGAGCGGCCTTCAAGTTCGCAGACCGACCCCGGATTTCGCTGCGCTCCATCCGGGCTAC
>Ga0182024_10017368_pt1 | contig 13524 bp, 12 predicted proteins | sample P32metaG_FD_120480 | JGI IMG/M metagenome (GOLD analysis project Ga0182024, IMG submission 120480) | Permafrost microbial communities from Stordalen Mire, Sweden - P3-2 metaG (Illumina Assembly) | ecosystem: Environmental > Terrestrial > Soil > Wetlands > Permafrost | place: Sweden: Stordalen...
AACCCCCCTCGGGAGCCCCGCGTCTTGTTTGTGAGGCCCGACGAGAGCGGGGCGTCGGGCCTCACGGTTCTTCTCCGGAAGGGCCCCCGGCGGCGGTTGCCGCCGGGGAACCAGCTGGAGAGCAAGGCGTGAGGTCCGGCAAGAGCGGGGTGCCGGACCTCACGGCAGCCCCCCGCCACGGTCGGCTCGGCGCGAGTTTTCACCGGGCCACTAGCCGGGGACGGGACATGAGGTCCGGCAAGAGCGGGGTGCCGGGCCTCATTTCCTTGTCCGGGCCCGTTCATGCCCGGCCGGTTCACGGCCGGGGTCAGCTCATGGGCCCCGGCCGGTTCACGGCCGGGGTCAGGCACCCTCGTCGAGGAGACGGTGGGCCCGCTGGATGAGCGACGGGACGGCCGGCCCCTCTTTCTCGAACCCCTCGCCCACCGTCTGGTTGTGCAGGAACCGGGCGTGGATGCCCTCGAGAACGACGGCGAGCTTGAAGCAGCCGAAGGCCATGTAGTAGCCCAGCGCGCTCACGTCCCGCCCGGTCGCTGCGGCGTACCGGGCGGCGATCTCGCCGCGGGTCAGGAATCCCGGGCCGGTGGTGATCTCCGGTGCCCACTCGACGTCCAGCGAGTCGCCGTCACCCGGCTCCGTCCAGTAGACGAGGGCGAGCCCGAGGTCGGCCAGCGGGTCGCCCAGGGTGGACATCTCCCAGTCCAGGACGGCCTCGATGGCCGGCCGGGCCACGCTGCTGGCCAGCGCCACGAGCATGTTGTCCAGCCGGTAGTCGCCGTGCACCAGGCTCCCGGCCGAGGGCGCGAGCCCGGACCGGCCCGGCAGGCCCGCGGCGAGCCGCCGGGTGAGTTCCTCGTACCCCGGCATCTCCCGGGTGGCGGAGAGCTCCCACTGCCGCTGCCAGCGGGCCAGCTGCCGCTCCATGTATCCGTCGGGCCGCCCGAAGCTGGCCAGCCCGGTGGCCGCCAGATCCACCCCGTGGATCGTGGCGAGCATGTCCGTGAAACTCTCGGACAGCTGCCGCGCCTGGGCCGGGGTGAGCTGCGCCCCGTCCTCGGCGGTGCGCAGCACCAGCCCGGGCACGTACCGCATCAGGTAGAACGGCGCGCCGATCACGTCGGCGTCCGGGCACAGGGCCACCGGGTGGGGCACCGGGACGCCGGTGCCCGCCAGCGCGCTGAGCACCCGGTACTCCCGGCTCATGTCGTGCGCCGTGGGCAGCACGTGACCCAGCGGCGGCCGCCGCAGCACGAGCCGGGCACCGTCGTCCCCCGGCTCCAGCAGGTAGGTCAGGTTGGACCGGCCCCCGGCGATCAGCCGCACCCGGGGCGGGTTCCCGGTGGCCGTGACGCCGTGGTCGCCCAGCCACCGGCCGAGCCTCGGGACGTCGTCGATCCCGGGGACATCGTCATCCGCCACAACCCTCACTCCTGTCGCGCGCTCGGGCCCGGGGCCGCCTGCCCGTGCCGTCCACCGTCCTGGGGACGGCCCTCTGGACTATTGGGCTGCCCTGGCGTAGGTACTTAAAGGGAGCCAGATCGGCCATAGGTCTAGACCCCTCGGAAGGATCGTAGTGACTGACGCGTGGATGCCGGGGGCCGAGCGACTCCTCGCCGCCGCTGATGGCGGCGTCCTGAAAGGCGGCGCCCCGCGGGCGGTCTGGCTGGTGCTGCACGCCGACCCCATGACGGTGTCGGCCCGCGCCGCGGCGGAGCGCCTCATCGAACTCGGGCGCCCCCCTCATCTCGTGTGGAATCCGCTCTCGGGTGATATCGCGCAGCTGATCCCGATGGTCCGGGCGGGCCGGGCGCTCGGCTGGCCCGACGAACCCCGTTGGGCGCAGAAGCCGGACTGGATGCCGGACCGGGACTGGCTCCCGGAGCCGGACTGGGACCAGGACGCGGATCGGCCGCCGAGCACCACCTGGACCCACGGCGCGGACTGGACGCAGGGCGCCGGCTGGACGCACGGCCCGGGCCGCCTGAAGGTGGGCGCCACGGCGGGGCGGCTTCCCGGGGAGCCGACGGCGCCCCCCGCCCGCGACGGCCTGGCCGGGGTCAACAACGAGGGCCGCGTCTGCGTGCAGATCGGCGTGATCGGCCACGCGTGGGCGCCGTTCACCGACGGCCCGGTGGTCCGCGTACGGGACATCGTCGGCTGGCTCGACTCGTGGCACGTGGCCCGGGGGTGGCCTGCGGGGAGCCCGGCGCCGTTCCCCGGATCGGTCCGGCCCGGGCAGCAGCGCCGCCGCCACTGGGCGCGGGGCGGTCATTTCGGCGCTTCCCAGGTGCCCGGCTGCAGCGGATCAGGGCCGGGGGCCCTCGACATCGAGCGGCTGACCGGTTCCCATAGCGGTCACCGCGGGGGCACAGCGCCCCGGGCGCCGGGCAGCCCGGCCACGATCGCGGCGATGACCTGGCAGCCGCGGCTGACCGCGGCCAGGTCAGCCGCGCCGTAGCCGAGGACCAGGCCCTCCCGGGTGGGTGGCCCGGCGAAGTAGCGGTCCAGCGTGGATACGTGGACACCACGCTGCCATGCGGCCTCGGCCGTCGCCGCTGCCGTACCGGGCGGGAGCTCCAGGAGCATATGCATCCCGGCGGTGTCCCCGGTGAGCCTGCCGCCGAGGGCCGTCACCATGACCGCGCGCCGCCGGGCGTACTCGTGGCGCATCCGGCGCACGTGCCGCTCCAGTTCCCCGCTGGCCAGGAACTCGGTCACGGCCAGCTGGACCGGCCCGGACACCCGCTCCCCGAGTTCGGCCGCGGCCGCGGTGAGCACCGGCACCAGATCCGGCCGGGCCACCAGCCACCCCGCCCCCACCGCGGGGGTGAGGGTCTTGCTGGTGGTCCCGAGGTAGATGACCACCTCCGGGTCCAGGCCGAACAGGGTGGGCAGCGGCGCGACGTCGTAGCGGAACTCACCGTCGTAGTCGTCCTCGATGATGAGTGCCCCGGTGGCCCGGGCCCAGGCGGCCAGCGCCTGGCGCCGGGGCACCGGCAGCGTGCCGCCCAGCGGGTACTGGTGCGCGGGGGTGGTGTAGACGAGCCGGAGGCCGTCCGGGAGCTCCTCCACCACCAGGCCGTCCCCGTCCACCCGGCACGGCACCAACTGCGCGCCGCAGGAGGCGAACACCGCCCGGGCCGCCTGGTAACCGGGTTCCTCCACGCCGACCCGGTCACCGGGACGGAGCAGGGCCGAGGAGACCAGGCGCAGGCCGCCCGACACGCCGCGGGTGGCCAGGATCTGGTCCGCTGTGGCGCACACGCCGCGGCTGCGGCGCAGGTACCCGGTGAGGGCCTCGCGCAGGGCGGCGCGGCCGCGGTGATCCGGCTGGGCGGGCACCGGCTCGGTGCCCGCGTGACGCCAGGCCCGGCGCCAGGCGGCCGGGTCGATCCCGGCCTGCCACGGGATGCCCGGCCACAGGCTGATCGCCGCCCCGCCGCCGGGCGGGGGCGGGACCGCCCAGGGCGTGTCCGGGCGCGAGGCCGCGGCCGGAGCCTGCGCCGGGTCAGGGCCGCCCGCCAGCGGCCCGCCCACGGGCGGCCCGGCGCCCGGGGCCACGTAGGTCCCCGAGCCGTGCCGCCCCTCCAGCCAGCCCTCCGCGAACAGCTGGGTGTACGCCGCGGTCACCACGGTCCGGCTCACGCCCAGCGCGGCCGCCAGCGCCCGGCTGGAAGGCAGCCGCTCACCGGCGGCCAGCCGGCCGCCGGTGAGGGCCTCGCGCAGCTGCGCCGCGATCTGGCCGGTGAGCGGCAGCGTCGCGTGCCGGTCCGCTGCCACCGGCAGCTCCACCGGGAGCTTGACGGGCAGCCGCGGGGAGGACCGCGGCGGGGCCGGTGCCGGGCCCGGGAGGAAAGTGGTCATCAGATCTTCCAGTGAAGTGGCTACAGTCAACGGTCCACTTCCTCGGTACCGTAGTCCATCATGAGCACTGACACTCCGCCTTCCACCACAGGCCTGTCCAGCACGGGCCCGTCCAGCACGGGCCTGCCCGCCACCGGCCTGCCCAGCACGGGCCTGTCCACTACGGGCCGGACCGCCCTGCACCGGCACAAGGAGCGCGGCCGGACCGACCGCGAGGACCTGTACGCGGTGCTCGACGCGGGCCTGCTCTGCCACCTGGGCGTGACCATCGACGGTGTCCCGGTCGTGCTCCCGACCGCTTACGGCCGCGACGGCGACCGGCTCTACCTGCACGGCTCGTCAGCCAACCGGAGCCTGCTGGCCGCCGACGGCCAGGAGGTCTGCGTCACGGTCACGCACCTCGACGGGATCGTCTGCGCCCGGGCGGTGTTCAGCCACTCGATGAACTACCGCTGCGCCGTGGTCTTCGGGACCGCCCGCCTGGTCCGCGACGAGGACGAGCGGATGAGCGGGCTGCGGATCATCACCGAGCAGCTGGTGCCGGGCCGGTGGGCGGCCGCCCGGCCCCCGTCCCGCAAGGAGATGGCCGCCACCGCGGTCCTCGAGGTCCCGCTCACCGAGGCGTCGGTCAAGGTGCGCACCGGCCCGCCCGGTGACGATCCCGCGGACTACGGGCTAGACGTCTGGGCAGGCGTCCTGCCTGCGGTCCTCACGTTCGGTGAGCAGCAGCCCGACCCCACGCTGGCCCCGGGGATCGCCGTCCCCGAGCACATCCAGGCGCTCGCGGGGCGGCCGCATGGCGCTGACCTGGTGGGGGACCTGGGCGAGGGAACTTCGCCGAGGCTCTAGTCTTGGGGGATGACTGACCGGCTCGTCTGGATCGACTGCGAGATGACCGGGCTTGACCTCGCCCGCGACGCCCTTATCGAGATCGCCTGTCTGGTTACAGACGGTAACCTTACCGTGCTCGACGAGGGGGTGGATCTCGTGATCAAGCCTCCCGCCGAGTCGGTGGACGGGATGCTGCCTGTCGTCCGCGACATGCACACCACATCCGGGCTGATCAGCGAGCTGGCGTCCGGGGTCACCCTGGCCGAAGCCCAGGAACAGGTGCTCCGCTACGTGCGCAGCCACATCCCGGACGCGCGGAAGGTGCCGCTGTGCGGCAACTCCATCGCCACCGACCGCGCCTTCCTGGCCCGTGACATGCCCGAGCTGGACGCCTTCCTGCACTACCGGATGGTGGACGTCTCGAGCATCAAGGAGCTCGCCCGCCGCTGGTACCCGCGGGCGTACTTCGCCAGCCCGCCCAAGCACGGCGGGCACCGGGCGCTGGCCGACATCCGGGAGAGCATCCAGGAGCTGCGCTACTACCGTGAAGCGGTCTTCGTGCCCCAGCCGGGCCCGGACTCGGCCGCCGCGCGGGAGATTGCCAGCCACTACGGCATCGCCCCGGCGGGGCACGCCGCCCCGGACGGGGGCGCCCCGGGCGGCCCGGGTACCGGCCCGGCGGGCGGCTGACCCCCTCGTTAGTCCGGGTATCCGGTTCAGACTTCTCCCCCGGCGCCGCTATGCTTCATGCAGCCGCCGGCGATGGTGGGTGTAGCTCAGTTGGTTAGAGCGCCAGGTTGTGGTCCTGGATGTCGTGGGTTCGAATCCCATCACTCACCCCACGGAAGTATCAGGTCAGAGGGCCCGCCAGGATTTCCCGGACGGGCCTTCTGACGCTCCAGGACCCGTTCCCGGGACACGGAACGCAGTGGCAGGCAAAAATTGCCAGGTTTCTGGGGTTCCGCCGTTCCCGGTGGACTTCCTGCCCAGATCCGGTAAGAGTTCGGGTAGCGCGGGAGACCGCACCGGACCTGGAGGTTCCCCATGCCGTCGCTGAGCGGCCTGCTCGGTAAGTGGCAGGACGACCTGGCCGGGTGGGCCATTCCCGGGCACATCACCTCCGCGGTGAGTGACTCGCCCTGGGTGCTCCCCCGGGAGGTGTTCGCCCGCCGCGCCGACCGGCTGAGCCGGGAGCCGTGCGGGGCCTCCTACGACCGCGAGCGGGCCGTGCTCGACCCGCCGGGGAGCGTGCTCGACGTGGGCGCCGGGGCCGGGGCGGCGTGCCTCCCGCTGGCCAGCCAGACCTCCGCGCTGACCGCCGTGGACGCCGACGACGGGATGCTCGCCCGGCTGGCTGACCGGGCGCGCGGCGCGGGCCTGGAAGCCCGGCTGCTGACGGGCCGCTGGCCGGATGTGGCCGATCAGGCCGGCCCCGTGGACCTGGTCACGTGCCACAACGTGCTGTACAACGTGCCGGATCTGGTCCCGTTTATCGAGGCGCTCACCGGGCACTCCCGCCGGCAGGTCGTCGTGGAAATCACCGCCGCGCACCCGCTGATTTCCCTCAACCCGTTGTGGCTGCTCTTCCACGGTGTGGAACGGCCGGAAGGGCCGACCGCCGACGACGTCCTCGCGATCCTGGACGCGATAGGTCTGCGGGCAGGGCACACTAAATGGATTCGTCCGGCCCAGGCCGATTATGCGACAGGAAGTGAGCTAGTGCAGACCACCAGGCGCCGGCTGTGCCTGCCCCCCGAGCGGGCCAGCGACGTGGAAGCGGCGCTCCGTGAGGCGGGGCACCTGGGCCAGCCTCGCGACCTCGGCACGTCCGGACGGTCCGTGGTGACGATCTGGTGGGAGGGTTCCGCGTGAGCGACAGGTCAGACGACTGGTTCCGCGACCCCGCGCCGCGGTCATCGGGGCGGGGCGGTTCCGGGTACCCCGGTGCTCCTGAGCCGACGGAGAGCGTGTTCGGCAGCGGGAACCGGGGCTCCGTCTGGGAGTCCAGCGGCCAGCCAGCCGGTGGGGCCGGTTACCGCAACCCCGGCGGCTGGCCCGAGCAGCCCCCGGTCCACGGCGGGAGCGGCGGCGGGGGCGGCGGCAGGCGCGCCCCGCAGTACCAGGGCGGCCACCCGCAGGGCTCCGGCAGCGGCTACTCCGGCCGGGGATCCACCGGGCGGGGCCGGCGGTGGCTGCGGCCGCGCCGCATCCTGGCCATCATCGCCCTGGTCGTCGTCGTCGTCCTGGTCCTCAGCGGCGTCATGTACTTCTACCTGAACTCCAAGCTGACCCGGGCCAACGTGCTGGTCGATTACGCGAACCGGCCGGCCGCCTCGAACGGGCAGAACTGGCTCATCACCGGGTCGGACAGCCGCCAGGGACTGAACCGAAAGCAGGAACGCCAGCTGGCCACCGGGGTGGGTATCGGCGGCCACCGCTCGGACACCGTCATGCTGCTGCACATCCCGTCCAGCGGCCCGTCCGTGCTGGTCAGCCTGCCCCGCGACTCCTATGTGAATATCCCGGGATTCGGCATGAACAAGCTGAACGCCGCTTACTCCTTCGGCGGCCCCAAGCTGCTGGTCAAGACCGTGGAGGGAGCCACCGGGCTGCAGATCACCCACTACATGGGAATCGGCTTCGGCGGCCTGGTCAACGTGGTCAACGCGGTAGGCGGGGTGCGCATGTGCATCCCCCAGAACCTCAACGACCCCGCGTCCGGCCTGCACCTGAAGAAGGGCTGCCAGAACCTGAACGGCGCGCAGGCTCTGGGCTTCGTCCGGACCCGGCACCTGTTCGCCACCCAGGACCTGCAGCGCGAGCAGGATCAGCGGGTCTTCATCAAGGCGCTGCTGAGCAAGATGACCAGCCCCGGGACGCTGGTCAACCCGTTCGCGACCCTGCCCGCCGCCTTCGGCGCGACGGATGCACTGACGGTGGACAAGGGCACCCAGCTGTACCAGCTCGTCCAGGTCGCGTTCGCGCTGCGCCACCCGGAGACCACCACGGTCCCTATCGGCAGTGAGCCGCTACTGGCCGTCGGCGACGTGGTGATCTGGAACCAGACCCAGGCGTCGCGCATGTTCAACGCGATGAAGAACGGCCAGCCGGTGCCCAAGAGCCTGATCACCGGCTCGAAGGTCGGCTGACCCGGCTTCCCGGGGCAGATCCCGGGCCTGTGGTCGCGATCAACCGATTGGTGCTTCCAGTGCAGCACCAATCGGTTGATCACGAAGCCGGGAGTGCGGCCCAGGCGATGGCCCGGGGAGTGCGGCCCGGGAGTGCGGCCCGGTCCGTTATCGGGCGGTGACCCGGGTGCGGGCAATCGTGTGCAAGTTGTGCATGCAGGCCTCTTGCGCTCAGTGTGGCGATCTTCATACCATGCGTCGCATCCTGTACCGGTGGTAGCCGTGGCCTGGAGGTTTGATGAGGACCGGCAGCATCCCCAGCATGGCCCGACCACTCGGCCTGTCGCTGCGCGAAGCCGAGATCATGTCGCTCATCGCCGACGGTCATTCCAACCCCGAGATCGCGGCCCAGCTGGTGCTCGCCGAGAAGACCGTGAAGAATCACGTGAACCGCATCTACGCCAAGATCGGGGCGCAGTCCCGCGCGGCGGCCATCACCCGCTGGGGCGACCGGGACGTGACCTGAGAGCGAGCTGAGATTTCGCCTGATCAACAGGCCAGCCCCAGGCGGCTTTCAGGTAATACTCAGGTTCGGCCCTGACAATGAAGATCATGACCATGCCGTCGATTAATGGGCGGGCACAGCCGGCTGCCAGGCTTCTCGTTGTTGAGGACGAGCCCAACATCCTTGAGCTGCTGTCTGCCAGCCTTCGCTACGCCGGGTTCGATGTGCTCACCGCGACCGGCGGTACCGAGGCGGTCCAGGCCGCGCAGCGGCACCGGCCCGACCTCATCGTGCTCGACGTGATGCTGCCCGACATGGACGGCTTCGACGTGGTCCGCCGCCTGCGCGGCGGCGGGGCCCGTATCCCGGTGGTCTTCCTGACCGCCCGGGACGCCATGGAGGACAAGGTCCGCGGCCTCACCCTGGGCGGGGACGACTACGTCACCAAGCCGTTTAGCCTGGAGGAGGTCATCGCGCGGATCCGCGCGGTGCTCCGCCGGACCAATGGGGACGGGGGCGAGCCCACCCCCCGGCTGAAGTTCGCCGACCTGGAACTCGACGAGGAGAGCCACGAGGTGTGGCGGGCCGGGCAGCATGTCCAGCTCTCCCCCACCGAGTTCAAGCTGCTGCGTTACTTCATGAGCAACTCCAACCGGGTGCTATCCAAGATGCAGATTCTCGACCACGTGTGGGACTACGACTTCCGGGGAGACACCGGGATCGTGGAGTCCTACGTGTCCGTGCTGCGCCGCAAGGTCGACACCACCGAGCCCCGCCTCATCCACACGCTCCGCGGGGTCGGCTACGTGCTGCGCCTGCCTTCCTCCTAGCTGATTGGGCATGACAACGACGTCGAGGCTGCGCCGCTGGCAGGAGAGCCTGAACCGGCTGCCTGGGCGTACCCCGCTGCGGGTCAAGATGATCACCGCGCTGCTCGCGCTGGTCATCGTGGCGCTGGCTATCATCAGCGTGGCCAGCCTCACCGTGTTCCGCAACTACCAGATCCAGCACGCCAACCAGCAGGTCACGGAGCTGTACCAGCAAGAGGTGATGAACCTCCAGGCCGGGCACGGGAATCCCGGCGTGACCGCATTCGGGCCCTACCTGATCGCCATCGTGCCGAGCGGCACCTCACTGGCCCAGCAGGCCGCCAACCAGCGCGGGCTGCCGGGCAACACGTCGCTGCCCGACATTCCCACCTCCAGCACCTGGTACAAAGCCCACGGCGGGCACCTGATCAACGTCGGCGCGCTGTCTGGCAGCGACAACTGGCAGGTGGTCGCCCAGAAGTTCCCGGTCGTCTTCAGCCTCTTCGGCCAGTCCCAGAAGGGCAACGTCACCCTGATCGTCGGGGTGGACCTCGGCGACATCAACGGGACCATCAGCCAGCTGGCCGGCATCGACCTGATCGTCAGCATGATCATCGTCGTCGGGCTGGCCGTCGTGGGCGTGGCCGTCGTCCGGGCCAGCCTGCGCCCGCTGGCCGACATCGAGAAGACCGCCCGGGCCATCGCCGCGGGTGACCTGTCCCGGCGCGTGCCGGACCAGGACCCTTCCACGGAGGTCGGCCAGCTGGGACGCTCGCTGAACACCATGCTGGCCCAGATCGAGACGTCGTTCGACGCCCGGACCCGGTCCGAGGCCGCTGCGCGGCGCTCGGAGGAGCGGATGCGCCAGTTCGTCGCGGACGCCAGCCATGAGCTGCGCACCCCGCTCACCGCGATGCGCGGGTACGCGGAGTACTACCGCCAGCGGGGTGGCCTGCAGGAAGGCGGGCCGCCCGGGAGCGCGCCCATCCCGGCCGGCGGCCACGACCCCTCCAGTGATGCGCTGGGCGGCAGCGGCCAGCTCACCCGGGCCGACATGGACCGGATCATGCAGCGGGTCGAGCAGGAGTCGGCCCGGATGGGCGTGCTGGTCGAGGACATGCTGCTGCTGGCCCGGCTGGACCAGCAGCGCCCCATCGAGCACCGCCCGGTGGACCTGCTCACGCTGGCCGCCGACGCGGTGCAGGACGCCCGCATCATCGCCCCGGGCCGGGACATCACCCTCGACGTCGGGTCCGGCGCCGCGTTCCTGGTCCTCGGCGACGAGGTACGGCTCCGCCAGGTCATCGGCAACCTGATGAACAACGCGCTGACCCACACCCCGGACGGCACCCCCGTCGCCGTCCGGCTGCTGGCCGGGCCGCGCCAGCCCGTGCCCAGCGTCATCCTCGAAGTCGCCGACCGGGGCCCGGGCCTGCGGCAGGACCAGGCGGAGCACGTGTTCGAGCGGTTCTACCGCGCCGACCAGGCCCGGACCAGGACGGCCGGCGGCACCGGCCTGGGCCTGGCCATCGTGGCCGCGCTCGTCGCCGCCCACGACGGCACTGTCGCGCTGAACACCGCGCCGGGGCAGGGCGCCACCTTCCGGATCACGCTCCCGCTGGCCCCCGAGGCCCGCGACGGCCACCCGGACGAGGGCGATCTGCCGGACGAGGCCGGCCAGGCCGACGCGGCGCCATCCCGCGCGGACGTCGGGGGACCGGCCGCCTGACCCGCGGGCGGCAGGCCGCCGCCCGTCCCCGCACCGGCCGCGGTCACCGGCCCGCGAGGTCCTCGTTGCGGAAAAACAGAAATCTCCGCAACGAAACCGATCCGGGCAGCTCCCTCAGCCAGCGGCGAGGGCGGCCCGGGCAGCGGACAGCACCGACTCGCGGTACGAGCGGCCGAACAGGCAGGCATGGACCAGCAGCGGGTGCAGCTGGTGCAGCGGGACCCGGCTGCGCCAGCCCTCGGTCAGCGGGGCGACCTCCTGGTAGGCGCCGGTGATCCGGTCCAGATGCGGCGCCCCGAACAGGGCCAGCATGGCCAGGTCCGTCTCGCGGTGGCCGCCCTGGGCGGCCGGGTCGATCAGCCAGCCCCGGCCGCCGGACCACAGGACGTTGCCGGACCAGCAGTCGCCGTGGATCCGGCGGGGCGGCTCGGGTGGCCCGGCCAGGCTGGCGATCCGCCTGATCACCTCCTCGACCAGGCGGGTGTCGGAGCCGGTCAGTACCCCGGTGCCCGCGGCCCGGCGCAGGTACGGCAGCAGCCGCTTGCCCGCGTACCAGCTGGCCCAGTCGCCTGCGCCGCTGATCAGCATGGCCGGGCTGGCCGCCTGCGTCCCGGCGGTCACCGGGCCGGGCGCGGTCGCCTCGGCGGCCACGGTGACCGTGTCACCGGACCGGTCGCCCAGCGGCAGGGTGGCGATGAATCCCGGCCAGGGGGTGCCGAACCGCTCCGCCCCGGAGGCGTGCAGCACGGCCAGGTCGCGGCCGAACTGCTCGGCCGCGTGCTGGTCCGGGACCTGCTGCGGCAGCCAGGTCACGGCGAGCGCCGCGGTGTCCCAGCCGAGCACCTCGGGCAGCGGCACCGCGTGCGCGTCGGCCAGCCAGCGCAGCCCGCGCGCCTCGGCCTCGAAGACGCCACCCAGGTCCTGGCGGGCCACCTTGGCGAACGCCAGCCGGCCGTCGGCCAGCGTCACCTGGTAGTGGGCCCACTGATGCTGAGAGCCGGCCGGGCGGATCTCCCGCACCTCCGTCCCGGTGATCCGCTCCAGCCGCCGGGCGAGTTCGGGGACCCGCCGGGCCAGCTTGGGGCGGCGGGGCGCCGGCACCGGCTCCCCGGCTCCGGCATCCCCGGTTCCCGGTTCCCCCGGTGCGGATTCCCCGGCGGCGGGTCCTGCGGGCCCGCTCATGCTCCGCCCCGCCCGTCCGCGGCGGCCTCTGGCCCGCCGGCCGCGGCCCCGTCCCGGGCGGCTCGCTCTGGAGCAGCCCGCCCGGGGGTGTCCCCGTCCGGCGGGCCCGCCGTCCCGTGCAGCTGGGCCAGCCGCCCCACCAGGCCCGCCGCCGCGGCCTGCACCAGGTCCAGGGACTGCGCGAAGGCGGCCTGCGGGGCGCCGTAGGGGTCGGGCACCGCGCCGTCCCAGGGGTCGCCGAGTACCCCGCCGGCCAGGTCCGGGTCGAACGAGCGGAACAGCATCAGGCGCGGGCCGGCCGCCTCCGCGTCGGGAGCCAGGGCGCGCAGGGCCGCGAGGTTGCTGAGATCCATGGCCAGCACCAGGTCGCGCTGGCCCAGCCAGGAGCGCTTGATCCTCCGGGCCCGGTGCGCGGACCCGTCATAGCCGCGCCGGGCCAGTTCCTCCCCGGCCTGCTCGGCCATCGGCTCGCCCAGGTGCCAGTCGCCGGTGCCCGCGCTGTCCACCTCGACCAGGCCGCCCAGGCCCGCCCGGTCCAGTTCGGCGCGCAGCACCACCTCGGCCATCGGGGACCGGCAGATGTTGCCCAGGCACACCAGGCAGACACGGTAGGGACCAGACGGGCGGCGCGGGGCCGGCAGCGCCGGCCACCCCGGCTGCCCCGGCACGTCGGCGGGCACGACAGCGGGCATGGATTCAGGATGCCCGACGCGGGGACTACTCACGCACGCGAGGCCGGCCGGCGAGGGCCGGCCGGGGGAAAATTGACGTCCGCCAGACCCCTGACGGGGGAAAATAGCTGCCTGCGGGGCGGCGCGGAGGACAGTAGCGGGCCCGAAGGGGACGGACGGGGCATCAGGCGGGACATGCCACCATGGGCGGATGCCGTACCGTTCGCTGTCCTACTGGCTGGACTCGGTGCCCGGGGACCTCACCCCGGGCGACCCGCTGCCCGGTGATCTCGAGGTTGACGTGGCCATCGCCGGGGCCGGGTTCACCGGCCTGTGGACCGCGTACTACCTGGCCGGTGCCAGCCCCGGGCTGCGCATCGCGGTGTGCGAGCAGGAGATCGCCGGCTTCGGCGCCTCCGGCCGCAACGGCGGCTGGTGCTCCGCGTACTTCCCGGCCTCCCTGGCCAAGCTGGAGCGGATGGCCGGCCGGGACCAGGCCATCGCCATGTACCGGGCCATGGAGGACACGGTGGACGAGGTCGGCCGGGTCGTCGCGGCCGAGGGGATCGACTGCCACTGGGCCAAGGGCGGCGCCCTGCAGCTGGCCCGCTCGCCCGTGCAGCTGGAACGGGCCATCGACTACGTCAACGAGTCCCGGTCGTACGGGTTCGGCGAGGACGACGTGCGGCTGCTGACCGCGGCGGAGACCGCGGAGCAGGTCACCGCGGACGGGGTGGTCGGCGCCACCTACACCCCGCACTGCGCGGCGATCCACCCGGCGCGGCTGGCCCGCGGGCTGGCCGAG
>Ga0182024_10017369_pt1 | contig 13524 bp, 10 predicted proteins | sample P32metaG_FD_120480 | JGI IMG/M metagenome (GOLD analysis project Ga0182024, IMG submission 120480) | Permafrost microbial communities from Stordalen Mire, Sweden - P3-2 metaG (Illumina Assembly) | ecosystem: Environmental > Terrestrial > Soil > Wetlands > Permafrost | place: Sweden: Stordalen...
CCGCGAAGGCGAGACCTTTGAGAGCGCGCTACGACGGTTCAACAAGAAGATCAAGCAGAACGGCATCCTCTCCGAGGTTCGCAGACGCGAGCACTACGAGAAGCCGTCCGTGCGCCGCAAGCGCAAGTTGCTTGCAGCGCGGAAGCGTCGCGTCAAGAGCACCTGACGCATCTGCGCCCATGCGGGTGAGCGTCATCCGCGATCCGTGCCTCAGCCCGCGGCAACGTCGTCTTGTCGCGGAGGCACGCCTCGGCGCATTGCTTCGGGAATCCGGAGATCAGCTCGGTGTGCCGGCGCGCGCGAGCCTGTGTCTCCGCCTGACCGGTGATGCCGAGCTGCGCGATCTCAACGCGCGCTTTCTCGGCGTCGACATGCCCACCGACGTCCTCGCCTTTCCAGGTGAGGAAGGCGCCCGCGTGGGGGACGTGGCGATCTCCGTGGAGCGGGCGATCGCCCAGGCCCCCGACGGCGTGCCGGAGCTCCGCCTGCTCGCCGTCCACGGGCTCCTGCACTGCCTCGGGCACGACCACGCGCTCCCCGAGCCGGCTGCCGCCATGACCGCCGCGACCCGGACGCTTCTGCCCGGCGCCGACGTCCCCGACCTCGTGCCCGCCGAACTCGCCGGGCGTTCGTGAGCCAGCTGATCATCGGCCTTGGCAACCCGGGAGGCGAATACGCTCGTACCCGGCACAATGTCGGCTGGATGTGCCTTGAGGAGCTCGAGCGCCGCGGCAAGTTCGGCCGCGAGCGGCGGGAAGGATTGGCTCGCGTCCGCGAGGGAACCATTGAGGGCTATGACGCTCTCACGGCTCGCCCGCAGACCTTCATGAACCTCAGCGGCAAGGCAGCCGCACAGCTGACCAGCAAGCACGGGGTCGCGCCGGGCGACGTCATCGTCATCCACGACGAGGCGGACTTCCCGCTCGGGCGCGTGAAGATCAGGCTCGGCGGCAGTGCCGCCGGCCATCGTGGAGTGCAGTCGCTCATCGACTCCTGGCGCACCGATGCGTTTCCTCGAATCCGCATCGGGATCGGCCGGGACGGCGACAGCAACGACCTGATCGAGCACGTCCTCGACCCATTTTATCCCGAGGAGCGCCCCGTCGCCGAGGCGGCGGTCAAGCGTGCCGCCGATATGGCGGTGGCGATCATGCGCGATGGGGTCGCGGCGGCAATGAACGTCTGGAACCGTGCCGGCACGGACTGACTCCCGCCTGACCTCGACCGCCGTGGCGTCCGCGACGCTCCGGGAACGCCTCGATCAGCTGCCCGAGCTCGCCCGGCTCGGCGCGGCCCGGGGCGGTGTGGTGGCCGGGGTTCCCTCCGGTGCTGCCGGCCTCGTCGCATGGTGGTTGCGCGAGACGACGTCCCGGACGGTCCTTGTCGTCGCTGCGGAGTCGGAGCGCGTGTACCTGGACTCGCTCGTCTGGGACGCGGGTACCGGAGCGGCGATCTTTCCCGCCGGCGACACCCCGCCGTTCGACAGGGTGCCGCCCTCCGAGGAGGTGACCCGCGCGCGCCTCGCCACCCTGATGCGGCTGCATGCGGGCGCCGAGCCGCTCGTGGTGGTGGCGTCGCCTCGCGGACTGCTCCGGCCGACGCTCTCCCGCCGCGTCGTCCAGGCGGGGCTCACCGAGGTGACCAAGGACGCGCGCCTGCCGCGCGACGAGCTCCTGGCCCGCCTGGTGGAGCTCGGGTACCGGCGCGAGAGTGCCGTCTCGGTCCCGGGCGACTTCGCCGTGCGCGGCGGCATCGTCGACGTCTTCGGCGTTGACCGGGCACGTCCCTGGCGCGCCGAATGGTTCGGCGACGACGTCGAGGATCTCCGTGCATTCGATCCGGCGACCCAGGAGTCGATCGCGAAGCTCGAATCGGCGCAGGTATGGCCGGCGCGCGAGCTCGACCTCAGCCGCGAGTCGGTGGCTCGGGCGGTCGCCTCGGTCGCCGCCCTCGACTCCGCGTCAATGCGCGAGGACGTGCGCGAGCAGTGGGAGAGCGACCGCGAGCTGCTCGGATCCGGTTCCTACGAGGATGGGCTCGACCTGTTCTTCCCGTACCTCGGTGGCGACCCCGCTCCGACGCTGCTGGATCACCTCGACAACCCGATCGTCCTCCTGGACGGTGGGCGCGAGCGGCTGATCGCCGCGGCGGAGCGCCACGCAGCCGAGATCGAGGGGCTCCGCGTCCAGGAGGAGGCGCGGGGCGAGTTGCCGCACGGCGCGTCGGCGGGCCTCGTCGAGGTCGAAGCACTGTTCCAGGCACTCGATCGCTCGCCGACGTTCGAGCTCGTGCGCGAAGCGTCCACCGGGGCCACGCTCGCGGCCGACCTCGGATGGCGCGGTGTCGACAGCTACGTCGGTCGTTTCGACGCCTTCGTGCGCGAGGCGATTCAGGAGCGCGACGAACGCGGCTCCGTGCTCGTCGTATCCCGGCAGCAGCATCGCGTTGAGGAGCTGGCGGCCGAACACGGTGCGGACACCGTCGACGCGAGCGACTTCGCGGCGGCATCGACGCCGCTGCCCTCCGGTGCGATCGTGGTCGCATCGGCGGACCTGTCGCAGGGATTCGCCGTCGCCGACGGATCGGTGCACGTGTACACGGATGCCGAGCTGTTCGGCGCCGTCAAGCGGCGTCGCTCGGTGCTCGCGAGAGGGTCGCGACGTGCGGTGTCCACATCGGCGCGCGGCTCGCGACGTGCGGCAAGCGGCAACGCCGCGCGCGAGGCGTTCGTGCTGCAGTTCGCTCCCGGCGACCTGGTGGTGCACCGCGACCATGGCATCTCGCGGTTCGTCGAGATGCGCGCGGTCACCGACGACGGCGGCGCCGTGCACGAGTACATGCTCCTCGAGTACGCCGAAGGCGATCGCCTCTTCGTTCCCACCCAGCACCTCGATCGCGTTGACCGGTACATCGGTGGTGCCGAGTCGCATCCCAAGCTCTCGCGACTCGGGAGCGGCGAATGGGAGCGGACGCGGCGCCGGGTCAAGGAGCGTACCGAGGAGGTCGCGCGCGAGCTCCTCGGTCTCTACTCGCGACGCGAGCAGGCACAGGGTCACGCCTACGCGCCCGACGGTGCCTGGCAGCAGGAGCTGGAGGGCTCGTTCCCGTATCAGGAAACGCCGGACCAGGTGCTCGTGCTCGAGGAGATCAAGCGCGACATGGAGGCGTCGCGGCCGATGGATCGCGTGGTGTGCGGGGACGTCGGCTTCGGCAAGACAGAGCTGGCGATCCGTGCTGCGTTCAAAGCGGCGATCGAAGGCCGCCAGGTCGCGATGCTCGTGCCCACCACAGTCCTCTGCCAGCAGCACTTCATCACCTTCACCGAGCGGCTTGCCGCCTTCCCGATCACCGTGCGCCAGCTCTCGAGATTCGTCAGCGATGACGAGATCACGCGCACGCTCGCGGGTCTGCGCAGCGGTGCTGTCGACATCGTCGTCGGCACGCATCGCCTCCTTCAGAAGGACGTGGAGTTCAAGAACCTCGGACTCGTCGTCATCGACGAGGAGCAGCGTTTCGGCGTGCTGCAGAAGGAGCGGTTCAAGGAGCTGCGCGTCGCGGTCGATGTGCTCTCGCTGTCGGCGACACCGATCCCGCGCACGCTGCACATGTCCCTCGCCGGCATCCGCGATCTCTCCGTGATTCAGACACCGCCCGAGGAACGCCAGCCGATCAAGACGTACGTGACCGCGCGCGAGGATTCGCTCATCCGCGAGGTGATCACGCGAGAGCTTGCGCGTGGTGGCCAGTGCTTCTTTCTGCACAACCGGGTTGCGGGCATCGAGGCGGTCGCGGACCGGCTCCGCGCGCTCGTGCCCGAGGCCCGAATCGAGGTGGCGCATGGGCAGATGCCCGAGGGCACGCTCGCGTCGGTGATGCGCAGCTTTGGTGACGGCGAGATCGATGTGCTCCTGTGCACGACCATCATCGAGTCCGGTCTCGACATTCCGAATGCGAATACGATTGTCATCGATGACGCGCACCGGCTGGGACTCGCGCAGCTGTATCAGCTGCGTGGACGCGTGGGACGAGCCGGGCAGCGAGCCTACGCATACATGATGTATCCGCCCGCCAGGTCACTGACCGAGAGAGCCGACAAGCGCCTCGACGTCATCGGCGACCTCCAGGATCTCGGCGCCGGCTTCAAGCTGGCCATGCGCGACCTCGAGATTCGTGGCGCGGGCAACCTGCTCGGTGAAGAGCAGCACGGAGAGATCGCCGCCGTGGGACTGGAGCTGTACAACCACCTGCTCGCCGACGCGGTGACATCGCTGCAGGGCAAGCCGCTGCTCGAGTCTCCCGCGCAGGTCACCGTGACACTTCCCGTTGCAGCGTTCCTCCCCGCTGACTACGTGTCCGACGAACGCCTCCGTCTGCGCTGCTATCAGGAGCTCGCGGCATGTGTCAGCGAGTCGGAGCTGGACCAGCGTGCACGCGGACTCGTCGATCGATTCGGCCCCATGCCGGCGCCCACATCGGCGCTCATCGACTCGCTGCGCGTCCGCCTGCTCGCCGCCGCCGCAGGTGCGCTCGGCGTGGAGACCGAGCGCGGCCGCGGTGTCGTCATCCGCCTGACGCTCGATCACGGGCTCGACCTGCAGGGCGTGGCGGCGCAGTTCCGCGGAATCACCGCCACGCCGTCGCAACTCCACCTCGGGGATGCGTGGCAGACGACGCTCACCCCGGTGCTCCGCGAGCTGGGACGCCTGGTGCGAGCGCAGAGTCGCGTCCCCGTCGCTGCGCAGAATGCTCATGCGTGACGAAGCCGTCGAGTCGCTTCGCGCACTCAACGAGGTGGTGGAGCGGCTGCGCGCGCCGGGTGGGTGCCCATGGGATCGCGAGCAGACGCATCGCAGTCTCCGCCCCTATCTGCTCGAGGAGACCTACGAGGTGCTCGAGGCCATCGACAACCTCGAGCCGGGGACCCTGCGCGAAGAGCTCGGTGACCTGCTCCTTCAGGTGCTGATGCACAGCGCCATCGCGATGGAGGCAGGCGACGGCTTCGATATCGGTGATGTCGCCGACGGGGTGCGCGCCAAGATGATCCACCGCCATCCGCACGTCTTCGGCGATGTGACCGTGGATGGAGCGGCAAGCGTCGTCGTGAACTGGGAGAAGCTCAAGACGGCCGAGAAGCGCGAGCGCCTGTCGCTGCTCGACGGCGTACCGGCGGCGCTGCCGGCGCTGGCGCATGCGCAGGGAGTGCAGAAACGCCCGGCGCGTGTCGGCTTCGATGAGACCCCCACCGTTCCGCTCGCCCTCGACAGCGTCAGAGCAGCGCTCGCGCACGTGGAGCACGTGGCCGACGGTCTTGCCGAGGCGGAGCGTGGCGAGGACTGGGCATCGGGCGCCGGCGATCCCGAGGTCGCAGTCGGCGACCTGCTCTTCGCGGTGGTGGCCCTGGCGCGGCGGCTCCGCGTCAATCCCGAAGAGGCCCTGCGCGGACGCGCGACGGGGTTCGCGGCCAGGTTCCGAGCCCTCGAGGCACGTGCCCGGGACGACGGTGTCGACCTCCACGACCTCGATGACGCGGCGTGGCAGGCGCGTTGGGAGGCAACGGCGTCCTGAGGGTCGCGGAAGCCCTTGTCAAATCCGGCCGTGGGCCGCATCCTATGCCGGCACCCGGCGTCACATCGCCTCATTCGTCTCACACGGCGCCGGGAAGAGGATCGCGCCATCCGTCCCACTCCACGTTCAGCGATCGACAGCCCCATCACGCTGCGCCGGATTGCAGTCGTGCTCATTGCGGGAATCTGTGGACTGGTCGCATTCGCCGTGTACGGACAGGTGGCACAGAGCCGCCGCCTCGACGCCCAGGTGACCGCGCTCGCGGCTCAGAACTCGGCGCTGGTGCAGCAGATCTCGGACCGCGAACGCGAGATCGCCGACGCCCAGACCGTCGCCTGGCTGGAGGAGGAGGCGCGCCAGTTCGGGTACATCTTCCCGGGCGAGCAGCTGTACGTGATCGGCGCCCCCGGCGTGCCCGAATCCACGGGAGGCGTGTCCGTACCGGTCCCGACCTTCAAAACGCTGCCGCCGGCGACCCCCACCCCGTCACCGACTGCAAAGCCGAGCACATCGCCCAGCCCCAGTCCTGCGCCCGGGTCGACACCGTCTCCTGGCCCCACGCCGACGCCGCACTGAATGCGGTTTGCGCCAGGGAGGCAATGCCACGTGCGGTATCCTCTTGACGCGGCGTGGAGCAGTGGAAGCTCGTCGGGCTCATAACCCGAAGGTCGTCGGTTCGAATCCGACCGCCGCAATTTCTTTCCCCAGCAGATTGCTTGGCGGTTTAGCTCAGGTGGTAGAGCAGCCGGTTCATACCCGGTATGTCCCTGGTTCGAATCCAGGAACCGCCACCATGCCCGAGGTGTCCGGCAAGCTGGCCCCGCGCGAGCGCACCGCAGCGGTGGCACGTGTGCGGCGCGCCATCGCGACCGCCGCGGATCGGCGCGGTGTCGTCGTCCCCAGCGAGCACGTGCTCATCGCGTGCAGTGGGGGACCCGACTCGAGCGCGCTGCTCGATGCACTGGCCCGCCTCGCGCCGCCTCGAGGGTGGCGCCTGTCGGTGGCGCATGTCGACCACGGACTTCGCGACGGGTCGGCGGCTGAGGCCGGCCTGGTGGCGCGGCTTGCCGGCGATCGCGGCCTCGAATTCCGAGCACTGTCAGTGCGGGTGGCGACGGGGGCATCGCTGCAGGACCGCGCCCGCGTCGCGCGTCACGCTGCCCTCCGTGCCGAGGCGGCCAGGGTCGGCGCCGGGGTCATCGCGCTCGGTCACACCGCAGACGATCAGGCCGAGACGGTGCTGATGCGCGCGCTCTCCGGCGCAACCCCGCTGGGCCTTCTGGCGATGGCGGAGCGTGAGCGCGGACTGGTGCGCCCGCTGCTCCGCGTGTGGCGCGAGGCGACCGTCGCGTACTGCGCAGCCCTCGGCATCGATGCGCTCGAGGACCCGAGCAATGCAGACAGGCGATTCCTCCGGAGCCGGGTGCGTCACGAGGTGATCCCCGCACTCGAGGCCGTCTTTCCGGGTGCCCGCCGGCGGCTCGTCGTGCTCGCCGAGCGCCAGCGACGGCTGATGCATCCACCCCCACCCTGAGCGCGCATCCCCGGGGCTGGGGTTGAGATCGTAGACCCCTGGTAGACTGAGTTCGTGCCCACGTCTCGCCGCAGCGTCACCTATATCGTCATCGCGCTTTCCGTGATCGTGCTGGCGGCGGTTCTCTACAAGACGTTCCCGAGCAGCAATGCCACGACGGCGACTGCGGGGCAACTCGACCAGGCCATCACGAACTTTGCGAGCCCCGCTGGCGCCACGGGTCTCACCATCAGCTCCAACACGAGTCAACCGGCCGAAATCCAGAGCGATGGGCAGACGGTCACCTGGTACGACACAAGCGGGAAGCAATACACCACCGTAGAGTCGTCCGCAGACGTCGTCTCGAAGGAGTTCCAGGATGCCCATTTCACCAACTACAAGGTCGATCCGGCCGGCGGGGGGAACTTCTTGCTGAGCGTCATCCTTCCCAACCTCATCCTCTTCGGGCTCATGGCCCTGATCCTGCTGTGGATCTTCCGCCAGACCCAGAGCGGCAACAACCAGGCGCTGTCCTTCGGCCGCAGCCGCGCCCGGTTGCTTGCAGGCGACAAGCCGGCGATCACGTTCGTCGACGTCGCCGGTGTCGATGAGGCCAAGCAGGAGCTCAACGAGATCGTCGAGTTCCTCAAATACCCGGACAAGTTCGTCGCCGTCGGCGCTCGCATCCCGAAGGGCGTCCTGCTCGTCGGACCTCCCGGAACCGGCAAGACGCTGCTCAGCAAGGCAGTCGCGGGTGAGGCCGGCGTGCCGTTCTTCAGCATCAGCGGCTCGGAGTTCGTCGAGATGTTCGTCGGCGTCGGCGCGAGCCGCGTGCGCGATCTCTTCGACCAGGCCAAGAAGAATTCGCCGTGCATCGTCTTCGTTGACGAGATCGACGCCGTCGGCCGGCAGCGCGGCGCGGGCCTTGGCGGCGGCCACGATGAGCGCGAGCAGACCCTCAACCAGCTCCTCGTGGAGATGGACGGATTCGAGACCAACCAGCACGTCATCGTGATCGCGGCCACCAACCGGCCCGACGTGCTCGACCCGGCCCTGCTTCGCCCGGGTCGTTTCGACCGGCACGTCATGCTCGACCGGCCCGACATCCGCGGCCGCCGCGCCATCCTCGAGGTGCACTCGCGCAACAAGCCCCTCGACCCAGGCGTGGACCTCGAGGTGCTCGCCAAGCAGACACCGGGATTCAGCGGCGCCGATCTCTCGAACCTGATCAACGAAGCGGCAATCCTCGCAGCCCGCGGGAATCGCAAGGTCATCGTGATGAACGACCTCGAGGAGTCGATCGCGCGCGTCATCGCAGGCCCCGAGCGCAAGAGCCGGATGATTAGCGAGAAGGAAAAGCTGACCATCGCGTACCACGAGATGGGACACGCGCTGGTGGGCACCACGCTCGAGCACACCGACCCGGTCCACAAGGTCACGATCGTCAGCCGCGGTCAGGCGCTCGGCTGGACGATGAGCCTGCCCATCGAGGATCGCTACCTCGTGAGCAAGGCCGAGCTCGCCGATCAGCTCGCGCAGATCCTGGGCGGGCGCTGCGCCGAGGATCTGATCCTTGGCGAGGACAACATCACGACGGGCGCGTCGGACGACATCCGCAAGGCCACCAACCTCGCTCGCAAGATGGTCACGGAGTGGGGGATGAGCGACAAGCTCGGCCCGCTCACGTTCGGCGAGCGTCCGGAGATGGTCTTCCTCGGCAGGGATCTCGGCGAGCAGCGCAACTACTCCGAGGGCATCGCATCGGAGATCGACCAGGAGGTGCACCAGCTCGTCGCCGACGCGTTCCAGCGTGCCAAGAAGGTGCTGCGCGACCGTGAGCACGTGCTTCGCGCACTGGCGGCACGGCTTGTCGAGGTCGAGACGATGGACGCGCCCGAGATGGAGCGGATCATCAAGGAAGCCGAATCGCACACCAGCGTGGCCTCCGTCAACGGCAGCGGCCCCGCACCCGACGCGCCCCCCGCGCCGCCGGATTACGTGCCCCCGGCAGAGGCAGCAGCCGGAGCGTAGGGGTACACTCTGGCCGACCGGCCATTCGTGGCCGTCGACGGTGTGATGCGGCCCGGGGACGCGTGATGCGCCTCGAGGATCCGTGCCGGCGACGGAGTGGATGACCCGGCCACAGAGCGCTTGGATCCATCCAGGAGGACCGAGACGTGGAGGGAGTACGCACGCCGGGTTTGGCGATCATCGGCGCGGGCCGCGCAGGCTCCGCGCTCGCCATCGCTGCGCATGACGCCGGCTATCGCGTGGTCGCCGTTGCCAGCCGGCGTGGTGAGATGGCCGCGCGGCTCGCGGACACCGTCGGTGCGCGCGCGGTCGCCACGCCCCTGGAAGCGGTGGTCGCAGCAGAGGTCAGCCTCCTGGCGGTGCCAGACGGAGCGATAGCAACGGTGGCGGCGGCCATCGCCGAGTCCGGCGTGTCACTGCGCGGGCGCGGTGTTGTGCACCTGGGCGCCCGCTTCGGCCCCGAGATCATCGCGTCGTTGCGCATCGCCGGTGCCGAGGTCGGCGTGTTCCATCCGCTCCAGGCGCTCGCCGGCCCGGACAGCGCGTCGCTGCTCCAGGGCGCGTACTTCCGCATCGACGCCTCCGGGGTCCTGCGTGAGCGTCTCCTCGCACTGGTGTCGGCGCTCCAGGCGACGCCGCTCGAGATCGATCCAGCGCAGGCGCCGCTCTACCACGCGGCCGCCGTGCTCGCCGGCAACGCACCGCTTGCCCTGCTCGCCGAGGCGACGCGACTGCTCGAAGCCGCCGGGGTGAGCGCTGACGACGCGCACGCAGCGCTGGCGGCCCTGCTCGAGGGCGCCGCGCACAACGCCCGGCGCGCCGGGCCTGCCGCCGCGCTCACCGGACCCGTCGCGAGAGGGGACCGGGATGCCATCGCCGCGCACCTCGGCGCGCTCGCGAACTATCCCGACGCGCGGGACCTCTACCTGCATCTCACCCGGGCGATGGAGTCGCTCATCGCGAGCCAGTCCGACGACGCCGACGCCGAGGTCGCGTGACGATGGTCACCATCAAGGACCTCGCGGCGTGGAAGACCGCGGGCAGACGGTTCGTCATGCTCACCGCATACGACTACCCCACGGCGCGGCTGCTCGCCGAGGCCGAGGTGCCGGTCCTCCTCGTCGGGGACACGCTTGCCGACAACGTCCTCGGCTATCCCACCACCCTCCCGGTGACCATGACCGAGATGCTCCACCATGCCCGCGCGGTGGCCCGCGGCGCCCCGGAGCAGCTGCTCGTCGGCGACCTCCCCTTCGGCACCTACCAGCGCTCGTGCGCGGAGGCGATCGACCACGCGGTCGAGTACCTGAAGGCCGGCATGCACGCCATCAAGCTCGAGGGCGGCGGGTGGGTCGTCGAGACCGTGAGCCGCCTCACCCAGCGGGGCATCCCCGTCATGGGCCACCTGGGCCTGACGCCGCAGTCCATCAACTCCTTTGGCGGTCTCAAGGTGCAGGCGAAGAGCGCGCGAGACCGCGAGCGGCTCGTCGCCGACGCGCATGCACTCGAAGATGCGGGAGCCTTCGCGCTCGTGCTCGAGGGGATACCGCGCGACCTGGCGGCGCAGGTGACGGGCGAATTGACCATCCCCACCATCGGCATCGGTGCCGGACCCGACTGCGACGCCCAGGTCCTGGTGATCTATGACCTGCTCGGCATCACCGGTCATCTCCGTGGCACAACCTCGAAATTCGTGCAGCCGTATGCCGACCTCGGCGGGCAGATCGTCAGCGCGGCGCGCGCATACGCGGACGACGTGCGCGAGGGCCGGTTCCCCGACGATGCCCATTCCTTCCACTGACACGCTGGAACTGCTCGAAACACCAGCAGACCTGCGCCGGTGGTCGGCGAGGTGGCACGCCGCGGGTGTGTCCGTCGGCATGGTGCCGACGATGGGTGCCCTGCACGCCGGTCATCAATCGCTGATCGATCGCGCGGTCGCGGAGAACGACAGGGTGGTCGTGACGATCTTCGTCAATCCAACCCAGTTCGGACCCACCGAGGACTTCGGCCGCTACCCGCGGACGCTCGACGCGGACCTCGCGATGCTCGCGACGGCCGGGGTCCACGCGGCATTCGTGCCCACCATCGAAGCGATGTACCCACCCGGGCTCGTCACTCAGCTGGACGTCGCGGGGGCGCTCGGCCACCGACTCGAGGGGGCGGTCCGGCCGGGCCATTTCAACGGGGTCGCCCTGATCGTGACCAAGCTCCTGGTGGCCGGCCTGCCCGACCGGGCCTACTTCGGGCAGAAGGACGCGCAGCAGTGTGCGGTCGTTCGCCACCTCGCCCGCGACCTCGACACGGGCGTCGAAATCGTTGTCTGCCCAACGGTTCGAGACACGGACGGCCTCGCGATCTCGAGCCGCAACGTGTACCTCAGCCCCGAAGAACGAGTGCGGGCAAGGGCCATTCCATCGAGCCTCTCCAACGCGATGGCTCTCTTCGATGCCGGAGAGCGCGATGCGGCAGCACTGGCAACAACTGTTCGGTCCCGTCTGGAGGACGAAGGACTGGACGTGGACTATGTCGCCGTGGTAGAAGCGGATACCTTCTTCGAGGTCGAAAAAGCTGTCCCCACAAACCAAATCGTACTGGCTGCTAGAATAGGGAGCACACGGTTGATTGATGTCGTTTGGCTGGGGGTCGACACAGCACCCGTTGGTGGTGGCGTCTAGGGGAGCTCATGCAGCGGGTCATCGTGAAGCCGACAATCTACCGCGCCACAGGGACGCGCGCTGCGATCGACGCCGACGAGTCGTGCCGTATCGCACGTCAATTGACACATGCTCGCGCATCCACGATTGTGCGTGCGAACGCCGGCCACCGTGTACGTGAGCAGGCGGCTATCGCGTGATCACCGGGGCCACACCGACGGATTACGACGTGGTTGTTGTCGGCAGTGGCATCGCGGGACTCTCAGCAGCACTCACGGCGGCGCCGAATGCGCGCGTGGCAGTGGTCACCAAGGGCGCGCTCGATGATGGGTGCAGCCGGTTCGCGCAGGGCGGCATCGCCGCCGCGGTCGGTGACGGTGACTCGCCCGAGCTGCATTACGAGGACACCATTGCCGCGGGACGCGGACTCTGCCATCCGGACGCGGTGCGCGTGCTCGTCGAGGAAGGGCCCGCGCGCATTCGTCAACTGATCGAATGGGGTGTCGCGTTCGATACCCAGGACGGCGAGTTGTTGCTGGCGCAGGAGGCGGCGCACTCGCGCCCACGCATCCTGCATGCACGCGGCGACGGAACCGGGCTCGAGGTCGAAACCGCCTTGATCCGGCGCCTGCGCGCCAGTGGTGCACGGGTCATCGAACATGCCGATGTCACCGGGATCGTGACCACTGTTGACGGCGTCGGCTGTGGCGTCACCATCACCACCAATCCATCCGAGTCGCACACCACGACGCTGTCGTCAGCGGCGGTTGTCCTCGCAAGCGGCGGTGCGAGTCGCCTCTGGCGCAACAGCACCAATCCCGAGTCGGCAACCGGCGATGGTGTTGCCCTGGGGTACGACGCCGGCGCCGACGTCGCGGGCATGGAGTTCGCGCAGTTCCATCCCACGGCACTCGCCATGGAGGGAGCGCCCCGGTTCCTCATCAGCGAGGCGGTGCGCGGCGAAGGCGCGTGGATCGTGAACCGCGACGGCAAGCGCTTTGTGCTCGACGTCGACCCCCGCGGCGAACTTGCCGGGCGCGACGTCGTCGCCCGGGCCATCTGGGAGGAGCTGCAGCGCAGCGGCGAGGCCTGCGTCTGGCTCGACTGCTCGCCGCTCGGCGCTCGCGCGGCGGTGCGCTTTCCCACCATCGCGGCGACGTGCGCACGGTATGGCCTCGACATCGCGCGCGAGCCCATCCCGGTGTCGCCGGCCGCCCACTACATGATCGGAGGCGTCAAGACCGACCTGGAAGGTGCAACCACGGTTCCGGGGCTCTATGCCTGCGGCGAGGTCGCCCACAGCGGGGTCCACGGCGCGAACCGGCTCGCCAGCAACAGCCTGCTCGAATCACTCGTCTTCTCGCAGCGGGCGATGCACGCTGCCCTGGGCTGGGCGGCGGAGTCACCGCCGCCTCATGCCACTCCCGATCGGCGGGCCGTCAACCCGCGCGATTCCAAGCTCGATCCTCGCGACGGATGGAGCGCCCTCCGTGACGTGCTCTGGACCGGAGCGGGCGTCGTTCGCGACGAGCCCGGTCTGCGCGCCGCGGGTCGCGAGTGCGATGCGGTCGCCGCCGCGACCGCCGGTGCCACCACCTTGCCGGCGATGCAGCTGCACGCAGCTGCGTCCACCGCGTCGCTGGTGTGCACCGCCGCCCTGGCTCGCGAGGAGAGCCGCGGGTGCCACCTCCGTTCTGATCTCCCCCAAGCAAGCGATCAATGGCATGGCGATCTCGTCATGCACAAGGACAGAGGAGC
>Ga0182024_10017370_pt1 | contig 13523 bp, 4 predicted proteins | sample P32metaG_FD_120480 | JGI IMG/M metagenome (GOLD analysis project Ga0182024, IMG submission 120480) | Permafrost microbial communities from Stordalen Mire, Sweden - P3-2 metaG (Illumina Assembly) | ecosystem: Environmental > Terrestrial > Soil > Wetlands > Permafrost | place: Sweden: Stordalen...
CCCAGCCTGGGGCGCGACAGGCCGGCGCTTTTCCGGAATCCTGTCGGTGCAATTTCTCGATGTGCTCTTGCGGTTCCTCCTCACTGGCGAGGCCCGCGAAGTAGAACTGGAGCATTTCCAAGGCCCGTTTCGTCGGCTTCTTGCCCGTCCACAGGCTCCGGCTTTGACGTACATGTCCACCACGGCGTCGTGCCACTTCGGCTCGCCCTCCTCCGTCGCCTTCCGCAAAATGGGTGCGGAAGGGCGTGGGACTTCTTGCTATCCGTGAAAAGAAAAGGGCTTCCGGTTTCCCGGAAGCTCCTCTCATTTATCCCCGACAGGGTTCGAACCTGTAACCTTCGGCTTCGGAGGCCGACGCTCTATCCAATTGAGCTACGGGGACGGTGACAACCATCCTACCTTCTCCCCGCATTATAACGCCCCTCCCGCCGCCGTCCATCCTCGCGGCGAATTTCGGTAGTGGCCTAATTTGATCCTTTCGACCCTGATGCGGACTGGACTTACGACTCAAATTAGGCCACTACCCGAATTTCCCCGGCCCCGAAATCTTGTCGCGTCCGGAGGACCGACGCGGCATACTATACCTATACCCGTTAGACGCCGCAGGCGCACCCGTCCCTATCGACGGAAAGGTCTCTCCCGGAGGACGCCACCCGATGACCGGCCTGCCCCGAACGCGCATCGCCTCTTGCATCGTCCTCGCCCTGCTGGCGTTTTCCCCCGCCGCCGCGCAGGTCTTCGCGCCGCCCGACCCGCTGCCCGGCGCCAGTCCCGACCCGGTGCTGCTGCCCACCGACCGCAAGACCGTCAACCAGATCAAGGCCGCCCACGAATACATCGCCGCCAAGGACTGGGACAACGCCGTTCGGCTCCTCCAGCGCGTCCTCGACGAGTCCAAAGATTCGCTCCTCGAATCCGAAGTCGCGGACGCCCAGGGCAACGTCAGCGTCCTCCGCACCAGCGCCCGCGCCGAGGCCGAACGTCTCATCGCCGCATTGCCCAAGCAGGGGCTGGCGACCTATCGGGTCAAGGTCGGCGGCACGGCCCTGACGGCCCTCGGCAAGGCCCGGGCCGACCTGTCACTGCTCGAGGCCGTGGTGCGCCGTTACTTTTTCACCGACGCCGGCGCCGAAGCCCTCACCCGCATGGGCGTCGCCGAACTCGACCGCGGCCGCATCGAAGAGGCCGCCGACCGCTTCCGCCGTCTCCTCCAACGGCCCGACGTGGACGAGTTGCCGCCGCTCACCCTGTTCCAGGCCGCCCTCGCCTTCCACGCCGCCAACGACGCCGTGCGCGAAAACCGGGCCGTGCAAGTCCTCGCCCACCACGTCGGCCCGGCCGGGCTGCCGATCGGCGGACGCGCGCTCACCCTCGACGACCTGCGCAGGGAGATCGCCCGCTGGCCCGCCACGGCCGCCGCGTCGTCGGACTGGCCGCTGTTCCGCGGCGACCCCGGCCGCACCGGCCGCGCCGACGGCGACCTACCGCTGTTGGAAGCCCGCAACTGGGCGGACCTCCACGTCGACGACGAAGTCGTCCGGCTCTTGACGCCACAGGCCGCGCCCGCCGTCGGACCCGCGCTGCCGGGCTTCTTCCCCCTCGCCGTCGGCGACAAAATTGTCTACCGCGGGCCGGACGGCCTCCACGCCCTCGAAGCCGCGTCCGGCCGCCCAATCTGGCATTCCCCATCCCCCATGTGTCTGGACGCCGTCCTCAAGGACGACCAGAAGAAATGGCAGTTCCGCCGCTGGCTGGAGAAGTACCGCGGCCAACCGTCCCTTCTGGACGAAAACGCCACGCTCGGCACGCTCAGCAGCGACGGCCGGAAGGTCTTTTTCATCGAGGACCTGCCGGTCCCGCCCTACCCGCAAGACCTGACCGACATGCAGCAGGGCCTCAAACACTGGTTCAGCACGGCAGAGGAGAACCTGTATCACAACCGCCTGCGGGCCGTGGACGCGCGAACCGGCGAGCTGTGCTGGGAGGTCGGCCGCTGGCAGAAGCCGGGCGCGCCTGCCCCGCCGGGGCCGGCCGAGTACGACGACGCCTTCTTCCTCGGCGCCCCGCTGCCGGTGGGCGGCCGGCTCTTCGCCCTCACCGAACGCCATCAGGAACTCAACCTGCTCTGCATAAACGCCGACACCGGCGCCCTGATTTGGTCGCAAAACCTGGCCGCCACCGGCGAGGACCTCAAGTACGACCCGGCCCGGCGCATGCAGCCGGTCCACCTGGCCTACGCCGACGGCGTTCTCGTCTGCCCCACCAACGTCGGTGCCGTCGTCGCCCTCGATCCGCTGTCGCACAACCTCCTGTGGGCCTCCATTTATCACGAGCGCAAGGACAACCCCCAGGACGGCGGCCTCCCCACCTACTCGCCGGACGCCTACGAGTCCCAGTGGCGCGGCTGCGCCCCCATCGTCCACGGCGACCGCGTCGTCCTCACCGCGCCGGACGGCGGCCCCGTTTGCTGCCTCAACCTCCGCGACGGCTCGCGGATCTGGACCGCGTCGCGTTCCGACGACGACCTGTATGTCGCCGGCGTCTTCGACGACAAAGCCGGGGGCGACAAGGTGTTGATCGTCGGAAGGAACTCCTGCCGCGCGCTCAATATGGACAAGGGAGACGAGGCATGGGCGCGGCCGGTCGTGACCGGGACGCCCTCCGGCGTGGGCGCCGCCGCCGGCAACCTCTACCTGCTGCCGCTGCGAAACGGCAACGTCTTTCGCATCGACGTGGGCCGCCCCTATTTATCGACGCCGATCGAGGGCCGGCCCGACGCGGCCCTTCCGGCTTTAGGTGCGAGTACGGCGGGTTTACTGGGTTCGCCCCTGGGACAAGGGTCTCTTCTGGCCGCTTCCGCACTTATCCCCGGAAGAGCCCCCGACGCGCCGCCCGGCAACCTCATCTTTCACGACGGCGACCTCTGGTCGCAAAGTCCGACGGCCGTTACCGTCTACCGGCGGCTCGACGAAGGGCTGAAGCGGGCGGAAGAGAAGGTGGCCGGGAACCCGCGCGACCCGGCGGCGCGGTTCGACCGCGGCCGGCTGCTCTACGGCAAGGGCGACTCCGCCCGCGCGGTCGAGGACTGGCTCGCGGTCCTGGACGACAACCCGCCGGGGGACTTGGCCGCCCATACACGCACCCGCCTGATCAACGCCCTGACGCGGCTGCTCCTGGACGATTTTACGACGAATGAGAGGTTCCTTGGGCCATACGACCGACTTTGCCGCCGGCCCGCCGACGCCGACGCCGACGCCGCCCCGGCCCAGGTCCGGGCCTACCAGGCGGAACAGCGCCGCTGGGCGCTGAACCGGCTCGCGCTCACCGCCCTCGGGCGGGGGCGCCAGGGCCGCGTGGACCTGGCCCTCAAGGCCTACCGCGACCTCTACGAAACCGCCGCGCCCAATGAGACGATGGCGGCCCCGGACGACCCGGCGGTGCGAATCCGGCCCGACGTATGGGTCCAGGAGCGCATCGCCGCCCTGGCCGGTGCGGCGACGACCCCGGAACAGCGGAAGTCGTTCCAGGAGCAGATCGATCAGGACTGGCGCGCCGCCCGGTCGGCCGGCGACGCCGGGCCTCTGGCCCGCTTCGTGGTCCTGTACGGCACGATCCCCGGCCCACTCGGGGCGGCCGGCCGGGAAGCCCGCTTGACGCTGGCCGAGCGTCTGCTGGACGAACGCGACCGCGGCCTGGAGGCGGAGCTGCACCTGCGCTACCTGCGCGAACAGACCGATTCGCCGGACATCGCCGCCCGCGCCCGGTACGACCTGGCCCGGCTGCTGACCCGCCACGGCCTGCTCGCCGAGGCCGTGGACGCCTACCGCGCCCTCGCCCGCGACTTCCCCGCCGTTGCCTTCCATGACGGCAAGACCGCGGCCGCCCTGCTCGCCGACCTCGCCAACGACAAGCGCTTCGTCGCCTACCTCGACGACCCGTTCGCCGCCCGCCCCGCCGGCCGCGTCAAGGTTATCGAGTTGCCGGGGGTCAATAGTCCGCAAGCCGCGGAAGTCGCCTGCGAAGCCCAGGACGGCTTCCCGCCGCCCGCCAACTGCCGCAACCTTCACCTCAGCCTCGACGCCCAGACCTTCGCCCTCAAGGTGGTGAGCAAAGACGGGACCGCCGAACCGTGGTCGGTCGCGCTGCCGGTCCCCGCTTCATACCTCCACCCCTACCTGGATAACGCCGCCTACGCGGTCACCTACCAGGCGACGGACCACTTCCTCGTCCTCAGCATGGGTCCGGTGATCGTCGGCGTCGATCGGATCGAACGCCGCGCCCGTTGGGTCCGCGGCCTGCTGCCGGCCGACCTGGCGCCGAACGCCACGCTGGCGCCGGGCGGGGCCGACGGCAGCGTTTGGGTGCAGGAAGAGGACCGGCCCAATCAACGGCTCGGCGTCGTCGGGCCGGTCGGCCCCGACGGCATTCCCGTGCAGACCAAGGCCGGCGTGGCCTCGCTCGACCTTTTGACCGGCGACCTGCGCTGGCTGCGCGCCGAATCGGCGCCCATGCTCGACGGCTTCGGCGACGAGCGGCGTCTCTATCTGGTCGAGTCCCACGCGGCCGGCGACGTGCGCGGCGTCCGCGCCGTCCGAACCGCCGACGGCGCGGCGGTCTCGATTCCCGACTGCGTGGACGCCTACAACCACAAGTTGCGCACCGTGGGCCGACGCCTGCTGGTCTCCGAACCGGGGTCCGGGGAGGAAGTACGCCTCCGCCTCTACGACGTGCGGACGGGCCAGGACCTTTGGAAGCAAACCTTCGCCGCCCACGCCCTCGTCCTGGAATCGTCCGTCCCCGAGCTGACCGCCGTGGCCGCTCCAGACGGGACCGTGACGGTCGTCGATCTGGCGGCCGCGAAGGAACGGGTGCGGCTGAACGTCGATCCCAAAGACCTGGACAAGGCGACGCGCGGGATGCTGCTGCGCGACCGCACGCAATATTACCTGGCCTTTCAGGGTTCCGACACGGCCCCCAACGTGGTCGGCGACCCCGTCCCGAACCTCAACCCGGTGGAGAGGTGGACGCCGGTCAGCGGCATGATCTACGCCTTCGACCGGGCGACCGGCGCCCTCAACTGGGACTCCAAAGCTTTGTCGCAGGTGTTGCTGCTGGACCACTTCGAGGAGTCGCCGGTGCTGCTGCTGAGCGCCGCGATCCAGCGCCAGGGTCCGGGCGGCCCCGGCGGCGCGCAGGTGACGGGGGCGATCACCACGCGCAGCATCGACAAGCGGACGGGCAAGGTGCTCTACCGGAAGGAGTTGGCCAACGCCAACAACCCGTTCGGCGCCCTGGAGATCGACGTCCGCACCGGGACCATCGACCTCATCGGCGGCGCCATGAAACTCCGTCATTATCTCGACGCCCGTTAGGGACGCTCCCCCTCGCCGCCTCGTGCCCAAACTCCCGTTTGGGCACGGATGTCCGCGAAACTCCCGTTTCGCGTCCGGCCCCCGCGCGACGCGAAAAGGGAGTTTCGCGGAGTGCGTTCCCAAACGGGAGTTCTAGGCATTACCCACAACGGATGTACTCGGCGGCGCGCCGCGGCTCGCGCGAAGCCGGTAATTCGGTTACTTTCCGCCGGGGGCAAGGAGAAAGTGGGCGGCCGGCCCGTCGTGGTGTACGATCCTGTACGGAGAAGCAAGGCGCGGTCTCGAACCCCGGAGCACCCCATGCGGCGAAGCGTCATCGGCATCGGTCTGGATTGGCCCACGACTGACGCGGCCTTGGCATGGAAGCGTTAACAAGACCGAGATCAGGATTGAATCACAGGGAAGACCTTGTTATCGTCCTTCTCGTCGGGCGCCTCACTCGCGCGGCTTGATCCCCGTCGGCCGGCCCGGGGGCACGTCCCAGAGTTCGATCGTCTTATTCACGGCGATGGCCAGCGTCTTGCCGTCGGGCGAAAAGGCGACGCATACCATCCTCGCGCCGCGTTTCGGGCCGCCGAAGTCGTCGCGCTCGCCGCCCGCCGCCAGGTCCCATAGCGCCGGGCACCCGCCGGTACCGACCAGCGCGACACTCTTGCCGTCGGGCGCGTAGGCGATTTCGTGGATATGACTCGTGCTAAAACTCACGTCCAGCGTGTCCAGGTGCTTGCCGGTGGCCACGTCCCAAAGCTCCGCTTTGGCCTGGCTGGCCGACGTGGCGATCACCTTGCCGTCGGGGGAGAACCGCATCACGTCGATCCGTTCGTCGCCCCGGTCCTCACTCGCCTGGATGGTCCGGCTCGCTTCCTTCTTTTTAAGTTCCCACAGGACGACCGCGCCCGACTCAAAAGCCACGGCCAGAATTTTCCCGTCGGGGGACAGGGCGATTAAGCTGCACCATCCCCTCGCCTCTTTGTCGAAGTCGATGGTCGCCCTCTCCTTGCCGGTGGCTAAATCGTAGAGGATGGCCCGTTTATCCCTCGTCCCGGCGATAAGGGTCTTGCCGTCGGGGGTGAGGGCCTCGACGGTGACGCCCGGGGGCAAGTCGAACGTGGTTTGCACTTTGCGGGTCGCCACGTCCCAGAGGATGGCGCGCTCCGCGTTCAGTCCCAGTTTCGCTTCCGCGTCGTGCTGACCGCGGCCGGCCGAGGCGACAAGCCCCTTGCCGTCGGGCGTGAAGGTGAACAACGAGCAGCCGCTGAGCAGCCTGTCGGCAGGCAGGGAGACTATCGCCTTGCCGGAGGCCACGTCCCAGAGCCTCACGGCAACTTCGCTGCTGCAGCTGGCAAGGGTCTTGCCGTCGGGCGAGAAGGCCACTTTACGCACGGTCGCTTGGTCGTTCCAGACGGCCCGCGCTTGCCCCAGCGCGCGACCCTGCGCGGCGAATCCGCCTAGGCAGACCAGTAGGGACACGGCCAGCAGCCCTGGGCGCCGCCGTTTGCCAAGACGTGCCTGCCGGGAACGGTCTTTGGATTCAAACATGGCATCTCCTTTCGGGGTCTGGCGCTATCAGGGGCTGGAAAGGGTGTCGTCGTTGGCGGTCGGCGTGGAGGTCCACCCGGGCGTGACCGTGCCGAAGTTGCCCACCACGGCGACTCCGGCCGTCAGGACGTGGAAGCGAGCCGTAGCGGGGGGCGTGTAGCCGCCAATGAGGGCGACCTGGATCGCGCCCGCCAGTGTCGCCGTGCCGCTGACGTTCACCACGTCGTACTGGCCGGCGCCGGCGCCGCCGATCTTGATCTTGAGCGTCCCGGTCGCTGTTTGCGTGTAGTCGCCGGTGACGGTCAGGACGCCCACAGCCGTCCCGAGGTCGATGGTCCCCTCGACCTTGATGCTGCCGTCGATTTTTCCGGCCCCGAAGAGGGTGCCGCCGCCCAGATCGAACACTTGGGTGGTGAGGAGCATCGTCCCGCCGTCGAGGTGCGTGGTGCTGTTCGCCCCCGTCTGGTTGAAGGCCTGCTGGAAATTGATTTGAGAGCCGCTGAAGTAGAAGTCCGCGGCGTTTTGGACATTGACATTGAAGATCGTCGCCAGCGCCGAGGCAGCTTTGGTGAACGACCCCCGATGCCCTTGCCCATCGTCCTGGTTGATGAAGACCGACATGGGTTGCATGCCGGGTTGATTGTCGATCGTCTGGTTGTTGTTTGCGGTGAAGGCACCCTCGTTGGTGATGCTGCTGTTCGTCATTTGGATGTCGGCGGTGCTGTCCCAGGTCGTCGCCGCCCCAACTATCGTAAGCGTCGTGTTGGTCATGCTCGGAGCGGTGGCCCCGGTGATGTGCAAGGCGCCGTAAGCCGTCACTAACGCATTGACGAAGTCTCCTCCGTCCCATTTGAAGAGACTGGTGATATCATACATGCCAAACCCTCCGAGCGTGCCGCCCGCGCCGAGTTCAAAGTTCGTCGTCCCGATCGTGACAAGTACGCCCGCCCCGGGACTAAGAGTCGCGAAGCCGTCGACGACCACGCTTCCCGACCCGCCGAACTTTGTGGCATTCACGAGGGTTTGGGTGTTCGCCGAGAACTCGATGATGGCGGTCGTGTTCGCGTCGAATTCGCCCGCCTGCGATCCGGGCCGATCAAACTCCAGTTTGCCGGAGTTGGCCGTCACGTTGCAGACGGTGGGATAGCCCGCCAGCGGCTGGTTGTTGAACGTGATGTTTATGTCCGTGGTCCCTGGGGTGAGGTTTTTCATGAACGTGCCGGGGTTGTTGAAGGCGCCGTTGACGCCGTGCAGGGTTTGGTCGCAGAGGACCGTGAACGTCCCCGAGTTGATGATCGGGCTCCCGGCCAGGGCGTTGATTTGGCCCCCGTTCCAGGCGCTGTTGCTCCCTGCATTGAGGAGCGTCGCCGCGTTATTCAAGGTCATGGTTCCGTTGACCTGGAGGTTGCCGCTCACCGTTACCGCATTCGTCCCACTGATGATCGCGCCGCCGGCGACGGTCAGGTTAAAGGCAGAGACCGAGCCGGGGCCGTACAGGGTGCTCGCATTAAGCGTGTAGTTGAAATCCACGAAGAGCATGTCGCCCGCGTCCACCGCCAGCGATCCGGCCGTGGCGGTCTGATTCAAGGTCATGGGGCTCAGGTTGACGGCCACGGTGACTGTGCCCGTGTACGCGCCGGACTCGGTGATGCTACTGACCACCAGCGGGGCGGCCGCGTCCCAGATGGCGGACTTGTTGCTGGCCACCCCGAGGCTTCCGTCGAAGGTGAAGGTGTCGTCGTTCCCAATGGGGCCGCCGTTCCAGTTGCCGTTGTCGCTGACGTTGGCGGTCGTGCCAAGGCCTGTCTAGGTGTGGGCCGCCGGCGTGATGCGGACTCCGAGCACCTCCAGTTCAAGTGGCGGGCGCCCTTTGCGGCCGGGCGTCATTAAGACGAGGAGGGTGCAGAGGCCGAGGATGACCGCGCCAATAAGCGCCCAGGCGAGAAGGAGAGATGCGTCCACGATGCTTCCTTTCTTGGAGAATCCTGATCTGGGCTGATTCGACGGATCGCTTGAGAGTACCGCGCGCCAACATCATGTCAAGCGCCAATTCGTGAATTCTTGAAAATATTTGAAAATGACACTTTTTGGATGCGCGCCGTGGATCGCGTCAAGACGGCAATCCGGTTGCGTTCCGCCGTGGGCAAGGAGAAAGTGGGCGGTCGTCCCGTCACCGTGTACGATCTTGTAAGAAGAAACAAGGCGCGGCCTCAACCCCGGAGCACACCATGCGGCGAGGCGTCATCGGCATCGGTCTGATGTTGACGGCATTTCTGGCGGCCTCGGCGGACGAGGCGGCCGACGAGCAAAAAGCGATGGAAGCGATCCAAAAAGCCGGCGGCATGGTCCAGGTGGACAAGGACGAGCCGGGCCAACCCGCGTTCCGCGTCGATCTCAACGGCGACAAGGCCACCGACGCGGGACTGGGGCCGCTGGAGGCGATGACGCACCTGCGGCAGTTGAACCTCGACGGCGGCCACATTACCGACGCGGGACTGGCCCACGTCCAGAAACTGAGCAAACTGCGGAAGCTCTATCTCACCGACGCGCCGGTCACGGATGCGGGGCTGGCCCACCTCGCCGACCTCGACCGACTGGAGGTGTTGGACCTCGCCGGCACGAAGATCACCGACGCCGGACTGGCCCACCTGGCGAACCTGCCGAAACTGCAAGTGCTGGACCTGAGCCACACCGCCGTCACCGGCGCGGGGCTGTCGCGCCTCAAGAAACTCGACGAACTCAAGGAACTCTACCTTCTCGGCGACAAGCCGAAGGACGACGATAAAGGATCGGAATTTGAGGAGAAGGTGCTCGACTTCCTCAAGGCCCAGCCGCAGGTGAAGGTGGTCCGCTGAACCCGCCCGCCGCCGGTTGACAGGCCGCGCGCCGTCGATCATCATCACGGTTCGAGCGACGCGACTAGACGAGCGGAGTATCCCATGAGCGTCAAGGCGATCCGCGCATTCATCCGCCAGTTAAGCAGCGACGACGAGGCCACGCGCCTGGACGCGGCCGACACCCTGGCGCGCTACGGCCCGCTGGCGTTCGAGGCCGTGGAGGCGCTGGCCGGCCTGATGAACGACCGCGGCGTCGGCGTCCGCGCCCGCGCCGCCAACGCCCTCGGCCGCATGGGGCCGGCCGCGCACCCGGCGACGCCGGCCCTGCTGGCGAAGCTGACCGACGCCAGCGCCGGCGTCCGCGCCGCCGTGACCCGCGCCGTCGGCCGCATCGGCCCGACCACGCTGCCGCTGCTGCTGCAAACGCTGCGCTACGACAACAACGAGAAACGGGCGCGGGCCGCGCGGGCGCTGGCGGCGCTGGGGCCGGACGCCGCCCCGGCCGTGCCGTTCCTCACGGCCGCGCTGGCCGACGCCCATCTGCCGGTTCGCACCGAGGCGGCCAAGGCGCTGGCGGCCGTCGGTCGGCCGGTGGACGCCTACCTGCCCGCTATCGTGGAAATCCTGCGGCAGGAGCCGCCCGCCACGCGGCCGGCGCTGGCCGAGGCGCTGGCGCCGTTCCGCCCCGTGGCCGAGGCCGCCGCGCCGTTGCTCGTCGAAATGTTGAGCGCGGAGCCGGTCGCCGCCCGGCCGGCGGCGGTCGTCGCGCTGGGGCGGCTCGGCCCCGCCGCGGCGTCGGCGGTCCCCGCGCTTCTCGCCCTCCAGGCCGACGAGGCCAGTCCGCTGCGGTCGGCCGCGATCACGGCCCTGGGGCGCATGGGTCCGGCCGCGGCCGCCGCCGTCCCGGACCTCGTGCGGATGCTGCCGGACTCCGGCGACAAACGCGGTCTGACAATGGCGGAGGCGCTGGGCCGCATGGGGCCGGCCGCCGCGCCGGCCGTTCCCACGCTGGTCCGGATGCTGGCGACGGCCTACGGCAACCTGCGGCACGCCGTCACCATCACGCTCGGGCGCATCGGCCCCGCGGCCGTCGAAGCCGTGCCCGTATTGCTACAATCCGCCGGGGACAAGGCGGCGAAGGTCCGCGCCACGGCCGTCGAAGCGCTGGGACGGATCGCCCCGGACGCGCCGGAGGCGGCGGCCGCGTTGACCGCGGCGCTGGGAGACGCCGACGCCGACGTCCGCCTGAACGCCGTGCAGGCATTAGCCGAGACCGGGGTGGCCGCAGCGGTAAAGGACGCCTTGACGGAGCGTTTATCGGATCGTGACGGCCGGGTGCGCTTGGCCGCCGCCCGACTGCTGGGCCGGCTGAAGCTCGGTGCGGAACTCGAAGGCCGGTTCCGCAAGGCGCTGCGGAGTCCTTACGGCGCCGTCCGCCGCGACGCCGCGGAATTTCTCTGGGAAGTCACACGGCAGACCGAGCCGGCGCTGCCGGTGCTGCGCGAGGCCGTCCGGGACGACGACCGCGCCGTGCGCGCCCACGCGCTGGAAGTGCTGCAACGCATCGCCGCCCACGACCCGGCCGCGCTGACCGTGCTGATTCAGGCGTTGCGCAACCCCGATGAGCCGCTCGGCCGTCCCGCCGCGACGGCCCTGCTCGGCTTCGGCGCCGCCGCCCTGCCGGCGCTGACCGCGGCGCTGGCGGACGCGAACACGGAGATTCGCGGCGGCGCCTTGTATGTGCTGGCGCGACTCGGGCCGGCGGCGGAGACGGCAATTCCCGATCTCTTAAAGGTGCTGCAAGACGACGAGGCCGACGTGCGCTGGGCCGCCGCCCGCGCCCTGGGGGCGATCGGCCGGCAGGGCGAGGCCGTCGCCCCGGCCCTGGCCGCCGTACTCTCCGACGAATCGCCCACGGTGCGCGGCTGGGCGTCGCTGGCCCTGAGTGCGTTCGGCGCGGCGGCCGTCCCGTCCCTGGTCCCGGCTTTGGGCCACAAACTGCCGCGCGCCAGGGCCGCCGCGGCGGAAGCGTTGAGCCTCGTTGGGCCGCCGGCGGTCGCGGCCGTCGCGGTCCTCGGGGCGCGACTCAAGGACGAGGAAGGCGATGTGCGGCTTTGGGCCGACCGGGCGCTCGGCGCGATCGGCGAACCGGAGACGCGCCCGGCGGCGCCGCTGCTAGCCCTGCTCGGCGACGACTCCGACGCCTACCGCGAGTGGGCCGCGCTGCGGCTGGCGGTGCAAGGCGAAGCGGTTGTGCCGCTGCTGCTGCGGACGTTGACGCACGCCAAGCCGCGCGTGCGCTGGGGCGCCGCCGATGCGCTCGGCCAACTCGGCGAGCGGGCGGCGGTGGCCGTGCCGCTGCTCATTACTTGTTTGGCCGACGCCGACGAAGCCGTGCAGGAACGGGTGGCGCGGGCGCTGGGCGAGATCGGCCCGCAGTCCGTGCCGCCGCTCGTCGAGGCGCTGCGCCAGCCGGAACTCGGCGTGCGCATCGGGGCCGTCGATGCCCTCGCCCGCATCGGCCCGGCGGCCGGCGCCGCCTCGCGGCCCTTACTCGACCTGCTGCTGACCGAGGAGCATCGCGGCCTGTGCCGCTTCGCAGCCGAAGCGCTGGGCCGCATCGGCGAGGCCGGCGTGGCGACGCTGGCCGACGCCTTCACCTCCGCCGTCCCGGAATCGCGCTCCAAACTGGCGGTGGCGCTGGGCGTCGTTGGGCCGGCCGCGCGAACCGCCGTCGCGGCGCTGCAAGAGGCGCTTCGGGACGAAGACCCCCTGGTGCGGCGCGACGCCCTTTGGGCCTTGGGCCGCATCGCGCCGCCGGAAGGCGCGGCGCCTTCGCTGGCCGCCGACGTTATTTCCGCCTTGAACGACCCGGATAGGAGCGTCGCCGAACAGGCCGCGCTGTCCCTGGGGACGCTTGGCGGACGGGCGCCCTCGGCCCTTCCCGTCTTGCTGGACGGGTTGCGTTCGCCGGACGCCGATCGCCGCCGCGTCGCGGCGCTGGCGCTCGGCGAGATGCTGACGGCGTGCGCGAAGGGACCCGACGCCGCAGAAGTCCGGCGAACCGCCCTGGCGGCGCTGTCCGCCGTCGCGCGGCAGGACGCCAGCGCGGCCGTTCGCGGGCAGGCGCTGCGCGCCCTCGGCGCGCTGGACGGCGACGCGGCCGCCGAGGACGTGCCCGCATCGCTCCGGGCATTGGAAGACCCCGACGCGGCGGTGCAGGCGCGGGCCGTGGAGGTGCTGGCCGGCCTGGGGCCGAAGTCGGAGCCGCTACTGCGGGCGGCCCTGCTCAAGCCCAACCCGCTGGTCCGACGGGCCGCCCTGTCGGCGCTGGTGCGAATGCGGCCGGCCGAGATCGTGCCGCTACTCACGACGTACTTAAAGGATAGGGATTGGGAAACGGCGCGGATCGCGGCGGAGGGGCTGGCCGGACTCGGTGGGGGGGCGTGGCCGGCGCTGTTGCCCCTGGCGGAGGCGTTGAGTTCGCCGCTGAACGTGGTGCGCGAGGCCGCGTTCAAGGCGTTGACGCCGCTCGACCCCAAGAGCGAATACGTCTTGCCGGCCCTACTGGACGCGCTGAAGACGCCGTCGCGGCCGGCGCAGGCGTGGGCGGCCGAACAGCTCGGCAAGTTCAAGGAGCGGGCGGCCGCGGCCGTGCCGTTGTTGATGCCGCTGATGCGCGGCCGTGGGCGCGGCGGCGTCCGCACGAAGGCGGTCGCCGCCCTCAAGGAGATCGGCGCCGCGGCCGTACCCGGCGTCATCGCCTCCATCACGC
>Ga0182024_10017371_pt1 | contig 13522 bp, 12 predicted proteins | sample P32metaG_FD_120480 | JGI IMG/M metagenome (GOLD analysis project Ga0182024, IMG submission 120480) | Permafrost microbial communities from Stordalen Mire, Sweden - P3-2 metaG (Illumina Assembly) | ecosystem: Environmental > Terrestrial > Soil > Wetlands > Permafrost | place: Sweden: Stordalen...
CTCCACCCACTCTTTCTATCACTTCAACTACTAATGTTTCCAACCAATCGGGGAATCTGCTTTCGCTCAAAAGCTAACCCCAATAGGCTGAAAACAACCCGTTCGTGCACAGTTCGTGTACAGTTGCCGCTCGTCGGCAGCTTTTTGGCCGTTAGATTGGAGGTTGGTGAGTCGACGGTTCCATCCGACACTCCAATCGTTTTGACAAAGTGCGTTCTTGGACCGAATGTCTTAATTCACACTTTCCGTTGCCCCGCGGATGGCGGTGATGAACGGCGATTCATTAGAGTCGTACATGAGATGGACCATGCTCTTGGCCCGTGTCACTCCCACATAAAACAACCGACCGGCCTCCTCCAGTTGCTCGTCGGTGCGGGCCTGCGAACTCGGAAACGCACCCGCTTCGAGCCCCACCATAACGACAGCCTCAAATTCCAGTCCCTTCGAACTGTGAAGGGTCATCAGGTTAATCTGATCAGGGCTCTTTCCTTGGTTTCCAAAAATCTCGATGGAATAAGACGCGAGTGCGCCGCCTTTACCCGCGGATTTGAGCAGGTCTTCGAAATTGTCTCTCTCGTCGGCCAGCCCAGGTTCCTGCTTGAAAGCATCGTTGAGCGCGGCATCCCGGATTGCCGTCAGCCAGCGATGCAGCGGAATTGAGCCGTCGCGATGGGCGAAAAGAGCCGCAATCAATTTCGCTCGGGCGTCCAGCAGCTCCCGGCCCCGTGTCAGCGAACGACGCATGAGTCGCCAAGACTTGAGAAGTTCGGAAAGGCTCACTATCCCAGTTTGCCAGCCACCTGAACACCACCGAGCGGCATCCGTCAGCCACTCTGTGACACGAGAGCGCTTGATTGGCGAGCCGTTGTCTAGCCGGAAATACCTAAGTCCAAGCGCATCGGCCGCCTCTGCGATCGCCTGCCCTTCATTGAACGTTCGATATAGCAGCGCGATGTCGCCGGGCTTCCAAGCTGCATTGTCCTTCAGCAGCGCAGGAACGAGCGTGCCGAGACCAAAATCCGCTTGTCCGCGCACGTCGCACCCAAGCTCATAGATTCTAATCTCCCCCTGACGGCCATCATCCGACTGAAAATCCGTCGGGCTGGTCAGCAGTGTTTTCGACGCGGCGATGATCTGATCGGCGCACCGGTAGTTCAATTTCAGACGTATCGCCTCTACGCCCGGCAGTCTTTCCAGATCCCTTAGCAAGCTTGGCTTCGCACCCGTAAATCCGTAAATTGATTGGTCCGGATCGCCAACCGCGATAATTCGGACGCCCGCCTTGCGCATCAATGCCACGACCATCCGGTGCAGCGGCAGCCCGAGATCCTGATATTCGTCAATAACAAGCACCGGATACTTCGCCTTGATGGCACGGTGCACCCATTCGTGCTTTTCGACAAGTTCCAAGCCGGCCAGTACTAAGCCGTCGAAATCAATCAGCCCGTTTTCCAGCAATAACTCTTCATATGCCTCGACAACAGCTGTTTCACGTCTCGTCCAGGCTTTCCACTCGGCGCCGTTACGATCGAGGATAGTCCGGCGGAGCTTGTCGCATTCTATGCGGAACCATCCGGGGGCGGCACCGCCCAGAACTTTGAGATATGCTTTTTCAAACAGTTGGCGTGACCGGGATGGAGAAGCCACCGCCAGGGGCTCTGGCACTTTGAGGCTCGCGAGGCGTGCAAACGGCAACGCCAACTCGCTTAGGCAAAACGAGTGGACCGTGGATAGCAGCAGTCGGTCATCTTCGGCGACGCCGAGCTTCTTGAGTCTTGCGCGCAGCTCACCGACGCAGGCGTTGCTGTAAGTAATGCAGGCCAAGCGGCGCGGCCGCCGCAGCGTCTCGCTTAGCAACCTCGCAATCTTGATCGTGATCGTCTTTGTTTTTCCCCCGCCCGGACCAGCCTGGACGACACAATTTCCATCCGATTCGTAGACTCTCCACTGGCCCGAGTTATCCCGTAACTCCTCGGCCGCTTGGATATAGGGATTCGTACTCATGCGAGCTTTTCCTTCATGTAATCCAAAGCTGCTCTGATATAGGGTGGACAGACATCGACTTCCTCGGCCAGCAGAATCGACGCAAGACGCTGCGCGACCCGGCCCTTCCCAAGCGAGTCGATGTCTTTGAGAAACTGTTTAGGATCGAGCTTGTCCGGCTCATCCGAAAGCGCCTCGAACCGCTTATGCATCATCTTGTTGCTGGTGAGCCCTTTAATTGCCTCCGCGAACTCGTCCTCCGCGCCGGCGCGGAAGAGATCGATCTCGAAGGTGAATTCGTTCAGGAACACACCGTGTTTTTCCGCGCGAGCCACCACCTCCTCGAACGACAGCTTTTTCCACTCTTCAGGCTCGATAAGGTGGAGCATGATTTGATTAACGACCCGATTTTCTCCGAAACAATTCCCGACGCCCTTCTCGTCCGGATCCGCGTCTTCTTGGCTGACCGCCTCTCCTTTCGGGTCAAAGTCCGTCAACACAACGAACGGGATGTCCAATCCCTTCGGGCCGAGTAGCTGGACGTAGGGTCCAAAATTGGTTCCCGCGATCGAGCAAACCGTAATTCCGAGGGCATCGAAATCAATATCCTCATCGTACAGCTTCGCGAGCGCAGGCAGCAGGAACCTTTCACCGTCGCCCTCAACTAGGATTACCCCTTTCGAAAAGAAAAGCTCGCCGCGTGTCACGTCAATATAGCGTTCAAGGTCCTCACGCTCTTGCGGCTCAAGTTTCAAGCTCCGGAGAGATCTCCCAATCGTGTGATCCTTGCCAGTGGCGCGCCGCAACACCACGATGTTCGCGAGCGGAGCTACGCTCGCAACGTTCGGCGAGTGCGTGGTCAGTAGAATGCTGCGTGATTCTGGCTCGGCCTCGGCTGCATCGCGGGTTCGGAGGTAATTCCGGTAGATAAGCCGCTGCAAGTGCGGATGCAGGTGCGCTTCGGGCTCCTCGATGGCCAGAAACGTGTGTTGCCGCTCGCCCTCTTCCACGAGGTACTTGTGTTCCAACTCCTTTAACGCGAGGTACAGCACGTTTGCGGAACCGAGACTCGCTTCCGCGACGCCGCGCTTGCCCCCGTCGATCATCAGCTGAAGAGCACGCAACAATCGACCAGGTTCGGTTGGGGCAAACCCGAGTGCTGTTTCGACGGCATGTTTGCTTCCGACCATCGTCGTCAACTGGCCGTTCACCTCATCTACGACCGAAGCGAGTTCAGGCAAGGCTGCTATCTTCGACGTCGTCTCATGGACCTCTTCCGCAATCGCTCTTAAGTCATCCTCGTCCACCGTCTTCGCGGCCCGGTCGAGCAGCGGGCGTAAAGGAGAGCGCGACCAACGGGCTAGATCAGCCTCTGCATCCCGCAATGCCGGGAACAAATCCAGCGGCATCCACCGCCGCAGATCGTAGCCAACCGTATTGTCCGGCCTGCCTCCCCCGAATATCACAAATTCATAGTCCGATTCGCTTTTTGGTTCGCCTTTCAGGCCGGCAACCGGCTGGTAACGATAGCTGATGCGCGCGACCATAGGATCAGGTTTCACCAAGTCATCCGCGAGGACTGCCAGCAGGTTTTCGCTTTTTTCAAAGCCGCGGAATTCAGCGGATATCTCGATAATGTCGTCGATGGTCAGTGGTCTCGGCAACCCATCCCAGAAATCATCGAAGCGAAGCCGGCGCGATGAGTCGGGCAGCGAGGGATCGAGGATTAAACGCAGAGCGAACAGCAGATTGGTCTTGCCGACCTTGTTCTCGCCAAGAACCACGGCGTGCTCGCCGAGCTTTACATCCAGGAGCTTGAAATTTCGGAAATTCTTGATCGTGATCCGACTGAGCCACATTGTGTCGACTCTTCCCCTGCGTCCCTTTCGTCATTGGCCCGGCACCATAACGAGGCATTTCTACTTCCCGAGATCACCCGTTCGGATGAGGATAGACCCGTCTGCTTCCGTATCGCCAGCCAGATATTTTCGCCGCGACTCTTCCTCGATTGTTTTGCGGTGACCTCTGAACACGTCGAGTTCGTCCCGGCCGTCCCCATTGAAATGGTCGTCCAACGCTTCACCGCTGATGGCGCAGCGCACCCGGGTTTTGCCGTCCATTGCCGAGAACACTACGACGTGGCGGTCCGCGAGGTATCTCTCATCTCGCTCCAGGAACGTCAGGTCGTGCTGCTCAAGCGACCAGCGGGCGCGCTCGGCCACAAACGCCGCGAACGGTTTGATGTCCATATCGATGCTGGCGCGGTCGAGCGCCGTCAGATAGGCTTTGCGATCCCTGACGCGGATGACGGTCCATGGATACCCGCCTGAAGCCAGCATCACGTTCATCAGGAACCGGGCCATGCGGCCGTTACCATCCGGATATGGATGAATGTAGCCGAACAGCCAGTGACCGAGGACAGCGCGCACACCCGGTTCCATTTCTTTTTCGAGTAGGTCGAAGTAGGCCGGCATGGCGTCGCGCGCGGCTTCCCACCGCGGCGGTACGTAGCGCGATGTGCGTAGGTACACAGGGCTGTTGCGGTATCCGGCGAGCGCACCGGGTTCGATAAGACCGGCCGCAACGCAGGGCTGGAACAGTTCGCGATACCAGTCCTTGTGCGCGGCGCGCGCGCGCGCACCGGGATTTTCTCCCCCGATCACTTTCTCGACGGATTCCTTCACCAGTTGGAAGGCCTGCCAGTATCCGCGCGCGGCCAGCGCGTCGCGACTCTTGCGGTCATCCTCGTGATGGTCCGGGTCCCAGTTGCCTTGTCGCACTCTCTCGATCAGCGCCGGCGTGACTGAATATCCCTCGATCGAGAGCGAGTGATAGGCATCGCTCTTGTAGATTTCGTCGATGAAATGCAGATACGCGTCTTTATCTTTTGGCAGTCCCGGCGCTTTCGGGAAATTCTCGATGACGGCGCCGCGCATGGACTCCCACAGCATTCCGATGCGGCCGACAATCGGAGCAACGGCCGGACGCGGCGCCTCGAAGACCTGACCAGCCTCGAATGGATTGCGTTCACGCACGTCGTAGCCAGCGCCGGACATGGCGGCCATAATTTCATCCGCCAGCGACGCGCGCCCGGTTTCTCGGAACGCGCCAGCGAGATAGCCCGCCTTGGCCGAGTGCCCGCCGTTCAGCAGAAACCGGAGCAGGTCCCCGGCGTCTCGGAGGCTCGCGAGAACCACCTGCGACTCGACCGGGTTGCGAGCGAAGAAGGATTCGCCTACCCTCACCAGCGAAGCCACCGAGGAGAAAAGGCGCAGTCCGTCTCGCGTCACAAGATCCGGTTTTGCGGGCATTTCCGCCACTTTCAGGTCGTACAGCGACGTCCCGAACAGAAGCTTGATCGTATTGTTCGTGCCCTTTGGGCTGCTGATGACAACCTGGTCAGGAATCACCGTTCTCTCGCCGTGCAGGAGAAGCGACTGGTCGGGCGAAAGGTGCCACTCGTCGGCGAAGCGTTCGTTACAATAGCGCGCACAGAATTCCCAGAACGACGCATACCAGGGTGTGCTGTCGCCATCACGCGCGCTTGGGCTAGAGGAAATCAGCCAGCCTTTCATGACTTCCTGCAGAAATCCGTTTGTTAGCAGACGTTCGCGATTGACGCGGCTTAGGTCTTCGGACCGGAACACACGGCGTCCCTCCTGCTGGAGCGCGCTGAGTGCGTCGAGAGATTCAGCCAGTTTTTCATTCGGCGTAGGCATGATCGGCCTGTGTCAGTACAAGTTTATCGTGCTGTTCGGTTACAAGTATATTATGTCGTGCCATTACAAGTCAATCGTGTCGTGTTACTGCAAGTGTATTCTGTTTGTGTAAACTACACAATTAAATACTCTTACAGACAAGCTGAATTATCTTCGCCGGCCGGAACGCACTTCCGTCGTCATTGGAAACTCGCGGTAAAATTTTAACCATTACGTTAAACTTCAACAGAATCGTAAAATCTTACGGATGACGTTAAATTTCCATCTGCTGTAAAATTAATTGCACCATTGTCCGATCCGTAGTATAAGTTCCTGCATGATAGACACTTTCGAACCGTGGTCCAAATACCCGCCGCTTGAAAGAGAACGTTTATCGCTAACCGCCAAAATCCTACAAACCGTCCGGCACGAGGCTGTGCTGCTGCACGAACCTGGGGCCGGCGATAACGAGTGGAGCCTGGGCTGTCGTGTTTACGCCCGAGAGTGTCACGCGGTGCGGGCCGCGGCAGAAAAACATCCTTGGCTCACGATTCTTCACGAGGATGACAAACCGCTGCGCTTCACCTTTGCCATTGGCACGGTGCCGATTCGATTTTATCGAGGCGAAGCCAGCGATGCGCCGGGGCACTACGTAAACCCGACGTTTGCTGAGCTACATCAGCAGCAGCTTGCCTTTCAAATCGACGGTCTCCGTTTAGTTGATCGCATTCTCCGGCTCGCCGTGGAGATCGATGCAACAGGCGAAGTCGGAAACGTGATTTTAGTAGAGATGGACACGGCTGGAAATGTAACAGAGACGTATCGCGTTCCTTTGGATGGTGAGGCCGGGAAGGTCACTCTACTTCAGCTCAAGCCTGTCGAACTCGGGCCGCCGCAGGTCGAACCTCTTGCGCAAGAGGACGAAGCCAAGAAAACGAATGACCGTCATGTCGGTTCTAAATAAAAACACGTTCGTCGGTCAACGCTTACAACTTGCCCGCGAATTTCGCGACCTGACTCAGAAGCAGTTGGGTGAGGCGGTTGTGGCTTCGCACGCGCTCGTTTCACTTTGCGAGAGTGGCAAGCGAGCTGATCCAGCCACTGACCTAGTCGAGGCCTTTGGAACCGTCCTTGGATTCGATGTCGATTTTTTCTATCAGGCAAACGGAGAGATTTTCCAAGAAGACGAATGCAGTTTCAGACATCGCCGGAGTACGCCGGAGCGTTTGAAATCCAAGATTCGCGCTCATGCCAGTTTGCTCGGGATGGTGCTTGAACGCTTGCGCACTCATTTCAGATTTCCGGCCCTCAACATTCCACGGATACCCGCGGATACGGACCAAGAAATCGAGAAGGCTGCGGAACAAACACGTCAGCATTGGGGTTTGGGAATCGATGCGCCGATTTCAGATGTTGGCCGAGCTATGGAGCACGCCGGAGTATTTCTCGTCTCTCATTTGGCGGAGTCGTCGCAAGTAGATGCGTTCTCTCGCGATGGTTCGACGGCCATCATCTTTCTGAACCAGGGCGTCCAGAGCACTTCACGATGGGTTTTCGACATCGGCCATGAGTGCGGCCACTTGGTTATGCACTCAGGAATACAGACAGGAACAGAAAAAACCGAGGTGGCAGCCGATAGATTTGCCGGTGCGTTCTTGCTGCCGCGAGTTGCTTTTGCCCGCGAGTTTCGAACATCACCGTTCTCCTGGAAGCATGTTTTCAATCTAAAGAAGCGATGGAAAGCCAGCGCAGCGGCGATCATAAAGCGCGCTTACGATCTGCGGTTGATAAATGCCGTTGAGTACCGGCAATCCTTCAAGTACATGTCAGCGAGAGGTTGGAGAAAGGGTGGGGAACCTAACGAACCGGACTTCAAAGGTCCCGAGCTACTTTCTACAGCACTCGGCGCTCTTGGAACCAAAGTTGAGCTAACTGTCGAACAACTGTGCAGAAATCTTAACTTCACGCCGGAAACGTTCTTGACCGTAACCGGTGTATCTGTTCCTCTATCGAAAGGAAAACCGGTCGAGGTCATACCTATCCGTGCGACAGGAGTCGGTTAATTTGATCCGCGCTCTGGAGACCATCATGTACATTAGCGAACTTCAGCCGCATTACACGCTCACGGACCCTTCCGGCAACCCTCTCCGTTTTCCTATCGGATAACTGCGATAATAGGTTTTCGAGCGACAATGAGAATCAGGTCGAGGATCGCCGATGACCGTTCAAGACGACGGACCGTGCATTTACTGCAAGCAGCAAGGCTCCTCCAAGGAGCACGTCGCGCCAAGCTCTCTGGGTGGGAACTGCACACTCAACTGCGTGTGTGTCAAATGTAACGGCGACCTATCCGAAGTCGATCAGGCCCTCGCCGAACACTCTCCGGTTGCCCTCTCCAAGATTCAGCATACCCCCGCGTCCGCGTTTCTGACTCAACTGGGAAGCTACGCCTCGATGCAAGCGGAGGGCGACCGTCAACTCGGAGTACGAATCGGAAACCAGGTCGCTACCGACGTCCGTCCCCAACTCTTCGCCACCGGCGACCGTGTTCAAGTCTTTGCCAGCGACCGCGATGGGTTGAATGAGCTAATCCGCTTCGTTGACAAACAAATCGAACGCGGTCGCTTGGCACGCACCCGCGTCTTCATCGCCGAAGACATAACAGAGCCACGGTTCCTCATGCACCGGAGCGACGACGCGGTCGTCTCCTGTTCAAGTGCCGAGCGCGCTCGCGAATTTCTCGGAAATTTGCAAAAACAGTGGGCCGAGATTAAATCGAAAATCCAGACGACCGAGGAGCGACGGCTTACCCACGAGAAGCCAAACATCGTTATCTCAATGACTATGTGGCCCAACGAGGAGTATCGGGCAGTCGCGAAGATTGCCTTCGAAACCCTGGCCCTCATGCGCGGCTCTGCGTACGTGTTACAGCCCGCGTTTGACCCTCTTCGCGAGTACATCCGAGGGGACGTGCAATTGCCGGCGGTCCCTCCGGGCGAGGTGCCGGTCGACTCCCGCTTCGTTCAGCGGCTCGGCCAGGAATTTCGCCTGAAATTTACCGAGCGCCACGGAGTATTGCTGCTTTGCTCTCCGCCGAATCTCGTGGCGCTCGTACTGCTCTACGGAACGCACCCATATCTAGTTCGGCTCGCTACGCTTGATGGCGAGCGGCAATGGTTGCGCGCTTACGAGTTTTCTTACACCAGAGACGGCCACGCGGAACTCGATGAAGTGGCCTTCGCGAAGCAAATGCTGGAACTTTGTCCGGAAGCATTCGGTATTTCGCGTGAGCAGGCCCGTGAGATGGTCCGGCAACTGGAACCCGACGTTCCAACGGGGAGTTCGAATTGAGTCGCGCCCGCACTCTGAATGACATCCTGTTGAACATCGGCGGTTCGAAGCTCGACGAAGCGTGGGGAAACTTCACAGACTCTCGCGTAGTCGATTTTCTTTCGGAGTACGGCAGGGAGTTTTCTACCGAGGGCCTGGAATGCTTGAAGGAAACTCCGTTTCCTGGCTGGCGTAAGCCTCTAGATTCGGTTCAGTGTCATAGGAATTGTGTTGATTTGCGCTGCTACGTGGGAAGCGGTGCGAGCGAGTATCGGAACGTTTATGGGTGGGCGCTCAGCGACAATGGCACTTGGTATTGTCATTCTTGGTGTATCAAGAGAACGGGACCACAAAATATCATTGAGACGACTCTCCCGAGAGTCGCGTACTTTGGGTTTGTTGTGCCAGACGGTGTCGATCCTCGCGCTACGTACATTGTCCCGAGCAATCTGGGCGAGAAATTGGAGAACTGGCAAAGTTCGGCTACTTCCGCCTCCGCCACGAGCCAAACGTAAATCGCGAGTTGCCCCTACAGATTGCCTTATGATCGGCCTCGATATTTATAGCCAGCCGTACCTGAGCTGGTCTGTCGCAAACGAGGACTCCCGGCTTGACGGACCCACAGTCCGCGGACGTCTAGGATCGACGCGGCCGCTCAGGTTGGTCGTTTGATCCGCTTGCCCAATCTTTCAAACCGCTCGATGTTCTTGGGTGACGTCAATTCTCCGCGGATTCTTTGATACATAGGTCCGGAGAAATTCATCACCAGAATTGGACGCCCGGGGTTACCGGTAAAACAACTGTTGGTCACGTCGGGCGAGATCGATTTCCCGACCGCAAGAACAAACTTGATTCCCGGAATGTAGAAAGAGAATTCGTGCCAGTCCGTCTGGCCTTCCCTTGTAGGCAACTCAAAGGAGGCGAGTTTCGTGGGGGCGGGCAAAATGCCAACTGTCAGAGCCATATGCGACGGAAAGGCGGACTCGCCCAAAAGAAAGGTGCGCACGGGCTCCCGATAAGCGCCGAGTTCGATGACGGGCTCGGTTTTGGCGCGCCGCCAGGAATGAACCGCTGCCTTCCAAAAGATCCCCATCGCAAAGTGGGTCAGCTTTTCGCACTCGATAGCAGAGTTCCGCACTGCCGCATAGCAATCCGCGTCCCCGTCGGTAATCTCCGGCGGCAGTCGGGTCACCATTTCATGCAGCGGAAACTTTCCGTCGTATTCCGCGAGAAGAGGCATGAGCCACGCCTCCCCGCCCTTATTCAAAATATCCTCGCAATCGAAGCACAGAAGAGGAGTGTGAATCTGGCGGTCGCTGAATCCTAGAAATTCGGGGTTAATGACAATCGTGTTCCCTTCCGAGTCGCGACAATACGGATATACGGCCTTCGGAATGAAATGGCTATCCGCGATATTTTTGGCTTTCTTGCACAGCGGACAGAGTCCCGTTTCCACAGTTTGTTCTCCGTCCTCTAAACGATCGCTGACTGCGGCCTTTCAGCTGAAGGCCTACGATTTCGGAATAAAGTCTGCCCCCTGCTTCTTGGCACAGTGGCTCACCAAAAATCATATGCGAACTGCCCCTCATTAGGCGAAGAGCGGTCGAAGGACCATAGGGGGGCCCCTGCTCACTAGGCAGGGAGATCCCATCGTCTCTTCTGGAGGAGGGCCACAGGATGTAGCACACTATGTCGGGAAACTTGGACCAACCCCAAGGTGTGCACGACAAAACTGTCTCACTCTAGGGGTTTACTCCACGAGTTCCATCAGAAATCCTGGTCACCGGGCTGACTTTGTTAACGCCATGGGTGAAGCCCTTTAGTGAGACAGTCCAGTCTTGGCGGTATCTAGCAACCGGCGGCTATAGTTTCAGTTGTTCAGTGGATCCTGCGGCTGTTCTTCGCACGGCCATGACATTAGAAACGTCGCTAACGTAAACACTGACTTACATTGAACGTAGCTTGCGATCTGGGAAGCTGCTTCCGATCCTAGTGCCAGCATTTGCCCATCCCTACTAGACGCAGCGATCCGGCCCCGCACTCTGGCGATTCCCAGACCTATCCATTTCACTCCTTTAGATCTACTGACCATTGACGGCGCTGGCCTGCCGCAGCACCACCTGATTTGCATCTGTCATATCCGAGACGACCAAAAAACGTCGTGAGGTTGAACTACCCGTCGCGAGCGCCTTTAGTGGGCCGATGGCTTGAACTATTCCTGCTCCGTCTGAATTCGTCTTCAATACCGCCAGGGGTTCAAGTTTCCCGTAGGGCGCATGGCCGAACTCCGCGAGGTACACCTGGTATTCCGTGGCGGGCGTCAGACCTTCCGCCGCGATCTGTACAAGGTCCAAAAGTCCAAGCGAATTCACCGCAACCGAAGCCTGCGCGTTCGGAAGCGCAGTCCCTCCCGCCTCTAGGTGCAGGCGCGCGGAGTTGCCAGCCTCCCCCAGTGGAGACAGATTGGCAGTGCCAGGGCCCTCGGGAACCGCGTTTGGCACATACACGAGAGCCTGCGTAGTCTGCCCAATCGGGATATTGGCGATCACTTTGTTTGCGAGCGTATCAATCGCAACAGCCGCGCCGCCGTTCTCCAATGCTACATAAATTCTGGAGCCATCGCCGGATTGCCAAATTCCGTGCGGAAGACTTCCCACTGGGATGGTGGCGACCAACACCGGCGTCGCCCCCCTTCGATACACTTTGACCTCATTCGCCCCTCCGATAGTGACGTAAGCAAATTTGCCGTTGCTATTGTTCACAAAGTTCACATGGTTCGTTATCGGGCCGGTATCCAGCATCGCTACCTGTTCGAACGGGGGCTTCGCGCTGAATACCTGCACCTTGCCTGCATCTTTGAGAGTGATCCATACCTCGTCGTTTTCCGGACTCACAGCGATGTTGGGGCAAAAAGGACTACCCTGGGGGATACGCTTCAGAATTTGATATGACGCGGCGTCAATCACCGTTAATTCTGCAACGAAACTGGAGCAGACGAATGCGTACCGCCCGTCCGGACCGAACACGGTCATGCCCGGGCCATTGCCCATTTCGATGCGGCGCGTTTCCTTCATCCGAATGGGATCGATGACGGACACATAGTTTTCGCCCCGAACCGTTACCCACAATTCTCGTCCGTTGGGTGTAAAAAATGCCTCATGTGGTGATCGGCCAACATAGATCGTCCCCCTCACCTTATTCGTGGCAGTGTCAATCAATGTTACGGAATTCGAACCCACCGAGACGACTGCCGGTGTCCTCGAATCCGGCGAATAGCCAAGTCCATGAACGAGGAGTTGCCCTCTGTAAAGCGGGCTGAGTGCACCCGGCACGGGATCCCCAAGCCTAATCACGCCAAGCAGTTTGTTGCTGGAGGGATCAATCACCGATACCGTGTTGGAAGTCTGATCGGCGGCATACACTCGATCATGGGCCGAGATGGGAATGTCTGGGCGTCCCCAAGGCGCTTGTTGCGCGAACGCCTGCGGCACTAGAGTGAGAAATGCCAGCACACAGATTATTTTCATATCAGTACTCCTTCTCTGGCGGCGCGGTCTTGGCGAAGGCCCCCATCTAATTTGGTTTCTGTGAGTCGTACCCATGCTGCTTCACCCAGAGTCGCATCAGCTGAATTTCCAATTGCTGGTCGGTAATGATTTCTTGCGCGAGCCTGCGGATCTGAGGATCGTTGCCGTAAATGAGTTCGCTCTTGGCCATGTCGATTGCAGCTTGATGATGCGGCAGCATCACTTGCACAAAATCGTTGTCATCAACACCGGACGGCTCTATCGAAGTCATAGCGGTATGCATGCGATCCATGCTTCCCATCAATTCTTCCCAGTTGGGATCCTTCATCGCCATTTGGCCGTGCGTTTGGGGAACCTGCCGGCGCGCAGCAAGTGCGACGAAGGGAATCAAAATCAACAGAACAGCCATACGCCAGAATTGACGATTCACGTTTTACCTCCATTTGGCCGCGATCGCGGCCCCGACCAGCGGCGGCGGGGCCGGTCAGACTTGGGTCATGCCGCCGTCGACGAAGAGCTCAGAAATCTCCTGCGCAAGTGGGCTTCCGGCTGCCCACTTCTTTTGTTGGTCAGGAAACAGTGGCTCCGTGAGCGGCTTCGCCTGTTGCAGCAAGCGCACTAACTCAAGATGGCCTGTGTTTTGGTTTTCACTCATTTTCAATCCTCCGTTTTTTAGCCAAATGTGAAGTCAAATGCTTGAACACCGGGATCAAGAAATTCGATCTCAAAAACATGGTCTTTTATCAGGCCTTTTTGCCGGATGAGCTGGTAGAGACGCGGCTCTCGAACCACGCCACTGCCGTCAGGAGCGGAATCAACTCCAAAATTGACGCCGGGCGCCACCCCGTCCAATGTCACCTTGAATCGAACGGGCTTACCGTCTTTTGTTGGAGCTAACACCAAGTTCAGGTCGCGGGCGTGGAATCGGAAGACAGTCTTGCCCGGCGCTGCCTGAAGCACGGCACTCTCAGCGCCGACGTTCCA